>Ga0116162_10000649_pt1 | contig 24335 bp, 29 predicted proteins | sample AD_UKC105_MetaG_FD_89875 | JGI IMG/M metagenome (GOLD analysis project Ga0116162, IMG submission 89875) | Active sludge microbial communities of municipal wastewater-treating anaerobic digesters from Hong Kong - AD_UKC105_MetaG | ecosystem: Engineered > Bioreactor > Anaerobic > Digestate...
GCTGATTTCGCGGCCGAGACCGCCAACCTGACGCGTTCGCAGATCCTGCAGCAGGCAGGCACCGCGATGCTGGCCCAGGCCAACCAGTTGCCGCAGAACGTGCTGTCGCTGCTGCGTTAACGGTCGATCGAGATCCCCGGAGGCGGTAGATACGATCGATCGTATATCCGCCAGAAGATAACTCCCCGGTCGGCTGGTGCAGCCGACCGGTCATAGGAGAACGAAATGGCACAGGTAATCAACACCAACGTAATGTCGCTGAATTCGCAGCGCGTTCTGATGAACTCGCAGTCGAGCATGGCGACCTCGCTGGAGCGTCTGTCGTCCGGTCTGCGTATCAACCGCGCCAAGGACGATGCGGCCGGTCTGGCGATCGCGCAGCGTTTCACCTCGCAGATCCGTGGCCTCGAACAGGCCAACCGCAACGCCAACGACGGCATCTCGCTGCTGCAGACCGCGGAAGGGGCGCTCGACGAAGTCGCCAACATGCTGCAGCGTATGCGTGAGCTGACGGTGCAGTCGATGAACGGCACTGTGAGCAACTCGGACAAGAATTCCCTGTCGGACGAATACAACGAGCTCAAGGCCGAGATCGACCGTATCTTCGATTCGACCGAATTCAACGGCACCAACCTGCTGGCAACCGACGCCACACTGACCATGCAGGTCGGCTTCAAGGCAGGGGGCAGCTACCAGATCAAGATCTCCACCCAGGCGCTGCAGACCAAGAACCTGTCCGCGGGCGGTCTGAATTCGGTGCTGGGCAACCTGTCGATCGGCTCCGGTGGTCAGGCAGGGTCGCTGGTCGCGCTGCTGGATACCGCGATCAACAACATCTCTGCCAAGCGTGCCGACTTTGGCGCCAAGCAGAACCGCCTCGAGGCGACCGTGCGCAACAACGCCAACGTGATCGAGAACCAGAGCGCGGCCCGCAGTCGCGTCATGGACGCCGATTTCGCTGCCGAGACGGCCAACCTGACACGCTCGCAGATCCTGCAGCAGGCAGGTACCGCGATGTTGGCCCAGGCCAACCAGTTGCCGCAGAACGTGTTGTCACTGCTGCGGTAAATCTGGCGAACCTTTCGATTCGAGGAAGGCGTCAGTTGGACGATAAACGTCAAGTAGCGATGGGTGTGGCGCGAGCCCATCCCGAAGCTACGTGAGAGTCGGACCGCGGGGCCTCTGCTCCGCGGGTCCGGGGGACTGGCCGGGTCGAGCACTCGGTGCGGCTGGTTGACCGGCTGACAATGGGGACATGGCGATGAACAACGATATAGGGATGATCAAGCCGATCCTTACGCCCGCGGCGCAGAGCAGTCCCGCTGCGGCGACGGGAAGGGTGGCATCGGATTTGAAGCAGAATGAGGCCGCGGAAAGCGCCCGCGAGGCCAAAAAGGCGGCACAGGAGAAAGAGCCGCTGGAGGATGTGGTCTCTGACCTGAACAATTTGGTTCGGGAATTGCATAGAGAACTCAGGTTCTCGGTCGACAAAGACAGTGGCGACACCGTCATCAAGGTGATCGATCGTGAGACTGACGAGGTCGTGCGGCAGATCCCCAGCGAGGAGCTGATCCATCTGCGCAAGCGGCTGCAAGATGCGGCGGGGGTGTTTTTTCGAGACTCTGCCTGAACTTACGGGCAAACACCTGGGTTGAAACGAAGGAGATATCGACATGGCGATTACCGCGGCCGGAGTGGGTTCGGGGCTGGATATCGAGACCATCGTTTCGCAGCTGATGTCACTGGAGCGTCAGCCGTTGGTCGCATTGCAGCGGCGGGAATCGGACACGCGGGCACAGATCTCCGCCTACGGCTCGCTAAAGAGCGCCATCTCGTCATTCCAGGACGCGATGAAGGGCCTGAGCTCGCTGGATGCATTCCGCATCTTCCAGTCGGAGTCATCCGACGAGGATGTGATGACCGCATCGGCGGCCAGCGAGGCGGCGGCGGGGATCTACAACCTCGATGTGACCCGCCTGGCGCAGAACCACAAGATGGGTTCCGACGCCTTCCTTGAGACAGATACGCACGGTGGTGGCGCCGGTGACGCGTTGACCCTGACGGTCGGTACCGAATCGACGACCATCGACCTGTCCACCGCGAAGACCCTCAGCGAGATTCGCGACGCCATCAACTCGGCCACTGACAACCCCGGTGTGACCGCGACCATCCTCAACGTCGGTGGCGGCAACCAGCGCCTGATCCTGACCGCGGAAGAGTCCGGTTACGACAGCCGTGTGCAACTCTCCTTTGGCGGGGCAATCGGCGCCGGAACCTTCAACTTTGCGACCACCAACCAGGACAGCCAGGGGGCGACGCTGACCGACCTGATGGAGCTGGATGCGTCGTACAGCATTGACGGCTTCGACCTGACATCGTCCAGCAACAATATCAGTACGGTGATCGACGGCCTCAATATCACCCTCAAGGGCGAAGGCAGCGCGATCCTGAATGTCACTCGCGACAGCGGGGCGATCGAGGAATCCGCGAAGAAATTCGTCGATGCCTACAACAACGTTTTCTCGACCATGGCCGCGCTGCGCGAAGGTGATCTGGCCGGTGATTCGACGCTGCGCAGTGTCGAACGCCTGATGCGTGGCGCGCTGAACACCCAGCCCGTTGGCCTGACCGGCAGCTACAATGCGCTGTCGTCGTTGGGTATCAAGACCGACCGCGACACCGGGCAGCTGACGCTCAACAGCAGCGAATTCAGCAAAGCCCTGGACACTGATTTCAACTCGGTGGCCCAGTTGTTCGCCAACGACGACCAGGGGTACGCATTCCGTTTCGAGACACTGGCCGACAGCATGCTCGACAACGACGGCGTGATCGACAGCCGGGTCGACGGTCTGAACAGCCGGGTGAAACGCCTGGAGAGCGACCAGGCGGAACTGGAGCGTCGCCTGGATCTGCGCGAGATCGCGATGCGCCGGCAATATTCCGCGCTGGATCAATTGGTTGGCAGTCTGCAGAGCACCAGTGCCTTCCTGCTGCAGAACTTTTCATCCTGACGATGGCCGATCCAGGGTCGATTGGTGACTCGAATTCCCTCAATTTCCGTCCCTGGTTGCCGTTAGCTTGAATGTCTTGAGATCACTCTGGAAAACCGATAAATGACCTACGGCAAGAAACGCTCAGGTGTTGCTCAGTACGGCAAGGTCGCTGCCGAATCCGAAGTCGCGTATGCCAGCCCGCACCGGCTGGTACAGATGCTGATGGAGGGGGCGCTGGAGAAAGTCGCCACCGCCAAGGGCTGCATCGAACGCAACGACCTCGAAGGGAAAAGCCGCCAGATCACCTGGGCAATGTCCATCATCAACGGCCTGCGTACCAGTCTCGACATGGATGCCGGGGGTGCGATCGCGGTCAATCTGGACGACCTGTATGCCTACATGACCCGTCGCCTGATCGATGCCACGGCGCACAACGATGCCAACGCACTGAGCGAGGTGATCGACCTGCTGCTCGAGATCAAGGGCGCCTGGGACGCGATGCCGGAGTCCGTGCGCAGCGTCGGCGGGACCAAGTACGCGGCCGCGAAAGAGGCGATCTGAGCGATGTCACCGTCACGTCACCAATTGCTGGACGACGCGCTGGGCATGAGCCGGCGCATGGCCGAACTCGGTGACGAAGGCGACTGGGATGCTGTGGTCGCGCTGGAACCGGCACGCCGCCAATTGCTCGAGGAGGCTTTTGCCACTCATGCCCCGGTTGACGAGTTTGTCACCGACCGTGTGCGTGCGATCCTCGATCTGGACAAGCGCCTGATGGCGCAGAGTATCGAGGCACGCGACCGGGTTGCCGCCGAGTTGGGGCGTAGCAGCAAGGGACGCAAGGCCACCCAGGCCTACCATTTGGCCGGGAGCTGAACCGCCGCCGATTTATTGTCGGCGGTTCCGACTGCCATCGCTCAGCGTCGCAGAATCAGCTCGACCACGGCCTTGCTGCCGAAATAGGCGAGCATCAACACCATGAAGCCCACCAGCGTCCAGCGAATCGCCTTGCGTCCACGCCAACCGAAGCGGTAGCGGCCCCACAGCAGCATCGCGAACGCGATCCACGCGACGATGGACAATACCGTCTTGTGCACCAGGTGCTGGGCAAACATGTCTTCGAGGTACAGAAAACCGGTACCGAGGGCCACACTGAGAAGCACGAAGCCCAGGCTGATCATCTCGAACAGCAGGGATTCCATCGTCTGCAACGGCGGCAGTGCGCGAATGAATCCGCCGGGGTGGTGGCGCCGCAGATGATTGTCCTGCACGGCGAGCAGTATTGCCTGCGCACTGGCCAGGGTCAGCAGGCTGTACGCCAGCATCGATGTCAGCACGTGGATCCGCAGTTCCCAGCCGGCGTTCTCACCGAGCAGATGGCTGCCGGGAAAACGCAGGTCGAGCAGGACCATGATGGCCGCCAGCGGCAGCGCCAGGATCGCCAGGTTCTCGACCGGCTTGCTCAGCGACGACACCAGCAGCAGGCCTGCCACCGACCAGGCCGCCAGCGACAGGGCATTGAAGAAACTCAGGTTCAGCCCGGCCGCGGTGAAAAGCCCGATGTATAGAAATATCGCGTGCAGCAGCAGCCCGGCGAAACCGAGCCCGATGCCCAGGCTGCGCGACGGGCGCCAGTCGGCCTCAGCGCCGAACAGCCGCATGCCAGTACTCAGGCCGCCGAGCAGGTAAGCGATGGCGGCCGAAAATGCGATAAGGGTAACGTTCATCCGGACGCAGATCATGGCATAACGCTCCCACGCCTGCATCCGTATAATGGCGGTGCTCCAGGGTCTCGAAGTCAATACTATGTTTGCCAGTCTTTCCGACCGCCTCGGCGGTGTTCTGCAGAAGGTCCGCGGTCAGGGGCGGATCAGCGAAGCCAACATCAAGGACACCTTGCGCGAGGTGCGCATGGCCCTGCTCGAGGCCGATGTCGCCCTGCCGGTGGTCAAGGAATTCGTCGAGCAGGTGCGCGAGAAGGCCCTTGGCGAAGAGGTGCTGCGCAGCCTTACCCCCGGCCAGGTGCTGGTCAAGATCGTCAATGACGAACTGGTCCGCGTCATGGGCGAGGCCAACGAACGGCTGAATCTTGCCGCCCAGCCGCCAGCCGTGATCCTGATGGCGGGCCTGCAGGGTTCGGGCAAGACCACCAGTGTCGCCAAGCTGTCGCGTCTGCTGATTGAGCGCGAGAAGAAGAAGGTGCTGGTGGTCAGTGCCGACGTCTACCGGCCTGCAGCCATCGAGCAGCTGAAGACACTGGCCGCCGAAGTCGGCGCGGAGTTTTTCCCCTCCAGCACCGACCAGAAGCCACTGGCGATCGCACGCGCGGCGATTGCCGCGGCGCGCAAGGGTTTCTTCGATGTATTGATCGTCGATACCGCCGGTCGCCTGCATATCGACGCCGACATGATGGCCGAGATCCAGGCCCTGCATGCCGAGCTGAAGCCGATCGAGACCCTGTTCGTGGTCGACGCGATGACCGGCCAGGATGCCGCCAACACCGCCAAGGCGTTCAATGATGCGCTGCCGCTGAGCGGCGTCATCCTGACCAAGACCGACGGTGATGCCCGCGGCGGGGCGGCACTGTCGATTCGCAAGATCACCGGGCGGCCGATCAAGTTCCTCGGTGTCGGCGAGAAGACCACTGCGCTCGAGCCCTTTCATCCCGATCGCGTGGCCTCGCGGATCCTGGGAATGGGCGACGTGTTGTCGCTGGTCGAAGAGGTCACGTCGAAGGTCGATCAGGAGAAGGCGGCCAAGCTTGCGACCAAGATCCACAAGGGCGAGACCTTCGATCTGGGTGACTTCAAGGAGCAGATGGAGCAGATGGCCAGCATGGGTGGCATGGCCGGTCTGCTCGACAAGCTGCCGGGGATGGGGCAGGTGCCGGATGCGGTCAAGGCCCAGGTCGGCGACAAGGAAATCAAACGTCTGATCGCGATCGTCAACTCGATGACCCCGCAGGAGCGTGCGTTCCCGGCAGTCATCAAGGGTTCACGGAAAAAGCGCATCGCCGCCGGCTCGGGGACCCAGGTGCAGGACGTGAACAAGCTGCTCAAGCAGTTCACGCAGATGCAGAAGATGATGAAAAAGATGAAGGGCGGCGGCCTGGCCAAGATGATGCGCGGCATGAAGGGCAAGATGCCGGGTGGATTCCCTGGCGGCGGCATGCCTCCCGGGGGTGGTATGCCATTTTGAGATCCAGGTGTCGTATTCGTCGTCTGATCCTTGTCGCGTGCTGCATGACTGCGCTCGGTGTGCACGCCGCGGAACCCTGCGAGGCACTGATCGAGCAGGGCAATGCGCAGATCGATGCGATGCGCCGCCACACCGAGGCGATGCAGCAGGGTCTGCAGGAGCTGAATGAGGCTCTGTCTCGTGCAGAGCAGCGCAATGCCGAACAGGCGCGCCACATCGACCGCCTGGAGGCCGAGCTGCGCGCCCAGCGCGGTTACGAACCCGAGGTCCAGCAGCGTCAGCGCCGTGAGTTCTTCCGCGAGCTGCGCCGCCAGTTGCCGGTGTCGGCGTTGTACGAGGTGCTGCCGGACCGCCTGATCATCGCCAGCGATCCGGTGTTCATCTTTGGCAAGGGCGAGCTCGGTGCTGAGGGTCAGGAGCGCCTGGCGCCGGTGGCGGATATGTTGCAGGGCCTGGCGCAGCAGCTGCCGGCGGAGTTCCCGTGGCGGCTACGGATCGAGGGGCACAGCGACAGCCGCCCATTGCGTTCGAACAAGCGCTTCGAGACCAATTGGGATCTCTCCGCGGCGCGCTCGGTCAGCATGCTGCGTTTTCTGGTATCACGCGGGCTACCCGAAGACCGCCTGTCCACGGTCGGTCTGGCCGATACCCAGTTGCGTGATCGCGGTGACAGTTCGGCGGCGCATCGCCGCAACCGGCGGATCGAGGTCCATCTCATTTACGAAAAGGGCGACGAATAGCCGGGTCGATCGCCGATGGGGCTCGGCTCCTGCGGGGTGTTTCGTTTATCGGTGGGATCGCCGAGGGGGCTCGGCTCCTACGGGGTGGTTGATTTGTCGGTCGGGGGTGCGGGCGAGCTGTTTGCAGGAGACCGGCGCCCGATCGATGCGGCGTCTCTGGCCTGTCTCTGGCAAAACCCTGATTCTGCGGCAAATTGCCACTTCACAAAGTACGAATTTTGCGTAGAATACGCCGTTTCTCTCGGGGCGGCTTGCTCCCGGGCCAAACAGACGTTGAATTAAGGCTAACAGAAAATGGTATCGATTCGTCTTGCAAGATCGGGTGCGAAGAAGCGTCCCTTCTATCACCTCGTCGCCGCTGATTCGCGCCGTGCGCGCGGCGGCCGTTACATCGAGCGCCTGGGCTTCTACAACCCGGTTGCGGTCGAGGGTGAAGAAGGCATGCGTATCGACCTGGGTCGCGTTGACCACTGGGTGTCGGTCGGTGCCCAGCTGAGCGATCGTGCGCGCAAGCTGGTCGACAGCTACCGTCAGACTGCCCAGGGCTGATCTTTACGGATAGTCGGTCCCTGCTGGCGCGCGAGGGCAAGTTCCCGTGAGCGATGATGCCAGCACGGACAATGGGAGACCCACCGAGGGTGACGAGCAGCGTTTCGTCACCCTCGGTCGCATTTCCGGGGCACATGGTATCCAGGGCTGGGTCCGGGTGCATTCGGATACCGCTCCGCGCGAAAACATCGTGCGCTATTCACCTTGGCATCTGTTGCGCGATGGTCGGCGCGAGGTCTGGAAGGTGAGTGCCGGGCGGCTGCAGGGCAAGGCAGTGGTTGCCAAGCTGGCAGGTTGCAATGACCGCGACGCGGCAGAGGGCCTTGTTGGTGCCGAGATCACGATCCCGCGCACCGAATTGCCGCGGATCACGCGGCCGGGCGAGTTCTACTGGGCCGACTTGGTCGGGCTTGCGGTCAGGACGCTCGACGGTGTCGAACTCGGAAGGATCGACCAGCTGTTCGAGACCGGTTCGAACGACGTGATGGTGGTGCTGGGTGACAGGGAACGCCTGGTGCCCTACATCTGGCAACAGGTGGTGCGTGAGGTGGATCTCGAAGCCGGCGTGATGGTGGTGGACTGGGATCCGGATTTTTAGGGTGCAGGCATGCGTTTCGACGTGATCAGCCTGTTCCCGGAGATGTTCGAGGCCATGCGCTTCGGGGTCACCGGACGCGCCATCGAACGCGGCCAGGTGACGCTGGCGTTGTGGAACCCGCGGGACTATGCCGAAGACGTGCACCGCACGGTCGATGACAGGCCCTACGGTGGTGGTCCCGGCATGGTGATGATGGTCGAGCCTTTGCGGCGCGTGATCGAAGACGCCCGGGCAGCGGCGCCGGGCAGCCCGGTGATCTGCCTGAGCCCGCAGGGGCGGCGCCTCGATCAGTCGGCGGTCCGCGCGATGGCCTCGGAGCCCGGCTTCGTGCTGTTGGCCGGTCGATACGAGGGGATCGATGAACGCCTGATCGATGCCTATGTCGACCAGGAGTGGTCGGTCGGTGACTATGTGCTGTCGGGTGGTGAGTTGCCGGCGATGGTATTGATGGACGCGGTGATCCGACTGTTGCCCGGTGTGCTTGGGCATGCGGATTCCGCGGCACAGGATTCGTATGGGGATGGTCTGCTGGACTGTCCGCATTACACGCGACCCGAGGAGATCGAAGGTCGTACGGTGCCGGAGGTGTTGAAATCCGGCAACCACGAGTTGATACACCGCTGGCGCCTGCAGCAGGCACTGGGGCGGACATGGCTGCGCCGACCGGATCTCCTGGAGAACCGCAGGCTGAGCAGTGAAGAACAGGTTTTACTTGACGAATTTATCCGTGCCCACGCGGGCACTTGAGGTATAGGAGCAGCGGCGATGAGCAAGATCATCCAGGAACTCGAAGCAGAACAGATGGGCAAGTCCCTGCCGGATTTCGGTCCCGGCGATACCCTGGTTGTCCAGGTGAAGGTTAAGGAAGGTGAGCGTGAGCGTCTGCAGGCGTTCGAGGGCGTGTGCATCGCCAAGCGCAATCGCGGCCTGAACTCCTCGTTCACCGTACGCAAGATCTCGCATGGCGAGGGTGTGGAGCGCGTGTTCCAGTCATACAGCCCGAACGTGGTCGATGTGCAGGTGAAGCGTCGTGGCGACGTGCGCCGCGCCAAGCTGTACTACCTGCGTGGTCTGGCCGGCAAGGCCGCGCGCATCAAGGAGAAGATCAAGTCTTCTTCCTCTTCCTGACCTGCGGTCAGTGCGCAAGAAACCGCCGCAGTGTATTGCGGCGGTTTTTTTATGCGCATATCTTCCGGCAGCCTGTCGGGCGGATGAGCTATGGCGTCAGCAGCGTCCGCAGCTGCTGATCGATCGCGACGGCGGGCAGCGGTTGGCGGTCGATCAATTCGAGGCGCGAACGGCCATCGTTGGGTGGATCGACCGGTGACCAGTCGTCCTGGTTGAGCGCAAGCCAGCCGTGGTCGGTGAAAAACAGCCCTTTCTTTCTCTCCACCTCCAGCCCGGTCACGAGGTGTTGCAGGTCTGTCGTGGCACACGCCGAACGTTGGTGGATCATCCACCCAACGCGGTGATAGCCGTCGCCACGGCCCTCGATCATCAGCCAGTCTCGTGCGTCTGCCGTGGCATCCGCCGCAGGTATTGCGCCAGTCTCGACGAGAAACGCATGGGCCTCGGGAAAGGCCGCACGCCGATCGGTACTGCGGCCGATGTCCAGCCAGCCGGGGTCGATGGCGCCGCGCTCAACCACCGCGACCCTGCATTTCGCCGGCGACAGCCCTGCGGCGAACCGCTCGAATGCGTCGATGTCATGGTCCGCGTACAGGTCGGCCTTGTTGGCGGCCAGCACGTCGGCGAGGTGGATCTGGTCCTGAAACGTCGGGTGGTCGAGGTGGGGCGGCGACGACAGGTGGCGCGCGTCCATCAGGCAGACGGTTGCGCGGACATCGAGCACGCCCGCATACAGCGGACCGCCGAGGGTCTGCAAAACCTGTGCGGGATGGCCGAGGCCGCTTGGCTCGATCAGGATTCGATCGGGTCTGTGCTGGCGGATCAGTCGATTGAGACCGGTGGTGAAGGCCGGCGCTGCGACACAGCACAGACAACCGCCGGCGACCTCCTGGACCACCACGCCCTGCTGCGCAAGCAGTGCACCATCGACTCCGACCTCGCCAAACTCGTTGACCAGCACGGCCCATTTCTCACCGTCGGGATTGTGGGCCAGCAGGTGGCGTACCGCGGTGGTCTTGCCGACGCCGAGGAAACCGGTGATCAGGTTGACGGGGATCGGCTGCACGCGGATCAGGGTTCGGTCTTTTCCTGCGGCTTCTGCACTTCCTGCATGGCTTTGGCCTCTTCTTCCGCCTTGAAGTAGTAGTCGTAGTTGCTGTGCAGGTGGCTGGTGAACTCCCAAGCCTCGTTGTAAGAAAGGCCGCTGTTTTCGGGGAATATGACCTTCACGTACAGCCCGTTGGTGTTTTCCTGGGCCAGGCGGGTGAGGACCTTGTCGAGCTGGCCGCGCGAAATCGGTTGGTAGGTTCCTTCGCCACCCTCACGCCACGAGATCTGGTAAGCGCTGTCCTCTTTCCAGTAACGCACCTCGATCAGGTGCCGCCCGGATGAACTGCGTGCCGGTCGCACCAGTTTGTCGTATTTGACCTTGAGGCTGTCAAAATCGTCCGCCAGCACCAGGTAGCGCCGCTCGTACTCGAGGCTTTCCTGGCGTGCCTCGTCGAGGCTCTGGCGCTGCTCGGCGACGGTTCGCTGCAGCCGCTCGCTCTCCAACTGGCTTTCGCTATAGCGTGTGCGCAATTGTTGCAGCCCTTCTTCGAGCGTGACGATGCTGCGCTGTGCGGCACTGAGCTGCAGCTGCTGATTGTCGATATTGCGCAGCGCCTCGGTGAGTTGCGTCTGGCGTTTTTCGACGTCGGCCTCCAGGCGCTGACGCAGCAGCGCCAGCTGCGCCGCCTGTTGTGCGAGGTCGTTGCGTTCGTTGGTCAGGCCGGTGATGGCCCGCAGCTGTTCTGCGATCTGTGATTCGTTGTGCAGCCCCTTTTCCTGCATGCGCATCATTTCCAGCTGCATCTGCTGTACCCGCTCTTCTGCGCGATGCAGAGCGCTGGACAGGCTGTCTTTCTCTTCGCCGGTCGCACGCGCCAGCTCGGCGGCAATGCGCTCTGCTTCCATGGTTGCGCGCAGCTGGTTGACCAGTTCCATGTTGCGTACCAGCAGTACCACCATCGCGATCAGGAAGATCATGACCACGACGGTCATGATGTCGGTGAACGATGGCCAGAAACCTTCCTGGGTCTCGTTGCTGCCGCCGTTGAGCCGCAGATCGGTGAACCCGCCCTGGCTCATTCGTCGTCCCGCAGGCGGAAGCCGACACGCAGCTGGTGGACGATGGTGTCGAGCTGCTGATCCAGTCCTTCAGACCTGGCGTGATACATGTGCAGGGTGTCGGCCAGCTGGTCCTGGGTGGACTCGAAGCCCATCTGTGATTTCTGCAACTGGTCGACCAGACCCTGAAGTGAACGGATCAGCCCGGTGAATTCGTACAGCACGCTGTCGGTCTGCACCTGGAACTTGGGCATCAGGAAGGTCATCGTGACCTGTTCGATGCCGCTGATCAGGTTGGTCTGGGCATCCGTAAGTCGCTGGTAGATGTAACCGAAGAAGACATAGCAGACGATTGCAGTGATCGTGGTCGACAATGCGGTCGACATGCCGTGAATCACCATCCCCATTCCGGTCGCGCTGATCGCGTTCTCCAGCACGTTCGATGCGCCGATCAGGGCCATCGACAGCGATACGATGGTGCCGAACACACCGGACAGGATCAGGATGTTGTTGATGAAACGCGGCAGACCGTTGCGCGTGCTTTCGCTCGCGACCAGGGTTGCTGCCAGCGCGTTCTGGTTGATCGGTGTGCGTGCCTCGTGCAGGCGCCGCATGGTCGCATAACGGCGCGCGATCATGCTGCCGGTGCCGATGCTCTTCAGTGGGTCGGCGTCCGGCCGTTTCTCGACGTTGCGCACGAAACGGGTCAACGCCGCCTCCTCGCGCATGTAACTGAACAGGATGCCGACGGTGCGCAGCAGGCCCAACGCGAACAACACCAGTATGGCGCCGTTGATCACCAGGCCGAGCTGGGTAAGCTGGTCCTTGAAATAAACGGCGTTGACGAATTCGTATTTCCACACCACCAGGCCCGCTACCGCCAGGGCGAGGATGAGCATTCGCAGCAGGGTGTTGCGGCTGTAGTGCCGTCGCAGGTTGATGCTTTCCAACGTGGTGACCTCTCAGAGGGCGCGGTGACGCGGCCGCGGTAACTGCGGGGCTGGCCGCAAAAAAACCGATCAAAGTCTACCATAAGACCCTGCTAATGTACTATCCGCTTGGCGTCGTTGGCCTGGGGTCGTCATCACCGTTTGGGCGTGCCGGCGAACTGGTAGAATCACGCGATGCCAAAGGACCTGTTCGCCACTGCTGCGCAATGTCTGCGCTGTACCGACGTGGACCGCAAGCTCGCGCTGGCGGCTGCGCTGGCCGACGACTGGCAGTCGGGCAGGCTCGGACGCGACCCCTCCGGGATCTCCGGCGGGCTCGAAGAGGCCGGGCGACCGGTAAGGCCCGAGCTGGTGGCCCCGTCGAGGCTGGTCCAGCGCCGGTTGCATACGCCGGAGGGGCATGCGGCGCTGATCCATGCGGTTGCTCATATCGAATTCAATGCCATCAACCTGGCGTGCGATGCGGTGTACCGATTTCGTGATCTGCCGGACGCCTATTACACGGACTGGACCCGCGTGGCGGCCGAAGAGGCGTATCACTTTTCCCTGCTGCGCGAACGCCTTGGGCAACTTGGCTATTCCTATGGCGACTTTCCTGCACACAATGGGCTGTGGGAGCTGGCGCTCAATACCGCGCATGATGCCCTGCTGCGCATGGCGCTGGTGCCGCGCGTGATGGAGGCCCGCGGTCTCGACGTCACGCCGGGCATGATGCAGCGCCTGGCCACGATCGGTGACCAGGCCAGCGTGGCGATTCTCGAGATCATCCTGCGTGATGAAGTCGGCCACGTGGAGGCGGGCAGCCGCTGGTTTCACCATCTGTGCGCGCAGCGCGGCCTGGATCCGGAGCAGACGTACTTTTCGCTGCTCGAACAGCATCTGCCGGGCGGCGTGCGCTGCCCACTGCACAAGGTGGCGCGCCGCGAGGCGGGTTTCAGTGAGTCGGAGTTGGGTCGCCTGGAGGCACTATGCAAAAAATCCTGATGGTTGTTCTGATGGTGGCCACTTCCGCCGCGGTGGCGGCACCTTCATCGCTGCTGGTCTACCGGGTATGGGAGCAGGGCGCCGAACCCTATGTCAGCCGGGTGTTGGTGACAGCGGACCATGTGCGTCTCGACGAGGGCAGCGATACGGCCGGGTACACCCTGTTCGACCGCAGGCAGGAAAGCATCTACAACATCTCGGTGGACGATCGCTCGATCCTGGTGATGGATTCGGCCGAGCCGCTGCCTGCAGCTCCCGACACCCTGATCCTGCAGGAGCAGGTGGAAGGCGACGCCGAGGCGCCGTTGGTTGCCGGGCGCCGGCCCAAACACGTACGTCTGCTGGCCAATGGCGAGCTGTGCGGCGAACTCGTGACCATTGAAGGGGTGATGGACGAGGCCGTGCGCGGTCTTGCGGAACTGAAGCGGGTACTGGCACGCGTGCAGGCAGCGACCTTGTCGTCGATGCCGCTGGATATGAAAACACCCTGCGATCTGGCGGCCAATGTCTATGCTGCGGATCGTCCGTTGCGCTTTGGTCTGCCGCTGCAGGAGCGGGCCACCGGGCGTAGCCAGTCGCTGGTCGACTTTTCCGACAGTCACGATGCCGACGCGGCGCTGTTCACACTGCCCGAGGGGTTCAGCCGCCGGCCGATGTTTGCACCCGGTATATTCTGAGCGCTCAGCGCGGTGCCAGTACCAGTGGATCGAGTGTCGTGCCGTCGTCGACCCATGCCACTGCATTCTTGGCGTGCCATTCGGGCAACACCAGGCGCGTCGCCAGACTGCCGTCTGCCAGGCGATGTTCATGGGTCGCGGGGCGGTGTGTATGCCCGTGTATCAGCTGCCGCACACGGTGCCTTTGCAGGTAGCGCGCCACGGTGTCGTCATTGACGTCCATGATGTCGGCAGCCTTCATCGCTGTCATCTCGCCGCTGCGTCGCCGGTAGTCGGCGGCGATACGGCGCCTGTCCGCCAGCGGCTTGCGCAGCATCAGCCATTGAAACAGCGGATTGCGGAACCTGCGGCGCGCGCGCTGATAATCGACGTCGTCGGTACACAACAGGTCGCCGTGCATCAATAGTGTGCGCTGGCCGGCCACTTCGGTGATATGGCGGTCGCCCAACAGTGTCGCCCCGCAATCGCGCATCAGGCGTCGTCCCATCAGGAAGTCGCGGTTCCCGCGCTGGATCAGCACGCGTACGCCGCGTCTGGAGGCCTCGCGCAGGGCTTGGCGTACACGGCGTGCCAGTTCGGCGTCGTCGTCGTCACCGATCCAGGCGTCGAACAGATCCCCGAGGATGAACAGACGATCACCCGGTTGCGGGTAGATGGCGACGAAGTGCTCGAACAGGGCGAGTGTCTTTGGCCGTTCGATCGCCAGGTGAAGATCAGAGATGAACCACTGTTTTTGCATGGCGGGGGATTGTAGCGGTTGATGCTTTCGAGCGGGCTTTTTCAATTGAGAACAACCCAGCCGCCACTTATGCTGACCGACAGGTTCATGCACGGGTCCGATCGATGTTCAAGGTATTCGAGATTGTCTTCCCGATCTTTGCGATCGTCTTGCTCGGTTACCTGTATGCGCGTCGGCACGGTCCGGACATGGCGTCCGCCAACCGCCTCAACCTGGATATCTTCACCCCGGCGCTGATCTTCTCGGTGTTGTCGGGCGAGGGCTTCGAACTGGGTCGCTACGCCGAGCTGGCAGGCGCTGCGTTGCTGGTGGTGCTTGGATCAGGCGTGGTCGCCTGGCCGTTTGCACGCCTGTTCGGTTACCAGGCGAAGATGTTCCTGCCGCCGATGATGTTCAACAACTCGGGCAACATGGGACTGCCGCTGGCGCTGTTCGCTTTCGGTGAACAGGCGCTGCCGGCTGCGATGATCCTGTTCCTGGTCGAGAACACACTGCATTTTACCGTCGGTAACGCGATGCTGACCGGGCATCTGAATCCGTTGAAGCTGCTGCGCATGCCGATGCTGCTGGCTACCATCGCCGGTATCGTCGTGGCGGTGTGGCAGTTGCGTATCCCCGGACCATTACACGAGGCGATCGATCTGCTCGGCCAGATCGCCATCCCACTGATGCTGTTTGCGCTGGGCGTGCGCATGACCGGGGTGGATCTTTCGGACTGGCGCATTGGCATGGCGGGTGCGCTGCTGTGTCCGCTTAGCGGACTGCTGGTCGCCTGGCTGGTGACCCGGTTCGTTGCGCTGCCCGGAATACAGGCAGAGCAGTTACTGGTGTTCGCGGTACTGCCGCCCGCGGTGCTCAATTTCATGCTCGCCGAGCGTTACCAGATCGAACCCCGGAAGGTGGCGTCCATCGTATTGCTGGGCAACGCCGCCAGCCTGCTGGTGCTGCCGGCGGCGCTGTTCTTCCTGTTGTAGGACCTGCGTTTTGCCTACTCGCCGATCGAGGCGCTCTCAATCACGATCGGTTCGACCGGCACGTCCGAATGGCCGGCCTTGTTGGTCGTGTCGACGGTCCTGATCTTGTTGATCACGTCCATTCCCGATGTCACTTTTCCGAATACGCAATAGCCCCAGCCGTCCTGCCCCGGATAGTCGAGAAAGGCGTTGTCTTTGACGTTGATGAAGAACTGCGCGGATGCCGAGTGTGGCGCCGCGGTGCGGGCCATTGCGATGCTGCCGGTGACATTGCTCAGGCCGTTTTTGGCCTCATTCTCGATCGGATCACGGGTCGCTTTCTGCATCATGTCGGGGAGGAATCCACCGCCCTGGATCATGAAGTTGCCGATCACGCGATGAAAGATCGTGCCGTCGTAATGTCCATCACGGACATACTGCTCGAAGTTCTCGCAGGTCTTCGGGGCCTTTGCATGATCGAGTTCGATCACGATGTCGCCCATGCCGGTTTTCAGGGTAATCATTGGGTTGCTCCTGTACTGATTGATATCGCGGATGAGGCAGCGCCGGTGCGCTGGTCAGGGGAGGCGGGTGACTGACTCGATGATCACCGGCTCGACCGGCACGTCACGGTGCCCGCCACGGCTGCCGGTCGGTACTGCGGCGATGCTATCGACCACGTCCATGCCGGCGGTCACGCGGCCGAACACCGCGTAGCCCCAGCCGTCAAAGCTCGGATAGTCGAGATTCGCGTTGTCTTTGTGGTTGATGAAGAACTGTGCGGTTGCCGAATGCGGGTCGCTGGTGCGCGCCATCGCAATACTGCCGCGTTCGTTCTTCAGACCATTCTTTGCCTCGTTGCCGACGGGGTCACGGGTGTCTTTCTGCTGCATGTCGGCGTCGAATCCGCCGCCCTGGATCATGAAGCCCGGGATCACCCGGTGGAAGATGGTGCCGTCGAGAAACCCGGCATCGACATAGGCCAGGAAGTTGGCGACGGTTTCCGGTGCCTTGTCGGCGTCCAGTTCGAGCGTGATGTCGCCCTTGCTGGTCTTCATCAGTATATTTTGCGGCGCCGCCTGCGCCGTCAGGGTTACCAGGAACAACGCCAATGCGGCCAGCTTCAACAACGGTGATTTCATTCAGGTATGCCTGGAAAGGAAAAAACGGGGCCGCTAGTGTAGCCGCGTGCGTCACGCGGCAAAACCCCGTGCCGGACGATGGAGGGTGGCCGGTTTCTTCGGTGGCGGGATGTCGGCCCGGGCAATGTGCACGCGGTGACGCAATAGGGGAGCCGGCGGGCAGGCAGTTCGGTTAATATCCAGACCTCACACAACGCGTTACGTGCAACGAGTCTCCGATTGCCATGCTGAGCATTTACAACGACCTGACCCGCGCCAAGGAAACCTTCGAGCCGCTCAAGCCCGGACACGTCAACATGTATGTCTGCGGCATGACCGTTTACGACCTGTGTCATCTCGGGCATGCGCGGGTCATGGTGGTGTTCGACGTGGTCGCGCGGTACTTGCGGTCGCGCGGTTACGCCGTGACCTACGTGCGCAATATTACTGACATCGACGACAAGATCATCAATCGTGCGAACGAGCGCGGAGAGCCCTTTCATGCGCTGACCGAGCGTTACATCCAGGCCATGCACGAAGACGCGGCGGCGCTTGGCGTGCTGCCGCCGGATCAGGAGCCCAGGGCCACGGAGCACCTGCCCGAGATCATCGCCATGGTCGAGCGGCTGATCGCACGCGGACACGCCTATGTCGCCTCGAATGGCGATGTTTACTACGACGTCAGGAGTTTTCCCGACTACGGATGGCTGTCCGGGAAGTTGATCGAGGACCTGCAGTCCGGCGCGCGTGTAGAGCCGGGCGAGGTGAAGCGCGACCCGCTGGACTTCGCGCTGTGGAAGGCGGCCAAGCCCGGCGAGCCGGCGTGGGATTCGCCCTGGGGCCAGGGCCGTCCCGGCTGGCATATCGAGTGCTCGGCGATGTCCACCAAGGCGCTCGGCGACACCTTCGATATCCACGGCGGCGGCGCGGACCTGACTTTCCCGCACCACGAGAACGAGATTGCCCAGTCGGAGGGCGCGACCGGGCACCCGTTCGTCAGGTACTGGATGCACAACGGCTTCGTACGCATCAACGATGAAAAGATGTCGAAGTCGCTGGGCAACTTCTTCACCGTGCGCGAGATCCTGCAGCGCTATCTGCCGGAGGAGGTGCGTTATTTCATCCTCACCAGCCAGTACCGCAGCCCGCTGCACTACGCCGATGAACAGCTGGGCAACGCGCGCTCGGCGCTGACCCGTTTCTATACCGCGCTGCGCGGCCTGCGTGATGACGTGCCGGCTGCGGCCGGAGAGACGCTCGAGGCACGTTTCCACGCCGCGATGGAAGATGACTTCAACACCCCCGAGGCGCTGGCGGCGATGTTTGAGCTGACCCGGGAGATCAATCGCGTGCGCGGCGAAGATCCGGCACATGCTGCAGCACTGGGTGTGCTGCTGTGCCAGCTGGGTGGTCTGCTGGGGATACTGCAGGACGACCCCGAGGTCTACCTGCGCGGTGGTGATGGGGGTCCGGCGGGCCTCGGCGATGCCGAGATCGAGACCCTTATCGAGCGCCGCAGCGCAGCCAAGCGAGATAAGAACTGGTCCGAGGCCGATGCGATCCGCGACCAACTCAAGGATGCCGGTATTGTCCTCGAGGACTCGCCGGCCGGGACGACCTGGCGCCGCGCATGAGTACGCCGGCCGCACATCGGGTGCTGCGGGTGTTCTATCGCGACTACGACAATGCGGTCAGCATCGCATCGAGTCAGCCGGAATCACTGTTGGCGAGCCGCATCGTGCCGTTGGCCGAGCGCCTGCTGGTGAAGGAGGATAATTTCCTCGGTGTGGTGGATCGTAATGACGTGATCCTGCAATGCTATGTCGCCGATGAACCGGGCGCGCTCACCCTTGAGCTCGTCCATCCCGAGGCGAATGGCTGCCTGCGCCTGACACTGCCGCGCGATGAGGCGCTGCAATGCCTGGACGGCCTGCCCGAACTGTTCGACGACTCGCTGTTGCTGGGAGCACAGTACATTGACTGACGAAACGCTTCCGGTCGAAGCCGGCGAACAGGGCCAGGAACGCATTCGCGACGTCCGGCCGGTCGAGTTCCGTGGCGAAATCGATGCCGGCCAGGATCTCAGTGGTGCCACCGTGGTCGGTGACTATCTGGTCCTCGGTGGGGATGAGGGCCACAAACTGCAGGTTCTGGAGCGCGATACGGTGGCAAACGCGTGGCGCCCGCAGCGCAGGGTCTCGCTGGCGCAGGAGGACCAGGAAGCGGATATCGAGGCAATCGACTATGGGCAGGGATATCTGTATGTCATTGGCTCGCATTCATTCCGTCGACGGCGCATGAAGCCGGACCTGTCGGTGCGCAAGAACCGCGAGCGCATGCTCGACGTGCAGCAAGAGCCCGCGCGCAACCGCCTGTATCGCCTTGCCTTCGATGGACAGACCGGCAGGGTCGGCAAGGCGGAGCGCATCGATCTCTCCAAGCGCCTGCGCAAGGATCCATTGCTCGGCATGTTTTACGGCCTGCCAAGCAAGGAAAACGGCATCGATATCGAAGGCCTGGCGTTTCGTGATGACCGGTTGTATCTCGGCTTTCGCGGGCCGGTATTGCGCGACAACTATGTCCCGGTGATGGTCCTGGAATTTTCCCGACCGAAGCAGTATCGACTTCGTTTCGTGCGTCTCGACGGCCAGGGCATACGTGACATGGTGGCATTGCGTGACGGCATTCTGATCCTTGCCGGGCCGGTCAATGATGCCCCGGGCCCGTTCTGCCTGTGGTGGTGGGACGGCAGCGATCAGATCCCCGGCAGTGATCACGCTGTGCGGCCGGCGTTGCCGCTGGGCGCGGTGACCACCAGCGGTGGGGCCAAGGCCGAGGGGCTCGCGCTGTTGGCTGAGCAGGACGACTGCGCCGAAGTGATGGTGGTGTATGACACCGATACCGCCGGGCAGGCGGTCAGCATGCGTGTCGATCTGAGTGGCCTGGCGACCTGAGTCCTTCAGTCGCCGGTGGCTACCGGTCGCCCCGGGTCACGAATCCATTCACTCCACGATCCCGCGTACAGGCGGCCGCCCTGCAGGCCGGCGATCTCCATCGCCAGCAGGTTGAGGCAGGCGGTCACGCCCGAGCCGCACATGGCCGCGACATCTGACGCCGGGCGACCGGCGAGGGCGGGTGCGTACAGTGCATGCAGTGCAGCGGGATCCTTGAAGCGGCCATTGCGGTCGAGGTTGTCGACCAGCGGCACATTGATCGCATTGGGGATATGCCCGGCGACCGGGTCGATGGGTTCGGCGTCACCGCGAAAGCGCTCGCGGGTCCGCGCGTCCATCACCAGTATTGCCGCGCCGCGCGTTTCCAGCTGGGTGGCGATGGTCGCGGTGGTCACGACCTGTTTCCAGTCGGGTTGACCGGCAAAGCTCGTCGCCGAAGCGGCCTGTGGAGGGGTGTCCTCCACCGGCATGGCCGCCGCCTTCCAGGCCGGCCAGCCACCGTCCAGCACAGCGACCCGGGTGTGTCCCAGCCAGCGCAGCAGCCACCACAGGCGCACCGCCATGGTGCCGCCGCTGTCGTCATAGACCACGACCTGGGTATCACTGCCTACCCCATGCCGGCCGAGCCAGTCGCACAGCAGTGCCGGGTCGGGCAGGGGATGCCGACCAGACTGTGGCGTGATCGGGCCGGACAGGTCGCGGTCGATGTGCGCATAGAACGCGCCTGGAACATGGGCGGCGGCATGTGCGCGTTCGCCGCGTTGTGTGTCCGCCAGGTCGAAGCGGCAGTCGAACACACACCACGACGGGTCGCCCAGCCGGCCGGCCAGCGTCTCGCAGTCGATCAGGGTATTGAAGTTCATGTGCAGTAGTTGTTATTCAAGCCCGAGTATGAAGTCCCAATGGACCTTTGTCAGTGGCATGATCGACAGGCGATTGCCCTTGCGCAGCAGTGGCAGGTCGTCGAGGCGAGGGTCGTTCAGTCCCTTGAGTTCATGCAGCGAGATGTTGCGCTTGAGATGGCGTTTGTATTTCACGTCGACCATGTACCAACGCGGATTGTCGGGGTCGCTCTTCGGGTCGTAATACTTGGTGTCGGCGTCGAACGCCGTGTGATCGGGATAGCCTTCCCGCGCGATCTCCATGACGCCGACGATGCCGGGCTCGTCACAGTTGGAGTGGTAGAAGAACACCAGGTCGCCTTTCTTCATCTGGTCGCGCATCATGTTGCGCGCCTGGTAGTTGCGCACGCCGTCCCAGTGTTCCTTCCTGCCGGGCATCGCCTTGAGATGGTCGATGCCGAAGACATCGGGCTCGGATTTCATCAGCCAGTAGTTCATTTTGTGGCACTTGGTTAGGATTTCCCGCCTATTCTATGGAAACCGCAATGGCGCGGCGAGCAGGCGGGAGGCCGGATGACGTTTGGCGCGATGTTTCACCATTTCCACGACGCGGGCATGCATCGACGCGGCCAGGGTTCGCTGTCGGCTGATGGTTTCAGGGCACTGCTCGGCAACCTGAGCTCGGAACACAATATCCTTGTACCTGGCGACTATGTTGAACGCGCCCGGGCCGGCGCGCTTTCGGCCGACGACATCTGCCTGAGTTTCGACGACGCGTTGTTGTGCCAGTACGACGTGGCCGTGCCGGTGCTCGACGAGTTCGGTATCAAGGCGTTCTTCTTCGTCTACAGCAGCATCTTCACCGACACACCGGACAGCCTCGAGCTGTACCGTGATTTCCGTAATGCAAGTTTCGACGATATTGAGGACTTCTACAGGGTGTTCTTCGAAGAACTCGCGCAACGGTTGCCGCGGGCCCAGTGCCGGTATGCCGACACCTACCCGGCGGACTACCTGGCAGACTTCGGCTTTTACACCGACAACGACCGGCGTTTTCGCTTTGTGCGCGATCAGGTGTTGACGCAGGGCGAATACGATCACCTGATGACAGACATGATGGACCGGGTTGGCTATCCGCGCGAGGAGCGCAAAGCGCAACTGTGGATGACCGCGCAGCATGTCGCCGAACTGGACGCGGCCGGTCATGAAATCGGTCTGCACAGTCACAGTCATCCGATGCAGATGCGAATGCTCGATCGCGCCGTTCAGGAGGCAGAGTATCGTCTTAACCGACGCATGCTCGGCGATATCTGCGGCCGGCCGCCGCGCACCATGTCGCACCCCTGTGGCAGCTACAACGACGATACGCTCGACGTGTTGCGCAATCTCGGAATAGTCCTGGGATTCCGCTCCAACATGTCGCCGGTGCACGGCGGTTCGTTATGGGAAATGCCGCGCGAAGATCACGCCAACCTGATGCACAGGGCCACATGAAGATCACCGTATTCACTTCCAACCAGGCGCGGCACCTGGCCCTGGTCGAGCGACTCTGCGCGATCTCGGATCAGTGCTTCGCGGTCATGGAGTGCAACACCGTATACCCGGGAAGGCGCCAGGACTTCTTCAACAAGAGTCCGGTCATGGAACGTTACTTCGGCCATGTGATACATGCCGAGCAGACCCTGTTCGGCGATGTCGGCTTCATCACCCCGGAAGCACGCACGATGGCGATTCGCATGGGCGATCTGAACCTGCTGCGGCAGGAAGACCTGGCACCCTGTCTCGATGCCGATGCCTTTGTCGTGTTTGGCGCCAGTTTCATCAAGGGCTGGCTGTGCGACCACCTGGTGGAACGCGGCGCCTTCAATATCCACATGGGACTGTCGCCTTACTATCGTGGCTCATCGTGCAACTTCTGGGCGATGTATGACGACAGACCGCACATGGTCGGCGCCACCATCCACCGCTTGTCGAGTGGGCTGGACAGTGGCCCGATGCTGTTTCATGCATTACCACGGTATGACGGCGGTGATCCGTTCCTGTACACGATGCGTGCGGTCGTGGTGGCGCAGGACGCATTGAGCGCACGCATTGTCGACCGGTCGATATTTGATCTGCCCGCGGTGCCGCAGGATCGGTCTGCGCAGATGCGTTACTCGCGCAACGCCGAGTTCACCGACGAAGTGGCGCAGGCATTTCTCGATCGCATGGATAGGGGGCAGGCGGTGACAGCGCCGGCCGGCCAACCGGTCTATCCGGCCGGCCTGCTGAGTCCCGTGTTCGGTTAGCCCGGGTTCACCGGGGCGCCGGGGGCTTTGTCGTATCACTCGCCTGATCAATGGTTTGCGGCCAAGGAACATGCCTCGGCGCATGCCCGTCGATCGGGATAATGAGTTCGGCGCAGGTTCCCCCTCCCGCACGCCCATGCAGTCGCACGGTCCAGCCGTTGGTGTTCGCGAGTTGGCGCACGATGGCCAGACCCAGGCCGCTTCCTCCGGTCTTGCTGCTGCGCGATTTCTCCAGCCGGAAGAATGGCTGAAATACCGCTTCACGATGCTCGGCCGGTATGCCCGGCCCATTGTCCTGCACCTGCAGCGTCAGCGATTCCCTGTCGCAGCTGCAAAGGATGGTGATTGGCTGACCATTGCCGTAGCGAACGGCGTTTTCCATCAAGTTGGAAAAAATGCGCTGCAGTGCCAGTCGATTCAGGACAAAGCTGCAGGGCTTGTGCGCTGACCATTCCACCGTTTGACCGCCTTGCCGGGCAGCGTCGACGACGGGGTCCAGCACGTCGGCGATGTTCACCAGTTCGGTTTCGTGCCTGTCCAGTTCAAGACTCACCTCCAGTGCCTGCCCAATCAACCGGTTAACCGATCCGAGGTGGCGACGGATCTTGTCCATCAGCTGTGTATCGCCGCCATCGTTTGGCAGCATCTCCAGTGCCAGTTGTATCTGCGTTAGCGGAGTTCGCAGGTCGTGCGATATCCCTGCCAGCAGGGTTGTCCGGTTGGCGAGTAGTTCGCGGACCTGAAGATTCATGCGGTTGAACTCCCTGGCCAGGACCACCAGTTCCTCGGGTCCCTCTTCCGGTACCGGGTCTGGCCATTGTCCCTTGCCGATCAACCGTGCGGCACTGTAAAGGCGCTCGATGGTCACGGTCAGGCGTCGTGTCAATAAAGCCGCGGTGACCACGGTCAGGAACATCCCTGTCGACAACAGCACGAAGAAAGCCACGGACGGCTTGACCCCGATGCGTGAACGCGAGAACCCAAACCGCAACACGCCGTTGGCGGTGGGGATGTCCGCCCAGTACCAATCCTCGCCATTGACATCGATGCTGGTCTTGAGATGAACGTCCTGTCCGAGTTGCCGGCGCAATGATCCCTCAAGCAAAAAAAGATAAGGCAACAGGCTGCTGGAGTCAGACAGGGCTGCCGCTGTGTCCGTCACGACGAGGTCATGCTTCAGCCACATCTTTTCTGTGAATTCCTCGCGCGCAGTATCGTCCAGTACCGACCAGGTCTCGGCGGCATGGGAAACGATACTTGCCAGGTCGTCGGTGGCCCGTTGTCCAAGCGGGACAACCATGTAATAGGCGATGGTTGAAAGCACGATCAGCATGAAACCAACCGACACCACGCCAATGGTCGACAGGATTTTCCAGAAATAGCTCTGAGCCGGGAGAAGTTGCATAAGGGCTTTGCTCAAACGCCCTTTGCAAACAGGTAACCGGCGCCCCACACGGTACGCAGGTACACCGGTTCAGCAGGATTGGCCTCGATCTTTCGACGCAGGCGTCC
>Ga0116162_10000650_pt1 | contig 24328 bp, 17 predicted proteins | sample AD_UKC105_MetaG_FD_89875 | JGI IMG/M metagenome (GOLD analysis project Ga0116162, IMG submission 89875) | Active sludge microbial communities of municipal wastewater-treating anaerobic digesters from Hong Kong - AD_UKC105_MetaG | ecosystem: Engineered > Bioreactor > Anaerobic > Digestate...
GATATGCTGATTTCGACGCTTACAAGAACCATGGAGTTATCTACTGTAATATGAACAAAAAACCATATTACGAACAAATGCCTATGGAACCTTGCGTCTTGCTAAAAGATATGATTAAAGTATTTCACCCAGAACTCCTGCCAAACTACACCCCAGTATATTATTCTCTTTTAAAATAAAACAACCCTATGATAAGCTCTCCTACAAAATCAATAGCATTAAGAAGCATACACCCTTTATGGTTGTTTGGTAGTATTTTTGTATGTATCCTACTATTGATGCTATTGAATATATTACTAGGATCTGTATATATATCTCCTCAACAAATTTGGGATATTATTATTCATGGAGATACCAGTCAAGAAATAGCTTACAATATCATTATAAAGAGTCGACTTCCACAAGCCATAACAGCATTAGTAGCAGGAGCAGGTTTGGCTGTAAGTGGACTAATGATGCAAACTGTTTTTCACAACCCACTTGCTGGTCCTTCCGTATTGGGTATCAGTTCTGGAGCTAGTTTAGGTGTAGCCTTTGTAGTGTTATTGTCAGGGAGTATTGGTGGAAATGCGCTTAGTACAATGGGATTAATAGGGGAAGTTGCATTATCCATATCAGCAGTCATTGGTGCATTAAGCATTATGGCACTTATCTTATTCGTATCTCAAACCGTGCGTGGACATGTTACTTTACTCATTATAGGTGTCATGATTGGGTATGTAGCCAATGCCATTATCGGTGTACTCAAGTTTTTCAGTGTAGAAGAAGATATTCGTGCTTATGTCATATGGGGATTAGGCAGTTTTGCACGCGTTTCAGGTGATCAAGTACAAGTATTTATCTATTTGATGATCATCCTATTACCAATATCCATGCTCCTCACAAAGACGCTAAATTTAATGCTTCTTGGAGAAGGTTATGCCCGAAATTTAGGACTGAATATTCGAAGAGCTAGACATTTAGTTATTGCCACATCAGGCGTACTCGTTGCCATAGTCACGGCATACTGTGGTCCCATTATATTTCTAGGATTAGCTGTTCCCCACTTGTGTCGAAGTTTATTTCACACCAGTGATCATCGCTTACTCATGCCAGGCGTCATGCTTATGGGAGCTACACTAGCTTTATTGTGCAATTTAATAGCTCGTATGCCTGGACTAGAAGGAGCATTGCCAGTTAATTCTGTCACAGCACTTATAGGCGCTCCTGTTGTTGCCTCCGTGTTGTTCCATAAACGAAGTACCATTTAAAAAGAGTTTCATGAATCCAACAATAGAAATCGAACAATTAAGTACTGGCTATCGAGGTAAAAAACGTACCAAAGTAGTTGCTACCAACATAGATGCTCAGATTTGTTCTGGTGAACTCACTTGCTTATTGGGAAGTAATGGAGTGGGGAAAAGTACCTTATTAAAGACCATCTGTAATTTTTTACCTCCATTACATGGACAAATTCATATCATGGGCCGTCTTCTTGGGGGATATACTGATGCTGCTTTAGCCAAAGTTATTAGTGTTGTGCTTACTGATAAATTAATGATTCGTAACATGCGAGTAGACGAACTCGTATCATTGGGAAGAAGCCCATATACTGGTTTTTGGGGAGTTATCAGTAATACAGATAGAGCCATTGTGCAGCACGCTTTACAATTAGTGGGTATTCCTCATTTAGCCCACCGTATGATCCACACTCTGAGTGATGGTGAAAGACAAAAAGCATTGATAGCTAAAGCCCTAGCACAAGAAACTCCTATTATTTTATTGGATGAACCAACCGCCTTTTTGGATTACCCAAGCAAAGTCGACATGATGCAACTCTTACATCGTTTAAGTCGAAAAGAAAACAAAACGATCTTCATGTCTACACATGATTTAGAGCTGGCTTTACAAATAGCCGACAAAATTTGGCTATTAGATAAAGAAAAAGCTGTTCAAGTTGGTACACCAGAAGATCTTGCATTGCAAAAAATATTGCACCGATTTGTATCTCACCAAGGCATTCAATTTGATTCGCCCAGTGGATTGTTTCGTGTGGCATATTCTTATCATCACACCATTGCAGTTGAAGGATCAGGTGATGCTTATCACTTGTTGTGCAAAGGATTGAATCGTCACGGTATTGCGACTGATAGCCAAAAAGAGATGCCTACCATTCCAATTACAGTATATTGCCAAGAAGGTCGTAGACCAGCTTTTCATGTAAGGACATCAAAAGAAACTATAGTACACAGTATTGAAGAAGTTCTTCAGCTTGTAGAAAAGCATCTATAATCATCCATTATTTCCTCACAGAAGGAGCAATAATAATAATCTCAAGCTCTCCTTCTGGCAATAAAGGATCACAATATTGATGACAATAGGTAGACAAAACTTGATTGTATCGTTTCATCTCTTCATCAGATAATATATCCCATAATTCACGGGCCATATTAATTTGTCCAATAGACTCAATATGTGAAGAATCACATCCTGCTTCTTCTGCAATTTGCTGCATAAAAGCATGATTTTTGGTTACTTTATGACTATGAGTATCTAAGTATCCTTCGGCCAATTTAACCGCTTTGCCTATCATTACCCCCAAGGTCACTTGAGCAATTTTATGTGTTGCACAAAAGCGAAGTGCTTCACCTATATAATTACCATACTGAATAAAAGCTGTTGGGTGTAATTGCGGATACAAGACATGGAGTTTTTTCTCACTCTTCGCGCCAGAATTAAGCACTACATGATTGGGCTCATTTGCCACCGCAACTTCAATATATCGCTTTATTGAAGCCACATAAGCTTCACTAGAGAACGGACGAATAATACCACTTGTTCCCACAATAGAGATCCCACCGACAATGCCCAATTTAGGATTGAAGGTACGACTAGCCACCTCTTTCCCAACGGGCACTTCTATCAAGACCTCTACTTGATATTTAGTCCAATCAACAAGCAAATCATGTAGATTATCACGAATCATTTGCTTTGGAACAGCATTAATAGCAGCTTCACCTATAGGTATATCCAAACCAGGCAAAGTCACACGACCAATACCAATACCTCCATCAATAATAATATCTTCTTTTGAACCAAGTTTTCTTTCTACAAGATTAACGGTGACCAAAATTTGAATACCCTGAGTAGTATCTGGGTCATCTCCCGAACGCTTTATAACTTCTACTTGCGCGCTCTGATCATTACAAGACAATAGTTGCGCGTTCACATAGATGGTTTCTCTATTAGGTAAGATGATACCAACACTCTGTAATGTGTAGACATGTGAACGTTTACCCAATATTGTTTGTAATGCACAGAGTGCTCCTGTTGCCGCACACGTACCTGTTGTCACCCCCGTATGTAATGTATAAAATTCAGGGAACAAATTTTCTATTTGTCGACGCAGACCATGCGGCCCATTTACGGCAAGAAACGATGAGGGCAGTACAGGACGCTTTACAATATACACAGGGAGATTAGACACTTTAGCAGCTTCTAGTTTTGAAACAAGTCCACCCGATTCCCCACTTTCTTTTGTCAAAATGGCATCAGGACAGACGTGTTGGATAAGCTGGAGTTCATCCTTGACCGTCTTGCCCTTATAATAACAAATACGATTCATCGGAAACCCTATATTTTGGACTACTTGACGAGAAACATCCCTATTTAAAATGCGGAACCATGTCTGCGGATGTGTCTCCCAATATGACCTCAGTTTAGCGATCGTTTGTACTCCGCTCAAAGCCAATAGACAATAACGATCATCCACTTGCAACTGCCTACAAGCGTCTTCATAATCACTACACCAATGTATAAGATGAGTATATGATGTATAATCAGGGTATATCCTTTCTACGCGGACAACAGGAATATCCATTCGTTGAGAAACAATATACACGTTTTCATGCAATTGCCGAGCAAATGGATGGGCAGCATCAACCAATAAACGAATAGCATGTTCTTGGCAAAAGAGAGACATTTGTTCTACTGTCATTCCGCCAGTAATATGCTTTCCATGGTGGAGATCCACACTTTGTGTTGTGTCACGTGTGCTGTAGAAGAAAGGATGATTTCCTTCTTCTAAGACCTGAACCGCCATACGCCCTTCTGTTGTACCCCCAAGAACTAGAATCATTTTCGAAAGAGATGTTTAAATTCATCTGCATATAAACGAGATAGCCCTTTACGATTATCAATAGCTTCACCAACAACAATCATAGTTGTCAAGGTCAAATTATTCTGCTTCACAATTTGAACCAATGATTGCAGTTCACCTCTAAAAATACGTTGATCAGGCCATGTCAATTTATAACATGCAGCTACTGGAGTGGTAGGTGGATAGTGTTCCAACAGTTGGCGCTGCACATCATCCACAATTCCAGCACTCAAAAAGATACACATGGTGCTTTGGCTACGTGCCAAAAGATGCAGCTTCTCATTCTCAGGCATAGCCGTACGCCCTTCTCCACGAGTAAGTATTATGGTTTGGACCTTTTCAGGAATTGTAAATTGCGATTGCAATTCAGCCGCTGCAGCCTGAAAAGAAGAAATACCAGGTGTGATATGATAACGCATCTCAGCCTCATCCATCAAAGCCATTTGCTCTTGAATTGCACCATAAATACATGGATCTCCAGTATGTAAACGCACAACAAGCAACCCACGTCTATAGAAATCTTGCATCATGAGAAACTGCTCTTCCAGATTCATTCCAGCAGAACTCCTTACAACAGCCACTGGTTTATGGCATTGAGTAAGAGCTCTTGGAACCAAACTGCCAGCATATAATATCAAATCAGCAGTCTCCAAAAAGTGACGCCCACGTACAGAGACCAAATCAGGATCACCAGGACCTGCACCAACAAATTCAACATGCCCCATACGAATATATAATCTATCCATCGCCAAAGCCCAAGTAAAATGATGCCCTTCATGGATGTTACCTTTTTGTTTTTCCACGCAAAGTGCCCCAAGGTTACTCGCTTTCAATGCACACGACTCGGCTACACCAGACACACCAGTCACCGCACGTACATGTTCGGATGGATTAGGCACTTCAATATCTCGCAAATCCTTGGCATCATAAATCATCAACGAAGCTTGCAATGTACTCTGCACGTTATGCACCAATAGTTCATCTTTTTTCAAGGCAATTGTATCTACGGTAACAACAGATAATGGACTCCATCCCATCTTTTTCATTTCAGCACAGATATACGTATCAACACCTTCTGCTAAACTATCATGCGTACAGCCTAGTCCAAGATGAAGCACTTTAGGACGATAATACAAAACAGGTGCGTGCGTACTAGAAACGTATCGTGCAGACACGGCAATGATTAAATCTATCTGTTCAGGGATCTCTTCCATAGACGTATACACTGTTACATGCTCAGGACACGATTGCTCTAAATACATAGTTCCCTTATCGCGTACATCTAGCCAAAGAGCGATGTGTTGCTTATGTACAAAACGAGTAATACAATCATTCAAGGTAATCCCAACAGTCTCAATTTCCCATGAAAACTTCTGAGGTAAAGTATCTAGAGCCCACAAAGAATTCAAATCACTTTGCGTTGTGATTATGGGCATAGCTCCCAATACACCCGAGATAGCTTGTGCTTGTTGGTTAGCACCTCCAACATGTCCTGAAAGTATAGGGACAACATATTGTCCCATCGAATCAACCACTAACACAGCTGGGTCTATTTTTTTATCTTTGATAGAAGAAGCAATTAATCGAGTGGCAATACCTATAGCTCCAATAAATATCCATGTAGCATACTCTGTAAAATGACTCTCTACATACTCATTATACGCCGCAATAGTTTCGCCTGAGACCTCTGAACGTGTACTCACAACTTTAATTGCAGGATATGCTTGTACTAGTTTGTCCACCACAATATCACCAGCTGCAGCAATAGCTACCACAACGATACCTTTTCCTTCATGTAGAGGAGATTCAACAACTTTCCTTGTCATAATGGATTACCTAATTATATATTTTATTTTTGATGTAAGACTATATCTATTTGTTGGATAGCACCTTGACCGCTTTCATTGCCACTATTGGGTTATGCTCATCGATGGCGATACGCATTTCTTGCACTATAACCAAATTCTCTTGCTGTGCTACTGCCTCTCGAAATAAGTTTTGAGACTTTTCAGACACAGCATTAAATACCAGTACACCTCCATCCGCCAGCACCTGCATAATCCTGTCCACCATCTCTACAAGAGCGCCTCCATGCCCTCCTATAAACACAGCATCTGGAGTAGCATACCCCTCTCCTTTAGTTAGAAATGACAAATCAACCGTCATGAAGTCATCAACTATAGGGCGAATACCTGGCACATGATGTCGACGAGCATTGAGCCTTATTAAGTCTTGTCCAGCTTGTCTTATTTCAAAAGAAGTGATATGAAGATGAGGGAACTGCTTCTTCGCTTCTATAGAAATCGATCCAGTGCAAAATCCGACATCCCAAAATTGCTGTTTGTCATGCAAATCTAACAAGTTCAGCGTCAACAAACGAATAGGCGCCTTAGTAATCATATTGACACGACCATCCAACAAATGAAAATCAGATTCTGGAATACCAAAAGGCCGTTTAATATGAGAGTAATCAAGCTGTAATATAATACAATTGGGATGAGCATAAGTTTTGTTCACAACTTCTTGAATAGACAAAGATTGCACCTTTTCTAGTGATGGATTGCCCAACCGCTCACCTATATGCATCACACCATCAGCATATCCATAATCAAGCAATCTGGCTGCAATATTTTGTGGAGTATGCACCTTATCTGTAAGAATCCCCAATTTAGGGACACGCTCTATCACAGCACGATCCAACTCGTGCCAAGGACGCCCAGTTAAAGTCACGATACGCATATCAGCATAATTCATCAATAATCGATGTGCCAACATCTGCAAAGCGTTATGACTAGGGTATAACATCATATCCGCTTCTGGATAATATCTCTGAATTGTATTGGCGATACCATAAAAGACAGGATCACCCGATGCAAACACGATGACTTCTTCATACACTGCATACTGAGCCATCACATCCGACACTGGTATGGTTATAGGAATCCATTCAGCATTGTAAGGCAATAGATGCTTGACCAATTCATAATGACGATTACCTCCACTAAAGCAACATCCATTACGAATAACATGCATTGCTTCTTGTGGCCAACTGCCATCTATTCTATCGGGCATCCCCAAAATAACAAATCGTGGAGTCTTCATAAGAATTTATATTATAAGTCTCTACCAGGTCTTAACAGTTCTGCGTCTTCTAAACTTAACACAGCATTCACTAAGGTTGCGGCAAGATTACTTCCTCCTTTTCGACCTTCAACAATCACTTTAGGAATATGAGTAAATGGTTTAATCATATGTTTAGATTCCTGCACATGCACAAAACCTACAGGTGCAGCAATAATCCCTGCTGGCAGAACTCCTTGCTTGCGTATAATATCACACAATTCCATGAGAGCTGTTGGCGCATTTCCAAAGACATATAATGCATCAGGATACTCTTCTGTAGCCAAACGAATACCTGCCTGTGTACGTGTAATCCCCTTTTCTTCTGCCATAGTAGCTACACGTGGATCATTTAAGTAACAGTGTACAGTAATACCTAATCGGCTCAATGCGCCCTTACGAATACCAGAAGCCGCCATTGTCACATCAGTCACAATATGTTTGACTCGTCCAGTAGTCACTAATTCTTTATGAAGAGTAGCCACCGCTCCTTGATCCGTATACAGCAAGTCCTCCATTTCAAAATCTGCCGTTGTATGGATAGCATGCAACAAAGCCCATTTATGATCCAAAGGGATATCCCCGTTAGACAACTCCGCATCGATTGTACGGAAACTTTCAATCATAATCCCTTGCCCTTTATTCTTTGCATTCGCATCGGCAGATTCACGGTAATATCCACGAGGTGTAATCATTTGTTTGTTCCATAAATAAGACTGAGAATTCCCAATGATCACCACCGTAAACATATCGATATCTTCTGGATCAAAATCTTGCAATGTAGTTGTAAGCACTTCCTGATCTTCTCTACCAGCTTGGCGCACATATCCAACAGGAGTTTGCGGATCTCGCCCATGCTTCAGAAATAATTCTTTTAATCGATACAACTGCCAATATCTGCCTTTGCTCTTCGGGTTATACACCGCTGTTACAAAATCAGCAGTTGCAGCTGCGACGATACGCGTCTCAATCTTTTGCCATGGAGTCATCAAGTCGGACATCGAAATAACACAAAAATCATGTCCTATAGGTGCTCCTAATAAAGAAGCTGCTTTTTGAAAAGCACTCACACCAGGTAAGGACATCAATTGGATGTCCTCACCTCTGTCTTTTTTCATCTCCCACAAAAGGGGAGTCATACCATATATTCCTGCATCTCCACTACTGATGACAACGACACACATAGCTCCATCATGAATGGCTTCAAAAGCTTGCTCTGCACGATCTTTTTCCTTTTTCATGCCCGTGTCAATACACGTTGCACCGTGGCGCAAATAAGGTGTCACAAATTGGAAATAATACTTATAACCAATGACAACATCAGCTTGCTGTAACACTTCACGTACAGCCAGTGTCATATCTAACTCGTTGCCAGGTCCTATACCAACAACAATAATAGTGGGTTGCTTCATAATTATTTTTTTAGTGCCTATAAAAATAGCTATTATTTGGTAAACTCAAGTGTCAAACCAACAAATAGTGTACGCCCTGGATTTAGCGTTGAATAATTGACAGTGCTAGAATCATATGCACGATCATCTTTATAATCAAAGATATTGTTGATACCAACGCTTGGTGTTACAGCAAAGTTTTTCAAATTAAATCGATGTTTTGTTGCCAAATTCCACAAGGCAAAGCCTGGTGCTGAAACATCTTTTCCAGAAGTCTCATGGTACCGTTTACTTTGCGCAGAACCAGTTAGATTTACATTCAAACGATATGTGCCCCAAGTATGGCCATAGTTTGCATACCAAGTACCACTGTGGCGCACTGCACGAATCAATGTCCCCCATTTCCCTTGTGACTTTTGTTGTCCATAAGCATATGAGTAGTGAGCTCCAAGAGATAAATCATTCGTCAAATACGTGTCTAAGTTTAACTCAAATCCACGCACTAATGCCTTATCTAGATTCAAATATTGGCGCACCTTTGTTATTGTCGCTGCTTCATCTGGACCCGCTGCTTCAGTTACCTTATCAAGAATCTGAGCTTGTTCTTCTGCAGAATAATCAGATAGATTAGTCGTCTCATATAAAATCATATCATCAACAGCATTGATATAAGCAGATGCAGAAGCATTGATATAATGATTGGTATACTCAACATTAAACGATGCATATTGACTCTTTTCTGGATCCATGTCCGTATTACCAAGCGTTACCGTGCCACGCGCTGGACGTACATAATACAATTGCATCAAATCAGGAGCACGGAAACCAGTAGAATAGTTTACTCGGAAGTTTACATCTCCAAGTTGGTATTTCACGGCAATTTTTGGAGAAAAGTTTTGCCCTGCTTCTTTGTGTGTTGTGTATCGTGCTCCCATAGTAGCCGTCAAATCATCACAGATTGTCCACTCATCTTGCGCATAGACTCCCAATTGATAAGCCTGTTCATCCACATTAGATGTAGGAGAAGCCAATTGATCTAATTGATAATCCACGCCACCAATAATACGGTTCATATCGTTTACATGATAATATCCTTTTAGTTTACCATAATAACAATACTGCAATTTAGAACGAGTAATATCTCCGATCTTATAGTCCCCAGATGGACTGATATAATCATACTGAGATTCAAATCGATCTACTCCTGTCGTTGCAGTGAAGTATAAGTGAGAATCCACTTTGTATCTAGCCCCCATATCTGCGCTAGTTCCAGTGTAATCCAAATTATACGTGTACACTTCTTTTGCAGGTAGCCCTGCAATCTCGTCTAGCCCTTTCACACCTGGACGTTCTGTTTTACGATTAAAGAAGCTACCTTCAGCCCAAATAGACAAATGTCTATCAAAGGTATACCCAAAGTGTTGATTAAACTGATTCATATGATAAGGGTTTTGCATATGTCTGTTAGTACCATATTCTTTCCCTTTGTAGATTTCTCGATTGCTTTGTTGCCATCCGTCACTATGCACATAGTTGTAACTAGTCTGTGTTTCCAACTTACCATCATTGGCACGCACATTAAATTGTTGACTTATTTGCCCGTAAGTTTCCACTTTAGTATGCGAGGTTACCTGTACACCATCCATAGGTTTATTAGTAATGATGTTGATAACACCAGCAATAGCATCCGAGCCGTATAATGAAGATGATGCTCCCTGAACCACCTCAATACGTTTGATATTACTCATATCAATACGAGTCAGATCCACATTACCAGAAATATCTCCATTTAAGCGTTTGCCATTCACCATAACCAATACATAGCGGTTACCCAATCCATTCATTGTCAGATAAGCTCCCATAGATGTATTGGAGAAAGTCAAGGACGGTACAAATCTCGTCATAGCTTCTTGGAAATCAGTCACATTGGCCTGTTTTAAATCTTTTGCATTAATGACTTCAACAGGCGAAGTGGCATCTTTCAAACGTTGATGCATCCCACTACCAGTAATGACTACTTGGTTTAGATTAATCTCTTTGTCTACTTCATTTTGCGCAAACGCACCGCCAACTAGTCCCCAAAGGCACATAGCAGCAAACAATCTTTTGTTCATGTTTTTTGATAAAACTACTGATTTACGATGTATACTCTTAGCCCGAGAGTACATTAATATCACAACTTGGCAGGTTTCCTGACTTATCACCTATGAAAAAGGACCTTCCCATTGTGTTTATGTGATACAGTATGATTGCTAAATATACATCACGTATTACAACAGTGGCCATAAAGAATGATTTTCATATAATGGTGAATTACAGTAGCGGGCACTGCTTCGGAATAGCACCGAAATTCCCTTTTATACTTTTCCAGGACAGAAAAGTATCACCAAATCGGTCGCAAAGTTACAAAAAACTTCTACATTTGCATACTATGAATCAGACTAATTCCCCAAAATCAAGTTTTGTATTAGCAGCCACCTCCTCTGGGTGTGGCAAAACAACCTGCACGATTGGTCTTTTGCGTGGACTACGCCAAAAAGGATACACCGTACAGCCATTTAAATGTGGCCCAGACTACATAGACACACAACATCATGCCATTGCCGCTGGCACACCCAGTATTAATTTAGACACTTTTTTTAGCTCTCCAGGACATCTAGTAGACTGCTATCAACAGATCCCTAGCGATAACCACACAATACAAATTATTGAAGGAGCAATGGGACTATTTGATGGCTACAAACGCTGGAAAGGTAGTGCAGCAGATGTCGCCATGACTCTTGACGTACCAGTTATCTTGATCGTTGATGCACAATCAGTTGCCTATAGTGTAGCTCCCCTACTTTATGGTTACGCACACTTTAATCCTCAAGTACGTGTAGCTGGTGTTATTTTCAACAAAGTAGCTAGTGAAAATCATTATAATTATCTTGTAGATGCTGCATCTGATGCTGGTGTTCCCTGCTTAGGGTATATTGCACGCAGTCAATCTATAGCCATGCCTTCGCGTCACCTAGGTCTAACACTAGACGACGAATTTATGCTAGACGAGTACGCTAATAAAGCCGCAAATTTAGTCATGGATCATTTAGATATTGACAAGCTGCTTGCAGTTACAGCCGCCCATCCAAAGACTTACCCCACTAGAAAGCCTCATCTAGAAAGTCAACCCAATCATACAGATCCCATACGCATTGCCGTAGCACATGATAAAGCCTTTAATTTCATATATCCAGTCAATATCCAGCAACTGGAAAAATTAGGACAAATCACGTATTTTAGTCCAATAACCGATAAAGTGCTTCCACCATGCGATTTACTTTATCTACCAGGAGGATACCCCGAATTTTATTTATCAGAACTGAGCACCAACAACACCATGTTGACCTCTATTAAAGCACATGCCGAATCAGGTGGAAAGATATGGGCTGAATGTGGAGGGATGATGTATTTATGTACATCTATTATAGATCAAGATGGTCGTCACTACCCCATGGTCAACATATTTCCTCAACAAGCGACCATGCAAGATATGAAATTGAGATTAGGATACAGACAATTCACTTGCAACAACCAGAATTGGCGAGGACATGAATTCCATTATTCCCGATTAATTAATCAAGATAATATGGATTCCTTTACGTGCATTACTCATCAAGAAACCGCTACATCACGCAAGGTGAATGCCCCTATTTTTAGATACAAACAAGTATTGGCGAGTTATACACACCTCTACTGGGGAGAACAAAATTTACTCAGTTTATTTCAAGATTTATGCTAATTACTTTTATCCGCCACACCAGTGTAGACGTATCATCAGGTACTTGCTATGGACAAACAGATGTGCCCTTAAAAGCAAGCTTTGTACAGGAGGCTGCCAAGACTAAAGCAGCTATCGACCACCTATTGCACACATCACGTACCTTTCCAGAAGCAATATATAGCAGTCCACTAAGTCGGGCGACTCGTCTAGCTATGGCTTGTGGCTTTGAAGCTCCTATACTTTCCGACGCACTGAAAGAGATGTCTTTTGGAGATTGGGAAATGCAAAACTATGCAAAACTATGTGGCACAACAGTAGAAAACTATTACAATGACTACCTGCACATAGCCCCTCCACATGGAGAATCGTGGATAGACATGTACAAACGAGTATGCCAGTGGATAAACCGTGTAAAAAGTCAACACTCCAATGACGCTCACCTATTAGTATTTACTCATGGAGGAGTAATAGGTTGCGCCAGTGTATACGCTCAAGTGTACAGCTTTCAGGAGACAATATCAAATATCCCAGCTTACGGTAGCCTACGCACACTCCGTTTTTAATTGTTAAAATTGAGTGATTGCATCCATAAGCTTAGAAATCGTAATCAATCCCAAAATAGTTCCCACTAACAAACAAGGAATAAAAACGATATTTTGTCCGAAAAGAGCACCTAAAGCCATTATACCGACACTGACGCATCCACCAATTATGTAATGTGTACGCTCTTTTCTAATTGGTTCCATGCGACGCAAATCATACACCAGAAAACCGACTATTCCTACTAAATAAACGATAGAAGTCCAACATTCCCAAGCCACACTTTCCCATACGGCACTTATACATATTGCCGCTACCATTGTGACTGTAAAAACTACATATTTGTTCATTATACACAGATATTTTTTTAACTGTGCAAACATACCAACAAAACAACAATCTATCAGCAAAATACAGTTCGCATTTTATTCGCATTTTACTTTTTCGCCCTTTACTCCCTCATTTTTCCCTTTAAATACAGATGTATACATACAAAAAAGCCACCTACATCAAAATACTCCATTTGATGTAGATGGCTACAAATCATATATAATGTCTATCATAGTTCCATAGAAATTTCTATATTACACCCAATAGCATTCATAATCCGGAAGAAAGTAGATACTTTTGGTTCCGTTTTTCCATTCTCAATTCTTGAGATATACGCTTTGTCCGAACCGATGCGTCTTCCCAACTCGGCTTGAGTGATATGAGCCTTTTTTCTGGCATCTTCAACTATTTGCCCAGTATATACAGCATCCGCTTGACTTTCAATAACTTCATACTTTAAACTGCCTTCCATAATCATCTCCTTTTAAGTTATTCCCCTGAATTAAATACTTAAGATATTAGAGTGATATTTGCCAATTTACACTCTCATTTGTACCTGTAACACCCCCAATCAACTAATCATTTAGGGTGCACAATAGCAACATCTTCATGCTACAAACATACAACACGATGATCAATTAATCAACTTTTAGCACGTTTTTAACTTTTTACACATATAAAACAGGAGGTATTTGTATGAATCTTGAACTCAAACTGCAACAATTATTATAAACACATAAAACATATTCTTACCTTTGTACAGCTGAGAATATATCACTATTCTAAATAGCCTTATAACCTGCTGATCTGATCAGCTAACACTACAAATATCTTTATACAATGAAAAAATTTCACAAACAATGGCTAGTGCTTTTAGCCACAATTTTATGTATTAATGTGGCACAAGCTGCCAACAAAGAGTACAAAGTAAGTTCGCCAGATGGCCGCACAGCTATCTACATTAATGTGGGACAACAGCTCACTTGTCGTATTACTCAAGACGATGTAGAGGTTATGACCAATTCTCCGATATCCATGACCTTGACAGATGGTACCATCTGGGGGGTAGCCCCCAAAGTAATAGGTAGCAAACGTCGTGCAGTCAACGAAGTTATCAATGCTCATTTCTACAAGCAAGACAAAGTACAGGATCAATATAACAATCTAGTATTGCATTTCGCCCGTAAATGGAATCTTGATGTTCGTGCCTACAATGACGGAGTCGCTTATCGTTTTGTATCGACTCGTAAAGGTAAATACGAAATAAAAAATGAACAAGCCAACTTCCAATTTACAGATGATTTAGATACGACAGTACCCTATGTGCGCGATCCAGGTAGTCTAGAATTCCAACTATTCAATAGTTTTGAAAATCAATATACCCGCAAGAAGCTATCAGAATTGGATAAAAACCGCTTGATGTTCCTGCCTTTGAGTATAGCAGCTCCAAAGGGTAAGCGAGTAACCATTACAGAAAGTGACCTTCGTCAATATCCAGGCATGTATCTAACGACTCGTATCGGCCAAAACTCCTTAACAGGACTTTTTGCTCCATTACGTGACAAGGTAGAAAAACACTCTGGATACAACAATTTACAAGTCATCGTCAAAAGTCGTCACGACTATATTGCCCAAGTCGATGGACCACGTAGCTTTCCATGGCGTGCTTTTATCGTAACAGACAACGATGTTGATCTAGCCAACACAACGATGAGCTATAAACTAGCTGCTCCATGTGCAATTGATGACACATCATGGATTAAGCCTGGAAAAGTGGCTTGGGATTGGTGGAATGATTGGAATCTGGAAGGTGTAGGTTTCAAACCAGGTATCAACAACAGAACATACAAATATTATATTGACTTCGCTTCAAAAAAAGGTATCGAATACGTTATACTTGACGAAGGTTGGTCGGTCAATAAAGTGTACGACCTGATGCGTGTCGTCCCAGAAATCAATGTCAAGGAACTAGTAGATTATGGTAAAGAACGCCACGTAGGCATTATCTTGTGGGCTGGCTACTACGCTTTCGATAAAGACATGGAGAAAGTATGTAAGTATTACAGCAAAATGGGTGTTAAAGGTTTCAAGGTAGACTTCATGAATGGTGATGACCAAGAACTAGTGCATTTCAACGAGCGATGTGCTCAAATGGCAGCCAAGTACAAACTCGTGTTGGACTTTCACGGAGCCTACAAACCAGCGGGCTTACAACGTACCTATCCAAACATCCTAAACTTTGAAGGTGTACATGGATTGGAACAAATGAAATGGCAACCTAAGAGTTGCGACCAGGTCACTTATGACGTAACCATCCCATATATCCGCATGATTTCTGGTCCGCTAGATTATACACAAGGAGCGATGAATAATGCGGTAAGACCAGTTAATCCAGAAACAAAAGAGGTAGAGATACAATACTATCCATGTTTCTCAAAACCAATGAGTCAAGGTACACGATGCCATCAATTGGGTATGTATATCACTTATCTATCACCATTGAATATGTTATGTGATACACCTACAAACTATGAGAAAAATCCTATTTGTACCGCATTTATTGCAAGCATACCAACCATTTGGGACGAAAGCAAAACAATCCAAGGTCAAATGGGCAAATACATTGTAACTGCACGTCGTCGTGGTGACAAGTGGTACATCGGTGGAATAAACAACTGGGATGCCCGGGACATCACATTGAATATATCAGAGATAACAGGTAAAACAGGCCAAGTAATCGTCTTCCAAGACGGACCAAACGCCGACATGAACGGCGTGGATTATACCAAGAAGACAATAGATATTCAAAAAGGCCAAAACATAACTATCCACATGGCACCTGGTGGTGGTTTTGCATTGGAAATATAAAAACAACCAGTCATGTGTGACTAATCAATAGGTATTTAATTATAGGTTGTAAAGCATTAGGCTGGAATGATGATTCATTCCAGCCTAATCTATTGTATTGTATTCTATTATTTATTTCTAGTAAGTAAATCAAGAGGTGTCTGTAGATTGAGCACTCCATGTGTTTTCTCGGTGAAAGCTGGCACATCAGTTTCCAAAGTTGCTTGGATATGGGCAATATCTGAAGCAATCAAAAACTTATAGGATCCAGCCTGTACACTCCAAGAAGATGAAGCCATATCATAAGAAGCTAGATCGGCAATACCTACCTTAAAAGTGACCGTAGTTGTTTCTCCAGGCTGCAACTCTTTAGTTTTTGCAAATGCCTTCAATTCCTTTTTAGGTTTATTCATCTCAAGACTTGTAGGAGCAGCCACGTATAACTGAGCTACTTCCTTACCAGCACGTTTACCTGTATTTGTAATATCCACAGTTACCGTATACAGACCGTTATCTGCCTGAATAGATGGATTAAGATACTTGAATGTCGTGTACGACAAACCATACCCAAAAGGATAAGATACTGGGATATTGAAACTATCAAAATAACGATACCCTACGTAAATATCTTCCTCGTAATTGGTATAATCCACATTTTGTCTGTTGGATTTTTTATCTCCCTTATTCGCTATATCCATATTGGCCTTCTGGTCAATAGGGAAATTAGTCGATGAGGCTACATCCGTAAACTTTACTGGGAAGGTCATTGTCAATTTACCACTTGGAGAAGCTTTGCCACTTAATACATCGACAACGCTATTACCACCTTCTTGACCTGCTTGCCAAGCACAAAGAATAGCATCAGGCAGTTTCTTCCAAGAAGCCGTTTCGATCACTCCACCAATATTCAAGATAACCACCACGCGTTTTCTTGCAGCATGGAAAACCTTACATACTGATTCCAACATACGTCGTTCTTCGATACTCAAACCGAAATCGGCCGAAGAACGATCCATAAATTCTCCAGAGATACGTCCCAAAGTAATCAAAGCTACATCAGCTGTTTTGGCTTGCTTTCTTATTTGTGCAGGAGTCAAAGTCATCTCCACTGGACGAGGAGTTGGCAAGAACGACGCAAATTTATCACTTGGATCTGGCGCATTCTTCTTATTCATCTCCGCAATATACTTATCATAAACAGTTTTCAACGATTCATCAATGCTATAATTCGCATTTTTCAAGCCATCTACCAAAGACACCGTGTATGCTCTATTGACATTGCCAGAACCTGTACCACCTGCGATAAAGTCGTAAGAAGTACATCCAAATAAAGCCACTTTTTGGACACCAGCTTTCAATGGCAAAGTACCCCTATTATTCTTCAACAACACCATCCCTTCTGTAGCACTCTGACGAGTCACGGCAGCATGCGCTTTAAGATCAGGATGATTAGAGTACTTATATCCTCTGAAGTGAGGTGTACGAAGAATCATTTCAAGGATACGCTTCACATTACGATCAAGGACTGCTTTATTCAACGTACCTGCTTGTACTCCAGCCACAATAGCATTATATTGTTTGTCCGTACCTGGTTGAAGCATATCATTGCCAGCATTCATTTGAGCTATGGCATCTTTGCCACCAAACCAATCGGTCATGACCATACCTTTGTATCCCCATTCATCACGTAATATAGTTGTTAGCAAATCTTTATTTTCAGACGTGTAGATACCGTTAACTAGATTATAAGAAGACATAACGGTCCATGGCTCAGATTTTTTCACTACGGTTTCGAAGGATTTCAAATAAATCTCGCGCAAGGCTCTGGGAGACACACGCGCATCAGTTGCCATTCGATTTGTCTCTTGACTATTGACAGCAAAATGCTTTATAGAAGTTCCCACCCCATTACTTTGTACACCACGCACATAAGCTGCTGCAATATCTCCTGAAACGATAGGATCTTCTGAATAGTACTCAAAGTTACGTCCACATAAAGGATTGCGATGTATGTTCAAAGCAGGAGCAAGAAGCACATCTGCACCATACTCCAAGACTTCATTACCGATAGCCTTACCCACACTTTCAACTAAATCTTGATTCCAAGTCGAAGCCAACAAAGTACCAATAGGGAAGTGGGTGCAATAATATGTAGCAGAATCTCCATCACGAGTAGGATTGATACGCAATCCAGCAGGGCCATCGGCCAAAACAACCGCAGGAATGCCAAGACGCTTAATAGGGTAAGTCGTACCTGCTGCTCCAGGCACCAAGTTATGCGTCTCACCTATAACGGCACTGTCTCCAGCAAACCCTGCCATACCAGTACCAACAACTAAGTGTGCTTTTTCTTCCAGTGTCATAGCAGCAATCACCTCATTCAAAGATGATTCTCCTAGTTGTGGACTCTTTGGAGCACACGCCAATAAAGAAGTTGCAACCAATGCAACAGAAAATAGTTCTTTCTTCATGGTTTAAAAAATAATATTAGGTATAAGGGGAGCACGTCACCACACAAATGACAGTCTAGTAGGACAATCAGTAAAAGGATACAATAGTCGTATGTGTGATATAAGTGCTCAATTATTTAAAGAGTAGCGGTGTAAATTCAGTAAGATATATACGCCAATTTTTCCAGATGTGTCCTCCGCTAGTTTCATAGTAAGTATATGGATAGTTTTCTTTATCCAATAATTTTCGATAATCCTCATTCGCTTTATACAGAAAATCTTTATTGCCAATACCAATCCAATACAAAGCTGGCTTTTTGGCAAATTGGACTTTCAGTTTACCTTCTACATCTTCATATACAGGCGACTTGACATTTTTATCAGAGATAATCGCTGCTGAAAACAACCCGACATAATTGAACATATCTGGGTATTGATTAGAGATATGCATGGAATGAAATCCACCCATTGATAATCCTGCAATAGCACGATTCTTTTTATTCTTAATAGTTCGGTATGTTTTATCCACAAATCGAACAATATCGGGAAATGACATCTCAAAACTACCCTCCATGGTCTTTGGCAATTTCATATTGGGCACAACATAACCTGCTGGCGATTCCCCAGGAGCAGCTTCTTGTGACACGTTGCCATTGGGCATGACTACAATCATTGGCTTAGCCTTACCTTGCGCAATAAGATTATCAAAAATTTGTGTTGCACGTCCCAAAGCGACCCAAGCTTCTTCATCGCCTCCCATGCCATGTAGCAAATAAAAGACAGGATAATGCTTTTTATTCGATTCATATCCTGCAGGAGTATATACAGTAAGACGGCGATCCATCCCCAATGTAGCACTAGGATACCAGACACGAGAAACAGTACCATGGGGCACTTCATTGACTTTGTACAAGTCAGATCGTCCACCGTCAATAAGAAAGACATTGGTCGTACTAGCCACGTCACGAATCATATAGACATTGCTTGGATCCATCGTTTTTAGATCATTCACAATAAAAGAATAGCTATACAACTCTGGTTGTAGAGGTTGTGGAGTTGTGAATTCCCACACTCCATTTTTGCCTTCTTTGAGATCCGCCACACCTGGCCCATCAAAATCACCAAAAGGAGTCTTAGTTTTCTGCGTTGGAAGAAAATCACCTGTTACTTGTACTTTCACAGCCTTCGGTGCTTTTAACCGAAAAGTAACGGTATGATCTGTATGAATTTCTGGAGATACAACTGGGGCATTCCCCCAAAGAGCTTGCTGTGCAAACGTTGTGGCACACAGCATACAAGCGATGGCCAATGTGGATAATCTTTTCATTTCTTAGTTGTTTATTATACGTATAAGGCTAGCTCCCCCCTTCTCTTTCACTCTTAAGATACGACAAGACATATTAGATAAGAGACATTTCATCTATGACAGAGTACAAAGGAGAGCCTTTCAAAGGTATTGTATTTTATTAAAACAACCAAATTAAATTCATTTATTGCAGATTTTTGAACGTACTTTAAACAACTACCGTATAGTAAGTGAACGGTCCATGCCCTTCTTTCTTGATATAGTTTAATTCGATATACGCATTCAAATCTTTTTGTGCTGTGGCTCTAGAGATAGACATCATCCTTTGGTAATTAGAACGTGTAATTTCTGTTTTAGATTGAAAATAGTCCATGAGTCTACTAAGGCGTTGGATTTTAGGAATTAAATTGCGGATTATTTTGTCTTTATCTCCTCGTACACGCTTCAGACTGGTACAAATCTCCTTGGAAAACTCTTTACATGGACGAAGTTTAGGACCAACCACTCGTATATTATTGCTCACATTGTCATCAATTTTTTCTATAGCTTCCGACTTTACAGTTACATATATCGTTCCCAAATAAGGTATCTCGACACTGTAACCTTTATTGAGATAGCCTACAATGATATGGACCATATTGGACCATACATTTTTACAATCGCCCACCGTTAGTGAGCACCTATCTTGTATCTCTTCTGCCAATCGGTCGCCCGATATGTGTCCTCCATACACAGCTTTGGCGTAAAAATACTCCTTATTGTTCTCATGTTGAGGGTTTACTTTCTTAACAAGTACATACTGAATAGCCATTGTGGTTTTATTTAATGATGAATACTATACTTATCATGAGTAGTAGGATCTACTACACGTGATAAGCACAATCTACTATACGTGATAAGCATATCCTACTACTCATGTATAGTAAATAGCTCACTGTCCAATAATACCTTGCTGAAAGTAAAGCCTCTATCTACATACATTAATAAGAAACGGATTGCATCACTTGCTCAAAGATAAACATAAAGTACTGATAACTAGGACAAAAAGATGCTACATGTTTGTGACATTTGTGCTTCATTTATAAGTCAGTATCAAGAAAGACAAACGACTTATTTCGCAACCACCTGTTCACCATTAAGAATTATTTTCAACCCACTCCACTGGCTCGGGCAACTAGATTGAAGTACCTGTAGGGCGCCAGCCTCATCAATCTGTAAGCCACCAAAACCCATCAGTACTGTTTGCAAAATTCCTCCTGCACCTGTGATAAAATAAGGATTATGCCCACCCTTACATTCAGCAATCACTCTAAATGGCGGTTGTATATTGGACATATAAGCATCTTTAAACCAATGATAGGCTTCTTTTTCATCACCCAAACGAGCATACAGCAACGAATAGATAGCCTGTGTCATAGCTGGGGTGTCTTTCAAAGGTATTTTCTTTTTATAATAATCCAGATTTCTTTGTTGTTGCTTCTTGTCTGTGATAATCCCTAGTGGATAAGACAACAAGTTGACATCTGCTTGCTTAATCATTTCTCCTTGATACGTATCGTGTTCACGTATTACACCATTAGACATTGATCCTATATAGATATTGTCTGCAATAGTTGTCCAACTAGTTGGTGCTTTCTCTCCAAGCACTTGTGCCGCTTTAGCTGCATAACGTAGGTTCATAATCGCTGCACCATTAGTAAAGGCATCATTGTCTATATTCTCGGCCCACTCATCAGCCCCAACTACATTATTGATGGTATATTGTCCTTGATTATTCTTTTCCACTCTCGACACCCAAAAAGTTGCTGTCTCTTTTAGAATAGGCCAAGCAATATTTTTCAACCATTCTTTGTCTTGTGTCATCAAATAATATTGCCAAGCAGCAATGGCCACATCTGCTGTGATGTGATGCTCGAAAGGACCTGTCAAAGCCCAAACTGGAGTTTCTTCCACACCTGTTCCTGCACTTTCCCAAGGGTACATCGCTCCCTTGTATCCATAAGTAAAGGCATTTTTCTTGGCAGCTTGCAGACGATTATAGCGATAGCGTATCATGCTTTCGGCCATTTCAGGATGGAGCAACAACATGGCTGGATACATCCATAATTCTGTATCCCAAAACACGTGTCCATTATATCCCAATCCACTTAAGCCCATAGGAGAAGGTGAGGTATCCATACCTGCACGACAGAAAGAATACAAATGATACATCATATTGTGTATATCCTGCTGATCTTGTTTATTGCCCTCGACCACGATATCTGATTGCCATAAATTGTCCCAGGCCTTGGTATGTTGTGACAGCAACTTGTCCACACCTTGCAAACAGGCATAAATCGTTAAACGTTCTGCATGATTTAGTGGATCAGCATACTGTACAGAAGAAATCACACTGCCTACCAGATAAAAAGTATACGGTTTACCTGCCTTCAAATGTTTCGAAAAACGTGCTTGGTGCATATTAGTATCACGTATCTCATGAAGCAGTTGTGGTGCATCATTCTGGGGAAATACAAATGAAGTAGACGTTGCAATAGTAACTTTTCCACTAGGACTCTTGGCTTGAGAAGTCAATAAAGAAATGGTACCATGGAGAGAAGGAATCTGATTCCACATCAACTGGCCGTTGTTCAAAGAAGAGGGAGTTGTCAATTTATTGGCACAATCTAACAACACGTCTTTTTCTGGAGTTACAGTAATCTCTAACAAGGCATTACATGGTAATTGATACAAAGTTTGATAGCTATATGATACAGTAGCTTTACCTGGCATAAAGAAGTGACCATGAAAGCGTCCATGACGCATATCGAGAGACTGAGTGTAATCCTTTATGTCTACAAGATTAGGAGACTGACCATCTATTTTTATTTCCGTATTTAGAAAATTAAATACTGGCAAAAAATTGCCCACTCGACCACGGCCATACATATCGTACACACCAGCTAATACAACTTCTTTGACTTCCAATGGACGAGCAGAAGAGGTAATGCCTAGCTGGCCATTACCAACAGCTACCCCGTAATAGGGAACGCGATCACTTATCGGGGCTTCTATACGCCAAGGATCTTGTGCAAAAACACAAACTGGAACGAAAACACATACTAAGAATAACAGGTATTTGCAACGTGTCATTCGACACAAGATGGAGTCAAAAAAAATGTTCATACAGTATACAACTAAGGTGATTGGGTACAAATATACGAAAAAGCAGATTTATGCACATGTTGTTTTCTAGCAATGTGCCGAATAGTGATCAGCATCAACCAATTCCCTGTATTTAGCGACGACAAGTTTCATATCCTCCCATACAGGACGTTTCATATTGGGATTGCGCAACAAAGCAGAAGGGTGATAGGTAGGCATCACTAGTCGACCATTCCAGTGAATCCACTGCCCCCTCATTTGTGTAATACGGGCATCTGGATAAATTAAACCTTTCAAAGCGGTAGCACCTAATAAAATAATAATTTGTGGATCAACGAGTTCGATTTGCCTCATCAAATAAGGTAAACAAGCTTCTCGCTCCTCTGGTTTGGGGGCTCTATTTTGTGGAGGACGACAACGCACAATATTGGATATAAAGATATGCTCATCTCTACGAAAACCACAGGCTTCTAAAATTTTATCAAGCATTTGCCCTGATGGTCCCACAAAAGTGTGTCCTTGCATATCTTCGTGATAGCCTGGACCTTCGGCAATAATCATAATATGTGCGTGTGGGTTGCCATCTCCAAACACAGCATGGTTGCGAGTGATACTTAAGGGACATTTTTGACAGTTTTCAACCTCTTGACGGAGGATCTCCATTTCTTCCATGATGGCTATAATCTTATTATACAAGAATAGCCAAAGGTACAAAAACTTGCGCTAATAGGAAAGATGTTATGGAGTTAATCGCACGATTTTGCATGCATGAGCTTGTAGTTGTACTTCCAATTGACTACTCACACCTTCGTCTGCATGTTTCCACAAGTCACGCACTTTCCATTGACCTGTAATCCCTAAATCGGCAAATGTAACAGCACGAAGCTGCGTTGTGTTTTCTCTGTTAAACAACCCAACAATCCAATCACCATTTGACATTTGTCCATACCAGATCTGATTTTTATCGTCAAGCAAACTAGTAGAAAGAGGCTTGCCAACAAACTTATCTTTATTTAAGGCCAGCAACTCTTCATTTTGATAGAAACGAATATTATCTCCAATAGTATTGTATTGATCGGCAACTGTTACAGGACCACCTGCAAGCAATTGCAAGGAAATAACAGATTCCTTTTCTTCATCTGTGGAGAATGTATTTAAGCGGATAAAATCGCCATCCGCAATGACACTGTTGCGTCCAGTCACTTGCGACCAATGTATAAAACCATCAAACATATTCATGCTGTTGGGCCATGAACTATACATCTTTCCTCGTTCGTTATCTGAAAATTGTCCCCATCC
>Ga0116162_10000654_pt1 | contig 24267 bp, 21 predicted proteins | sample AD_UKC105_MetaG_FD_89875 | JGI IMG/M metagenome (GOLD analysis project Ga0116162, IMG submission 89875) | Active sludge microbial communities of municipal wastewater-treating anaerobic digesters from Hong Kong - AD_UKC105_MetaG | ecosystem: Engineered > Bioreactor > Anaerobic > Digestate...
AGAGCAACAAAGATGGGGTTTCTGAAAGTCCTTCTTGGTTTGACTTTACGGTGAGCAGACGGTATCGGACACAGGATGAAGATTGATGAAATTAAAGGGTTCGTCTTGATAGAGAAACGAGGCCTCGTTTCTCTATCAAGGCGAACCCCATAATTACATCATTCTCTATTCTGTGTCCAATCCCATCTGCTAATCGCAAAGCCAAGCCAAGGAAGACTTTTCGAAACCCCATATTCGTAGCACTTGAGTTTAGTGAAGAGATGCAGAGAGATGGGATAACACAGGCCGATCTGGCCAGAAGGCACGGGCTATCCAGGGCAAGGGTTCACCAGTGGCTGACCCTGCTTGAGCTGCCGAAGAGGGAGATCGAGAGGCTGAAGGTGATGGGGGATAACTGGAATCGAAGGCTAGTAACGGAGAGGGAACTGAGGGGACTCTTATAGAAGCATCCAATCTGAGTCAGCCAAAACAAAGAATATCAGAGCATTGGATCGGCTGTGAATGATCAATCCCGCTTATCCAGGCATTGTGGAGATTCATGTACAATTCTTGAAGTGATTTGAAAGCCGGATTCACAAAAGAAAAATACTTGTCTTAGAGGCTTCCCTTATCTATCTTCATATTTCTGTCAAGTTACATATTTGGTTGAGCAGTCTTGCTGCAACTTGAAAGAATGGAGAAGCCTCATGCCACAGCAAGAAAACACTTTTGGAATAGCCCGGGAGGTTCTCAGTAGACTCACTGCAGCTAACATCGCATGGCCTGAATCAGCTCAGAGACAAATGGCAGACATGGTAGAAGAAATCGCCTGCAGAAACGAGCATATACAGAGAATTGTTGGAACACGCCAAGCTATTCCCGTGAAAGCCGGATTTGTTGCTGAGGAACTACATGGAGAAACATTCAACCTTGAGGCCATGCTTCAGAACAGAACAGCCCGGTTGTTGACTGATCGCGATCAGGGATGGCCTTTAGGGACAAACCACCCCTCATCTGATGCCATAGTGGTTGATGGAGAAAAAGTACTTCAGCATTCACAGTTCAAGTTTTTCAAGAACGCAGACAAGACAGCAAATGCCATGCGTGAAGTAAGACCTGATGGTTCTCAGCGATACCAGGATGTTGACTCTTTCGTCGGCCCATCTGATCAAGTATATCCAGCTGACGGTACGCAAAGCATTCATGATAGACTGCGAGCAACCCAACAAAGAGAAACAGCTAATAGACCTCATGTTGCGGATGCCGCTGAATTTGTCGAGCAGCGCGTTTCAGATAGAGTTGAATATGACGGTATTGAATCCCGGCCAACCTCTTCCAGCGATACCAACTCTGTAGCAAAAGATACTGAGCAAGGTCGTGAGATCAGAAATGATTATCAGAATGACTATATGACCAATTCCACAGTACAGCAGATGGGGAATGCTGCGGCAGGGGCGGCCGCTATTTCTGCAGTCATTGTAGGAACCCTATCAGCCACTCAATATCTAAAGCTGTTTAAAGAAGGCAGGATCTCTAAACAGCAAGCTGTTATGGGTATTGTCAAAACAACAGCAGCAGCCTCCGCAGATAGTGCCATCAAAGCCGCTGCAGCTACAGGTGCAGTTAGCGTCGCAACTCGCCTTGCGCCTGAGCTCGTTGCCCGTAACGCTTTTCAAGGGTTGCTTGTGAAGGGCAGCATTGCGGGTGGTGCGATATGTGCCGTGGACCTAATCGAATGCATTGTATTGGTTGCCGCAGGTAAGATGACTGCTGCCCAAATGGAAACTAGGGTTGGTAAGAATGTAATGCAGGTGGCTGGTGCTTCTTTCGGATCCTCAGTAGGGGTAAGTGTAGCAGCCACAATGGGGGCGACTGCTGGGCTGGCTCCAATACTTGCAGGCATAGCAGGAGCCATGATAGTGGGAGTTGGGGTTAATTTTGCCATTGATAACGGAATTGAGAAACCATACCGTGAGGTTATGGCCAATACTGAAGTCATAGTTTCTGCAAGTAAGGCAATGAAGCAGTGTTCAGAAGTAATGGAGTACGGGCAGAAAGCCTTTGTAGGATTTCTTATGGTGGATGCAGAGTTAGATAGTGAGACAGTGAAGCAGTTCAAGAGTCTTGACCAACTTGGTGAAGCTATGGACAACTCTATCTCGCAGATTTAAGGACGGCCTAAATGTTCAGCTATACCGATAAAGAATTGGCAGTTATTGACCAGCAATTGGAACCATTGCTTGTAAGGGCTGCTGAGCAGGGTGTCGAAGCTCAGCAATTGGCACTGGATGCGACACGGCTTCTCTCTTGCACGGAAGACCGCTTGAACAAGTACAAGAACAAGGGTTTCTTTAAAAGGTGCTGGTCAAGACTCAGCGGAAAGACTGGAGCCCTCGAACGAGCCAATGTGAATGATCTCATTGAGATGCAGAAGATCGGCTGGAGATACCTTACCATGCTTCAAGAGCGTGATCTTCTTCTGGCGCATTCGATTGTGACGGTTAAGAACAATCTACTTACTCTGGCAGTTCACGAAGCAGAGACTCGTCGTTCCATTCTAGATCTTGCCGAAAGAATTGCTTCGAGGTTCTCCGTTCTGGAAGATCGTGTGGGCAAGCTTGAGGTTGCTACCAATATTCACAGTTGGCTTCTGACTTTGGACACATTCGATTACGATGAGAAGTTCCCTCCTTACACAAGACTTCTGCGAGTCGTGCGCGATTTCTATCAGCTGAAATCTGGCGACTGGAATCTTCAGGAGATCAAGTACCTGCAAAAAGCAGTTAAAGAGGTTGGCCTTCAGCCAAAGAGCAAAGTGACAATTGAGGAGTTTCTAAACTGCCTCCTTGATGAGATCGATCAGCATTCGGTTGATACCTTCAGAAACCTGGTTTGCCTGCCTTCGGGAGAGAAAGACGGGCTTATCCCCTCAAGATTTGTGCTGGATGAGATAGCAGTTCCATTCTACGCCTCCCTTGCGCGCATTGAGGAGGACTACTCTGACTGTCTTCGAACGATTGAAGTGCTTGCAGACCGTCTGAGCATTACCGTGCGAGAAGCCCACAGGGAAACTCTCATGACCTTTGTCAGAAATGATGGCATTGACACATCAGTTGCAATACCTCTCCGTGATTTGGCTGTTGAACTCCTTGTATGCATGGGAATGACTGCTCAGCTTTACAGCTCTCCACGATTGGGAATGGAAACTGAAGAAGCCTCTCAAGAAAACAGGGCTAGTAAACTACCCTGCGGTGATTCCACCGTGATTGATGAGGTATTTCGCTTGTATGAATCAGTGAAGGAAAAATCTGTTGCAGAAATTGAGGCTGTTATAACATCTGACGTGGTCGACGCAGCTGAAAATGCGGCAAATACCGGAAACACTGTTGCACAGTTTCTCTTCGGGAGTTTCCTTAATGAGGGCATCCATCGTGAGAGTAAACCTGAAATGGCCGTGAAGTGGTTCCGGTTGGCTGCTGAGCAGGGAAACGCAAATGCTCAGGTGGCTCTGGGTTTTTGCTATTGGTATGGTGAAGGAGTCCCGGGAAACAAGGAGGAAGCCGTAAAGTGGTTCCGGTTGGCTGCTGAGCAGGGAAACGCTGTTGCTCAGGCGGGTCTGGGAGATTGTTATTTGGACGGCACCGGAGTACCAGAAGACAAGCAGGAGGCCTTGAAATGGTATCGTTTGGCCGCTGAGCAGGGAGATGATGAAGCCCAATACACACTCGGTAAGATGTACAGTGAAGGTACTGGAGCCCCTAAGGACGAGGAAGAAGCCTTGAAATGGTATCGTTTGGCTGCTGAGCAGGGAGATCTTGCTGCGCAAATCATACTCGGTCAAATGTACAGTGAAGGTACTGGAGCTCCTAAAGACGAGGAAGAAGCCGCAAAGTGGTTTTCTATGGCTACTGAGCGGCACGATTATCTCATCGGAAACACAATCGTGTCTATAAACGGTGGAAGTTTTGCATCCCCTCAAGATAGAGACTGGAAAATAGTCCAGAAATGGTACCGGCTGGCTGCGGAGCATGGAAATCCTAATGCCCAGTATCGTCTGGGAATGTCTTACAAGTATGGCGACATGGGGCTGCGAAAGATTAGGAAACTCTCCCAAGAGTGGCTTCTCAAAGCTGCTGAACAGGGGCATGAAGATGCCATGGCGGAGCTTGGAATGTAATTGAACTTTCAGTCTTATGGTTCACGATTGATACACTTGGACCTCTCTTCTACTTAGAATTGTGGCAATTTAATATGAAGACTATCTTGTAAGGCCAGGGTTCTGCACATACTGAGAATGGGGTCACCAAATGGTGATGATTTTGCTTGTGTTTTATGACTGTTAGTGATCTAACTGACTAATATGCAGGATCTTAAGGAAACCCGAATCAATATAGGTTGAGCTAATGAAGCTAAACAGTACTGATTAAATAGTTCTTCCTCTCTGCACGGGCTATTCAGCAATAGATTTCTTACTCTCATACTATCAGAAATCTTGATGATGAGTGAATTTGGCTAAACACTCATCCTTCGAGATATAAAGAACATAGAGCTATCTCTGTTCTTGATCTAGGAGCTTTTCGCTTTACGGTCTTAGCCAAATCCCTTAACAGAATAAGCCTCTTGAAAGGAGGAACAATGGAACCCAAATCACGCCGAAGTCGCGTAAATGTGACTTCACCATTCGCGGAGGTGAGAGTCGCCCCCGTGAGCGTACGAGGCAGCGAGGTCTCGAACCAGGCCATTGAGATCCGTGATGACCACGGTGACTGGCAGTGCCTCAACATCCACTCCAGCGCGTACAATCTGGTTCCCAACACTGTGGTCAATGGAATTGCCCAGGAGATCCTGATTCAGACCGGAGAAAGCTGGACGGACGAAAGAGAGGTCTGGACTGGTAGGTACTGGGCAAAGCTGTTCAGGTCGAACCTGGAGGTTGATGCCCCACAGGTAGATGATACTCTTTCTCTTGGGCTCAGGGTCGAAAACAGTTACGACGGAAGCTGCCAGTTCCGTATTGTGTTGATGGGCTTTGTCTTAAGCTGCACGAACGGCCTGGTCTCCCCAAAGCATTTCTCCAGCTTCGTGATGCGGCATCTGGGAGATGAGGAGGTCAACTACGGCCTCGCCGTGGCCAAGATACGTCAGGGCATGCGGGAACTTGAGGGTGTCCTCCCCTTGGTCGGAAGGCTCAACCGGATCCCCCTGACTGTTGATTTAGTCTCCCAGGTCGCCAACGAGACCGGTCTGCCAGACGGAGAGTGGGGGCACATCACGAAGATGCTCGGAGGAAGCTCCACGGCCTGGGATCTCATGCAGTGCATCACCCACAGGCTGTCCCACCATAACCGTGGCAGAGCTGGCCTTCAGTACGAAGAGCAGGTCGGCACCTACTTCCTCGATCAAATCGCAGGAAGGGCCGCCTGAGAGCGTCAGTGATCCAGAGAGCAGACAAAGACAGGACAGGCACGGGAGGAGGTGACATTAACAGTTACCTCCACCTGTGTCCGAATTTCAAGGGGGTACGAAATGATCGTAGACAGACCCTGCTCAACACACCGTGGAGAAATGTACCCGGAGGATTCGGCTCCCAGCCCAGATGGCTCTCAATGAGCAGCGAGGGTCACATACCGGCCTAGGCGGAGGTTCAGTGGAGCTTTGCTAGGGCAGAGAGGATCTCCGTAATGGCTTCCGCCTCCTTCGAGGTGATGTTGAATGGGATCGTAAGCTGGGCGATGAAATCAGATCGAAGAGGAATGCTCAGAGTATGAGAAGGGGTCTTCTGGGGAGAAGCAGGAACGGGACTGCTCTCTGTTTGAGGTGCGCTCTTCTCAATAGGCCCCAGAGCGCCCTTGAAGGACTCAAGAGCAGCAATCAGCCTGCCACGGTACTCCTTGAATGTTCTATCCGCAGGATTGTGGGCTGCCTTGTAAGCCTCGGCGGCGGTCTGGGGATCGATCCGAGTTGCATCGTTCCTGTCTGCGGGAGGAAGGCAACTGCCCAGACTTCGGCAAGCGGTTTTCCATCCCCCTGCCTTACTCTTGCTCAGCGTTCCTGTTTGTGCGAGCTCATCAATATGCCTAAGCAACGCATCTAGGGAAGTATCTCTGTCCATAGTCAAGCCTCCAATTACTATCAATGACGATGCTATTGCAATAGAGTATCAATCTATGCTAGTAGCATAATGAACTCGCATGCCTTCTGCAAGGGCATACAAGCCCTTGATGCTGCATAAGAGTTTGATAGCTGAAGGTGCAAAGAAAGGAAACAGCATGTCAGAGAACCTTAAGGCGGCAACTCCCGCCAATCGCTTCACCGGGCTGAAAGAGATAAAGGCTCCCAGAAGAAGATCCCTAACGCCAGGTGTAAGCATGAAGTTTAGCGAGTACAGGGTAGCCCCTGGCTGCAACTACTCGTCACTAAAACACATGGCGACAAGCCCCATGCACTACAAGCACGCTCTGGAGCACCCCCCTGATGAGAACCCTGTCATGCTCATTGGCCGGGCAACCCATACTGCTGTCTTTGAGCCTGACAGGTTCCAGCTCGAGTATGCTGTGTGGTCGGCTTCACGCCGAACGAACGCATACAAAGCATTCTCCGAGGAATGCCAGGCTCAGGGGCGGTCTGTGCTGACCGAGAGCGAGTACGAAGACGTCCTTGCGATCAGGGATTCGGTAAGGGGTATCCCCGCCGTAGCCCGACTTCTGGAGAAGGGCAGAGCGGAAACAAGCCTGTTCTGGCGGAATCCCCAGACTGGGATCGAGTGCAAGGGCCGGCTGGACTGGATAGCAGCGGAGAAGGCCATTCTTGACCTCAAGACCACCCTGAGCATCGATGAAGGCTGGTTCGCCAAACAGGCATGGAAGATGCGCTACTTCCACCAGGCTGCGATGTACCGGGAGGGTTATGCGGAATCCTCCAGCAAGGGATCCATCCTGCCCTTCGGGATCATTGCCGTTGAGAGGAAGCCGCCCCATGCCTGCAGGCTCTTCTGGCTGGATACAGGTTCCCTTGAGTTGGCCCATGAGGAATACGTCACCTGGCTTGAACAGATCAGGAGTTGCACTGAAACCGGCGTCTGGCCCGGACCTGAACCCGTGGAGACTGAGCTGAAGGCCCCAGGGTGGGTCATGGGGAGAGAAGACGCCATTGACTTTGAAGGAGTTGAAGATGGAGAAGACCTTAAGGCTGGATAACGTTCAGATGCACGTTGATCTGATGTTCCCGTCGAAGTACTTGAAGGCAGCAGATCTCCAGGGAGAACCAGCATCTCTAACTATCAAAGAGGTTATTCGGGATAAGCTTCGTATGGTCAACGGATCCAAGGTGGAAAAATACCTCGTGAAGTTCAAAGAGACGCCCAAGATGCTTGTCCTGAACGTTACCAACGCCCGAGCTATCGCAAAGGTCCTCAGAGAGCCCAAGGCGGTGAACTGGGCAGGTTCCGCCATAGTACTGAAGCCGACAACTTGCGAGGCTTTCGGAGTGATCGTGAACTGCATCCGAGTGGTTTCAAAGGAAGCTGCATAACTGATTCAGAACATGAGGCATGGGGCCGCATATCATCAACGGCCCCATGTCGCTCGAGAGACAACTCCCAATCACCATTTCCTGGTGAGTCTGGCGATGCCCTCTTTCATTGTGACTCTATGCTCTTCCAAAATATCTGTGTCATCATTAGCATGCTGCTTGTCGCAAAGAATGATAACCCTCAATTTATCCTCAGGATTCAAAGTCTCCAGTTTGAAGTTAATCTCGTTTCCTGCGGGTTCGGGTTTGTTGAAAGTTTCATCAGTCTCAATGCGAACATTGTATATCGGACATTTCATCCTCATGTGGACGAGTATTCCTTCCGCAGCGGTATTTCCAGTGGAGCGGATTTCAACAACCTTACCAATCAGATCAATGTACCTCTGGTTAACTCTGCCTGTTCCGTCATAGATGCCTGCAGCGTCAGCAATCGTTAAGGGCATAGGAACCTTGTCCTCAGATATGCTCGTCAGCATGTAATGAAGACGACACAATTTTCTTGGATTGTAGTGCTGGAATATGGCCCAGAACAGAGCTCCTCCAGCAAAAACTGATGGGATTAACCATGCCAGCATATTACTCCTTTGGCTAACATCAACTTAACTGAGAATGCACGTTTGCTGCCAACAGAATGTGAAGATTGGGTGAGAAATGCAAGGTACTATGAGACTAATAGTAAGCGGGAGGCATTCTGAAATTGGCAATGTGCAATAGCTGAGTTACTCGAGGCAGAGCATACACATATCACCCATTGCAGTTACCAGTGTTCAAAACCGGTCGGTCTTGAGTGGGTCAATAAGAGTCACCGTCATTACTTCTGCTATTTCAACCCCAATCAAAGAAGGGAGGTGATCTCCATGCAAGTCGTTGGTTACGTTCGTGTTAGCACAGATGAGCAAGCTCGAGAAGGAGTAAGTCTCGAAGCCCAGAAGGGGAAGATACAAGCCTGGGCTGAAGCCCTCGACTACAGTGTCCTGCATATTGAGCAGGATGCTGGTATTTCCGGTAAGAACATCACCTCCCGTGAAGGGCTCCAACGGGCTGTGGAGATCGCTTGTACAAACCATGCGGCATTGGTTGTCTATTCCCTTTCAAGGCTCTCCAGAAGCACTAGGGACACCCTGTTGCTGGCGGACACACTTGATCGGGCTGGAGCAGACCTTGTAAGCCTCTCAGAGAGAATCGACACGACAAGTGCGGCTGGCAAAATGGTCTTCCGAATGCTTGCCGTTCTGAACGAGTTCGAGAGAGATCAGATCTCTGAGAGAACAAGTGCCATACTCCAACATAAGAAAGCCAGACTTGAGCCCTATTCTCCCACGCCTTACGGATTCAGAAGAATTGAGGCTCAACTTGTTCCATGCCCCGAAGAGCAAAGAGTAATTACTCAGATCTTTCGACTTCGGAGGAAAGGCTTCAGCCTGAACAGAATCGCGGCAAAGCTGAATAATCAGGGAATACCGGCGAAGAAGGGAGGGGTCTGGCACTCTTCCACAGTGTTCTACATCCTTGAGAATGCGCTCCACAAAAAGTAATCAGGGATAAAGTACTCAAGCATGAATTCTCCTCTCTCCAATAAAAGCGGGAAGCGTCAAGTAATTGACGCACAACTAACTGTACCGCAACTGTTAAGCCCTCGCAGTTCACTCAAGACCGACCGGTATTGTTCAAAGGTAACATGAATATAGCTTCGATTCTCGATAAGGGATTCTTAGCTTGAGGGTCTTTTAGAAGAGTTTGTGAGCTTTTTCTTATCAAGCATACACCTCAGTTCGGGATGGGAGTTGTTTTATGGCAGCGTTCTCTGAAAAGGATGCCGAGAAGAAGGTCAAGAACGGCGCTTCGAAGATCACAGAGGAAGACCTTGAAAAGGTTTTAAGAAAGCAAAGGGAGATCGAAGAGAAGTTCAAGGGTAAAGGACCTCTGGGCAAGTTCTTCGCAGATGTTAAGCTTCTCTTCTCTCTGATCAATGATTACGCGAAGGGTAACTACAAAGAGATTCCATGGTGGTCCATTGCTGCGGTAGTGTTTGCACTTCTCTATGTGCTTAGTCCGATAGATGCCATTCCAGACTTCATTCCTGGTATCGGGCTTGTTGATGATGCGCTGGTTGTTGGTGCCTGCCTTGCGATGATTGACAACGACCTCCAGAACTACAAGGCCTGGAAAATAAGAAATGCATAGCGATCGGAAACTCTGAGTTGGAATCACAGACTCAACTTCTCGAGAGGTATTGCAGAATAGGAGGTATAGTTTGAACTGTTCAGAATGTGGGAAGGAGATTCCGGAAGGATCCATCTTTTGCTCAAAATGCGGAGTCAAACTCGGAGACCCACAGCATTCTCAGTCTCAGAAGATAAACAGCGAAGAAAAAGGGAAAGAGCAGTTTCGAACCTGGGGCATGGTCTACCCTAAGAATCCACCCATATCTCCCCATAATGCATTGCTTTCGATGTTAGTGCCTGGTATTGGGCAGATCGTTTTCGGGCAGACCTTAAAAGGCATAATGCTAATTGTGCTGTCATTTCTTGGGCTTGCAACCCTCCTAGGGTATCTTGTACTAGCGGTTATCACAACCATTGATGCCTATAAAACAGGATATCTGCTTGCCTCGGGCAGGCCAGTCCGGAAATGGGCATGGTTTCCAACCAAAGACTCAGAGGAGAGCCGACGAAAGGGGAACAGGTGAAACTTCTTGCTCTTATACTTCTGACAGCGTTGGCTCTCATGGTGGGAGCCTGCGGAACAGATACTACTGGACCCCAAGTAGAAGATCCTCCACCAGACACTCTTGAAACGGTAGATATCTACTATACCGTCAAGAACTTGGATTCAGAAGAACATGTTATCCATATGTATTACTGGAATCCAGAACAGGATAAGGAAGATGGCCATAGCGAAACCCTTGGCGCAGCTCTTACATGGCGCTCTGATTCCTTGGCTTGGGATCTCACTGACTCACTTTATATCGATGTATGTAGTGGGGACAGTGGATTCGATCTCCTCTTAGCCCTGAGCGTAGATGGAGAGTGCGTAGTTCGGGATACAGTAACCATCGAAGAACCTAATGTCTATTATGGCATCAGTTACCAATAGCTGAAGAAAGAAGGTGGCTGCATCACGCGGCCACCTTTCTTTTTCCTTAACAGCTTTCTTAGTGCCTTTTCCGTTTTATCCTTCAGTGATATACTAACCTCTCATAAACAGTATTTATCGCCTTTGAACGTTGGAACGGAGAAAGACGTGAGTAATGGCAACGTAGGCTGGATCGTCAACTTCATTTGGGGAATTGCAGATGATGTTCTGAGGGATGTTTACGTCCGCAGCAAGTACAGGGATGTCATTCTCCCGATGACAGTGATCCGACGACTGGACTCCGTTCTGGAAGACAGCAAAGAAGCAGTTCTGGATATGAAGAAGCGTCTCGATCAGGCTGGAGTTTCCAATCAGACCGCTGCGCTTCAAAAAGCTGCAGGGCAGCCCTTTTTCAATACCTCTCCGTTCACATTGAAAGACCTGCGAGCCAGATCAAAGAAGAGTCAACTCAAAGCTGATTTCGAAGCATACCTGGATGGCTTCTCTCCAGAGGTTCAGGAGATATTGGACAAGTTCAAGTTCAGGAACCAGATCCCGGTGCTTCATGAAGCTGATGCCATCGGATTCCTCATTGAGAAATTCCTGAACCCGGATGTAAATCTTAGTCCTCATCCTGTATACAACTCCGATGGTTCTGTCAGACTTCCCGGACTGGACAACCACGCCATGGGAACGGTCTTCGAGGAGCTTATCAGAAGGTTCAATGAGGAGAACAATGAAGAAGCGGGAGAGCACTTCACTCCCAGGGATGTGGTGAAGTTGATGGCTGATCTCATTTTTCTCCCTATTTCGGATGAGATTGAATCTGGAACCTATCTCCTTTATGACGGAGCCTGTGGAACTGGTGGAATGCTGTCCGTTGCAGAAGAGAGGTTATCTGAACTCGCAAAACAGCATGGAAAGGCAGTCTCAACACACATCTTTGGACAGGAGATCAACCCGGAGACCTATGCCATTACCAAGTCAGATCTTCTGATTAAGGGTGAGGGCTCCGAATCACTGAACATTGCCTTTGGCTCGACTCTCTCTGCTGATGGTTTCGCTTCAAAAGAGTTCGACTTCATGCTCTCGAATCCACCCTACGGAAAGAGCTGGAAGACAGAGCTTGAGCGAATGGGAGGGAAGAGTGGAATAACAGATCCGCGATTCATCGCTACCCACGGAGATGACTACGAGTACACGATGCTCACCCGTTCCAGCGATGCGCAGCTTCTTTTCCTTGTGAACATGCTGTCCAAGATGAAAAGAGACACGAAACTTGGCAGCAGGATCGCAGAGGTCCACAACGGTTCTTCTCTTTTTACTGGAGATGCTGGTCAGGGCGAGAGCAACATCAGACGCTGGATTATCGAGAACGACTGGCTTGAAGCGATCATTGCACTTCCACTGAACATGTTTTACAACACAGGTATTGCTACCTACATCTGGGTACTGACCAACAGGAAACCAGAACATCGCAGGGGAAAGGTTCAACTCATTGATGCAACGAAATGGTTCAAACCCCTCAGAAAGAATCTCGGCAAGAAGAACTGCGAACTGTCCGAGGAAGACATTAAGCGCATCAGCGATGTTTTCCTTGCGTTCGAGGAGACGGAGGAATCAAAGATCTTCCCCAATGAACACTTCGGTTACTGGAAGGTTACGGTTGAACGGCCTCTTCGAATAGAAGGAGCAGAACCGGGGAGGAAGTACAAAGCCAGGGAACTGAAGGAGCTTCAGGAGAAGGCTGGCATCACTGAAACTGCTCCGCCGGTAGTCAAGAAGATTCACAAGAAGGGAACGCAACCTGATCCAATACACGGCCTGTTCGAGGCAACAGTCAACGGGCGACCTGCAGTTGTTGAGTACGAAACCGATTCCAACCTACGGGATACAGAACAGGTTCCCCTGCTCGAAGAAGGTGGAATAGATGCATTCGTCAAGAGAGAAGTCCTTCCTTACGCATCTGATGCCTGGTATGACCCGTCCTCGGTAAAGATCGGGTATGAGATAAGCTTCACAAGGTATTTCTACAAGCCTGAACCTCTTAGACCTCTTAAGGAGATCAGAGCGGACATTCTTTCATTGGAGAAAGAGACTGAAGGATTACTGGATGAGATTCTGGGAGGGAGTGAATGAAGATGAGAACTGAGAAGAAAGTATTCCTGACCAGAGCAGGAGGCAAGGGTGAGGACGAAGAGTATGCCCTTGATAACAACCTTGCCATCATAGGGTTCAGGGAATATCCATCCCTAGAAAGCATGCAGGACTATCAGCAAGTTTACGAATTTGTTGTAGAGAGATTCCCCGATCTTAAGAAAGGTGCGAAGGGAAACTATGCAGGCCAGCTATGGGCATTTGCTGTCGCAATGCAGAAGGATGACATTGTCGTTCTTCCAAGGAAAACAACTTCTCAGATTGCGATAGGGAAGGTAACAGGACCATACAAGTACCAGAAGATTGCCGGTGAGTACAGGCATACTCGTGAAGTTGAGTGGATTCGACCTGATGTTCCTCGAACTACATTCGATCAAGACCTTTTGTATTCCTTTGGTGCTTTCATGACGGTATGTACGATCACTCGCAACAATGCTCTTAAGCGAGTTGAAGCAGTAATGAATGGGCAACCGGACCCAGGTAATGTTGTCAAGTTAAAGAAAAATCAAGAGCCTGATGCGGAGGACTCATCAGGGGATGACACAAATACTGATCTGGCTGAACTTGCACATGATCAGATCGTAAGGCGCATCGAACGGAAGTTCAAGGGACACGATCTATCCGATCTAATCGGAGCCATTCTCAGAGCAGAGGGTTGGGTAATCAATGTTTCTCCTCCAGGGGCGGATGGTGGTGTAGACATTTTTGCTGGGAGAGGTTCGCTGGGGCTTGATCCCCCAAGGCTCTGTGTGCAGGTGAAGTCACAGTCATCACCGGCTGATGTTACTGTATTCAGAACACTTCAGGGTTCGATGCAGACCTTCAAGGCAGAGCAGGGATTGCTTGTATGCTGGGGAGGTTTTAACAGAGCTGTGATGAAAGAAGCCAGACAGAGTTACTTCCTTGTACGGCTTTGGGAAAGTCGGGATGTTGTTGAAGCGATCTACAAGAACTACGAGAAACTTCCTGCTGAGATTCAGGCTGAGTTACCTCTTAAGCGTGTATGGATGCTTGTCATGGAAGAGGAAGAATGAGACCGCACCACAAGCCCTACTCTGATTACAGGAACACTAGCTGCAAATGGATTGAGTCTATTCCTTTCCACTGGGACCTGAAACGAATTGATACTGTTGCTGAGATGCGCGTAAGCAATGTCGACAAGAACACCAATGAAGACGAATCCCCTGTCAGGCTATGCAATTATGTTGACGTCTACAAGAATGATCAAATCAAAGCCGATATGCACTTTATGAGAGCAAGTGCGAGTGGAAACGAGATTTCGCGTTTCCACTTAGAATATGATGATGTTCTCATCACCAAGGACTCAGAAGCATGGAACGATATTGGGATTCCAGCCTATGTAGCCTCTACATCTCCGGATTTAATTTCTGGTTATCACCTTGCACTGCTTCGGCCAACTTCTGGAATTCATGGTGCGTATCTTTTCAGAGCATTGCAAAGTAGAAATCTTGCATATCAGTTTCATACAGAAGCTAAAGGAGTGACTAGATACGGTTTGTCACATCTGGCAATTCGCACTGCCCAATTACCAGTTCCACCTCGTGATGAACAACAATCCATCGTCCGCTTCCTTAACTACATCGACCGCCGCATCCAGAAATACATCCGCGCCAAGAAGAAACTCATCAAGCTTCTTGAGGAGCAGAAGCAGGCAATCATCAACCAGGCTGTGACCAAGGGTCTGAATCCTGATGTGAAGATGAAACCTTCAGGGATTGAATGGCTGGGGGAGATTCCGGAGCATTGGAAAACACCGCTCAGTCAGAGGATATATAAAGAGGAGATCCGGCCCCACAATGGATTTCCTGAAATCCCATTGTCTCTTTCTCAGAAGGATGGCTTGATCGAAAGTGATAATCTTAAGGAAAGAACCCTTAAAACCTCAACATATGATAATTGGAAAGTTGTAACTCCAGGCGACTTAGTGCTGAATCGGTTCAAAGCCCACTTGGGTGTTTTCTTCGCTTCCAAACTAAAAGGAATTGTCTCTTTCCATTACGGAGTATACAAACCGAGACTGGTTTTAAGCAGCAAATACTATGAGTACCTCTATCATACTGAAACGTATCGGACAATCTTCGCAGGTTTATCCAATGGCATGACCATAGGACTTCAAAACCTTTCAAACCAGAATTTCTACAACGCACATTCCCTTTTACCACCCTACCCCGAGCAAGTCCAGATAGTGGAGTACTGTGATGCTCAGGATACTAGGATTCAGCAAGTTTCGGATCAATGTGCCAGAGAGATAGCACTTCTTGAAGAGTACCGCACCCGCCTTATCTCTGATGTTGTTACCGGTAAGATAGATGTCCGCGAAATAGCTACCCAGCTTCCTGATGAGGATGAATCTGAGGTTCCTGAACTGGACGATGCTCTTGATGAAGCCATTGAGGACTTGGAGAACGAAGTTGAGGATGAAGAATGAGCAAGGATAAGGCTCTCTTTCTTAATGGTGTTTTTGAAGCAGTTTTTCAAGAGATTTTGAAAGCGCAGAAGAATCATCCCGGGCAGACTTTCTTCCTTCAACCCTATTCACAAAGTCGTATTGTGATACTGGATGATCATACACCAACCGTTAGCAAACCTATACCTGTTTATCTGTCTACAACGGATAGTCTGGAGATGATTAGCTATCAAGCGGACATTGTAGGATGGGAAGATAAGCAAAGTCTGTCTAAAGAGCGAAAGGCAGAACTTGATGCCCTAATCAGAGATTTCCAACCAACTGAGCGAGAAGTTTACCTTGATTCTCCTAGGGGGAAACCTGCAGTCAACTTGATCCACATACGGAACTTGAAAAAGCTCGCTACTCCAACTCCCGTTTCATGCCTAACTAAGAGGGATGGGATACCAGTAAGACCTCGCTCAAGATCAGGCGGTTGGGTTTATGTGAGTCCACTACCTGACTGGGTAGGTAACAGTCCAACTATCCTGGAGCAGAAGCTACACAAAGACCTTGACGATGCAGCAGCTAAATCGCTCAAAGATTCATCAAGTACTCGGCAAGAGCGCTTGGCTTTCGCATCCGCCATTCCTGATCGTGTACAGGTTGTTTCCAATGCATTTCGACGGAATCCTGATGTGATTGTGGAAGTGCTGCTTAGAGCAGATGGTATCTGCGAATCTTGTGGGAAACCTGCACCATTCAAACGAGCCAGTGATGGAAGCCCCTACCTTGAGATACATCATTGTTTACCTTTGTCTGAAGAGGGAGAGGACACAATTGAGAACGCAGTAGCACTGTGTCCTAACTGCCACCGGAAAATGCACTTCGGTCTCAAGGGACTGGATCAGAGGTTGTCGTCAAATAGTGAGGATTTATCATGAGTAGAACAATAACATTCCGAGATAGGGAGTTTAAGGGTAGTAGGCTAAGATGCCTTCTCGCAACTCATTGCTCGAGAGAAAAAGTTGCCCGTTTTCTAAATGAACTCGCTGGCGATACTGGTTTTGTCTCTGTGGCAGACGAGTGGTATCCGAAAGGTTTTCTTTGGCCAGATGAAGCGAGATTGGACAAGGCCGAGTTCAAGCTTCTTGACTGTAATAAGAAGATGACTGATCTGAAAGAGTGGTGGCTGAAAAACCATAAAGGCGCGAATACACCTAACTGGGATATTGTGAGCACCTGTCTAGTGGAAGGAGTTAAGGGGCTCCTTCTAGTCGAGGCGAAGGCTCATTGTGGAGAATTGAAGGATGACTACTGCAAGGCTCCGAAGAATAAAGAAAACTACAAACATATTGGGAAGGCTCTCTTGGAGGCGAGCAAAGGATGGGATCAGTTTGAGAATGGCTTTCACCTTGGAGCTGACAACTGGTACCAGCTAAGCAATCGCTTTGCCTTCGCATGGAAACTGGCAACCATGGGGATTCCAGCCATCCTAGTTTACCTAGGTTTTCTGAATGCAGATGAGATGGAAGGGCAGGAGATTCTTCGTAATACCGACCAGTGGAGGAGTTGTGTTCACGAGAAATCAAAAGCAATAGTACCTGTGGGAGTGTGGGATCAGACTTTCCACGTTAATGGTACACCACTATCCGTTCTGATTCGCACTGCCGATGTGCAGATAGAAATCGGGAAGGTTGGCAGATAGGATGTCATGAGTACAGACACCTCCGAAAAAGGTCTTGAGAACCTTATCGTTTCTGACCTGGAAGCTTCAGGTTGGATTGCAGGTTCTCCTTCAGACTACGACAGAGAATTTTGCATCGACCTTGCTCAACTCATTCCATTCCTTCAAGCAACCCAACCCAAGGTTATTGAAGCCTTCAACCTGACAGAAGACCAGATTCGAAGAAAGAAATTCCTCTCCCGTCTTATGGGCGAGATATCCAAGCGTGGGATCATTGATGTTCTCAGGAACGGCATCAAGAACGAGCAATACCATGTGACTCTTTTCTACGGAACCCCCTCTCAAGGAAATCCTGATGCTTTGGAGAAGTACGCACTGAACCGCTTCAGTGTGACCAGACAACTCCGCTACAGTCGGGATGAAACACAGCTCTCCCTGGACCTGTGCATCTTCATCAACGGTCTTCCTATCGCGACATTCGAGTTAAAGAACCGACTCACCAAGCAAACTGTCCATGATGCTGTCCAGCAATACAAGAGAGACAGGAACCCCAGAGAACTCCTCTTCGGCTTTGGTAGATGCATTGTCCACTTCGCTGTGGATGACCAGGAAGTAATGATGTGTACCCACCTGAAGGGAAAAGGCTCCTGGTTCCTCCCATTCAACAAGGGCTACAATGACGGAGCAGGTAATCCCCCGAATCCATTCGGAATCAAGACTGACTACCTCTGGAAAGAAGTCCTGCAGAAAGGCAGCCTTACAGACATCATCGAGAACTATGCCCAGCAGGTTGAAGAGAAGACCGAGCACAAGGGCAAGAAGTACAACCAGATATTTCCCAGGTATCACCAGCTTGATGTCGTGAGGAAGGTTCTGGCAGATGTTAGGGTTCATGGAGTAGGGAAGAGATACCTTATCCAGCACTCCGCTGGCAGTGGCAAGAGTAATTCCATTGCCTGGCTATCCCACCAGCTAATCGATTCCCAGATGGATGGGCAAAGCCTTTTTGACTCGATCATCGTTGTTACAGATCGTAGGGTACTGGACAAGCAGATAAAGGACACCATAAAGCAGTTCGCCCAGGTTGCGGCTACTGTGGGCCATGCTGAACGGTCCGGAGATCTTCGCCGCTTCATTCAGGAAGGTAAGAAGATCATCATCACCACTGTTCAGAAGTTCCCATTCATTCTGGACGAGATTGGAGATGCTCACCGGAGCAACAAGTTCGCCATCATCATTGACGAAGCTCATTCCAGTCAGGGTGGAAGAACCGCTACCAAGATGAACATGGCACTCTCGGAGGATGGGGCAGAGGAAGCAGAAGAAACCTTCGAGGACAAGATCAACCTCATCATGCAGTCCAGGAAGATGCTTACCAATGCCAGCTACTTCGCATTTACTGCAACACCCAAGAACAAGACCCTTGAGATCTTCGGAGGAGCTTATGCTGAAGGTGACAAGGTGAAGCACCGTCCCTTCCACTGCTACACCATGAAGCAGGCCATTCAGGAAGGCTTTATCCTTGATGTCCTTCAGACCTACACTCCGGTGAATACCTATTACCGGCTTCTCAAGAAGATAGAGGACGATCCCCAGTTTGATGTGAAGAGAGCCCGAAAGAAACTCCGGAAGTATGTCGAGTCAAATGAACATGCAATCCGAGAGAAAGCCGAAATCATGATTGACCACTTTCATGAACAGGTGATTGCCCGTAGGAAGATCAACGGTCAGGCCAGAGCCATGGTGATTACATCAGGTGTAATGAGAGCCATCAACTACTTCCATGCATTCAACGTATACCTGAAGGAGCGTAGAAGCCCATACAAGGCTATCGTGGCCTTTTCTGGTGACAGGGACTACAATGGCCAGGTCGTGAACGAAGCTTCCCTGAACGGCTTCCCAAGTGCCAAGATCAAGGAAGCCTTCAAGGAGGATCCATACCGGTTCCTCATCGTTGCTGAGAAGTTCCAAACTGGTTACGATGAACCACTGCTACACACCATGTATGTGGACAAGCAGCTTTCTGGAATCAAGGCAGTTCAGACCCTCTCCCGATTGAATAGGGCACATCCGGGAAAGCATGATACCTTCGTGCTGGATTTTCAGAACAAGACAGATGTTATTCAGCTTGCATTCTCAGACTACTACAGAACCACCATTCTGAGTGACGAAACAGACCCCAACAAGCTCCATGATCTACAGGGTACCCTCGATGGGTATCAGGTGTACAACCAGTCTGAGATAGACACTCTTGCAGAGCTCTACATTGGTAATGAACCCAGAGAAATGCTGGACCCTATTCTGGACGGTTGCGTTGCCAGATACAACGAGGATCTGGATGAGGATGGCCAGGTTGATTTCAAGGGAAAAGCAAAGGCATTTGTCCGTACCTATGGGTTCCTTGCTTCTATAATTCCATACACCAATGCTGAATGGGAGAAGCATTCCATCTTCTTGAACTTCCTGAATCCAAAACTTCCTGCTCCAGTTGAGGAGGACCTTTCCAAGGGGATCCTTGAAGCCATAGACATGGACAGTTACCGAGCAGAGGTTCAGGCCTCCATGTCCATCGCCCTGGAAGACAAGGACAGCGAGATAGAGCCAGTTCCCGCTGAAGGCGGGGGTAGGAAACCTGAACCGGAACTTGACCTCCTGAGCAGCATCATAAGGTCCTTCAACGACCAGTTTGGCAACATCGACTGGAAAGACGAAGATCGAATAGCCCAGATGGTCGCCAAGGACATTCCTGAGAAGGTTGCTGCTGATCCTGCTTATCAGAATGCCATAAAGAACTCAGATGCCCAGAATGCCCGTATTGAGCACGATAGGGCGTTAAAGGAGGTCGTGGTCGGACTGATAACCGACGACACGGAGCTGTTCAAGCAGTATAGCGACAATCCCAGTTTTCGGAAGTGGCTGTCCGATATGGTTTTCATGCAGACATATCAGAAAAACACCAGCCAAGGAAGTAGGTTGCAATGAACAATGTTGAGCGTGTATGGCGTGGAAGGTCAGATGAAGATCTTATTGACGCATCTAGGAAATTAGCTGATTTGCCAGAAGAAGTACAACGAATTGTTATCGATGAACTTAGCAGTAGAGGATTACCAGTTCCATCAAATGAAGATATCGAAGCTCAGGAAGTTCCAGAGATTGTGCAGAGCATGATGAACAGGTATTCCGACGCATACAGGGTTGCTGACGCTGTAACAGGGATTGGTTCAGTTGTGAAAGGTGTTGGTGTACTACTCGGTTTTGCTTTAGTGGCACTAGGACTATTGGGCTTATCCGACTTCGCTGTTCTTTTCATAGTGCTTGGAGTGATAACCGGATTTCTTTTCTTCATAGTAGGAATTGTGGTTTCTGCAGTAGGTCAGGTTCTCAAGGCGAATGTGGATACTGCAGTGAACACTTCCCCATTTATCTACAATGAAGATAAGTCATACATTATGGGTCTTGATTGATAACTTTCAGCAAGACACTGAGAGAGTGGTGAAGCAAGAACTGAAAGACAGGGAAGAACTCATTAATCTGAACGGTGACAGTGAGAGCTTTAGGAAATGGCTTTCTGATATGGTGTTCATGCTGATATACAAGAAGCAATCCACTAATGTCAGGAATGTCGGAGGTTCAAGTGGGCTGGCTTAAAGAATACCATTTGCCGCTACTTGCTTTGCTGTCTCTTCTTGGTGGAGTGGTGCTTGGAATAGCTTATGCTGATGAGAGCGGCTCTCCAGACACTTCGTGGATTCAAAGTGGAGCTTCTCTATCTCTTATCTTCATCACATTCAAATATGTCCGAGTCACTCAGCGTTCCCTGGAAGAGTCAAGAGCAAGTAGAGAGAACGCAGAGCACTCTCTCGAAGAACTACGCAAGGCGAGAATGGATTCATTTAGACCCTCACTCTCGCTCAGGTACTTAATCAAGGATAAAAACACTGGACCGACTCAAGGGAAAGTGAAAACCACATGCCTGATTAATACTGGACTCGGTCCTGCAATGGCAATCAAAGTGTTCAGTAACCTGGAATGGCGAGAACAGGATCCTAAATCCAAGCTTTGGTATGTCTCAGCCTTAACTCCTTGGCCAACTCAGAAGAAATCTTTTGGTGTACCGCTCGGACCTGATAACGGTAATGAGAACATGCAGATTGAGTTTATCAGCATGAAATTACATCCCTATGGTTACTCTCCTGTGGAGGATCCTGATGTGGTTTTCCTAATTCAGTACCAGGATAGCTTTGGGCGTATTTTCATCACCACTCAGATGGATTGCACTCAGCAGGTTTTTGGTCCTTTACATGATGATGAGATGAAGAAGATAAAGGCAGACCTCAACGAAGTATGCTTAATGCGAGATACCTTTAAAGCAGTTAATCTTGAAGTGTAGTTTCACTCAGAAATGAAAGGCCAAGAAACATGTATCGAGTAAATGATAAAGAGAACACGATTGAGAGAGTGGAGGAAAGCTCTTTTTCAAAACTCGGCTACAGAGAAAGGGAACATCTTCAGGAATGGATCTCAAAGAATCCCTGTGTTTTTGGGGAGGAACTACTAATCATCCAAAAAGAATTCTGTGGTTTTGCAGAGACTAACGAACGACTCGACTTACTCGCCTTGGATAAGGACGGTAACATTGTTGTGATTGAGAACAAACTTGATGACTCGGGAAGGAACATCGTTTGGCAATCACTCAAGTATGCGTCCTATTGCTCCCAGTTAACAAAGCAGAATATCAAGGAGCTTTTTCAAGATTACTTGTTCACACTGAACATAGACCAAAGCGCTGAGGAAGTACTAAATGACTTTTTCGACATCGAAGACTTTGAGGAGCTTCAGCTCAATGTTGGGAACACACAAAGAGTGATAATGGTTGCTGCTAAGTTTAGAATAGAAACTACTTCAACTGTCCTTTGGCTGCTCAATCATCGCTTAAGAATTCAATGCTTCAGAGTGACTCCTTATGTCACTGATTCTGAGCGCTATATAAACTTTGAGCAGATAATACCGGTCAATGATGTCGAGGACTACATAATCACAATGGCTGATAAAACTCAAAGCGATCTGGTTTCTCAAACGAGTGAGCAGCGTCGCAATCGGATTAGAATGGAGTTTTGGGCTGAGTTCATCAAGCAAGCAAATGACAATCTTGATCTTTACCAAAATGTAAGTCCATCAAAGGATAGCTGGATCTCCGGAGCAACAGGTATTTCCTCTGTCGGCTTTAATTGTGTGATAACGAAGAATCATGTAAGAGTAGAAGTATACTTATCCCGAAGAATCGTTGAAGAGAATAAGTTTCTTTTTGATGAGCTTTTTAAAAGAAAGGATGAAATTGAGAAAACATTTGGGGCTGAACTGGATTGGGAAAGATTAGATGGGAAGAAAGCGTGCCGAATCGCATATCGTTTAAGAGGTGTAAACTACTTCGACAAGGAGAATTGGCCCCAAATGATCGACTTCATGGTAAATTCAATTGAACGATTAGTGTCAGCATTCAAGAAACCTATCTTGGAAGCAGGCGAAGAAATGAGAAGGAATCTAACCTAGAGAAGCTAATGTATTGGGACAGTTGGGGACTGACAGCACATCAATCAACCCGAGCTGTTGTACACAACAGTCCAGTTGTGTACGATCGGCATCCTTTTCCGTAGGTTTGGCATCATGGCGAAGATAACTCACCATTGCTGGTATAGCATTATAGTATGTTAATAAAGGAAGAGTAAATCATATGTGCGCATTTTATCGCTGGTAGCTGGTGAAAGGACGTAAAATGGCCACGGAGCAGAAACTCAATCCGCGTAAGATGATGGAGAAAGCGATTGAAGTTATGCGTTCATCTATTGTAGAACCTCGATCTGACGGGGCTGTTACACCTATGGTTGGAGCTGTGTTATGGCATCCAGATGGTTCAGTGGATACTGCTTACCGTGGGGAGTTGAGAGAGGGTGACCATGCGGAATTCACCTTGTTAGAGCGTAAGAACGCCTCGCGGTTGCTTGAAGGAGGTTCTCTCTTCGTAACCCTCGAGCCTTGCGGCCCGAACTCTCGTAAGCAACCTAAGATCTGTTGTGCGAGACGGATAGTCGCTGCTCGTATCAAGAAAGTCTGGATAGGATGTGAGGACCCACATCCTAAAGTTGCCGGTAAAGGCTGGAAATACTTAGAGTTGAATGGAGTAGAAGTCATTCCTTTCGATCGAGACCTACAAGAAGTCATAGAGAGAGAGAATGAACAGTTTTTTCGGCAAGCTCGAGAAATGGCTTCTCAGCAACAGCATGATATAGTCTCAGATACCAATGAGCTTGAGAAGGTATTTGAGAACACTGAACTCTCAGCCCTTTCTTCTGAAGCCCTTGATCGGTACCGAGATCTTCTTATGAGAGATACAGGCAAGTCGGATGAAGAGTTTCATCGTCGACTCTTTCACCAAGGTCTACTTGAGAAGCATAACGACAAATATCAGCCAACGGGGTCAGGTATGTTGCTCTTTGGAGATTATCCTAGAGATGTAATGCCTCAAGCTGGTGTATTATGTACTATACATTTACCTGATGGCTCTGAGAAGATTGAAGATTTCGACGGACCTATGGTTTTTGCGCCTGAGAAAGTCATTCAGTGGGTTCGTGAGAATTTGAGCGATCCTATTGATCGAAGCAACGCCCATCGTCTTGAATATATCAGGATACTTGATGAGCTGATTCGCGAGGGTCTTGTGAATGCATTGGTGCATAGAGACTACAGTATTGAGGGTGCAAAAATTCAGCTTGTTGCGAACCAGCAGTTCATTGAGATTCGAAGTCCAGGAAAGCCTGTTGACTCGATTACTGTAGAACAGTTGCAGTCCTTCCAAGCACCGGTTGTTAGTCGAAACCCAAGACTTCATGCTGTATTCAACACAATGGAACTTGCCGAGGAAAGGGGCTTCGGGTTGCTCTCTATGAGGAGAAGCGCTAGTGACGCTAGGCTTCCTCTACCACACTATAGCTGGGAAGATCCGTACCTTGTTCTAACAATCTATCGGACGGAAGAGGGTGCTTCTGCCTATCTTCCAGAGGCCGTTTCTAATGAGCTCACCGATTCTGAGCGTAAAGGATGGCCTTGGTTTTCCACTCGTGACAAGTGCAATTCTCGTGAGTACTCTGAAGCCATGGGTATTGATGTTCGAAGCGCAAGACGTCATCTGAACCACTTTGTGAGTCTTGGTCTTGCCAGAAAAACAGGCTCTGGTCCATCTACTTCCTATCATCGACTGTGAGTTAACCTGATTCTCTCTTTGTGCTGCTACAGATTCCCGAACCCCGTTGCACTATCCGGACATATACCCGGACACGGTGTCCGGATAGGGATGCCCCTGCCTCCCCGTTTTAGCTATCCGGACATATACCCGGACACGGTGTCCGGATAGGGATGCCCCTGCCTCCCCGTTTTA
>Ga0116162_10000656_pt1 | contig 24262 bp, 20 predicted proteins | sample AD_UKC105_MetaG_FD_89875 | JGI IMG/M metagenome (GOLD analysis project Ga0116162, IMG submission 89875) | Active sludge microbial communities of municipal wastewater-treating anaerobic digesters from Hong Kong - AD_UKC105_MetaG | ecosystem: Engineered > Bioreactor > Anaerobic > Digestate...
ACAGGGACAAAGGTTTCAAAGTGGCCCTCCTCGACTGTGATGTTGAGGAACCCAACGCCAACCTTTTCCTTAATGCTGAAATATCAGAAAAAACCGATTGTAAAATCCCGCTTCCGAAAGTGGATAATTCTCTCTGTACAGGGTGCGGCAAGTGTGATGATCTGTGCGAATACAGCGCCATCGTTTTAATAAAAGGAAAACCCCTTGTACTGCCTGAGATGTGCCACTCATGCGGCGGATGCGCACTGATATGTCCGGAAAAGGCAATAACAGAGGTCGACAGAATTATAGGAATAGTGGAAAAAAGCGAAAAAGACGGTATTAAATTCGCGGGAGGAAGGCTTAACATAGGAGAAGTTTTAGCCCCCCCTCTTATAGACAATGTCAAAGGGAATTATCCGGATGAGGAGATCAGGATTCTTGATTCGCCTCCGGGAACATCATGCCCGGTAATTGAATCTGTCAAGAATGCCGATTTTCTTCTGCTTGTAGCTGAACCTACACCTTTCGGTCTTAATGATCTTAAACTTGCCGCAGGTATGGGTGATGCCCTTGGCCTCCCCTCTGCAGTGGTAATAAATAAAGGCGGGGAAAACGATCATATAATAAAAGAATTCTGCGAATCAGTCGGGCTCCCTGTCATTGACTCTATTCCTGACAACAGGGCTGTTGCTGAAAAATATTCCCGCGGTGACTGCATATCAATAATAAAAGAGAATTATAGCGATAAACTGGAAAAGATTGCGGAATACATCAGCATCAAATGCAGGAGGTCAGGACAAAATGATTAAGGAACTTGTGATAATAAGCGGAAAAGGCGGAACCGGAAAAACAAGCATATCGGGATCTTTTGCGGCGCTCAGTGAGAACAAGGTAATGGCAGACTGTGATGTTGATGCCGCCGACCTTCATATAATATTGGATCACACTGTTTTATCTGACGAATCATTTTCAACCAGCAGAAAAGCGGTTCTTACTCCTGAACTCTGCATTGAATGCGGCAAATGCCTTGAATTATGTCGTTTTGACGCTATTACAGAAAATTTCAGGATAAAACAACTTTCCTGTGAGGGGTGCGGTGTTTGTGCGGCATTCTGCCCGGCGGGAGCAATAAAAATGGTTGATCATGAATCAGGAAGATGGTTCGTTTCTGATACACCAAAAGGTCCTCTTGTACACGCCTGTCTCGGCATGGCGGAAGGCAATTCTGGAAAACTCGTAGCCCTTCTGAGAAAAAAAGCACGGGAAATAGCTGAAGAGAAAGGGTATGAATTAATAATAGTTGACGGCTCTCCGGGAACAGGATGTCCTGTTATAGCTTCAGTTACAGGGGCCTCGTATCTCCTTATAGTTACAGAACCCACTGTATCCGGACTGCACGATCTAAAGAGAGCCCTTGAGCTTGCGGCGCACTTCAGGGTAAAAAGCGGAGTCTGCGTAAACAGGGCCGACATAAACAGCGAAATGGCATCCGAGATAGAGAAATACTGTAAAGAAACCGGGATATCTTTTCTCGGCACCATACCGTATGATAAAGATGTCACTTCCGCCCAGATTGAGGGAAAACCCGTTGTTGATCATTCCGATGGGGCAGCCTCTCAATCGATCAAAGTCCTATGGAATAAAGTATTAAATGAAATTTCTGAATAACAACAAGGAGTAAAGAAATGTCAGACAACAGGGAAAAAAACTCTTCCTGTTCAGCAGGGCAGCAGAACGCTTCAAAAGAAGCGCAGGATGCGGCACAACTCCGTGATAACATGGCAAAGATCAAACACAAGATAGTAGTCATGTCAGGGAAAGGCGGAGTTGGTAAAAGTACGGTAGCAGTAAACCTCTCCGTGGCACTTGCTGAAAAAAAATTAAAAACAGGACTCCTGGACATAGATGTACACGGTCCCAGTGTTCCCAAACTGCTCGGGATAGAGGATCAGATGGCTCAAGGTTCCGGAGAGAAAACAATAATCCCGGTAAAACAAAGCGATTACCTTTCTGTAATGTCAGTGGGCTTCCTTATGCCTAACAGGGATGACGCCGTAATTTGGCGGGGCCCCCTCAAGTATGGGGTTATTAAGCAGTTCCTGACAGATGTTTTATGGGGAGAGCTTGATTACCTGATAGTTGATTCACCTCCGGGTACAGGGGATGAGCCGCTCTCAGTATGCCAGCTTATTGAAAATCCGGATGGTGCAATTATTGTTACAACGCCGCAGGATGTGGCCCTTGTTGATGTACGAAAATCTGTTACATTCTGCAGGCAGCTGAACATTCCTGTACTCGGAGTCGTGGAAAACATGAGCGGTTTTGTATGCCCTCACTGCGGGACAATGACTGAAATTTTTAAAACAGGCGGAGGAGAATCCATGGCTGCGGACATGGGAGTACCCTACCTCGGTTCGATTCCTCTTGAGCCCCGCATTGTTGAAAGTGGAGATGAGGGATACCCGCACCTGAGCGCCGCATCAGCACAGAATACAAAGGCTCAGGAAAATTTTATTAAAATTGTAGATACAATAGTTGACGGAGGTCAAAAATGAAAATAGCAATTCCTGTAGCTAATGGAAGATTATGCATGCACTTCGGACATTGTGAACAGTTCGTGGTGTTTGATATAGATAAGGAAAAGAAGAGTATTTCAGGTAATGTCGCACTGGATCCGCCTCCCCATGAACCGGGTGTTCTGCCGCAATGGCTTTCAGAACAGGGAGTAAGTTTTGTAATAGCAGGAGGCATGGGAGGCCGTGCAATAAGCCTTTTCAAAGAAAAGGGTATAGATGTAATCACAGGGGCCCCTACAGGAGATCCTTCCGAGATAGTTGAACAGTTTCTTGCGGGAACTCTTGCAACTGGCAGCAACACATGTGATCACTAATTAATTCTTTCAGTGAGCTCTTTACCTGCACGGAAATGCGGAAAGGCATAACCCGTAAAGGTAAAGAAGCACTGAATTCAACTAAACTCTCTTAATCCTGAGCAGACCATGAATAATACTAATGTCAAACTCCATACCGGCGAACACTGCATAGAGACCTCCGCCAAAAATGAATTCAGACGACTGACATCACTGTTACTTGAATCTGATACAGGGAATGTCGAAGCTGATCTGGAACAGAAAATTGAACTTCTTCTCCATTTTCTGGAAAACTCGGACTTTAACACTCTAAGGGCTTCAGATGAAAGGCTGTCAGGTATTACACCGGCTGAATGTATCCTCACCTGGAATTGTGATCATGAACCTGTTGTACATTTTGAAGGAGAGGAAAATGTCAGTTGCAATGACTGAACATGAAAGCCCGTAATTAAGTACCGAAGCCGACTGATATTTTTATCCATATTTTACAACAACCAGCTTGAAAAAAATACGCCACGCGAATAAATTATATAAAAATCACCTGCAGATATTTCAGAGGAGACAGAACTATGAAAAAACAGGTTATGCGACTTCTTCTGCCCGTAATCATCTCCGCAGCGATGGCCCTGCAAGCCAGCGATATCCGTACATACGAAGGTGTTGCTGAAAGGTCCAAAGCGGGACTCGTTGTTGCCGGCGTAATGATTACGACAATGCCTGAAGAAGATATAGAAAAATTCGCGGGGAAAAGGCTGAGAGTCCGCGGCCTGGTTGAAAAAAACCATAAATGGCGGGTAGATGACAAAGACCCCGTTAAGAGACAGGGATTCAATATGCCTGTAATGTATGAAGTAATATCAATAGAAATTATTGAAGATTAAAAAAATAACAGACAGAAATGCCTAATCAGCAAGGCCGGTAATTCCGCTGCAATCTGTTCCAGTCGGGGGAATAATATCAGTCAGCAGCGGATGTGCAGATTTCATTACGCGGGGCAGCATAAAAGAGAATAGCATGGAGATCATAAAGCAGCAGACACCGCAGATACCTACCGTCAGAGGAGCGCCGGCTATTTCTGAAACACTGCCCACTATAAGCCCTCCGGCAGGAGCTGTACCGGTAAACGCCATAACATAAAGGCTCATAACCCTCCCCCTTTTACTCTCATCAACAACCGTCTGCAGTATGGTATTACACGATGCTATGATAACGATACTTGTAAAGCCCACAAAAAATAATGCCGCCATTGACAGATAGGGTATTGTTGAAAATGAAAAGACAATAAAACCGCAACTGAGAGTATAAAGGGCAATATTTACAATACGTCCCAGTCCTTTTATACTGTTCCTTGATGCCAGATAGAGAGTCGCGATGAAAGCCCCTGCACCCGCTGATGAAACAAGAAAACCGAACATATGTGAGTCTCCGTGAAGCACCTGTGACGCAAAAACCGGCAGGAGAACAGGAAATGTAAGCGCGAAAAAACTTATAAGTGCAATAAGTATGAGCAGTTCCTTCACAGGAGTAGATTCGGCAGCGTACCTGAACCCCTCTTTCATATCAGCAAACACGCGTCTTCCTGTTTTAATTCTTTCAGATACTTTTATTTTCATTAACACAAAAGCGGAGATTGATGCTATATAGCTTACAGCATTAATAAGAAAGCATATCCCCTCACCTGCCATGGCAACTATTGCACCTGCAACAGCGGGACCTATAAGTCGCGATCCATTGAAAAGCGATGAATTAAGCGCTATTGCATTCGGAAGGTCCTCCTTGTCATCAAGGAGATCAAAGACAAGGGCCTGCCTTATGGGGAGTTCAAAGGCATTGATTACGCCAAGTAAAAAAGTAAGAAATATAAGATGCCAGGGCTGCACAATCCCTGTGAGTGTAATAACAGCCAGAACAGACGCCTGGACCATAGAGGCGCACTGCACTGCAAGAAGGATCTTCCTCCTGTTAAACCTGTCCCCTATTACCCCCGAGACAGGGGCAAGAAGAAAAACAGGTATCTGCCCCGCAAAGGTTGAAATACCGAGCATAAAAGGTGAACCGGTCAGCCTGAACAGCAGCCAGTTGAGAGCTATTGACTGCATCCATGTCCCGATAAGGGAGATCCCCTGGCCGGTAAAAAAAAGCCTGTAGTTCCTGCTCTTAAGCGACCTGAAAGTCCTTAATGAAGCGAAAGAGTTACTCTTATGAGAATCTGTGTCTCTGCTGTACATAGAAATCAGTTTTTTACAGAAGAATCCTGTGTCAAGATTTATTCGAAAGTACTATTTATTATCAGTGCCGCCCGTGGCGCTCATCCTGACAATCATAAAACAGTTTTCACAGTCAAACCTGAGGGTAAACCTGTTTTTGCCGTCATCAAGAATAAAGGGCTCCCTGTAACCTGAATCACGGCCGCCGTATTTCGGGCATAAACCGTTTTCATATTTAACACACATCTTTGTTGTCATCAGGGGCTCCCCTCCTGAACGCGACCCTGTTTCAAATGATTCATCGATCGTTTCAACTTCATGCCTTTCATAAAATTTTTTCGCAAGGGAATTACTGACATTCCAGCTGTAATCAATCCTTTTATAAGGATATTCCACGTTACTCTTTTCCATGTGATGTCTTTTTACAGGCCAGCTTTTCATCCTCGCAGACTCAAGTTTATCAGAGCATTTTCTGCGTATGTCATTAATAACGCTTACCGGGATAAACCAGTTATCTGAAAGTAGTATTTTAATATCACCCGCCGTAAAAAGAGTATTACCCAGTTTACCAAGCTGTTTCTTTATCTGCTCCTCTCCGTTCTTTTCACTGAGAGACAACTCCTTTGAAAAACTCTGACTCTCCGCAGCACTATGCCCTTCACAATCAGTCATAACAATCTCAAAACCTGATTCCGTGTCCCTGAACAGAATATCAACGGGGACACGCCTGATGCATTTTGACGTTTCAAGAGTTTTCTCAAATCCTGAATCGAAATTTCTGAAAATCTCCGCACCCCGGTAAATACCCTCCATTGAAAAAGGATATACATAACCATCCTCAAATCTGTTGACCCTGACCCCGTTTTCACTGCCGTCTGGGTTTAAAAAGAAAAGGCCATCCCCGCCTTTTAAAGGCGTTGAGGGGTCTGTCCTGAAACGGTTTGCTGCGACTTCGTTTACTGTACCTATACGTTTCCCCAGAGATTTCGGAGTATCGGAAGAAAGCATCTTCCCCATCCTCCCGTGAGTAAAATACCCGGTGTACCCCCGGTTGAATGTCCTTTCAGGATCAGGTGTAAATCCGGGAACAGATATTCCGGAGGAGGATTTTTCAATTCCGCCTTTCCCCTCCAGGCACCTGTCGATCTCCCTCCTGTAATGCGCCACAACATTCCTGACGTAATTAATATCCTTTAGCCGCCCTTCAATTTTAAAGGAATCAATACCCGCGTCAATAAGCTCGCCTATACTTGCTGTGCGGTTTAAATCTTTAAGTGAAAGCGGATACCTGCCCGCCGGTATTACCTTTCCGTCCGAGTCAGTAAGGATATAGCTTTTACGGCACGGCTGCGCGCATTCACCCCTGTTGGCGCTCCGCCCTCCCAGGGCTGCACTCATATAACACCTGCCGCTCATACTTACGCATAACGCGCCGTGTATAAAGTACTCAAGCTCACAGCTGACCGCGCCCCGAATTTCCCTTACTTCATCAACGGTCAGTTCCCTGGCCAGGACAATCCTCGGGACCCCTATGCTGTCCAGAAATTTTATTTTTTCAATATCATAATTGTCGCATTGCGTGCTGGCATGCAGAGGCACAGGGGGGAGATCCATCTCAAGGAGGGCCATGTCCTGAAATATTATACCGTCCACCCCTTCATTATAGAGATCTATAATAAGCGCGCGGACATCCTCAAGTTCATTATCAAAAAGTATTGTATTAACAGTGGCATAGACAGACACCCTGTATCGGTGCGCGTAGTTAACAAGCCCTGCTATGTCCTGAAGGGAATTTCCGGCCGAGGACCGGGCGCCGAATTTTTCCGGCCCTATATATACGGCGTCAGCGCCGCAATCAACTGCGGCTAAACCGGTTTCATAATTCTTTGCCGGGGCCAGAAGCTCTATCTTTCTCATAAAAGAGTATCCTCTGGTCTTATTTCTATATATATATTCATCTGTCAAGGAAGTTCAGGATACATGGAGAGAGATGCGGATTATAAGGACCGGCTAATCCCGGAGTCTAAATATCTTGACTTAAGCAGGCCCGGTATCTATTATTGAAAATAAGTAAAAACCGCTTTAAAAAGGGGTAAAACAGCGTATTATTTAACTTCTGAAAAAAGTCAAGGAGCTGTATTAAATAAATAATGAACATAGTTATTCTTGGTGCCGGAGTTGTAGGTTCGCAAATTGCTTCCCAGCTTGTAAAGGAAGGGCACGACGTGGTTGTAATAGAAAAAAACCAGGACAGGGCCAAATACGTTTCCAGTCATGTAGACTGCATGGTCATTCACGAGGAGGGAAACAATCATGAAACCCTGAAAAGGGCCGGGATAGAACATGCAGATTTTTTTCTCAGCGTAGTCGATTCAGACGAGGTCAACATGATCGCCTGCGGTATAGTAGAGAGTGAATTCAACGTGCCTGTCAAGATCGCCAGGGTGCGCAACCTCGACTACTCAAGGGCAAAAATATTTGAAAAATCTTTTCTCGGAATAGACTTTATTGTAAACCCGGAAGTTGAGACCTCCCGGCTCATTGCCAACACGGTTGCTCTTGGTGCCACAAGCGATGTTATGCTCTTTGAAAATTCAGACATGCAGATACGCAACTACCATGTTGACAGCCGCTCTTTTTTCAGGGGGAGATATTTAAAGGACATACGTTCCGCTGCGAAGATCAAAGATAAATTTCTCATTGCGGGGATTGTCCGCGCCAATGAATTTATCATCCCAACAGGGATGACCCAGATACAGGAGAATGACAACATATACCTGTTCGCCACAAAAAACACCCTGACAAAAATTTTTATTGAAACAGGTAAAAAAAGAGAGAAGATTGACAGGATACTTATAGTCGGAGGAGGTAAAATCGGCAGCCTGGTTGCCTGGTACCTCATAAGGACAGGACGGCGAATTACTGTACTGGATTCAGATTATGAAGTCTGCAAATCCATTTCCGAGAAGTATAAAGACGCGCTTGTAATACACTCCGACATATCCGATGAAAATATATTTGAAGATGAACAGCTTCACACTTACGATCTTATTATAACTACCACAAGTGATGAAGAGCTTAACATACTGAGTGCCGCTTATGCAAAAAACCTGGGGATCAAACGGGCAATCGCAGTGGTCAACAGACCCAACTACGTACCTATATCCTCAAAACTGGGAATCGATGTAACAGTGAGTCCAAGGCACAGTACAGTAAGTGCTATAATGAAATATGTCAGACGGGGAGACATAAAAAACATCCACTCCCTCTTCTACGGAAAAGCAGAAGTCATAGAATTCCTCATTAAGGAGAAGAGCAGCCTCATAGGAAAATCCCTCAAGGATATAACCCTTCCACCGGAATCTCTCATTCTCACGGTAATAAGAAACGGGGTAAATGAAATTCCTGACGGCCAGTTTACGATAAACAACGGGGACACGGTAATTACCATAGCCAAGCCTGACGCGATACAGGACCTTGAAGAGGTATTCCTTATGGAACAGGCGCGGGGAAATAATTAATGAACCCTGTACTTGTTTATAAAATAATATCATACCTTATGGTAATCATCTCCGGGTTCATGACTATCCCGGCAGGGATAGCTCTCTTCAAGGGGGAGTCAGCTGAATTCTCAGGATTCCTTACCGCTATTTCAATAGCCCTGATTAACTTTGTTTTAATGCTAATCATAACAAGACGCAAAAAAAATCAGAACCTGACGGCTAAAGACGGCTTCCTTTTTGTAACATTAAGCTGGGTGTTTGCATCCCTGCTTGGCTCAATACCGTATTATGTTTCAGGGGCAATCCCGGAATTCGTAAACGCGGTGTTTGAAGCGATGTCAGGTCTGAGTACAACCGGGGCATCGATACTGACCGATATAGAATCACTCCCCTCCTCGATTCTCTTCTGGAGATCTCTGACACACTGGCTGGGAGGGATGGGAATAGTTGTTCTCACTGTGGCTGTGCTGCCTCTGCTCGGCATAGGTGGACTTCAGCTTATTAAAGCTGAAGCTCCGGGGCCGACAGTTGACAAGATCACCCCCAGAATAACTGAAACTGCTAAAATATTATGGCTTATATATGCCGGGCTGACATTCGCGGAGACAATACTCCTTATGCTGGGCGGAATGGATCTCTTTGATGCCCTTACCCACACATTCGGCACACTGGCCACCGGGGGCTTTTCAACCAGGAACAGCAGCGTCGGGGCTTTTAACTCCGCCTATATTGACTGGGTAATCACTGCATTCATGGTTATGGCGGGTATAAATTTTACTCTCCACTTCAGGTTCATGTCAGGCAGGTACAGGGATGTTCTCAAAGACACTGAGCTTAAAGCATATCTCGGGATATTTGCTGCCGCCACAATTCTCATTACATGGAACCTTCTGGGGAACAGCTATGATTCAATCGCGGACGCTCTCAGGTTTGCCGGTTTTCAGGCAGCTTCAATCCTTACCACAACGGGATATGCCTCTGCAGACTTTGAAAAATGGCCCGCCATGAGCCAGACTGTCCTTTTCATGCTTATGTTTATAGGAGGATGCTCTGGTTCCACTGGCGGCGGTATAAAGGTAATAAGGATTATAACCCTGCTGAAACAGGGCTTTAATGAGATGAAATATCTCCTCCACTCAAAGGGTGTCTTCGCCTTAAGGATTAATGGCCATCCGGTAAAAAAGGACATCATTTACGCAATTTCCGGTTTCTTCTTTTTATATATACTGATGATACTGATAACAACAATCGTTGCAGCCTCATCAGGAAGCGACCTGCTGACTTCATTCACTTCAGCACTTGCAACAGTGGGAAATATCGGTCCGGGTTTCGGTCTCATAGGGCCGACCGACAATTTCAGTTTCTTCCCGGCATATGTTAAATGGTTTTTCTGTTTTTCAATGCTTGTAGGGAGGCTTGAACTCTACACTGTGCTTATACTTTTAACAGTAACTTTCTGGAGAAGATAATAAAGAAGGAAATCACCTTACACGTGAAATAAACCGGGTAACATGCCCTGAAATTTCATCATTCATGCTGCAGGGGATATCGTGCCCCATTTTATCAATCAGCACCAGGGATGAACCTTTAACAAGCTGTGAACATTTAAGGCCGTGCTGCCATGGTATCAGCGGATCAATCTTCCCGTGTATAAACATGGCAGGTACAGATATTCTTTTAAGCCCCTCGTACCTGGAGCCCGAGGCAATTATAGCATCAAGCTGCCTGGGGAATGCCAGCGGGTTATACCCTCTCCTCTTCCTCAGGTTAAAAAGCACACGCACGGCAATAGATTTTATGTCATCAGCCTTCAGTGTCCGGTTTCTGAAAAGCTGCCATATGGCAATGTGAAGTTTTATAATGTTCCTTTCACTTTTGATTACTCCATACCTGCAGCTCAGCCTGACCACTTCCCTTACAGTACGCCACGGGACAGCAGGCATTTCACGGTCTTCAAGATGGGCGGATGACATTATAGATATAAAAGACCCGGTCCTCTTCGGATAGGAAATTGCCATATGCTGGGCTATCATCCCCCCCATTGATACTCCCAGGATGTGGGCCTTTTTTATCTTCAGGCTGTCCATAACTGCAATTCCGTCCCCGGCCATGTCACGGATAGTATATCTCCACTTCCCGTATTCCTTCATCCAGTCAGACATCCCCGTGCTCCTGTTATCAAAAAGAATAACCCTGTAACCGCTCTCTGTCAGAGATTTAACAAAACAGGGAGGCCACCAGCACGAATCGGAGGCAATTCCCGCAATAAGCAGGATATCCCCTTTCGGCCTGAACCGCGGAGTAATAATTTTATATGATATCCATACGCCGGAAGATTCCGTAAACCCTGTCTCCCCGGGTAGATAATCCTGAGGTCCGGCTTCAAGCACTTCCTCAATTATATTTTCAGTCCCGGGAGGAAGCGAAGGGCCTGTGGCAAAGACAGCTATAAATATAATAATTGAAAATATCACGGCCAGAGAAAGAAAAAATATTAATATTTTTTTAAACATTAAAGTACCCTGAACCTGTCAGCATCCATCCAGGCAGGGAAGCCCTGCCTGTACTCAGCAAGTTCCCTGTACGGAAGTTCAACAGTATGCACATCCGGCTTATCGCCTGCATTATAAAGCTCCTCCCCTCTGAACCCTATAACCGAGGAGCCGCCGCTGTACTTTACCCTGTTCCCGTCAATCCCTGTGCGGTTCACCCCGGCAACATAACACTGGTTTTCAATGGCCCTTGCACGAAGGAGGGTCTCCCAGTGGAGACTTCGCACCGCAGGCCAGTTCGCAACATATACAGCAAGATCATACTTCTCTTCAGGATTTCTTGACCATACTGGAAACCTTAAATCGTAGCAGACAAAAGGGCGCACCTTCCAACCCATTATATCAATGATAATGTTTTCACTGCCCGAAGTATAGACCTTATCCTCTCCCGCCATGCGGAAAAGATGCCTCTTGTCATAATGGAAAAGCCCGCCTGCAGGGGAGACAGCTATAAATCTGTTGAAGAACATATTGTTTTCTTTTATTATTATGCTGCCGGCAACAAAGGCATTCAGCGCCCTGCTCCAAGAAATCATCGCTGCCACAGCCTCACCATTCATATCGCAGGCAATTTTTTCGGGGTCCATTGTAAAACCGGTTGTAAACATTTCCGGAAGAAGAACAAAGTCTGTCGCTCCAGCTATTTCATCTACCAGGGAGCCGTATAGTTTTATGTTATCCCCGGGGGAATGCCATATAATCTCCGACTGGATAACTGTCAACCTGAGATTCCGCATAAAATCATAAATCTATCACAGGGGATAGATATCGCCTCCGTTTAAAACAGTTTTTACCGGCAATACTCTCGTATAATACAGTTAAATTACATTAATAATTTCTAAATATATATTTTAGTGTAAAAAGTAAAAATTATATACCCCCGCCGCCTTCGACGGCGGGGGTATATAAAACATTTTTTTACCTGAAATAAGTTAAAAAATAAATACTGATTAATTTAACTGTTTAAAAGGGGATGTCAAGCATGATAAAGGCAGTTCACTATATATTCAAAAAGAAAGCGGTCCTGCATGGGGGAACTACGCAGGACCGCACGATGTTTATTATAGATGAGCAACTATCTAAAATAACCGGGTTCCAAAAAAGGGAATTTAATAATTACAAAATATTTATGGTAAGCAGATTATAATGTCTGCCTCATGAACCGTTTTTACAGGTCCATGAGGCAGGTCGCTTCCTCTGTCGAAATGAATATTCATTCCGTTTATTTTTCTAAAAAAAGTGCTTTCGCACCTTGAAGTTATAAAATATCAGGCATCTATTTTGTCAAGATTAATAAGAAAATTAAAAAATCGTTCTCTCAACAGTTTGTTTTTTATCACTCTTTTTATTATATTAAAATATTAAATCTATAAAACCGGGTGACTTTTAAAAATGGGCAAAGAAAGGGATTTCAGGGTAAAATTCTGGGGCGTCCGGGGTTCAATACCGACTCCTGGAAAAAAATTCATAAGGTACGGCGGTAACACTCCATGCGTGGAAGTAAGGTGCGGGGATACCCTTATAATTATAGATGCCGGATCAGGACTCAGGGAACTCGGAGATTCTCTTCTGCAGGAATTTAACGGAAGAAAGGCGGAGATCCACATGCTAATAAGCCATACCCACTGGGATCATATTCAGGGATTCCCCTTCTTTAAATTGGCTTACATCCCGGGTACAGTCATAAACTTTTACGGCGGACATAGTGTATCCACTCTTGAAAAACTTATTTTCGGCCAGATGGAAAGGGAATATTTTCCCGTTTCACTCAATGAACTTCAATCCACCATAGGATTCAACGCTCTTACAGAATCCCCGTTTAAAATCAATGATGTAACTATCTATTTTACCCACCTGATCCATCCCACCCTGTCACTGGGGTTCAGGATCGAGTACCGGGGAAGAGTTTTTGTTTATGCCACGGACAGCGAAATATCACTGGATCCGGAGATTGAAAAGATCAATGAAAAGAACCTCTCCTACCTTATGCATGACGCTGATGCCGTTGTTGCAGACTGCCAGTATGATATGGAAGAATATGAGAACAAGGCAGGATGGGGACACTCTGCGATAGAAAAGACTGTTGAAATCTGCAATAAATTTAAAGTTAAAAACCTTTTCGCCTTTCATCACGACCCCAGCAGAACTGATGACCAGCTTGATGAACTGATCATCAAGGGGAAAGCTGTTGCAAATCCGGGACTTAATGTCTACCCCGCAAAAGAAAAGCAGATGATATTCCTTTAAGGAAGCTTTAAACAATCGGCCCTGTAATTATTTTCACCTGAAGAGCCTATATTTTTTTATATTCCGAAATTCCCTCCATCATATTTCTTCTGCAGTCCTGACAGTGGCCGTGAGAAAATTCAGATTCAGAGTACTCAATTATTTCTGAAACATATACCCGCCCCATACAGCAGTATAAAAAAATTTAATGCGCAATGCAGGGCAAAAAATAATACCCTTTAACTGCTCTTTATCCTATTGAAAATATAAAAACCTGTTAATGCAAAAAGGAGACATACAAATGTAATTATTACTATCCCCCGGTTCTGAGGAACAACCTTCAGCATAAAGGCCGTAAGAGCGCTCGTCTCCTGGTTCATAACTGTATTATACCTTGACAACACCTGGTCAGAATCCAACGCGCTGCTGAAAAGCTGCACCCTGTCTATTATCCCGTTAAACCCGATATTTCTATAGGTTGAATTGTAAAGCTGGTCAGTAAGCTGGGCCCCGATTACAAGACCCCCGTCACTGTCACGCACCGGGCCCGTATTATTGACCGAGGAACCGGCAAGAGCACCATTTATGTAGAGTTTCACCTCAGTTAAATCCCAGGTGGCCGTAATATGATACCACTCGCCTGGAACAAGCTTTGAAGCGCTGTTAGTATATGAATAAACTCCGCTTTCACCGGTAATAAGGAATCTCAAAGTTCCGTCATTCCCCCAGTACTGAAGCGAATAAGCTTCATCACTAAAGTCCCTCATGACACCCTTATGAACGATCCCCGCGTATGGAGTGTGGGCTATCACCTTGAGTACAACCTCTATAGTGCCGGCTTCCGAGAGAGTCAGAACATCGCTATCAGGGACAAGAACGTAATCATCATATCCGTCAAACTGCAACGCGTTACCTGACAGTCCCTCTGTTAATACAGCCCCGAACAGTGTATACTCAGTACTGTCGGCATATTCAAAATTCCAGAGTCCCGGAATCGTGCTGTTTTTGTTTGCTGAAACAGTATAATCAGCCGTTGAATTATTATCCGCTGTAACTCTATAAATAACGGGATATGAGTAATCATTGGGGGTCACGCCGCTTATCTGTTCAACTCCGTTAACAGTGACTGAAACACCTGTTGTCACAAAACCGGCGATAAGAGACGTCACATCCCTGCTCTCCGGCAAATCTATCGTGATGTTCATCTGCCCCTGGTCTATGACCGCGATTTCACCGTCCAGCCTGAATTCAGTAATTTCCCTTGAGTCGCTTTTTGCCACCGCAGCAGATACATGATAACTCTGTTCGCTCCCGTCCTCTGCAATGATCCTGTAGATTAATTCTTCACCATAACTGTTTACCGTTACCCCGGCAAGCTGTTCCGTTTCACCTATCATGACCCTTTCGCCTGTAGTTACAAAATATGCAACAAGGTCTGAAAGGGATGAACCGTAGGGAAGCTCAAGGAGTATTGTTCCTGCCTCAATAACACCTGTAACATCAAAGGGGAGTAAGGGATTTTCTGATTTCCTGAAAGCAAAAGATGTTATCTCCTTCCACGGTGCCGGAAGGACCTCCGCCTTTACCGTATACACCCTGCTGCTTCCGTCTTCGGCAAAAACCGAGTAAACCAGAGGGGACGTAAAATCATTTAATGTAACACCGCTGACCTGTTCGACACCGTTTACCTCGATCCTGCTGCACAGGGCCGAGAAAGAGGCTGTTGCCCCGACAAGAGAAGACTTCGGAGGCATTGCAATTTCTATAGTCCCGTTCACTTCATCAATAACACCCTCTGTGCCGTTTAAGGTGAAGCCGAGTATCTTTTTATCTGTTGACGGGGCCTCAACGACTGTAACTGTATATACACGTTCGCTCCCGTCGTCCGCCATGACTTTATAATCGACAGGGGAACTGAAATCATTGGCAGTCTCCCCGTTTACCTGGAGAACCTCATTAACCTCCACGTCTGTGCTGTTAGTAACATACTCGGCGATCAGTGCAGCAACAGATACCCCGTGTGGAACAGTAACGGTAATACTCTCCCCGCTGATCTCGCCAACAGCGTCCGCGGATAGAACCGTACTGTTTTTTAAAGGGGTAAACCTGAAGTCTGATATCTCATTATCCCCTGAATCGAACTTCGGAACTGTAGTGCCTGAACCGCCACCGCCCCCTCCGCCGCCACAACCGGATAATACTGTTGAAAGTGTAATTATTATTAATATGATTATCCTTTTTAACATGGCCTTCTCCTGGATTCCGGTCTTATTTTATCAACAATTCAATTATTAAGCTTCAAAAACAGGTAGAGTATACACCCTATAAGAGTATCGACACTATCCCCATGTTTCATTATGATAAACAGCGTTATTTACAAACTGAAACTCAACGAAACGCTTGCACCTGAACTGCCATCAATACTCAATTCAGCGCCCAGCTGTTCGGAGAGCATATTCACAAGCCTGAGCCCCATACTTGAACTCTCCCCGGCATTGAAGCCTGACGGGAAACCAGTCCCGTTATCCTCCACGCGAAGAGTTACCTTCTCTTCCTCCCTTGAAAGGGAGACAAAAATATCACCGCCTGCCTCATAGGGGTATGCATATTTAAGAGAATTTGTTATAAGCTCATTTAGAACCAGGCCTATCGGCACTGTTCTCTTTACATCGAGATTCACCTCGTCAAGGGAGGTTGACAGATGAATATCCTCAGGGCGGATATTATATGTACTGAATATTGAACTGGCAAGTTTACCTATATAATTATCGAGCTTGACCACTCCGGGATCATCTGACATGTAAAGGCTTTCATATATTACAACCATTGAATTGATCCTGCTTATAGCACTACTGTAAGTATCATCCCCATCCACGGATCCCCCCGCCCCGAGCAGAAGAAGATTTGCAATCACGTTAAGATTATTTTTAACCCTGTGCTGCAGTTCCCGCATAAGAATATCCTTCTCTTCAAGAAGCTTCCGGAGCTCTTTCTCGGTATTTCTCCTTTCAGTTATGTCACGCGTCCCGCCCTGGAATCCGGCCACATTCCCCTCCGCATCACGGAGGACATGGACCGAAACCTCTGTCCATACAGTACTCCCGTCTTTCCTTATCATCTCAAGCTCAAGCAGGTACTCATCAATCCTTTCCTCCCTGGGCTTCTGTCTGTCTTCAGTGATCATATTCACAACAATCGAAAGAGATTCAGGGGAGAGCGTTTTATCAAAAGGGACCTTATTGGCCTCTTCAGGAGTAAAACCCCTGAGGGTTTTAACAGCCGGGCTGTGATAGGTAAGCGTCCCGTCAGGCGTCATGACCCAGATCGTATCACTGGAATTTTCCGCTATAAGCCTGTACATCTCTTCCGCCTTTTTTCTTTTCTCTTCAGCGTCTACCATTTCAAGCGCATAGGAAAGGTCGTTTGTCACTGCTTCAAGAAGCTTTATTTCGGAGTCACTGAAAAAATTCGCTTCAGGTGCGTAAATGTTAAAAGTCCCGGTAATCTTACCGTTATATGCAAGTGGGAGGGCTATCGATGCCCTGTATCCCCTCTTCAGAGCCTCCTCCCTCCATACAGCCATACAGGGATCATTCTTAATATCATTACAACAGAAATATCTCCCCTCACGGATTGCAGTTCCGGTGGGCCCCCTCCCTTCCGGGACATCGCTGACTGAAATTTTTTTGATATGAGTAAGATATCCCTCCTCAACTCCGTACCAGTACGCGGGTTTTACCGCCTGTTCCTCCTCATCTACAAATCCTATCCATGCCATCTGGAGCTTACCTGTTTCAACCGCAATGCGGCAGGCTCCTTCGAGAATGGCCTTTCTGGATCTCGCATGGACTATGAGCTGATTGATCTGGCTAATCACCTCGTAAATACGGTTAAGCCTTCCGACCTCATTTTCAGCTTTTATACGCGCGCTTATATCATTGAAGATTACAGCAAACTTTCCATATTCCGGCGAGAAGACCCAGACATCATAATATTTAGCAAGCTCTTTTGAATAATTATGGAAGGAAACAGGCTCCCCGGTAAGGGCAACCTTTCCATAACTCTCTATCCAGTAGTTCTCAATATCGGGGAGGACATCCTTCACTGTGCGGTTTATAATCTCTGGTGCCAGCAATCCGGTGAGTTTTTCAAAGGCGGGATTAACATCAATAAACCTGTAATCAGCCGGTTCCCCTTTTTCATCACATATTATCTCATGAAGTGCAAATCCGGCAGTCATATTGTTAAAGAGAAGACGGTACCTGGTCTCACTGAGCAGCAGTTCATTCTCCGACTTTATCAGTTCCTCATTGGCGGCTTCCATCTCTTCATACGCTGCCTGCAGATTTTCATTGAAATCGACAATCTCCATCTTCTGTAGGGTTATGCTCCTGTGGGCATCAAAAAGTTTGAAGGCCATTTTAATCGAAGCATCCAGTACCGTAATGCCGGTATTTTTTACAACATAACCGTATGATGTGATCGTCTCTGTTTTTTCTACGATTTCTTTTTCAGTATGGGAGGAGAGAAAAACTATCGGTATGTCATAATCATCGAGTATTATACGCGCGGCCTCTGTTCCGTCCATCCCCTCCCCCAGATCAATATCCATAAGAATGAGATCAACTCTTTCAGGGGGATTCTTTACCATGGATATGGCCTGTTCCCCTGCTGCGGCATTAATAACATTATACCCCTCTCTCCTGAGAAGTTCAGTCTCCAGCATTGCTACAACAGAATCATCTTCAACAAGGAGTAATGTTTTAGACTGATTATCCAAGGGCATTCCCGTATAAATTCGATTTTTATGAATATACTGAAACAGGCCGGAGATATCAATGTAATATCAGTAATTAATCACTGGAAGGTGTGAATATTTTTCAGGGCAGTCTGCATATCTTAATTTTTCACTTTCCGTCCTCTTCAATGAACCTTTCAAGAAGCTCCTCTTTCAGGCTTTCAAGTTCCTCTTCAGTCACATCCCCGGGTGAACCGTAGTCAGCGCAGAGGTTCTGAAGAGTTTCCACGTCATTAATAAGCAAACTGTAATAATACCAGTCCCCCATGAGCCGGGCGGCAAATATTATCTCCCTGTCTGTCAGAACATCCCATGCAGGGCAGCAGAAATTTCTGCACGTCCCGTTAAAAAAGCTGAGCAGATCACCCTCTTTACCCGGATCATCATAAATGAGACAGCAGATTTCACTACCCTCAATTATTCCCACATGGGGACACTGCATGGCTTCACGATAGAGCTTTGCCTCCGTGACACTGTATGGATGTCTGAAGGGGATGGAGGGGCCTTCATCACCTCTTCTTTTCAGGAGGTCCTCTATCTTTTCAGGGCTCATTCTGTAGTTGTGGCTCCCGCAGCATAGAGAGCATGACGCGCCGTACCCCGGACGGCAGGGGTTTATATTTCTGCTGCTCATGATCAGTATATAACTATAACTCCTTTTTCCTGAAGTTCATCTATTACTGTCTCATCACTTAACGGATTTCCTATCAGATTAATATACTGAAGGTTTGGCAGTTCAAGAAGCACCGACACATCATCTATGTCATTAAACGAAAGATCAAGCTCTCTGAGCTCAGTAAGACCTTCAAGAAATATTATATCATCGATCCTGTTTTCAGAGAGATGGAGAATCTCAAGTTTTGCAAGATTCGCGAGATGATGTATCCTGTATATACTGTTGCCTGAAAGGTTAAGGCTGGTAATACTTACACAGTACTCGGCCCCGGTGAGATCCTCAAGTTCAAAACCTGAAAGATCAAGCTCTCCTTCAAGGTTCTGGAGATCCGCAAGAGTCAGTTCATACTCCAGATTGCCGAGATAAAGATCATTCACGGCCTCAATAAAGCCGTACTCCTGTCCGGAAACAGTTTCCTCAGATAAAATCTCTTCGTACTCATGATCCTGAAGGAGATCATCATCCCCGTCAATATATTCATCATATTCATTATAAGGGGATTCATCGGCCTCGTAAAGGTACTCCTCATCATCCTCAAGGAGAAAATCAACGGGTTCGACTCTTTTAAGGTCTATAAGATAGATCCCTTTTATCCGGACGAGTTCCTCGGCATTCCCGTTTTTTCTACAAAGATCAATATCTCCTGAAATTTTTTTCAGCCTGTCGGGGTGGTAAAGCTGAATAAGCTGGGAAAAGACCCTGCTTATGCCTCTTTCCGCGGAACTTATCCCCACACGCTCTGCCAGACTCACCAGGAATCCATGGTCTTTATTTTTATAACGGGATATAACCTCAACACTCATATCTTTGAGTCTCGAAGCTGTGACCTTTTTTTTCAGTTCATCATACAGTTCTTCAGTGTTTATGCTCATTTCGCACCTCTCAATAAGACTGAGTACTGAATCGGCCTGAATTTTTCGCAAACAAGATCCTGACGAACAATCAACTGCATAGTCAAAGTCTCATACCGTTAAATAAAAATGCAATAAAAAAAGAAAAAAAAGGACTTCACTGAAATCAGGGTGTGCCAGGTTTGTAATCTTTTCAGCCCTTCTACGGAATCTCATGTTGACACAGCCGTATTCTGCTGCCGCTGTACTTATTACAGACCCGGGTATTGTAACAATAGAACCGGGAGAGAGTGCTGTGCTGTTTTAATTTTTGAATGAAGGTTCACCTCTTTGCCCCTGAAAGTTGATGAGAAACGGAGGGTAAAGGGGTTAGGAATCGCTTCAATTAATTCAGTGAAGTGCTGCCATCAAGGCTGAGAATAAACTTCTTTATCTCCTGCGGATCTTTCGAAAGAACACCGTCACAACCGGCTGCAAGGAGTTCCCGGCTGTTCTCCTCTGAAGCTGATATAGCGTAAACAGGAATGTCAACCCCGTATTTCCTGATCTTGTTTACAAGGGCTGTACCGTCATTAATTCCCGCAAGATAAAAGTCAATAAGTACAAGCCCTATATCTTCCGTGCCGATTATTCTCAGCCCGCCGGAAACATTCTCTGAAATAAACAGGGTATACCCCTCCTTTTCAAGGAGGGATTTAAGAATCTTCTGCTGAACTTTTGAATCATCAACAAGAAGTATATTCTTCCTTTTCCCCATGTCTTAATGCTATATAAAAAAGAAACACTTTTCTATATATTATAGGAAAGTATCACAACAACGGATTTCATATCAACTCCGTTTGCTGAGGCTTCAGAGCCGTAACCAGCCAGGGAGGTTAGCATACTCCCGAGAGCCACTGAAAAAGAAAATCCTGAATCGCCTATATACCCTATATTCAGGCCTGTCATGTATGCGGAAACAGGATCAACATCAAGGCTGAACTTCTGGCTCCCAATGGGGACACCGCTTATTTCCAGTGATGCCTCTGAGTCGAGATCCGTGCTGTTGAAATTATGAATATAGAGAAAATATGGTGTTATCTTTAATTTTTTCAATATCTTTACTGAAACAGCGGCCCCACCTGACACCCCGTAAAGCATGCCGCTTCCGGAGGTTTTCATATCAACATCATATGTAGGTCCGAAAGTCCATGTCACCGGATCAGACTTGATATCCACGGAATAGTACTGGACCTGCGCACCGAAATAGACAGGTATAGAAAAAATATCATTATTAAGGAGATCGTAACCGCCCCCTCCGAAAAGCGAGACAAGGGAATAGTCTCCGCTGCTTTTAATAACAGGGAATACATCACCATACGCTGCATACTCCATATCGCCGCTCATCTTCATACCCGCAAGAATTACGTACGCCATAAAATCATCTGTCAGTGCGTATCCCCCTCCTGCACCGAGGGCCCCTCCGCTGAAATCCTTACAGTCCACATCAGGGTCCTCCATGATACGGTCAACAGTAAAGTATGAAGGCGTAACCGAGCAGGTGGCTTCCCCCCCGGAATAATGAGTCATCGGAGAAAAGGAATCGGATATAATAGAAGCTGAGATATCCTCAATGCTTTTTACCGCCTTTTCAGTGGCGTCTGAGGAGTAAGGGAAGCTCTGTGCTGCAAGTGATGCGGGTATAAGCAAAAGAATTATTATTAAAAACCTCATAAACAATTATCCCTGAAAAATTTTTCTATAGAAAAACATATTTAAAAAGCTGAGTCAAGATAAAATAAAAATTAACAGACTTACCGGCGGATCAGGGTGATACTACAACTGGCTAAAGAGGCAGGATAAAAATAAAAAATTTTTATTTGTCCATGAATGTATAGGCCCCATCCCATGCATCTGCTTTCAACTCCCCGGTTTTAAACTTCTCCATCACCGCTTTACATCTTCCTAGCAAAAACTGAACTGTTTTATCATCAGGATTATTCAGCAAAAGGGACCTGTAGATTTCAATTGTCTTTTCAAAATCCATATTTGAAGAACTGGCAAATGCAGACTCCAGCAGTCCCGATGTATCCTCCTTATATCTTTGAATTTCAATACTGTCAGAAGAGAAAACTTCATATATATTTACCGGAACGTCTTTCCCCTTGACTACAACCCTGTCAATAAACCTGATTTTATAATCACCCTCAAGCCTTTCTTTAACCGATTCAGATATAATTATGGGTACGCTATAATATTTTGTCAGGGATTCAAGCCTTGATGCAATATTAACAGTATCCCCGATCATGGTAAAATCCATTTTACTGTCAGACCCTATATTACCGGCAACTACCGGGCCGTAATTTAATCCAGTGCCTGTTCTTATCTCTGTTTCTCCATTCTCTTTCCTTGCAGCATTAAGTTCATTCACCTTATGTTGAATAGCCACTGCCGCCTTTACTCCATTGTCAGGGCTGAAAAATCCTGCCATAATACAGTCCCCGATTAATTTATCGATCTCACCTTCATTATTATGAATTTCAATATTCATTTTATCAAAATATGTATTAAGCATTTCAACAACATCCATGGGACTCATGTTTTCAGACAATCTTGTAAAATCACGTATGTCATTAAAAAGAACGGTGAGGTTCATATCCTTCGGGATCAGTTTTGTAGGGTCCTCTCCATTGTCCACAATATTGACCAGCGTTTTTCTGGTATATATTCTGAAAATTTTTGATTTACGTTCTGATTCTACAAGTGACTCTCTGAACCTTGTTGTCATTAAATTAAATTCATAAGCAAGATGCGCAGTTTCATCTCTTGAGGTTATGGGAAGAGAGTAGTCGAGGTCGCCTTTACCGACCCTGATGGCCCCCTCTGTTAATGCCCGTATCGGAACGGTAAAAATTCCGGCCAGGAAAAAAGTTATTACCAGAGACATCACCAATAAAATAATAAAAAAAATCAATGAAGTGAATACAGTATTTTTTATCTCCTTATTTATCAGACGGTCTGAAAGACCGATTACCACAGTAGCTACAGGACGATTACCCAAACGGGGGAGAACCTTTTTTGAAAAATCATAGATAATAACAGATTCGTCCACCGGATGCCTGTATTCGGCAACAGCAATACCGTTTCCCGGGTTCTTTCTTTCAATATCATTTAACAGGTCACCTGTTTCGTATTCCCTGAACCTGTTGAAACAGAATATTACCCTGTCATCTCTGTCAAGTACACAGGCGTAGTCAAAGGCCTGAATGTTTTTCAGGTCATAAATTTTCTCTATTAATGCAAGCTCATCAATCCCAACAGAAGTCTGCGCAGTCAGAGAGAGACTCTCCAACTCTCTTTCAGTTGCGGAAAAGAGTGCTGCCTTCATCATTCTGCTTTTATCAATGATAAAATATGAAGCGAGTAATATAATCGTTAATGTTATAAACAATGAAACAACTGAAAATAGTTTCATCCGAATACTATAGCGGACAACCGGTTTTTCAGTATTACTCATAAATTAATCCTTATAAAATCTGACAAATACAAAAATTCATTCATTCTTACATAAAATATAAATTTTCAAATAATATTACAATTTATTCTGATTTTAATATTCCACTTTTTTTTAGACCCGGAACATCAATTACTGAATTCAGGCGCAGGAATCAGATAACGCCTGTTTACTTTCTTGACATATTAAAGGTTGTAAAAAAGTGTGTTCCGGGAAGATGATTAATATGAAGAGATATAAACTTTTGTTTCCGGCAGGTGTGCCAAGTCCGGCCTCTCAGTTCTTTTGAGCAGGCATCAATATAATAATATCAGTCTTATTAATAGAACTCTCTCCGGAACAGGTGAACAGGGAGAGAACCGGCATAACGTCAGAAAAATTTATTATAAAAACTTTATTTAAATAAAACGGAAAAGAGATGAGCATTTTAAAAGAAATTGAGAAGAGAAAAACATTCGCTATTATAAGCCACCCGGACGCGGGTAAAACAACTCTTACTGAAAAACTGCTGCTTTATAGCGGGGCAATCCAGATTGCCGGGGCGGTAAAATCAAACAAGATAAAAAAGACCGCCACATCCGACTTCATGGAGATTGAGAGGCAGAGGGGGATATCCGTATCCACATCGGTACTTTCATTCAACTACGGAGGGTATACGATTAACCTCCTGGACACACCGGGGCACAAGGACTTCGCGGAGGACACTTATAGAACACTCACAGCTGTTGACAGTGTTATACTTGTTGTAGACAGCGTCAAGGGTGTGGAGGAGCAGACAAAAAAACTGATGGAAGTCTGCAGGATGAGAAACTACCCTGTAATCATATTCATAAATAAAATGGACCGCGAAGGTAAAGAACCGGTAGAACTCCTTGACGAACTGGAGGAGAACCTTGACATAAGGGTGCGGCCCCTGAGCTGGCCCGTGGGAATGGGAAGTTCCTTCAAGGGTGTCTATAACATATACAGGAACACATTCAACATATTCCGTTCAGGAAAGACCCAGGTCGAGGATGAGGTCTCACGTTTTGACAGCATCGACGACCCCGGCATAGACGGAATAATCGGCCAGGCTGAAGCCGGGAAACTCCGCGAGGAGGTGGTG
>Ga0116162_10000657_pt1 | contig 24218 bp, 23 predicted proteins | sample AD_UKC105_MetaG_FD_89875 | JGI IMG/M metagenome (GOLD analysis project Ga0116162, IMG submission 89875) | Active sludge microbial communities of municipal wastewater-treating anaerobic digesters from Hong Kong - AD_UKC105_MetaG | ecosystem: Engineered > Bioreactor > Anaerobic > Digestate...
AAAGGATGCTGGCATTATCAAATGCCTATATAGAGGGTATAAGCCCGTATCCATAAGCCTTTTTTCAAAGAATAAAGTTAACCTGAAAGTGCAATCAGTATCTTGGCCAGCGTATTTGGATAAGGGCTCTAAGGGCTTTTTATCCCAGGGTAATTTGCTGCCCTCATAGTTTTCATATCCTCCAAAGTCCGGTAAATATACATCTACCATTTCTTTTAGTCCATTTGGCCTTTCTTCATTTAATAAGTATTTAGCTAGCATACCATCTAGCATGACCCCTTTTATATTGATACCATATTTATACATAATCTGGTTATCAAACTTAGCATTCCAAGCTATCTTCACAATATGTGGATTTTCTATCACGCTCTCACCAAATCTTCTTAGGACCTTCTTCCAATTATCCTTGAATGGAGAATCAAAGTGTCCCAGGGGTATTATGCATGATGAACCTGGTTGGAAGGATATGGATAGTATAGTGGGGTAAAAACTCTTTTTATACATGGGCTCTGCATTGGTCTCAAAGTCAAATGAGCAATATCCCGTTTCTTTACAGCATTCAACCAATCTATCTATTTCAGGTATAGAAGTTAGTATCTTATATCTAGTCTTCATTATAGTATAATTAAAAAGCCCTGTTCTTGGTAGAGCAGGGCTAAGGATTTGTATATGTTATATCTTACCTAAGGAAACTCTTAGAGCATCCCAGTCTTTATGATATACATGTAGGGAGTCTATAGTGTGTATTAGCCTACCGGGAAGGACTCCAGTCTGCTCTGCTATGTAGAAGTTTAGTTTAGCCGCTAGATATACATCATTACCAAAGTGAGTTACAAAATCTGAGGATCTTTGATGATATAATATATCCAGTCTAGGGGTACCATAGGCATCCTCCCTAATTAGGAAATTATAATACATTGAGCATGGAATTCTCCTTTTGCCATCAAAGTTTACATAGTCTGAGGGTGAGAATATAGATAGTACCGCTTTACGTGTGTTTCTATCCTCATTTAATAGCTTAATGATATAACTCAGATAGCTGGCTCTAGATAAGGCATTGGGGTCCACAAAGTTCATCCTTTGATTATAGGTATAATCAAATTCTCCCTCCTCATTTAAAAACTCAGCCCATACACCTTCTCGGAATTTCCAAGCCTCTCCAGGATTTACTGGAGTAGAACTAATCCTCTCTTCAAATTCCCTATCAGCCCATTCTTTGGAATTGGGATCGAATATGAATAGGGGTGAGAAATCTTCTATACTATGAAGATTTTTTAGGGATAAGCTATATTGGGTGCATATTAGTTCCTTGGTTATGAACTCTGGGTTACCCTCTATAGCTTTGTTTTGATAAGTCTTTGGGGCATTTAATAAGCCCATCTCATAGAGATTACGACCAGTTTCGGTCATAAGCTCCTTAGTGTCTCCATATATTCTCATTCTTTACTTTTGGTTTTGTTTGTATTCTTAATAGTTTTTTTATAAGCTTGTCTTTGAGAGAAGGTTATACAATTCTCAGGGTACTCTATATCGGAATATCCAATGGTTAGATCCTTAGCTAATAGTGGTTCCCTTTGCTTGGCCATATAAAGATCCCTCCTCAAGCATCTATGTATCCTCTTGTATACTCCATAAGTAAATTTAGAGGTATCATTTGTACTAAAAATGTCCCATTGTCTCTTTAATTGAGACTTCCATTCTTCATCTGTGCATTGCTCCACTAAAGGGTTTATATCCTTGAAGCTATGATACATGCATAGTGTTTCAGGGTTATTGTACATTTGACAGAAGAATAGATTTAACTGTAGGGAAACTCCCTCACCATATACATATTCACCCATTCTTTGAATGAGTAAGAGATCAAATATAAGCCTCTTAGTAATCTCAGATGATCTTAAGTGAGCTGTTAGTACTGGAGTAGCATCTGATAATCTTCTACTGAATGTTACTGATATTAAGCATCCCTTGCCATTGTCATGCCTATTACTAAAACAGTAGGTAAGATTATAGTTTTGGTTATACTTCTGATTAAGATATCTTATACGGGATCTCAATAGGTCTAGCTTATTTAAATTGAGGTAGTTATTTAAGAGAGAAGTCCATTTAGATATCGTATAATCAAACATACGATAGTAATCAAACTCAGGATCCACCCAAGCCTTTTTTATTGAAATGAATACATTATAGCAGCATAACAACCCTGAATTAGATGAAGAGGCAAAATCAAATAAATCTGGGCAATCCTTAGTTATGAAGTATTCATTTAGCTTTTCCCAACACTCCTGAGAAGTACTGAAATAGAGCTGGTGTGGTCTTTCAACCACGGACCCAGCAGCCATTGTTCTTTTAGTCTTAGTCATTAGTATTTGCTTTGTTGTCTAAATATATTAATTTTATTCTTTTTGAAGTATATGTAGTAGATGTCTTGGTTAGACAAGCCCATAACATGCATATATTGGAACATACATGAAGCTGCCATTCCTAAATATTTCCAGTACTTAGGTATATCTGTCATAACTTCATCCTGCTTCCAAGGCTTATTTTTTAAGCAATTTCGGCTTAGGTTTAATAAGTGAGTAATCCTCCATGAGTACTTGGTAGCTATGTCTGTTACCAAAGAGAGGGGCTGATCATCAAAGAACATATCCCCACCCTTATAGAGAGGGCATGTTTTATCCTTAGCATCTATCAGGGTATAGCGATGCTCATTATTATAATTAAAATTGGTATTCTCAGCCTGGATAGATTCTTCGTGTGAGGGCATAGCTATTTTTGTTGAACACCCCGCATACATAGCAAGTTCTAGCATAAAATGAATTACATCAGCCAATTCCTCATTGTAATTCTGTAGTTTCTCTTTTACAAGATCCGGATCAGCATCAGCTGACTCATCCTTATATATGCTTACTACCTCCTCTAAAGATTCAAAGGCCTCTGATAATTCTTCTACTACTCTGGCCGTCATATCCTTTAGAATCACCTGTGAAGATCTAAGGTCTACATCCAGTGGGTACTGTGGTAATCCCTCTATCTTAACGTAGCCATCTATTAGCTCTTTCTGTAGCTCTAGCATTTTCTCTAACCATCCAGATTCTAAAACCTGAGGTTCTTCAATAATGTTTCTTGAATCCATAATAATACTATATTTAATTTAATAATGAGTTAGCTTCTTCAGTTGATAATAAGTACTTCTTCTTTAGTGACTTCATTATAAAGTCGTCTGATTTTCCCCTTTTGCGAGCTCCCCTAATGTATTTCTTTACTGCTTTTAAGTCTACCTTGTCCTGTAAGTCTAGGAATTTCATCTCCTTATTTAGCTCTTTTCTAGTGGAACCTTGCTTTTGAGCGAATACACAAGCACATAACTCAGAATCCCCACAGCATTTGCACTCATCAGTAGTAAGATCGTAGGCCTTACCAAAGCAAGGGTCATTATTAGAGCCAATGTCTTCTACTCTTAGAGGTGTAAGTATATCAGACTTATCTATTAAGTCTGGTGTGAAACTGGAGTTGCTAGCAGTTTCTTCCTTTTTTCTTTTTGCTACCTTTTTTTTCATTTATTTTTAATATAATAGTTTTTATTTTTTCGTTTTTGTAATACCTTAACCTCTTTCGGCTATGGTTATATAAATAGTGAGTTTCACTAGTAAACATCAGGTCATCTAGATAGGCCTTTGTTTTACCTGAGAATGTTCTTACTAAACGCCCCAAAAGCTGTATGCTCTTCTCGTTTGAAGCAAAAGAAGTAAGATTTAGTAAGTACTTTAAGTTAGGGATATTCTTACCTCTACATATAATAGTGGTGGTGATAAGTATATCAAGTTTACCTGAATTAAGTGACTTTATTAGGCCATCTCTATTGGGTGTTTCATTATGCATATAGGCAATTCTTAGCTTTGGCAAATTGCTTTTAAAATAGGTGTATAATGATTCACAATGCCTAATGTATTTACATACAATTAGAATGGGTGTACCATGATTCTTTATGTTCCATATAACCCGTTCTAGTGATAATTTATATAAATTTGGATTATCTATTATGGAAGTATCATACTCCTTCTTATAATCATATTTATGGCTATGACCTCTTATGGGTAAGAATTTTACTACCACTGGAGTAGAATATCCTTTATCTATCATTTCATGTAAAGCCACTTGGTTCATCTCATCTCCAAAGAATTTTCTAAGATTCATGTTATGAACTTTGTCTTTAGCCAAGTTAGACATATATATAGTTCCTGAAAGCCCCAGTCTAACTAGTGTATTATTCAAATGAGTGATAACATTGGTGTAAGTCTTATTGTCCGCCACATCAGCCTCATCTACTAGAACCATTTGTATAGTGGATAGTTCCCTTTGATATAGCTTCATATTCCTAGATAGGGATTGTACCATGGCTACGTTAAACTGGGACCAATTTGTTATTTTGGAGCCCTGTATAAATGATATGCGTTCCCCCGGTAATAGATCCTGTGGAAACTCTCTCTGCATCTGTTTAAATAGGTCTTGGTCATTTACCAATACCAGAGTCTTTAGTCCTCTGTTGAAGGCCAGATAAGTGCCCGCCATGATTAGGGTCTTACCAAACCCCACAGACAAGTTCTGTACCCCTATATAAAAAGGTTTCCCCAATAGGGTATTATGTATGATGTTGGATATGACCTGAGCCTGTTCTGGTCTGGGCTTTAATTTGCCAACTTGAAGAGGTACCTGAGGTATAATATTGGCATCTAGAGGCTTTCGGTGATCTTCCTATATTACTTCTGGATCATACTCTTTAGCTTTACTAGCTATAATAGGGGCTAGCCCTATGCTAAATTTTCCTCTCTCTGTAATGTAATGTATCATCCCATCCCACCCAGTTTTCCTCATTAAGTAAAAGGCCTGAGGATGCCTTATGGTGAAATCCTTGTACAATTTTTGCAGGACTGTGATATCACCTGTTATAACACCTTGGTTGGTGTTTTCAATTGTTAGTTTAATCATTTTGTATTCTTTAGTTCATCCCAGAAGGCCCGGGATGCCGTTTTCTTTTTTGATGTACCCTCTTTTAACTCGGGATACCTGAATAGATATTGGTTTAGCCTAGTTAAAGCTTTTTCAGAGGTTGTGGGGTCCATCATATCTGGTGAAGGTAATACTCCAATATTTGAAAGAGCCTCAAATTGAGAATCTATGTATACATCCACTGGTATACCCTTATCATAGCAAAATACCTTTATATGTATAAAACAAAGGTATTTTGTAGGATTATCATAAAAGCATTCTTGAAGTCCAGTGGTGGAAGCTACTTTATCAACATAATAATCATGTACGCCTCTAGTGGCTTCTTTCTCTGTGGAGTCCTCCTTATTAATAATATCCCAGGACCTGCATTCTTCATATACCAATTGGTAGTTACTAATTAGCCACCAGTTTAGGGGGGTTTTAGGCTTTATATGTTTTAAAGCCTGGTCTATGTATAGAGCATACCCCTTTTTGGTAGTTAACCCCATAGAGTTACAAAAGTCATCAATCATGGGTACTGCTTGAAGAATTACGGGCCAAAATTTATCTCCCTCCTGTATCAATGATACCTGGTGGTGTAAAGCTTTCCTCTTCATGTATATGATAGAACTTAAAAGAGCTCCTCCCTGGGCCTTTGGCAGTTTTTTGGTATCGGATACTGATATGGAAGCCCGATGTGGTACTGAGAACCTTTTTAGATACCTAATTAAATCCCTAGTCTTTGTACTGTCCATACCATACCTCCTTAAAGCATCTTCCAAAGATGATTCTAGAACATGAATGGAGGGTTTCCTTGTGACTTTCCTCATAACTCTTTGCTTTTTATTATTAACTTGTTCAATGTGTCATACCTTGTATTATAGATAATCTTGGCTACCTTTTTCCTACCCAAAGAATTTATATCTTCCTCAGGTGGTAGCTCTATCACTTTTACTTTCTTCAAAGCTGAGGATAGAATTATGGCTAGCTGATAAGCCTCTTTCTTGGCATCAGGATCTAGCAGTATGATAAACCTCTTTACTTTGGATCTAGTCAAAAGATTTATTTGAAAGGGGGAGGGATGCTTACCACCAAAGGCAATACAATTATTACCCCAGGTTTCAGCATTAAATACTCCTTCAGCTATATATATAGTATTATATAGTTTGAGAGAATCTACATTGTATATTAATTGAGATTTCCCTATGCCTATCTCAGTCTCTGTGGGGTTATTGTATTTTGGCCCATAACCCATGTATAATCTAGCATTGTAATATACTAGTCTAAAGTTTTCAAAGAATGGTATTATTATGTATCCAAAATACTTAGAGTTACTAGAATCACAATAACCCCAGCCCCTTGAAGACATAGTTTGAGGGTTAAAACCTCGCCTTTTAATATAATTTCTGGCTGACTTGGATATTTGATTATCTCCCTCATTCAGCAAATGAAAACCTGGGGGCATGGAGCAGTATACTTTTTTCTCTACTAGTGGCTTATAGCTAGTCAGTGTAGCATCTGGTGTGTAATAAATGGGCTCTTGGTCTTTTAAAATCTCCATGGCCTCATTAAAAGAGGAATTGGACACTGCTAAGAAAAAGTCCGTTAAATTAGAGTTATAACCACATTTAAAGCAATGCGCCTGGTTCCTAGAGGGATGTAAGCCCATCTTTATAGAGCCATGGCAAAAAGGACATTCTCCCTGGTACCATCCTCGATTGTACTCTTTGAATCCTAAGTGATCTATACACCATGATACAATATGGCCTCTAACCTCTTTTTTCATATATCTCCTCTCTGTTTCTTAGACGCGATGTCATCTGAATCCTTAGTTTCTCTATTACTAGTCCCTCTCTTAGTGGGTTTTTTATCTTCAGTGGGATCCCCAAATTTAGAATTATAAAGTTCTATCTGCTCTTTAGTAAACTCCATCATCCTTTGCTTCTCTACATCTATAGTGAATAGGGCCCTTCCATAGGGTACTCCATCTCTCTGTACCACTAACTCCATCCTCTGTATATTATTATCATCCTCTTCATCAGAAGAATTTAAGCCCCAGATAGCAGTAGCATTACGTATAATATCTATACAGCCAGCTATATCATTATCCTCATACCTGGTCTCTTTATGTTCTCCAGCTTTCCTGGTAACATGCTGGGCAGTCCATATACAGTCTAGCTGTAGTTCTGCTCCCAAGTTTTCTAAGTCAGTATAGGCATTCTTAATACGCTCGTAATCATCCTTATCTTCATTTATAGAGCCCAATTTGCCCCCATAGTCTATCATTAATACATCTATATGAATTCCCTGTTCAGTGTTTATTTTTTGTATTAACTCTAATATGGTATTGGCATTAGATACCATAGCGGGTAACTTTTGTACTATGAGCTCTACTCCTAGCCTTTTGTACTTCCTCATATGATTCTTCTCTATGCAGTCTATATCACCCGAAATAAGATCTCTTTTAGACCTGGAAAGAGTGGATTGAACTATCCTATCCATTATCTGGTATTTTCCATTCTCCAAGTCTATATATAGAACATTCTTACCCATTCTAAGATAACCTCTAGCAGTGTTTACTAAAGTAAAGGTCTTTCTTCTTTTGGGCTTATCCAGGATCACTATGATAGAGCCTCTTGGATATCCCCCAGCATTAGTAGTAGCATTTAACTGTTTGAAGGGGGAGGGTATTACATCGGAGTCTGCCTGTCTCCTATACTGTCTTTCTACTACATCTCTAACTAGAAAGATTGGCTCATCTTTCTTTTCAGGTTTAGCCCTTTGTAGTATTTGAGATACCTTTGAGCTGTATTCCTGGTACTGAGAGAAGTCTGTTAAATCAAAGTTTTCATTTAATTGCCTCATCTCTATGTAGGCTATAAACTTGAACAAAGATTCTTTTAGTACATCTCGGTCTTTAAGAGGAGTTTTATAAATGTATTCTAAAATCTTATAGGACTCCTTCTCTATATCTGGGGTTACCAGATCCCTGTACCTCTTATTAGAAAGAATGGTCCTTAGCCACTCCTTAGAAACTACATAAGAGGGTATTCTCTTGTTCTTCTTATAGAACTTTAATATGGACTCAGCTACCATAGCCTGCTCTACCAGAGAAAAGTAGGACTGATTAATCCTTAATAGGGCTATATTCCCCTCTGGGTCTTGTACTACGTACTTGAGTATTTCCCTTTGGTACTCAGTGTCAAATGTGAATTTCATCTTTGATTATATTTTTAGCTAATAGTAATATTTTTATCTTATTCAATTACAGCTAGTTACAAAATATGTATACATCCACTGTGATCAAGTGTTACAATTATATATATATTTGTATGTTTTAAACATTTAAATATATAATAGCTATGGCTGAAATAGGAAATGAACTACATCGATTATTACCAATGGGATCTTATGACCAAGGATTATTTCTCAGGGTATATGATAAAACAAAGCCCCTCATGAGAAAATTATCCAGACAAGTTGATACCCGAAGAGTAAATGTTACCACTGAAGATATCTATACCTATTTTGAAGATAAGTTTATCTTCGTGTTTACTAAGTACCATTCACTCTATGATGAACCTCATCTCAGATATGTGATAGTAAGATCACTGATGACTTATAAAAACAAATTAGTATCTCAATTATATGGTGGTAAATCTGGCTTTAATCAAGGTCTTACTTCCCTGGAGGTATTATTTGATAATAATAAAGAGTTACTGGATGATTATGATGAGGTGGTAGAAAAAGAGGCGAGGCTTTCTCAGATGAGGGAAGAATATAGAAAGAGATTAACCCCCACTGAATATCTAATATTAGAATTAACTTTGGACCCTCCTCCATTTTTTAAGAAAGGTTACAGGTCAGGTAGATTATATAGCACGGAGTTATTGGCATTTCTGGGTATACCCAGAAATAAGAGGTCTTTAAAGGATCTAGTGTTAGTATATAAGAATATAGATAATGCTACAGAGAGCATAAAAAAAGAGGGCAGCATTTTATAAACTGCCCTCTCCACATTAAAAAAGCAAAGAGTATTTAGAAAGGGAACCAAGTCTTAGTTTTGATACCAAATACAGCATTTAATTCCTGGAATGAATGGTATTCCCCAGCAGGGTTAAATATGTATTGATAATCCACATCCCCTAAGTATGAACTATAAAGCCCAGTGGCACCATTATAACCATCAAGGTTATTGAGTATCATCCAATCATACACTTTGCAGGATAGCATCTTAAATATATAGGGTAGGGTGTCTACGCTTAACACTAATTTTACATGCAGTCTATTAAAAGTATCTATTTTAGTTATGCATTTTATCTGAATGTCTTTTATCTCTCTACAGCCAGATAATCGATCAATAATAGGGTAGTCCATTCCTATAGTGTTATATCTAGCACACCCTGGTATTAATATCCCTTCATTATCGTTTAAGTCCTGCTTTACCCACTGATCAGGTATCTCCTCTTCTGGCTCAATATTATCTCTTTTTTCAGATTCAAAGAAGAATAAATCTCCAAGCCTAGCCTCCCCCATTAGACCATTTGAGGATTTCATGGAAGCAATAAGTGCATTTTTATCCTGGCCTGATTTTTCTACCAGGACCTCATCTATAAGGTCTTCTAGTGGTACCATGAACTCGAATACTAACCTATGTTGATATATCTCTCCCCCATAGATTCCAGCCTGGCCACCTGATCCAAGAAGGCCCCACTGAGCACTAGATGTATCATTACGATAATAGTATCTTTTATTTTGATAGGTAGGAACTTCCAAATTGGATAATAATCTCCCCCATATACCAAGTGTAGTGTCAGTTGAAGAAGATGTATCATCACTTATACCATTCCACCATTGGTGTATTACTTCTCCCAGCTGAATGTTAAATAAGTTCTCCACTAGTATGCCATTTTTTAATAGAGAGGCCTTAGAGGATGATGGTTCTGGGGCATTTACTCCACCTGTAGTATCCTGATGATATATGGGAGATTCTACTAGGCCTCCCTTATATAAGTTCTCAAGGGTTGGGTTATTACTCCAGGTTTCTATTATAGGGTGTGTTGACCATAGACCTACTGGTAATGTGCTCTCAGCATTGGTAAGATTTATGGTATTGGAAGCCATTAGTCCTATGCTGAGATCAATAAGGGGTCCCCAATGATAGTTATAGGGGTTATAGATACTGGTAACTTGGGACCAGCTTTCATTAAAAGTGTATAACCCAAGTATTACGGTATTAGCCTGGTTATATGATACACTGGAAGTTCCCCCATTTAGCCCCATTAAATTAGCTAGCCAATTGGGGCTGCCTTGTGGTCCAAGCCAATTCTCCCAGCTAGTACGCCTTTTAACCTGAGAAGCTAGTGGTACTGCGGTGGTATTAACTGCAGTCCTGATTATTAAATTAGAGGCCTGAGCGGCATCGCCCGGTATATATACATGGTACCCGAATACCACTATTTCTCTAACAGTTGAGGTTACTCCAGAAATATCTTCAGTAATATCCACGTTGAGACTTCCCTCTATAGCATGAAGTATACAATCAGGAGTAACCACAGCATGGTCATAATTCTTTACCATTACTGAATCTCCCTGATTAGCCTTGATTAATAGGGGTTTTAGATTACTTTGGTCCACTCTAGTGGCATCAGAACTTATAATAAGGAGTTTATTCTGGTTACCATCGGTCTGTACTCTAGCTTGGTTAAAACCAAACATTGGCCCAATTCCATTTATGATACCAAATGGCTCCATGGAGTCCTTTGAGGATACTGGGGCCTTCCAATCTCTATACTTTTTTATTTCCATTATCGGTTTATTTTTCTATTAAAATATTCATCTGCTCTCTCAAGCCCTAATACTAGGGCCTTTACCAACTTCCTGTTTACTTCTTCTGAATTCAGAAGCTTTACATCATCCTCATTATCTTGGAATAACCATTCAAGTAAAGCTGCTGAGTAATTACCCATTAACACTGTAAAGTTAGATTCTTTGTCAGGGTCACCATCAGAGTAATCAGCCCGGGCTTTTAATTCAGGAAATGAAGCCTGGATAGACTGAAATAAATATTGAGCTATGGTATCAGACACCGTTTGCCCTTTGGTAGTCCATATCTCATAACCTGAGGCTGAATGCCATTTACCATCTGAACCTGAAGCATTATTATGCAAGGATAGTAGAAAGTTTAGCTGTTTACTCCCCTTTGGGAAGTTATTAGCGGTATTCTTTCTTGTGGTTAGTCCAGGCTCCTCTAGGCCCTTTACAGTTTCATACACATGAAAACCAGCCTCTTCAAGGGCTGGTTTAAGTATCTTTATAAGTTCTCGGCCACCCTGATATTCAAAATAAGAACCATCAGGACTACATTTTCCGGGTACATTGCATCCATGAGGAGCATCAAGAATTACATTAATTGTTCTCATATCTAATCCATTTTAAAATCAAAGGTATATTCAAAGCCTGGATTCTTAGAAGTGAAGTATACCGTACCCTTATTATTGGGCAAAGCTGGTATAAATTCACCTACATGAATTGGCCTAAATCTATTTAGCAGATCGCATACCCTTTTTTGGAAAGGGTAGTCATTTCTAAGGTCTTCATCAACTCCTATATACATGGTAACTGGTACGCATACTTGACAAGATAGTAGTTCATCATATACTACTGTATCCCCAGATGAGGTAGTGCTATCATAGTAATAATCATATCCACTCTGGTGAATATCTGATTTATCATAATTGGGTACTAGGGAATACCCAGATAGATTGCCATTGGGATTATGGTAATCTCCTCCGGGATCACTTACAGTAATCTGGAGGTCATAAAATCTACCAAGTATCTCATAGAATATAGCAGTACCCCTCATTTTATATAGAGTTAATGTATACTTTAGTAAATCCCTGAAGTGAGCTCTAGGTTTTATATCATTAGATATAGACTCCCATTGCTCCCTAGTTATAGTAGGGTCTTTATACTTCTCCCACAGAGTTCCATCATTGAGAGCTCCGTAAGCATAGGGCATACAACCCAGAAACTCCCACATGTAATTTATAAATATAGGGTGGTTAGTATCGGGATTTAAAGCATGGTCTAGTAGATTATTTATCTCAGTATAATTGGTATTTTGGAAATACTCACCACATACCTCTAGGTATCTCTCCAGTATACCCTTATCCTGGGAATCCTTATAGGAGTCTTGGGACTTAAAATAAGCTGGTAGCCAATCTATGAGGTGTAAAAAGTTCATCATACTGTTTCTATTATTTTATCAAATACAATGCTAGAATCATTATTTATTATGGGTATAGTAAGAGAGGGTGGTATAATATCTACTCCAGTAGGATATATGTCTAGCTGATAGAATCCCATATCAGGGTAAACTCCAGTCTCTGGATTAGATATGCTGATAGTAAATACTCCACCAAATACCCCTGTGGGCAATGTAATTGGTTGACCCACTGGTATACTGTATCCCATTGATATGAAAGAAGAATCAAACATATAGAACTTATTATCAGCCTGAGTATATCTTAAGTACACAGTGCTATGGGCCGTGATGTCTTTTATAAATAAGGAGTAGTTAAGAGAGGGATCTCCAGCTACTAATGAATCGCAAGGTACTTGAAGAAATAAATTATTTATATATAAGTAGTCTACCATGGTAAGATTATCTATTAAAGCATAGGTATCGGATAGCCTTACTGGTTTTGATATGTCTGAATTATTGTAATTCCATTGTTCTCTTAAAGCCCCAGTTACCTGGTTTGATATATCTAGAGCCTTAAAGGATTTTTTACCAGTTATGGTAAGGTTCATATTTATGTAGCATTCTTTAGTGCTATATACGTTTATAAGAGTAGTAAGTATCTTCCTATTAGTAAGGAATAATTTTACTTCATCTACTAGAGTCTGATTGGCTATTCCCCCTCCATCAGGAGTAATATAAATATCTACTCTTTTGCCACAGATGTAATCAACATAGGCCTTATCTACTCCAGGTACTAACTTAGCTAAATCCTCATAGTCCTGTTTGCTTATAGCAACCCATAGGGTTCTTACTGATAATGGCACATGAGATTTTAGCATACCAAAGTCCTCATAGTTTGACCCACCTATAGTGGGGTTCAAATTAGATACTTCTAGTAAGGATACATCTTCATTTCCAGGAGAGGTTACTAAGCTTTGTATACGGGTAATTTGACCTACTCCCAGGTTTCCTGAAGCGCCTTTGGTTACCCCATAAGAGGCCTCAAAATAAGTTCCAGGCTCAGGTTTAGCTCCAAATTGCCCATCACCAAAAGCTATATAGGGTAGATAATCTGAATCTAGTTCTATCTTATAATGTGTGTCACTGGCTTCACTAGCTACAAAGCTGTCTACTAAAGTCCAAGAAGTACTAGCCCCGTCTATAGTTCCTGTTAGCACCATGGTACCCTCCGCATAAAAATCACTGGACCCCAGAGACCCTAATTTAATTATAGAATTACCCGATTGAATTGTACCCAGACTTATATTCGAGTTATACTCTATCTGCTTTACTGGTATATTCACCCCATAAGTACCAGAGTACCAGGGGGTATCCTTTATGCATAAGAAATTCATACTACCATCAGTGAAAGTAGAATTGGCCTTTATTACTAGGTCCGTAGCTCTAATGGATCCATCTTTCATTTTTATTCTTATCTCACCATAGGATGTAACTGCTGACTTCATATGATAGTCAACAAATTTAGCATGCTTAGTAAGAGAAGAGTATTTTCTACAGGTAGTAAAAAAGGATTCTCTCCCCACATTATCTATGTAATAATGTAAAGTTTCAGCTATAGCTGAAAACATTGAGATAACTATGACAAGTATATTACCCTCAGATAAATCAGTCATCTCGGGAACTTTATTCTGAAGCCCTAGTAATAGCGACTTCTTTATCGATTCAAAGGATCTCTGGTATGGAGATAACCATTCATTTATTACACTCATATCATGAATTTATTTGGAATTGGAGATTTTGCTCATCTGCTAAATAAGCTATGGAATAGAATAAGTTTACTGCTACTGATTCATTGGATAGCCTTCTAAGCTGAACATTGTTAATATTTACCCGGGGTTCAAATAGCTTTACTGACCCATTTAGAGAATTAGCTATCTTTAAGGCTAGAATATCATTATTGGGTTCCTCTATGGTTGACCATAGTGAAGAACCAAAATATTCTTGCCGGATCCTCTGACCTATTTCATACACAAGAATAGCCTTTAAGTTCTGTTGAACCAAGGCTATGTCTCCATACAATATAGTGGGCCTGAATAAACCTGAGGTATTATTTTCCAAGACTATAGGGAACTGTAAACCATTGCCTATGGACCTTTCTAAAGCTTTATCACTCATTGTATTATCTTTTTGTTTTCTATATCTTTAATCTCGGTAGTATTGAGACTAGTTAAAGAATTTACTCTCTGAGACCAATTGGTTGATGCCACTGGTAGTTCCTCTTTGGTAGAGGGGAATATAAATCCTTTTAGGCTGCTTACTAGGTCATTATATGCCTTCTCAATTTTATTTAATTTATCCACTAGTTTAGAGGAGATTGGTATGCCCTCATTGTATTCTCCCTCCATGAGTATGACTTCTTTTTCGGACTTTATTTTTATAGCCTCAGGAGACATTTCTATGTAGCTGGCTGATTCTTCCTTGTTGTCATTGGTAATGGATATCAATATTCTATTGCCCTTATCAAAAATGAGGATCTTGTTTCCATTATGAGTTATAGTCCCCGAAGTCTCTGGGTCTAAGAATTCCTCTGGAACCTCTTCTAATCCCCAAGTATGATAATCCCATATTGGCTTGGTGGTATCTCCACCCTCAAATGATACCCAGACTACTTCTCCTGGTCTGGGTATTTGCCCTCTATGGCCTGATAGTACAGTTCCATAAATTGGGGAACTTGGCTCAGCTAATAAAGGGGGTGAGTTTAGTGAGGGGACCATTACTAGTATCCTGCCCAGGCCATTGGGGTCTTCATTGTTGATTACATTAGCCCTATATTTTGAGTAGAATCGGTTAGCGGCTTCTTCTAATCCATTAATATAGACGTCCTGTCTAAAAGACATGTTTTCCATGATTATTGTTGTTTGGAGTTATTATCTAGTGGGAGAGGATTACCTTTCTCGTCTACCTCTGCTGCCTTCATTGGAGCTCTCCAATCTGGTCTTACCCAACTGCTAGTTCCTGAAGGGGAAGATATATAACTGTAACTTCCATCAGGCTGTACAGTGCCCATTACTGAGGTACCTGAAGTAATAGTACCCTTTTTGTATAAATCCTCTAGGGCATTATACAATTTAGTTCTATTAGCATTATATTTTGGAACTATAGCCCCAGCTTTTTTGGCTATATCATTAACAAATTGTTGTTTCTGGGATGAGGCTTCTTCTTCAGCTTCACTGGTTACCATGGTGACAGCATTACCTGCCCTTATTACACTTAAAGAGGTGAGATACCCTCCATCTGGTGATACCTTGTGTGACACTTCAGTAGTATAGTATTTCCCTGTGGTGGGCCCTAAGTTTTTAAGATATACACATATAGAATCTTTTACATCTGGTCTTCCCACTATGGTAGCTTCTCCCTTTACTATCCTCTGTAATCTCTTTATGATCTTCTGAGATCCCTTGTTTGAAGCATAGTTGGATAAAGCTATTACATTCATTGGTGATAATTCTATAGTAACTTTTTCTTCTACTAGTACCTCCATTTTATCTAGAGAGAAGACAGAGTTAGGGTCCTGAGGTAGTATTACTACTGAGGACCCAGTTATACTAGTTCTAGGAGAATCTACAATGGTGTATCTTTTTATATTATCTCTTAGGAGTTGACCAAATTCTATATCTAAAAGGCTTTTATATTTGACTTTGGACCTATATACTATGGTTCTTTCAAAAGTAAGATTCTTATGTTGCCTTAAAGCTATCTGGGCAGCTTCTAAGCCCTTACCATTTACCTTAGCCAGATTATTTATGGCTTCTTTATACTCCTTCGCCCAATCATCCAGGTATTTTTTGATTTCATCCCCAGTTACACTATGTGTAGCTCTAGCTTCAGCTATAGCCTTAGAGGGGTAACTTTCAAGGGTTTTAAGTAGGTCCTTTTTAAAAGTTTCTTGGACGGATTTTATAGTAGACCATTTAGCTACTACATTACTACCACCCTTAAATTCAGATCTTGGTATAGTAATGTTATCTCCCTCCACGGTTACTTGACTAAGAGTTCTACCATACCCTGAAGATGCAAGATAAGCATCGGATACACTAAAGTTCCCTCTATACTTAGATGACCCAGATAATTCAAATAGAGCTGTATAATCCACCTCCGGCTTAGCCTTACTGTCATAGTAATAAAGTGGTACTAAATAATTAATGTAGTCATCATGGGGATCTCCAATGGTATTTATAACCGAATATAGAGGGCTTAATTTACCAGAGTATTCACCTCCACGGATATTCCTATGACTCTCATTAAAAAACTTGCTATACTCATTTAAAGTCTTCTTTAAGTCAGCTAGACCAGTTAACAGTACATTATCATTTTTACCTTCTTCTTTGGGTACAGAAGTAGATACTCTAGTTTTAGTTTTTTTTGTATGTGGATCTACCTCTGATATAATATAACTTTTAGAGGCAGTCTCTCCCTTGTTGGTTTTTAGGGAAGCATTTAGTAGTTCCCCAGTTCCTCCAGCATAAGTCATAATTAGATAGGGAGGCTGTTTAAAATTATAGTTCTTTATCTTTATAACATCTGAGGTTCCACTTACTACCACGGGACCAGTAGAAGTAGCTTTAGCTATTGACTTAGCCACTCTTTTTTCTAGAGCCAGTCTAGTATTAGACTCATAAGAGGGGTTATGGTCTGCAGTATATAGAACAGCAGCTGCAGTATAACTCCTCTTTACAATATCAGGTTCTAGCTGACTTGATTCCTTAATAAGGTTAGGTACTATGTTCTCCTTTATTACCGCTTTAGCCAGGCTATCTACATAGGCTTTAGAAAATAAAGCTGACTCAGCTGATATGGAGTCTACATTGGCTACATAGGATATTTTGGGTTCTGTGGTTGTAGAGGGAGGTGATGGTTCAGAATACACTACTGTAACACTCTTCTCATCCCCTTCTATTCTAAGGCCCTCCCCACTGGATTTTCCAGTGAGAATTTTACCATAGTCCATCTCAAATAAAACTCTCTTTGCCATAATTATTGGGTTTTTCCAGTTTTAGTATTCACTCCTCCCTTTGCAGTTCTGACAGTTGATTCAGTATCACCATTTCTAGTATCTTTAACCTGATCCACTTGAGCTACATCAATTAATACACTTCCATCATCCTTTACAAAAGCATCCAAGAAATCTAGGAAGTCAGGGTCTGACCAGCCAGTGTTATCATGACCTGAAGACATAGTGAATAACTGGCCTAGTTTTGAAGTACCTACAATTCTTAGGGTTACTCCCTCTTCAGTGTAAGAGGCTTCCATGTCCTGTATATAAATTTTCTCTAGAGTAGATGATACTGGGCTTTTAGAGGGGAAGGTCCATCCCCACTGTACCATTAGGGGCTTTCTGTCTGCTAATGAGGGATGAGTAAGTATATTGGGGTCTCTAGTTTTAATTTCTAGAGTACAGGTATCAGAGCCTTCATGCTTATATACATATTCAAAATCAGTTATAAGTTCTCCTATATATTGGCCCTTCCACATTAGTGGTTGTTCTAGAGTATCAAATAAAGCTACGAATGGTGCTCCTACACCATGTTCTAATACTACTGGTGAATCTTCTAAGGATTCATCACCAGTAGTCTCTGGGATATTATTTTCATCCATTGGTAGTATTATTAAGTATTACATTACTGAACTCTTTGTTCTCTTCCTCCAAAAGTTTATCCAAGTAACCCACTTGATAGGGAGGTCCTCCAAAAGTAGAATCTGTTAGGCATTTTATATAGGTAGCATTATCAATTACCCTTTGGCCTAAGAACCCCATAAAGTGGGGATTAAATGTAGTTAGGCTCCCTATTATTGTCTCTAGAAAGTCTAAATAAGATTCAGAAGGATTATTATAGGTTTTGTAATTAACTTCTTCTAGAGAAGCTGTAGAATGATTATAGGCCTTCATTGTTACTGTGCCTAGATAGGTGGAAGGGGAATCTGAAACTTTTAGTTGAAATATATTTGAATACTCCTGGTATAAACTGGATATTCCAGAACCTGAGTAATATTTAGCAGTAATGAATATAGCATCTATGGGGAATTGGGGATAGCCCAATGCTTTTGATTGGCTTAGTAAAGTATCTCTATATATAGAGGTATGCACGGTGTAAAAATCTCGGCTTAACTTATTCATAGATTGGGGATTATTAGTTGTTTACCTGGTAATATCTCATCTCCAGCTATGGGGTCCACTATATCATTAGCATCAGCTAAATCTGCCCACTTGGCTGAATCCCCATAATATTGATAAGCTATACTTTGAAGAGTTTCACCTTCCATGATATTATGTACTTGACCTGTCTTAACAGGCATTATGGGGATCCTTTCTAAAGAGGTATCCCCATTATCATAGGTCAGAGCGAATGACCTTGAATAAATAGTTTCCATGGATGTTTATTTTTTTTTAATTTAGAATGTGCCATGAGTAACCTTATGAGTTATTTAGCTGGTGATAATACCTCTAGTGAAGAACCATAGGATTCTTGAAAAGAAAGTCTGGAAGAGTTGTTAGTAGTTATCTTCTTTAGTTCTAGGGATTGAGTTATTACCATGGGCATTAATCCATTATTGGTAATGTTATCATCAGAATATAACTCCTCTAGTGAGTTTTTCCGGCTTTTAAATCCTAAGTCATTGAAATTGGAGTAGTCAGTCTCACATTTGGTTAATATGTATAAGCCCCTAAAGAGATCGCATTGTCCCCATTTTAGTTGTAGTATTGGTGGAGCTTTGGCATACCCATCATTTCTAGCCCATGACTCCAAAGTCCTTACTAGACCTGGTAACCTTCTCATTGAGTACTCAGAAGTTGATTCAGGATCTGTGGATACCACATACCAGGAGAGTGAAATCTGTATAGAGTCTTCACCACCAGTATACATATAAAAAGGGTTATTCCTGCCCATGGATTTAATGGTTACCCAGTTGCTAGTTGGTTTAACTCCAATTTGGTATGGCCTGTTTTGGAGAGTAATACCAATCTGGTCACTTAAGTTATATATTATTACTGTGTTCTTATTTTGTAAATTTGTGGACCAAAAGTTTTCTCGGTTTTCCCATAGCTGAGACAGAGGGATTGCCAGATCAGGGTTAGATTCCTCTAGTCGACGGTAGAATTGTATAGACCTTTTATCCCTGGAGATCAAGGGTTTATCATGTACAGTTATACAACCGGATTCCCCATTAGCTACTGGGCCCTCTACCAGTACTTCAGTAGGCCTACCAAATAAGTTATAAGTCCCTATTCCAGTTAAACGAGCTGCTAATAATCTATGGTTAGTTTGATAAGCTCCTATCCACCTATCGGCCTCTTTTACATACCCTATGGTTTTTCCAACCACGGGTATTCTTTCTATCACAGCACTTTTAGACCTTATAGCCGTGGTTGAAGCCACGGTATGTAAGAATTTTTTATCCCCCACTACCCTGTCGGGGGATTCAAGGTTATCTATCTTGGCCTTCTTAGTATTAAATATCCTCGTTATTGATGCCATAATTTTAGATTATTAAATATTTATTACTTGCCATCACTACCATACTCGGTAGATTCTAACTTCCCAGATCCAACTTCATTGCCATTACTATCCTTTAGAGTTATTGTACCCTTGAATGAGGTGTTTGCCAAATTTTTAGATGCCTTCATTAGCATCTGTAAAGATTCATTTAATTGGGCTATGGTACTAGCATCCCATTGGGACACGGGAGTAGTAGAGTTAGTTCTAGCATCCTGTAAAGCTCTTAATAAATTGGTATGTTCTTGGGCCTCATCATTGCTCTTTTTAAATAGGGAAGATATAGATCTGAACCCCCACATGAGTAGTGGAGCAAGCAGTGATATAGCGAATAAAGCTGGGACTAATTTGCCAAATACCCCAAATACTCCTCCTAGTATCCTACCGAAGGCTCCACCTCTAGCAGCAGCCGCCCCAGGATTTTGTATTATGGGAGTCTGATTAGCTCCTTTTCCTCCAGGAGCATAGAATGATCCAGCTAAAGCCTGATTCCTTACTTTCCTATTGGAAGATGTATAATACCAAGAGAGATTGCCTTTTCTATCATATTTTTGATAGTAGGGCATATTATTGAACTTTTGGTTTGGTGTCATATCACCAGGAGCTCTGGGACTCCTAAATGGGGCTCCATTCACCATGGTGGTTAGATAAGGGGTACTAGCCATAGCAGCACCTGGAGCAGCCCCCAGGAATCTACCTGTGACTAATGCCAATATATTTCTGAAGGTTACTAGTGAATCATTGCCTATTAGCTTCATGATACTCCACATCCTAAATGCGGCAGCTCCAGCCATAGTAAAAGCCGCCCCTATTGTGAAGACCCCAGCTATAAAACCTCCAAGGGGTGTACCTAGTATAAGTCTTATGGATTCTACTATTGTGGTTAACCCCTTTAATAAAGGTACTAGCCAGGGCTCTATAGCTCTAGCAAAAGTAACCATTAAGTTCTGCCAAACGGATACAAAAGCTTCACTAGCCCCCGCTAGAGTACTCATACGTTCTTCCATAATCTTACTGGAGGCTCCTGTGGAATTATTATTAATCTCATGTAATAGTTTTCTATAATCTTCAAAGGCTTTCATCATTACAGTACCACCTCTCTCTCCTCGTACACCCAATATGGATACTAGGGAGTTTAGTTTTTCAACATCGGTCATATCAGAATTTTGTAAAGCCACTGAGATCTTAGCCATGGCCTCTCCAATGTCTATTAGTTGTCCATTGGCATCTGAGAATGATGCAGGGTCTAGACCCAAAGCTAATAAAGCCTTATGGCCTTTGAATTTCTCATCTGCAATAGATTTGGATAAATACCTATAGGTATTGGCTATAGCAGTACCAGCCATGGAAGCCTGAATACCAGCATTACCCAATACACCAGCAAAAGCGGTCATCTGCTCTATAGTAGCTCCCATGTTAACTCCAATGGTACCTGAATACTTTATGGTTTCAGCTAAGTCCTGTAAACTGATATTGGCTGAGGTTACTCCCTTGGTAAGTACATCGGCTATTCTTTGAGAAGATTCCTCTGAGGAATCTACCTTGAACATTTTCATGACGTTTGTCATGATATCAGCAGCTCCACCTTTACCAGCTAGTTCATGCATAGTAGCTCCTGCCAAGTAAGCAGCACCCTTTATGTTATTGGCTATCTCCTTGGTAGACATACCTGCCATGGCCATGTACTTCATACCAGAAGCAATGTCCTGGGATGAGAACATGGTAGAAGCACCCAGTGAAAGAGCTTGGTTCTCCAATGCTTTGAAAGAAGTACCAGTGTCTTTGGCTATGGCTTTTACAAAAGTCATGGTATCAATGAATTCACTTCCAGACTTTACAGCTCCTAGAATCCCATTCATTACTCCACTGCTTATGTTATAAGCTGAACCTGATATCTGGGATATAGCCGCTAGATTAGCATTTACCGCAGCTTTAGCTGCTTGTTCAGCCTTCTTCATCTTGGAAGACATCATATCAACACCTCTAGAGATATTATCCTCTAGAACCATTGATAATCCTATCTCCACATTAGATTTAGAAGCTCCTCCTGATGTGCTTATTGGCATAGTATGTGTTTTTATTTGATTTTCTTCATTTCTTCTTCGGCTCTTTTATTATATTCTATAGCAAGATCTATCAATCTTTTTCTACGCCTAGAAGGTAACTTGGCCAGAGTAATTATATCAATTGGTATCTTGCTATGGTTAAGGAAAAATAGGTCCGACTCTATCTCTCCTCCGGATAGAAAAAACTTGGTATGGCCAATAGATTATACATGGCCTCAGCACCACTTGGAGACTGCAAAGGTAATTCCCCTCCAAATACTGGGTCAGCATTATTTACTACCTCTCTGATCATTATCATCTCTTTTAGAGTGTAATTTTTAAATGATTCTACCTTTACTTCCCTTTCATTGATGATTTCTCTTAAGTTTCTAACTTTTAGAGTAGTATTTCTAGAGGCTTGGTCCCTACGAAGAATCATATCACCCTCACCCTGGCCATTTAATACATCCACTTTAAAGCTTCTGCCATTTATATCAAAAGCGATATCTTTTATGCCTACAGTATATGGTTTTACTGCATAGGGTTTTAGGGCTTTTTCCTCCTCTGTAATGGGAGAAGAGTAGTCTCCATATATGTATTCATTTAAATCTTGTTCATACTCTACTACACCTCCATCTTGGCCCCAGTCATAAGAGAATGTAATTTTATCACCAATAGAATGTATCCTATTATTTATAAGAATACAGTACCTATCATTAGAGGGTAGTCTATGAGCTTGCTCAGGATTTAAAACTCCATTGGGTGTAGCATTGGTTTTAACTACTATAGCACTTATCAAATCCGAAAGGTTTCTTAAATCCTTAGCTCTGTTAGAATTAGAGATTAGATCATCGTCTTCACCATTCTGTTCCCTGATAGTGTATTTAAATCCAGAAGGTGCTGTGAACTCTCTTAGGTGTCCCTGTAAAAAATCTGTTTCCATGTTTGCTTTATTTTTAAGTGTGGTTTTTAATAATAGAAAAAGAGGGGCTCCCACCTAAGTGAAAGTCCCTCTGGGATAAAATGGCTACAAGAATTAAATCTTCTCAACAGTACCTACTGAAAACTCTATGCTCTCAATGGTATTCTCAGAGGCCATTCTATCTAGGTCTTGGCCATTTACTTTGCATGGCCAAACTTCATGCATTAGCCATGTTTGTATGGAAGTACGGCCATCCTCGGCTAATTCAGTAACTTTGATATCATCCCAATATTCTAGGGGAGATAAACCACCACCAAGGATATGGTCCTGACATGAGTTTATCCAAGATCTTAACCAAGTATCAGACCCAGAAGTAGTCTCAAGTTTTTCTGCTGTAAAATTACCAATCTGGACTCTACCAGCAGTTTTTACATCTCTATTGAGATCTCCATGAGCTACCTGATCAACGGTAATCTCAGGTAATGTACATTTTTGGAATAAGTATGGTTCAACTGGGTAATTTATGAACTCCAGTGAAAATAGGAATTTCTTCCTTGGGTTACTAACGATTGCTCCCATTAATTGCCCTCCTCATCGTTTATAGAGATTGTACCACTAGTCTTATCAATATTGATGTTCAATGTGATATCCTGTAATGGTACAATGTCCTTGAATTTAAAAATAGCTCGGTATTTTCCTTGACGTACATCAGCTTCATTGTTAACTGTACAGTCTGAGAATGAATTAGCAAACTGGTCTCCCAGCCATTGAGGTTCTATCATGGCCTTTTCCGTTACTAGCCTATCTATAATAGGTACTACCTTGTAATATATAGCCATCCAAGTAGAGAATGTATTTGGTTCTTCTATATAACTCCAAAGAATTGGCTCAAAGTTCTTCTTAAGGAATAAACATAGCCGTACAATGGAGATAAATTTGTAAGAACTGTTCTCTGGTGTAGAAGTAAATCCATGCCATAGCATAACTTTTTTGCCCATGGTAGGAGTGTCCTTTATTACCATTTCATTAATGAAATTCTCAGCTAGGGAATTTAGTTCTGAATATCTAGTGGGAGTACCATAGTTATCAGATACTAAGCCAATAGCATTAGGTAGTACTCCACGATTCATTCCAGAGAATGAGTACCAAGGCCCATTTGAAGAAGCTGAGATATCAGCTAAACCAATTACAGAACCCAATACATCACAATCCTGGGTATTACCATATTCATCTTTGTACTTTAGGCCACCACCAAAATAGGCTATTTGTTTAGAATATCCTAATGTCTGCTGACATTCATTGGCCCAAGTTATTTGTGAAGCAGCACTTCTAGGAGTAGTACCAGTAGAGTATTTTGGTATTTCTATGAAATACATAGCTGTAAAGTTCAGCTCTACTAGGTTTTTAGCTGATGAATGGATTGCCATCAGGCATTCCTGAGGAGTTAGTGCAGGGGTTACGGATGAAGTAATAGTGTACTGGTGCACATGAGATACTATCATCTG
>Ga0116162_10000658_pt1 | contig 24216 bp, 24 predicted proteins | sample AD_UKC105_MetaG_FD_89875 | JGI IMG/M metagenome (GOLD analysis project Ga0116162, IMG submission 89875) | Active sludge microbial communities of municipal wastewater-treating anaerobic digesters from Hong Kong - AD_UKC105_MetaG | ecosystem: Engineered > Bioreactor > Anaerobic > Digestate...
AACTCGACCGACACGGTGCAGCCGGCGGACTACGACGGGGACGGGACCTGGGACTTCGCCGTCTTCCGCTCCGCCTCGGGAAAGTGGCTGATCCGGGGGGTGAGCGCCCCCTACTACGGCGCCACCACCGATCTCCCCGCCACCAACCCCTGAGGGGGAGGGAAGTAGAGAGCATGGAGCAGAGTGCATAGAGAAAAACCCCTCCGCCCCGGACCCTTTAGGGTTCGGGGTTCGGGGTTCAGGGGCTGAGTTACCCTCTGCTCCATGCTCTATGCCCTATGCTTTCCTTACCATGAAGAACATGAAGGGGGGGAAAAGAGGGTTCGGGGTTCAGGAAGGAAGGAGGGAGGAGTGTAAATCTGTCATTGCGAGCGGAGCGAAGCAATCTCTTTCCGGCGCTCTGCTCTATGCGCCATACTCCCCCGCACAGAGAGTTTTCGGGTTGAAGGCGAACTGAAGATGCCCAACGGCGGACAGTGGAAATACCCTACTATTTTTCAATCTGTGTAATTTCAGTCCCCTAATCTGTGAAACCTGCCTGCGGCAGGCAGGTCTGTGGTTCTCCCTCTCCCCAATCAGAGTTAATCAGTAATCAGGTGTAAAATTCCCTCTTCGACATCTGTGGAACCTGCCTGCGGCAGGCAGGCCTGCTTGCCGGCAGGCAGGTCTGTGGACTGATCCGGGGGCGTGGTGGTGGGTTCCGGAACGCCGAACCCTGAACCCCTAACCCTTATTCCCGACCCGGCGGAAAATATTCGTCGATCGTCCGGCGGACCTCCTCCAACCAGCGGTCTCGTTGCCGCGGGGAACTGGCGACGACGATGCCGAAGACCTGGCGGTAAAAATTTCCCACCCCGCACAGACCGAAGATGCAGTTTTTCCAGATCGTCTCCAGAGGATCCCCGAACGCCCGCAGTTCCCGCTCGGGGGGGGTGTCGGAAGTGTTAAAAACCACGGCCGCCCGGGCCCGGAGGAGGCCTCGGGGGACCCCTTCCCCGCCGTCGCCTTCCAGAAACTCATAGGCGACGCCGGGGCGGACTACCCGGTCCACCCACCCTTTCAAAACGGCCGGGGGCTGGCCCCACCAGTTGGGGTGTACAACGACGATTCCGTCCGCCTCGGCCAGTTCGGCGCAGTGCCGCTCGACCTCGGGAGGAAGCGGCGCTTCCCTGGAAATCTCCCGGGCGGGAAGCCGCGGGTCGAACCCTTCCTCGTATAAATCGTGGTACCGAACCTCGTGGCGGTTTTTTTTCAAGGTCTCGACGGCGGCCGCCGCCAGGGCATGGTTGAAACTGCCCCGGTCCGGGTGGGCGAGAATGACCGATACTTTCATAATTGCTCAGCTAAGACCCGGCGCCCTTTACCGGGACGTTGCTTCCCGGGGAAACGTCCCGAACCAGAACAGCTCCGAAACATCGGGGAGGGGAAGCGGAGAGGGCGAAACGGTCGGAGTGGCCGTAGGAGGCGGTGAGGGGCTCGGGGAAGGAGGCGCCGTCGGGGCGGCGGAAGGAGTCGGGACCGGGGTCGGCGTCGAAACGGGGGTGGCGGGGATGGGCAGATCGAAAGCCTTCATCACGGCCATGTGGTGAACGCCGCCGGGATAGGAATCGTTTTCTTCGATGGGAGGAACCTCGCTTACGTCCCAGAAAACGCGGCTGTCGAAGACGATCCCCTGGGGGTAAGCCCGGTCTTTGGCGCCCGCGTAGAGGGTGGTGTGGTACTGGTCCAGGTTCCGGTTGGGCATGATCCAATCGTACTGGTAGCGGCGGGGGTTGGTGGCGTTGGTGAAATAATGGCCCAGGCGGTCGGCGGGTTTGTGGCGGTCGGTACTGAGAAAAGAACGGAAGATGTTCAAACACGGTTCCGCCGGACTGGGGTACGTGTTCAGGTCGCCGGCCACGACGATGTACCCGTCGGGATCGAAGTTACGGCGGACGTGGTCCCTGACGGCGGCGGCCTCCCGCAGGCGCATGCTCCGGTTGCTCGGGCCGGACGACGACTTGAGATGAACGCAGACCCCCTGAAGGTCGGGTTCTCCGGGGATGTCGATCACCGCCCATACGTAGCTGCGGCTGCCCGCGACCTCGGGGTCGGGCCACTCCCCCCAGGTCTGCAGCGACCAGCGGCTGACGATGGCGTTGGGGATGGACCCGCTGCCCACGTACAGGTGAAAATTTTCACCGAAGGCCTCGTCGACGTAGTCTCGGTGCGACAGCGGCGCGGGCACGTTGAATTCCTGGATGAAGGCGATGTCGGGCTTCAGACCCCGGAAGATGCGGCTGCTCTGCGGGTAGTAGAACTCGTTGGGCCAACCGCCGCAGGGCAGATTGGCGGTCATGACGGTCACTACCTTCGCCGGGGCCGGGACCGCGGCCCAGCCCAACCCGAACAGGAGCGCCAAGAACAACCGCCCGACCTGACCCCGAACCCGCAAGGGAACCTCCTTCGCTTCCGGCCATTCCGGCCCGCCGACGGACCGGATGCTAACAGTATACCCGTTTTCGGCTCCGGTTTTGAGAATTGATTCGTCTGCCGCCGGAGCGGGCGTCTACATCGCCGTTTTTCCTCGCCGGGCCCGGGCGATTTGACCGCTTCCCTCCCCGGGACGGATGCGCTATAGTTTTCCAGCAATCCGTCCCGGCGGCCGACGGCACCAAGGCCCGTCAAGCCGGCGCCGGCAAGCTCCTGTGCTTGCAGCCAGGCTCCTGCCGACCCTCACGGGACCGTAGCGGCAACGGCGAAAGCACGGAAAGACAATGCAGCTGCTTTTTTCTTCTCAACCGAGGTTGAACGATGAACGGGGCCGACGGCGGTAAAGGCCCGGAAAAGCGGGGAGAGCCCCCGGCTCCGGAAACGGCCGCGATCGGGGAAGAAATCCGCGAGTGGAAAACCAAACGCGGGGCCCTGATTCTCGCCCATAACTACCAGCTGGACGAGGTCCAGGAAATCGCGGACCTGGTCGGCGATTCCCTGGCCCTGAGCCGCCGGGCGGCGGAGAGCGACTGCGACACCATCGTTTTCTGCGGGGTGCGGTTCATGGCCGAAAGCGCCAAGATTCTTTCCCCGCGCAAACGCATCCTTCTCCCCGCCCCGCGGGCCGGGTGTCCCCTGGCCGACTTCGCCGAACCCGGCGAAGTCAGAGCCTGGCGAAAGCGATATCCCCGCGCGGCCGTGGTCGCCTATATCAACTCCTCGGCCGCGGTCAAGGCCGAAGCGGATATCTGCTGTACCTCCTCCAATGCCGTCCGGGTGGTGGCCTCCCTGGACGAGGATGAAATCATCTTTTTACCGGACCAGAACCTGGGAAGGTTCGTCGCCGCGCGTTTCCCGGACAAGCTGTTCCACCTCTGGCCCGGCTATTGCCTGACGCACCATCGGGTCCTGCCGGAACATATCCGGGAAGCCCTCCGCAAACTACCGGACGCCGAGGTGCTGGTCCATCCGGAGTGCCGCCCGGAGGTGGTGGAACTGGCGGACTTCGTCGGCAGCACCGCCCAGATTCTGGCCAGGGTGGGCGCTTCCCCGGCCCCGGCCTTCATTATCGGAACGGAGATGGGCGTCATCCCCGGACTACGCCGGGCTCACCCCGACAAGAAAATATATTTGCCATATCCGGGGCTTTTCTGCCCCACTATGAAACAGATCAGCCTGAAAACGGTGGCGGAGTCGTTGAAGACCATGCAGACGGACATAACCGTACCGGACCCGATTGCGGACCGGGCAAGAACGGCTCTGGAGCGGATGCTCGAGGCGGGATGAGGCGGGAATGATGGGCGCGGACACAGGACCGGCAGAGGAGAGCGGACGGATCCGCGGCGAGCGAGACGTTCCCTTCCTGATCGTGGGAAGCGGGATCGCCGGCCTGTATACCGCCCTGAAACTGGCCCAACGCGCGGAGGTGACGCTGCTGACCAAGGATCGCCTGGAAGAAAGCAACACCACCTACGCCCAGGGGGGAATCGCGGCGGCCATCGACCCCCAGGACTCCCCCGACCTCCACTACGCCGACACCATCAAGGTGGGCGTGGGTCTGTGCCTCCCCGAAGCGGTCTCCATCCTGGTCCACGAGGGTCCCGAACGGGTCAAGGAACTGATCGGTCTGGGGGTCCCCTTCGATCTCTTCGAGGGAGAGCCGGCTCTGACCAAGGAAGCAGCGCATTCGCGCCGACGCATCCTCCATGCCGACGGTGACGCCACCGGTCGGGAAATCAGCCGCGCCCTCACCCGCCTGGCGATCGAACATCCTCGAATCGAGATCATGGAAGAAACCATGGCGATCTCCCTGACGCTCCACCGGGACCGCTGCCGGGGCGTTTTGGCCCTGCTCGCCGACGGCGCTCTGGAACGATTTTTCTCTCCGGCGGTCATTCTCTGCACCGGAGGCTGCGGCCAGGTGTACGCTTCAACCACCAATCCCCCGGTGGCCACCGGCGACGGCATCGCCCTGGCGTTTCGGGCCGGCGCCGCCGTTTCCAATATGGAGTTCATCCAGTTTCATCCCACCGCCCTGTTCCTGCCGCCGGCGCCCTCGTTCCTGATTTCGGAGACGGTGAGGGGGGAAGGCGGAATCCTGAAGAACGTGCGGGGGGAGCGCTTCATGCCCCGATATCATCAGTCGGCCGAACTTGCGCCCCGCGATATCGTCGCCCGGGCCATACTCCGGGAAATGGAAAAAACCGGTTCGGATCGGGTCTATCTGGACCTGGGCGCGCTCTCGGCGGAGCAGATCCGCCTGCGGTTTCCCAATATCTATGAAACCTGCCTGCAATACGGCCTCGACATCACCGCCGAGAATATTCCGGTGGCGCCGGCCGCCCACTATATGATGGGCGGAATTTTCACCGACCTGGACGGGAAAACCACCATTCCCGGCCTCTACGCCTGCGGCGAGACCGCGGACCCCGGCGTTCACGGAGCCAACCGGCTGGCCAGCAATTCCCTGCTCGAAGGCCTGGTCTTCGGGCGCCGGATCGCGGAGTACCTCGGGCGGCGCCAGCCGGACATCGAACCGAGACCGGCGAAATCCGACCTGGTCGAGGAAGTCCCGGCCGGATGCTCTTCCGAAAACGTCGCCCGGGAACGGCAAGACCTGCGCGAATGCATGTCCGCGCGGATGGGGATCGTTCGCGAGGAGAACGGCCTGAAAGAAACGCTGCGGTTCCTGAACGAAGGGGAACATCCCCTCTCCTCTCCCTGCCTGGACCCGGCCTGCCTGGAACTTCAGAATCTCAGGACCGTCTCCACCCTCATGACGCGGGCTGCTCTCGTCCGCCGGGAAAGCCGCGGCAGCCACTACCGCAGCGATTTTCCCCAAACCGACCCCGGTTGGCGGAAACGGATCTTACTTCGGGGCGACCGCGTGGATTACCTCGAAATCGGGGAAGAACGTTCGCCGCGTCTCCCGCTCGCCCCGCAAACGAACGGATAAGAACATGAACGAATTGAACCACCTGCTGCTTCGACGGGCCGTCGAATCCGCGCTGGCCGAGGACGTCGGCCCCGGCGACCTCACCACCATTTCCACCGTTTCCCCTCAGCAACGCGGACGGGGAATCTTCGTCGCCAAGCAGCCCGGAATCCTCTGCGGGATCCCGGCGATGACCGAGGTTTTCAAGACCCTCGATCGGGACCTGGATGTTTCCCCGATCCGCCGGGACGGCGAGCGTCTCGAACCCGGAGACGCCCTGGCGGAAGTGAAGGGCCGCGCCCGGAGCATCCTCACCGGCGAACGCCTGGCCCTCAACTTTCTGCAGCGGCTTTCGGGGATCGCCACCCTGACCGCTAAGATGGCGGCGGCCGTCGGCGGCACCGGCGCCCGGATCGTCGATACCCGTAAAACCACCCCCGGTTTGCGGTTTCTGGAGAAATACGCCGTCAGGACGGGGGGGGGCCACAATCATCGATTCTCCCTGGCGGATGCGGTCCTGATCAAGGACAACCATATCGTCGCGGCGGGAGGGATCGGGGAAGCGGTCAAAAAAGCCCGAGAGATTATCCCTCATACCATGACCGTCGAAGTCGAGGCCGAAACCGAGGAGCAGGTCCGGGAAGCGCTGGACGCGGGAGCGGACATCATCATGCTCGACAACATGAACCCGGAAACGATGCGGCGGATGGTGGTCTTGATCGCGGGAAGGGCGCTGGTCGAGGCTTCCGGGAACATCTCCGAGGGGACCGTTCGAGCGGCGGCCGAAAGCGGAGTCGATGTCGTTTCGATCGGGGCCCTGACCCACTCCGCGCCGGCGCTGGATATCAGCCTGGACCTGGAAATACTGGAGTAGGCGAGGATGGAACGGCCCCCGGAAAAGACCGCGGACACCGCGCCCGGAACCGTCGATCCCCCGCCGGAGCCGAAATCTCCGGAGGTGGAGCGCCTGCGCATCGCCCCCTTTCCCCGCTCGCATAAAATCTACCTCGGAGGCTCCCGACCCGATATCCGGGTCCCCACGAGGGAGATCCGGCTGGGAGAGACCGTCTACGGCGCGGACGGAGAACCCGCGCGGCGCAAGGAGAAGAACCCGCCGATTCTGGTTTACGACACCTCCGGCCCCCACACGGACCCGAAAATCGAAGCGGACCCGGCCCGGGGCCTGCCTCTCCTCCGGAAGCCGTGGATCGAGGAGCGCGACGATACCGAGGAAGATCCGGGGGCGGCGCGCTCCGCCGAAACCGGTTTCGGCCGGCGCCCCCTCCGCGGCCGATCCAGCCGGAACATCACCCAACTGGACTGGGCCCGTCGGGGAGTCGTCACCCCGGAAATGGAGTTCGTCGCCATCCGCGAAAACCAGGGGATGCGGAAGTCCGGAAGGGACCGTCCAACGGCCGGGAGCGGTTCCGCCATCCCCCGTGAAATCACGCCGGAATTCGTGCGGGACGAGATCGCCCGGGGCCGGGCCATCCTCCCCGCCAACATCAACCATCCCGAAACCGAGCCCATGATCATCGGCCGCAACTTCCTGGTCAAGATCAACGCCAACATCGGCAATTCCCCGGGAACCTCTTCGGTAGCCGCGGAGGTCGAAAAGATGCTCTGGTCGATCCGGTGGGGAGCGGATACGGTCATGGATCTTTCCACCGGCTCCGCCATCGCCGCCACCCGCGAGTGGATCGTCCGCAATTCCCCGGTCCCGGTGGGAACGGTCCCCGTCTACCAGGCCTTCGACCGGGCGCAAAGAAACCCGGGCGCCCTGACCTGGGAACTCTACCGGGAAATTCTGGTCGAACAAGTCCGGCAAGGCGTCGATTACGTCACCATTCACGCCGGATTGCTGAAAAAACACATCGACCTGGCGGCGCGTCGGAAGGCCGGTATCGTTTCCCGGGGCGGAGCGATCATGGCCAACTGGTGCCTGGAACATGGCCGGGAAAATTTCCTTTTCACCCGTTTCCCCGAAATCTGCGAAATCCTGGCCGCTTACGACACGGCGGTTTCTCTGGGAGACGGGATGAGGCCGGGCGCGGTCGCCGACGCCAACGACGAAGCCCAGTTCGCGGAACTGCGCACCTTGGGGGAACTGGCCCGCATCGCCGGGGAGCACGGAGTTCAGGTCATGATCGAAGGTCCCGGCCACGTCCCCATGCACCTGATCCGGGAAAACATGGACATGCAGACCAGGTTTTGCGGAGAAGCGCCCTTCTACACCCTGGGGCCGGTAGTGACGGATATCGCCCCCGGATACGATCATATGACCTCCATGATCGGCGCGGCCATGATCGGCTGGTACGGGTGCGCGATGCTCTGCTATGTCACCCCGCGCGAACACCTGGGCCTGCCGGGGCGCGAGGATGTCCGGGAAGGCATCGTCGCTTATAAGATCGCGGCCCACGCCGCCGATCTGGCCCGAGGGCACCCGGCGGCCCGGGCCCGCGACGACGCCATGGCCAAGGCCCGATACGAATTCCGCTGGGACGACCAAGTAGCCCTGGGCCTCGACCCGGAACGGGCGGCGGAGTACCGCGGGGCCGGAGAGGAAGCGGGAAGCGGTCTGCCCGCGCGCTACTGCGGCATGTGCGGGCCTTCGTTCTGCGCGATGAAACTGTCCCACGATCTCTGCCGGCAACCGTCGGCGCGGGAGCGGGAACCATGATGGCGGCCGTAGCCGTCGTGGCGGCCAGCCGTTCCGATCTGCCCGTGATGAGGGAGACGTGCCTGGCGCTGAGGGAGATGGGCGTCCCTTTCCGTCTGAAAATTCTCTCCGCCCACCGTCACCCCGACGCGGTCGCGCGGTTCGCCGAAAAGGCCCGGGAAGAAGGAGTGCGGGTTATCGTCGCCGGCGCCGGAGGCGCCGCGCACCTGGCCGGGGCCATCGCCGCCCGGACCGTTATCCCGGTCATCGGCGTCCCCTTGGTTTCCGGACCCCTAGGCGGCGTTGACGCTTTTTTTTCGACCCTGCAGATGCCGGCGGGGGTCCCGGTGGCAACCATGTCGGTGGGCCGACCCGGAGCCGTCAACGCCGCCATCCTGGCGGCGAGGATTCTGGCCGCGCAAGACGCCCCCGCCCCCGGAACGGTTTCCGCACCGACCGGACCAGCCGCTCCGGCAACACCTCGGACCCGCAGAAAATGACGGCCGCGGCGGTTTACCGAGGCAAGACCAAGTCGGTCGGTCCCGGAACCGAACCGGACACCCTCGAGGTCCGCTACCTGGATCATGTCCTGGGCGAAAACGGAGTCATCGACCCCGGCGCCGACCGCGTTCTCCTTTCCCTACCGGGCAAAGGCGTAAAAACCGCCGAGGCCGCCGCGCGTATTCTTGCCCGGTTGGAGGGGGCGGGGATCAAGACTCATTTCCTGAGGCGTCTGGCCGACGACGTGCTGTTGGTGCGGCGGGCGCGGCGGTTCCCCCTCGAAATCGTGGTCCGCAACCGTGCGTGGGGAAGTTATCTGCGCCGGCATCCCCGGGCCCTTCCCCTCTCCTTCCTGAACGGATTGACCGAGTGTTTTTATAAATGCGACGAGGAAGGCGACCCCCTCACCTCCTTCGACGAGGCGGTGACCCGGCAGTGGATTCCCCGCGGGCGGGTGGAGACGGTCGTCGACCTCGCGCGCCGCATCAACGAACTGTTGCTCGTCGACTACGACATAGTCGATTTCAAAGTGGAATTCGGGTTGATCGCCGGCGAGGTGGCCGTCATCGACGAACTCTCCGCCGACAGCATGCGCCTCGGATGCGACGGCGGGGTTTTGGGGTATGAAGCGACGATGAACCTCCTGGCCGCGCCTTCCGGGAAATCCCGGGAATAATCCTCGTCTCCCGTTTTCCCGCCGGCCGTCTCGCCGATAAGCCCTGCGGGCGGAGGTGCGCCCGCGGTTCCGCGGCCGATCTTCGCTCGAACCGGCCCCGCCGCCGGGGAAACGGGAACGCTTCAGGCGCCCAGCAGGCGGCCGCGGAAAAGGAAAAACACCGCGCCCAGCAGGCAGAGCCCCGCCCAGAGATAATCGAGAGAAAGCCGCTCTTTCATGTAGACGATCGAAAAAGGGACGAACACCGACAACGTGACGATCTCCTGAAGTATCTTCAATTGCCCCACCGACATGACCTGGTGCCCGACCCGGTTGGCGGGAACCTGGATCAGGTACTCGAAGAGGGCGATTCCCCAACTGACCAGGGCCGCCACGATCCAGGGCCTTTGCGCGAGGTTGCGCAGGTGCCCGTACCAGGCAAAGAGCATGAACACGTTGCTGTAGCCCAACAGGATCGCGGTCGCCAGATATCGATTCATGTTTTTCTCCTTCGCACGGATATGGGTCGGAATCAAACGTTGGGGGAGGTGACGGCGGCTAGTAAAAAGTGGTGCGGTACACCGGCTGGAAAAGTTCGGTTCGGCGGCGGCAGACGCCGCCGAAGATGCAGCTCGGGCAGTCCGGTTCGGTCATTTCCGGGCAGGAACGCCGGGCCCGGAAAAGGAGAGCGTCCACCTGGCCCACGGAGCGCCCCGAAACGGCGATCATTTCCCTGACCGCTTCCCAGACCAGCTTCCTCAGCAGGAACTCCTCTTCTCCGGAAACGAATGTCCGGGCGGCGAGCTTGGCCGACAGGTCCCGGTCGCGCACCTCGACCAGACCCAGGCGCAGAGCGCATCTGAGGTTATGGTAATCGACGATGGGAGACCAATGCCGTGAATCGGCTGCGCTTAAAAACCGTTCGGGCCGATTGGAGAGAATCAGGGCCAGAAGCAGAATTTTTTTTCGAAAGGGGTCCTCCCGATAACCCGTCAACGAACCGGCCAGGTCCAAAAATGTTTTCAGGGGATCGGGGGAGGAGTTCGCCGCCGCCAGGAGCGCCCCCGGGCGGAGGCCGCGGGCGACTATGTCGGCGCCGTATCCCCGAGCCAAACGCCCGTGAGTCGACAAGAGCGGAAGCGGGCAGATCCCGGAATCGTCGGCCAGCAGTTCCGCCAACCGCCCATCGGTAATCCGGCTCTGAACGCGCGGGAGCAGAAAATCAGGCTCGCGCCGGGCCGCCCGGGCGAATGCGCCGAAAAGGAAATCCGATCCTTTTCTCTCCTCCCCTTCCAGAACGGCGTACATCGGCCGGGTGTATTTATTCCCGTCGTCGTACCAGAAGCCGTATTGATGAAGCGTAACCGCAAAGAAATAATCCGGCGCCGTCGGATCCCCTTCCGGGGGGAAAAGGCCGGAACAGTAGTCGATGGAAGGGAGGTCGGGAAGGGAGGCCAGAACGGCGGCGGTCCTCTTCAGCTGCTCTTTATCGATGACTGCCGGCATGGTTCGTCAATAATTTCGGCAGGGGGCACCGCCGAAGAGCGCGCGGCGGCCCCCCGACCTTCAGACGGCGTGACAGCTCTTGATGATGAACCCGCCCGACTTTTCATCGCGCTCCAACTCCAGGATCCCGGCCGCCTCGGCCTCCTCCAAGAGTTGCCCGAAGGACCGGAACCCGTAATACGACTCGCTGAATCCGGGTTTGCGGCGCTTGAGCGTCTGCTTGATCATGGAACCCCAGATGTTCTCCCCCTCCCCCCGCTCCTCCACCAGCGCCTCGTACGTCTCCACGATCAGGTCCCACGCTTCCCTTTTTTTGTTGTCGGATGGGGAAACAGTTTTCGTTTCCCGGCCGCGGACGGTCTTGCGCCCGTTGGCGGCGGTACGGGATCGGGTCCGGGATCGGGTTTTCCTGACCAGATCGTCGTAGTGAATGAACTCGTCGCAATTGGCGATGAGGAGATCGGAGGTGGAGTTTTTAACCCCGACACCGATTACGGTCTTATTGTTCTCCCGGAGCTTGCTGACCAGGGGGGAAAAATCCGAATCCCCGCTGATGATGACGAAGGTATCCACATGCTCCTTGGTGTAACAGAGATCGAGGGCGTCCACAACCATGCGGATATCGGCGGAGTTTTTCCCCGATTGGCGCAGGTGGGGAATCTCGATCAGCTCGAAGGAAGCTTCGTGCATCGCCGGCTTGAATTCCTTATAGCGCGCCCAATCGCAATAAGCTTTCTTGACGACGATGTTCCCCTTGAGCAGTAACCTCTCCAATATCTTACCGATATCGAACTGGTCGTAATTGGCGTCGCGCACGCCCAGCGCGATATTCTCGAAATCGCAGAAGAGGGCCATATTCCTGGTCTCAGCGGTATGGGTCATGAGTTTTCTCCCGTTGCCGGCGACCGGAAGCCACGCCGGCGATTCCGTTCTTTGCAGTTGAGCCTACCACCGCCGCCGGCGCCAGTCAACGGGCGCGGCGAAGGGCGCGCGGCGAGTCGGAGCACGAATCCGCCCGCGGACCCGGGCCCCTGCCGGCCTTCTTTACCGAGGGCGCCCGTTATGGTAGACTCGTATAAGACCGTACCTAGGAGGAGTCATGAATTTCGATGAAGCCGTCCGCGATTTGGGGGAGCGCTTCGACCGGGCGCTCCGGGAAAGCCCGTTTTGGAAGCCGATCTGCTGGCTGAACGAGCAGTTCGGGAAGCGGGGCCCGATCCGGCTCTGGCTGGTAGGGGGTACCATCCGGGATTTCGTCCTGGAAACTTCGAATATGATCGTCGACGTCGATCTCATGGTCGAAAACTGCCCTTCCATGGAGGTCCTCGACGAAGTCATCTCCGCCGGGGGAACCGTCAAGCGCAATATGATGGGCGGCTTCAAGTGGTATCCTTCGCCCGACATAGCCGGAAGCGGAGCCGAAATCGAGATCGACATCTGGCGTTTGGAAGAATCGATCGAACCGGGAGACGAGCCGACTCCGGAGATGGGGGTTTCCCGCTTCGATCTCACCATCAACGCGGTCGGCTGGGATATCGAGGGGCGCCGCTTCATCAACCCTCTGGGCGGCCTCGAAAGCATCCTGGACGAGCGGCGGGACCAACCCATGGAGCTGCTGACGGAAAAAATCAAACCGGGAAACTCCGGCCGTTTGATCCTGCGCGCCATCAAGTACAGCCCCAAACTGGGAATACCGCTCGGGGAAAAAACCAGAAAATGGATCCGGAGCAATGAAAGCGAGCTCGATTCGCTTTCGCCCGAAAAGATCCGCTACGTTTTCCGGGCCATCGACTACGGGGCCATCCGGGGCAAAATCGAGGAATGCTGCGACGACCTGCTCTCCCCCGCGTACTCCGCCAAGGTCAAGAATGCCCTTTTCGGTTGATCCCGCCGGCGGCGGGGTTATCCGGCCAAGGAACGCACGACGGGGACCGGTTTAATAAAATGCTGCCGGAGGCTGTAGGTATATGCCCCCTGGTCGGGAACGAGAAGTACGTCACCGGGCTCGATCCCCTCTCCCCAATAGCTGTACCCCCAAAAATCATGAGGCGTACAGAGAGACCCGACGACCTGACAACGGTTTTCCCGTAACGCCGGCCGGGTGAGGTTGAGCACCGGGACGTAGTCGCTCTCGAACCGCTCCCACCCGACTGCGTTGGTGCCGCCGTCGGTGATGGCCAGATCCGGCCCCTTTCGGTCGACCACGCGCAGGAGGATATGCATGGCTTCATGGCAAACCCACCGCCCCGGCTCCAGGCAGATCCGACACCGGCCGGTTTTGAAGATCTCCTTTTCGACCGCCTGCCCCAGGTCCCGGGCAAAGGTCCCGATCCCGGCCGCGGCCTTGTAGAACGGGGCGGGACCGGTCTCGATGGTTTCTTCCAGCAATTCTCCCAAGCGGCCGGCGAAGGCGGCACCCGGTTGAATCCATTCGCCCCAGGGCGGCCAGAACCCTCCCCCGATGTCCAGAAACGTGACCCTCCTCCGCAGGTCGGCGCCCCAGGATGCCAGTTCCCGTCCGATCGCCTCCAGGGTCGCTATCTGAGCCCGGGGATCGAGGTTCCAGCTGGAATGAAATTGCAGCCCGCGAAGGTCGATCCCGGGGAGGGAAACGCCGCGGGTCCAGAACGCGCCGAGTTCCTCCAGCGGTATCCCGAATTTTTTCCACGCACTGCCCGGAGGCGTCACCCGGACGCCGGCCCGGATGACGGTTTTTCGCAGCGCAGCCGAAGCCGCAAGGCGTTCCAGTTCGCCGAAACTATCCATAAGCACGGTCACCCGATCCGCGTGGGCCAAGGCCAGTTCGTGCTCTTCCCCGGTCTTGCCCGGGCCGCTGAAGACGATATCGGCGACCCCCAGGGTCAGCGCGGTCTCCAGTTCGACTCCGCTGGAGACATCGACGCCGAACCCGGCTTCCTCATGAAGCGTTCCGGCTATTCCGGGATAGTTGTTGCTCTTCATCGCGTAATAAACGCTCAATTCCGGAAAAACGGCCGCAAATGCCGTTTGCAATTCCCGGGCGCGGCGGAGCAGCGCGGCCGGATCGAACACGTAGAGGGGAGTGGGGGTCGCTTCCGCCAGCGCCAGGAACTCTTCCCGGCGCCGAAAGAAACGATCGACATAGGTGTTCAGAAGTTCCGGCGGAAGCGTGCTGCCGGGGTTCTCCAAACGCTCGCGTACCGCCCGCAGGATCCGTTCGCTCATTCCGCCCTCAGAGTCACTTCGAGACGTTGTTCCAACTGACGATTCTGCCTTTCCACCGGTATTCCCGGGTCGGGCCGATAGGCGGCATACGCCAGCGTCCAGGTGTCGTAATCCCGGGGAGGGAGCTCGATCCTGGTTCCGGGACGGCGAAGCGGTTCGACCGCACGGACCCGCCGATCGGCTGCCAGTCCCGAGACATCGAGCGTTTCCAGAATCCCCGGACGCCGGGCCAGCAGGCAGAGCCCGATCATATGGGGCGGGACGGTGGGGAAGCGGGGAGGAACCAGGCCTTCGGCATGATCGAATGCCAGGGTAACGGTGTCCAAATCCACGGCGGCGCGGAGAAGAAACGGGAGGCAGGAGCCGCCGGGGCGCGGGGCCAGTTCGAGCAGGACCGGACCCTCCGGGCCCACGATAAAATCAAGCATGCAGATTCCCCGGCCGATCCCCACTACGGATGCGGCCCGGGCGGCCAAAGGAGCGAGCGCCTCTTCCCGACAAGCTTCGGGAAGAACCGAACCCAACTCATAGGCCCAGGCGGTCCCGAAAGCTTCGCCGGGATAGAGATGTTTGCGGGTGACCCGGACGATCGCGGCCTTCCCCTCTTTCATTAAAAAATCGCAGCTGTATTCTTCGCCTTCGATCACCTCTTCGGCCAACACCCGTTTTCCCGGAAGCCGCCGGCGATATTCCTGAAATGCCGCACGGCAGTCGGTCTCGTCTTCGACCTTGAAAACCAACTCGCTGCCGGTTCCCCCCAGGGGCTTGAGAACGCAGCGGCCTCCCGTCAGTTCCATGAAGGAGAGTGCCTCGGCGAACTCGGCCACCGGAAGACAACGGGGACAGCGGATGCCGGCTGCCTCCCAGAGTCTTTTTGACGCCAGTTTGCTGCGGCAGTTCCTCACGGCCTCGGGATCGTGGTATTCCAGACCCAGTCGGAGGGCGAGATGGGCGGCGGCTTCCAGGTATTCGCAATCGTAAGCGACTACGCCCGCCGCCTTCAGGCCATGTCGCAGCAGGTGTTCCTTCAGCATGTCGGAGGTACGATCGAGATCGTCAGGGGCGCAGAGGAGTTCCTCGTCGGGTTCGGGGCGCGGCTCCCATGCTTTTTCCCGCAAGCCCGGAAGGGTGAGATACAGACCCCGGCCCGGACGAGCCCGCCGCAACCAATCGATGTAATCGGGAGTGGTGCCGACCACCAGAACTCGATTAGGCCGGTTCATCCGGAGTCCCGTTCGCGGGAGAAGCCGACGCACCCATGTCGGCGGGCGCCTGAATCTGGTAGAGCTGCTGCCCGGATAAGCGGAAACGCTGTTTCCAACCGAAATCGCCGCAGAGAAAATCCAGAGATTCGAACCGTTCCTTGCAAGCGATCTCGATATGAAGAAAATTGATCAGCTTGGCGACGCCCAAGAATTCCGGGTTGGTTCCCCCGGCCATAACGGTATACCGGTTTCGCCAGACCGCTCCCAAATCCACGGCGGCGACGACGCCGCCGATCAAAACCGTCGTCACCCGCAGGATCTCGCGGCAGCGCAACCACTCCACCAGCCGGTTAAATCCGCCTAGAAACCTGGGATCGGCGAAATAGGATTCCGTTCCGAAGGCCTCCAGATTCAAGCGAAGAAGCTCGTCGACGTCCTCCCACCGGTTCCAGCGATAGCTCACTCCTTTTTCTTTCAGCGATTCCGTCTCCCGATCCAGACGCTTCAGCGATTTTCGAGGGAAAGCTTCCCGGTATTCGTCGAAAGAGCACCCGTACCGGCCGGGATAGAAAAGGTAGCGAACCTCGTCTTCCTCGGCTTCTTGAAAATCGGGAGGGAGGCATTCGGCATGGAGATACCGAAAATTCCCCGGGGTCGGAACCTCGCTCAGGATCTCGGAAAGCACCTGCCTATCCCGCGCGAATATCCGGTTGCCTTCCAACCAGGTCTTGCCGTGCCAGGTTTCGCCGGGGAAAAAAGCGGCGCCGCCGGTCTCCTCAATCTCGCTCAGGGGCAACAAAGCGATCAATTCGCCGGAGGGAGTTTCGGCATACATAAACCGCGGGCGCCGGCCATACGACTCCTGAAAACACCGGCGTACTTCCCAGAGATCGAAGAGATTGGCGTCGCCTCCGGGCAGCCGCATCCACAGCTGTTCGCACAGCTGGAGGTCTGCGCTGATTTTAATCATGCGAGCCCGGGTCAGCGCCTGAACACGACTTGGATGTTGGCCTCAATGCCCTCGAAATACTTGAGCGCAAACCGGCGCACCAACTCCGGGTTGTACGGCTTGCAGCTGAAGACATCGAGATAGACGGCGTTGCTCTGATTGGCGAAATGCGCCGAAATAAGCGAAGTTTCGATGAGTTGAACCATGGAATACCCGGCGACACGTTCGTCCTCGCCGAAATGAACCACCTGGGTTTCCCCGAACCGCTTCATTTCGATCAGATCGCACAGTTCGACGACGAACTTTTTAATGGCCTCGGCGTCTCGGATAAGCTCGGGGTTGCAGCCGTAAATGTCGATAGCGGCGGCCAGCCCCCAAACCCCTTCCGCTTTGGCCTGCTCCATCAAAACGCGACCGTCTTCAATGCTATCGATGCGTTTGACATCAGGCTCCGCGGTGAACTCCAGATAGTCATTGATCATTGATGACTCTCCATCATCTTCATAGAACCGTTCACGCCGATTCGGCCGCTTCCGGTTCCGGGTTTGCCGTTTCCGCGATCCTCGCCCAAAATCATCGTGGTCGCCGCTCGACCCGGAGAGTTCGAATTCCTCTCCCGATCTGCCGCTTCTTCCCTTCATGGTTTCTAACCTCATCATTCGGTCCGCTTTCCCTTCGCCAGTTTGGCGGCGGTTTACTGCCACCCAAATTTGAGCAATTAATATGCCAATTGCCTTGGTCGTGGTTATTTTCGACGTTCACGGGGTTTGATTTCGCCGATATAGTGGACCGCTTACGGTTATTAATGTGCCGTTTGAATCTCGAGCCGACTCGCCGATAACCGTTTTTCCTCCAGAGTTCCGCGGTCGATACCGAATATTGAGATTCTGCCGATCATTTTCGGCAAATTCATGCCGTATCCGGCGAATAACGGCATTGTTATTCCGAAGACGCGGTGTTCTCGGCACGGTCTTGGGGAAATAGCTCTTGACCGCGTCCGCGGGAAAGAGCATTGTGGTTACCGTCGCGGAAGATTTCAGTACGTGATTGCCGATTAAGGTGACACCATGCTTATCCGCCTCAGTCTCTGCATCTCGGAAAAAGAACTCCAAGATAAACTTCGGAACTCGCTGGCCGAGTCGGATGTGATGCTGGAGTCTTTCGGCCACCACCGCTCCCCCTGGCAGAAAGTAATCCGCAGCTGCGCGGACATTATCGTCATCAGCGAAAGCCTGCTTCCCCAGCCGTTGGAAATGGGGATAGCCATGCTCAACGAACTTCCGGAAAATCCCACCACCATCATCATTCACGACGACAGTTCTTCGGAAGGTCAGGCCCGGTTGGTGGCGGCCGGGGCCGATCTGGCCATCTATTCCGGGGTTTCGCTGCCCAATATCTCCAACGCCATCCAATCCGTGATCGAGTCCAGGGTTCAATACGCCATCAAGACCACCGGCAGCGCCAACCGCGAATTCAGACCCAAGCTCTCCGATTTCTCCTCGAACAGCGACACCATGCGCGTCTTCATGCAGGAAGTCACCCAGTTCATCCCCAGCAACGCCCCGCTTCTGCTTCTGGGCGAAACCGGTGTCGGCAAGGAACATCTGGCCCGGGCCATCCATTCCGAAAGTCCCCGGTCGGGCGGCCCTTTCGTTACCGTCAACACCGCCGCTCTGCCCGAGCAGTTGCTGGAGAGCGAACTGTTCGGCCACACTCAAGGGGCCTTCACCGGAGCCGCGCGGTCCCGGCGCGGCGCCTTCGAGCTGGCCCACCATGGGACCATCTTTCTGGACGAAATCGGCGAGATGCCCTTGCACCTGCAGGCGAAACTCCTGCGCACGCTCCAGGATTACGAAGTCAAGCCGCTGGGCAGCGAAAAGCCGATCTGGGTGGACGTCCGGGTGATCGCCGCCAGCAACCGCGACCTGGAAGAAGAGATCAACCAGAATAATTTCAGGAAGGATCTTTTCTACCGTCTCAGCGTCATCTCCCTGACCATCCCCCCTCTACGCCAGCGGCGGGAGGACATCCCCGGAATCGCCCAGAATTTTCTGGAGCGCCAGCAGCTTCAGCATGGATACGAGGTGGAAGCCATCTCCGAGGAAGCCATGGAGGCGCTCTGCCGTTACGATTGGCCGGGAAACGTTCGGGAACTATTCAACGTCCTGGAGCGGGCCATCCTCCTCTGCGAAGGGATCGAGATCACCATCGCCGACCTGCCGCAGATATTCAGAAGCGCCACGCTTCTGGAACCGTTGTTCCCTTACGGAACCGATACTTCTTCCTGGAGCGGGAAAACCTTGAATCGGGTGCTCAACGAGACACAGGGACTCGTCGAACAGGCGTACCTGGAATCGGTTCTCCGGGAGACCAAGGGGAGGCTGGGAGCGGCCGCGCAACGGGCCGGGATCAGTTCCAGGAGCCTTTACAACAAAATGAAAAAATTGGGATTGCGCAAGGAACGGTACCGTTAGCGCACCGAACGCTCCGAAAACGAACTCGAACATTCGGGCCGATGAAAACGGACGAACCCGCGTTTCGGGAATGTCATTGTTCTTACCGCGGCCCGGGGAGGAACGTCCCATGATCGTCGCCGTAGCGGTAGCCGCGGACTGTGGAATAAATACCGACATGGCGGCCCGATTCGGGCGCGCCTCGGGTTTTCTCCTCTGCGACACCGAAACCGGGAGACATTCATTCCTTCCCAACGACCAGAACCTGAACGCGCCCCAAGGCGCCGGAATTCAAGCCGCGCGCCACGTGGTCGAGAGTGGGGCTGAAGCCGTCGTCGCCCGGCATTGCGGGCCGAAAGCGTTCCGGACCCTGGAGGCGGCGGGAATCCCGGTTTACCTTTCACAAGCATCGACCGCGGCCGAAGCTCTCGCGGAACGAGAAGCCGGGATCTGGAAACGTCAAGATGCCCCCGATCAGGAGGGACATTGGATCTGACCTGCCACCGGCGGCGGCGGCCTTCCGCACCCGGAGCCGGGTCGGGGAGATCAAGCCGAAACGGAACCCCGAACGGTCTTGACCAGAACGCGCCGGGTGCGGGGGCCGTCGAATTCGCAGAAATAAATTCCCTGCCACCTCCCCAGATGAAGAAGCCCCTTTTCCACGATCAGCGAAACGGAGGAACCGGTCAGAACCGCTTTGGCGTGGGCGTCGGCATTGCCCTCGATATGCCGATAGGCGGCGTTCGGGGGAGCAAATCGAATCAACAGCTCCCGAACGTCGGCCTGAACCGACGGATCGGCATTCTCGTTGATCATGACACCGGCCGTGGTATGCGGGATGTAAACGACGCAGATACCGGATTCGATTCCGGATGCCCGCACCAGTCCGGATACCTCCTCGGTGATTTCTATAAATTCTTCGCGGGAGCGGGTCTCGACCGTAAATTCCGGCATGTCGTGACTTCCTCCTACTCTTCCTGGCGGAAAGCTATCTCGTAGACATCCAGGTCCCGAGCCACCCTGGTTTCGGGGAATACTTCCCTCGCCTGGCTTACGAACGTGCTTATATCCTGATAGCGGGGGCTGATGTGAGTGAGGAGAAGGCGGGAAACTCCGGCCGAAGCCGCCATCGTGGCCGCTTCCCGGGCCGTGGAATGCCGACGGCGAACGGCTTCATCCGCCAATTCGTCGTCGAACATGGCATCGTGAATCAGGAGATCGGCACCCCGGGCGAAATCGACCCCTTCACGGCAGGGCCTGGTATCGACCATGTACACGAACTTCCTTCCGGGACGGGGAGAGCCCAGGACCTGTTCGGGCAAAACCGTCGTATCGGAGGGAGTAACGACAGGGGCGCCTTCCTGCAGGCGTTTGAACAAAGGCCCGGGGGGGACGCCGAGTCTCTCCGCGGCAGCTACATCGAAACGGCCGGGGCGCGGTTTCTCCACCAGGCGGTAAGCCAGGGTCGGAACCCGATGCTCGACGGGAACGGCCTCCAGGCTGTACTGCCGGTTATCGAGCAGGACCCCTCCTTCGGTTTCCCTCACCTCCAGGGGATAGGGAACGCCGAACCGCAGAAACCGCCGGGTGAGCCGGACATACTCGGCCAAGCCCGGCGGCCCGTAGATGGTAAACGGTTCCGTCCTCTCCCCCAACCCCATCGTCATCAAAATCCCGGGGATTCCCAGGACATGATCTCCATGGAGGTGGGTGATGAAAGCCGCTTTCAACCGAGCCCAGCCCAATCGGGAACGGGCCAACTGCAACTGCATGGCTTCTCCGCAATCGAAGAGGAACATTTCCCCTTCGCGCAGCAGGACCGCCGAGGAAGTCATCCGCCTCGACGTGGGAAAGGCTCCTCCGCTTCCTAAAAACACTACCCTCACGGCAGAAACTTCTCGTAACCGGGATAGTGGAGCTTTTCGGCGGCCTGGGCCGGTTTCAGGCAGAAATAGGTGACGACCCCCTCGGAACAGATCCTATCGCTGTGGTCATGAATTCTTCCCCATATCCGAGCCAGGTTGCGCCGGACGCCTTCGACGCCGGCATAGATCGCAATCGGACCCTCGCCCAGCGGAACTGCGTGACGGTATCGAATTTCCATACGGGAAGTGACCCCGCCGGTTCGAAGTTTGACGAATACCGTCCAGCAGGCGATTTCATCCAGCAGTGCCGCCTGGATTCCTCCGTGAAGCACGTTCAGGTATCCCTGAAAATAAGAAGCCGGGTCCCAGGTGGAAACCACTGTTTCCCCCTCCTCCCTGAATTCCATTTTCAAGCCCTGGAGGTTGTCCGGACTGCAGCCGAAGCAATTATATCCGGGAATTCCCCGGAACGGGTTGGCGATCGGTCGTTCCGTCATTTTCAGTCGATCCGTTTATGTGCTATGGTGAAAATTTATCGGACCATGCCTGCAAAGGATAACCCGGAATCGTACGGATGGGCAAGACTCCAGGAAAAAAGAGAGTTCTGATTACCGGCGCCAGCGGTTTCATCGGCTCCCATGTCCTGCGCCGGTTCCATGGGGCCGAGGAATGGGACGCGGTGGGAATGATCCGCCCGACTTCCGACCTGAAAAGAGTACTCGACGCGGATTACGCGTTCGTACGCTGTTCGCTTCCCGATCTGCCCCGGGGAACGTTGACCGGGTTCGACACCGTGGTCCATGTAGCCGGGCTTTCCTCGGATTGGGGGCGCTACCGGGATTTTCGGCGCGCCAACCTCGAGGGTTCCCTGGCTCTCTTCGAGGAAGCCGTGAACGCCGGAGTAAGCCGTTTCATCCATTTCAGCTCGGTGGTCGTCTATGGATTTCACGGATACCGGGGGTTGGCCGAGGACTGCCCCTCCCGGCCTTTCGAAAACCCCTACTGTATCTCCAAGACCGAGACCGAAGCGCGGCTGCTGAAAGGCAAGGATTCGCTGAAGTTGATCATTCTCAGACCTTCCAACGTCTACGGGCCTCAAGATTTTTCGATGACGTACCCGCTTTTCCGAGCCCTGGAGCGCGGCATGAGCTTCTTCCCCGACGGGGGCCGGCACCTGACTTCCCCCTGCTATGTGGGCAATCTTGTCGAAGCCGTGATCAGCGCGGCGGCGGCGGAGCCCCCGAGCGGGCGGGCCTACAACGTCACCGACGGCCGGGACATGACCTGGGCCGAGTTTCTGGCCCTGGCCGCGAAGGTGCTGGGGGTGAAACCGCCCGGGCGCTCGCTTCCTTCAGGAGCGCTTTTCGCGGTCGGGACCATTCTGGAAAAGCTGTTCGCTTGCGCCGGAGCCGCCGCCCCTCCCCTGATAACCCGATACCGGATAGCTCAGGTTATGAAGGATTACAGCTTCAGTATCGAACGGGCGCGCCGGGAGCTGGGGTATTCGCCGGTTTTTTCGACCCGTAACGGCCTGGAACTGTCCGGAGCCTGGTATCGGAGCACGTGTCCGCCGCACAAAAAACGACCTCGGCGCGGAACTCTTCGGTGAGAACAGGGAAGATGTTGTATATTATAAAAGAAGATACTTCGGAAACAGAACGTCGACCGCTGGCGGATCCAGGCCGGCGGGAACGGCGACATGGCGAGGGGCGGAATCGAACCGTCGACACAGGGATTTTCAGTCCCCTGCTCTACCGACTGAGCTACCTCGCCGGTAGCCATGAAGTTACGAAGAATCCATGGCCGTGAGCAAATATACAGAGCCGATGAGTGTTTGCAATAAAAAAATGCCCCGCAGACTCTTTCTCCTCATTTCCCTGTCCGCCGTCTTTTTCTCGTGGTCTTCGCTCACGGGTCGCGCGGAGGTTTTCACGGTCATGGCCGCCAACCTGACCAGCGGGGGCCATCAGGCCTACCAGGAATCGGGTATGAACATCATGAAAGGCCTGCAGCCCGATATCGTGCTCATCCAGGAATTCAACTATGAAGATGGCTCCATCGATTCCTTCGTCGACGACGTCTTCGGGGAGGAATTCCAATATTACCGGGAAAGCCGGGAAAGCCTTCCCAACGGCATCATCAGCCGCTTCCCCATCCTGAGCGCGGGGCAGTGGAACGATTCCGCGGTCAGCGACCGGGATTTCGTGTGGGCGGTGATCGACATTCCGGGGGAAAAAAATCTCCAAGCCGTCAGCGTCCACCTCAAGGCGGGGACTTCTTCGGCCGACGCCGACACCCGCGAAAATCAGGCCAAAGCGCTTGAATCCTACGTGGCCGCCAATTTCAACCCCGACGACTATATTTTGGTCGGCGGCGATCTCAACGTCCAGAACCGCTCCGAGAACGCGCTGGTCGCTTTCAACCACTTTCTCAGCGTCAGCGGCCATATCCCGGTGGATACGACCGGGAACTCCAACACCAATCGGGATCGGACGAAACCTTACGACTGGCTGATGCCCAACAATCTTCTGGAGGCGCGCCATACCGAGGTCTCCATCGACGATGTTTGGACGATGAGCGAAGGCCTCGTATTCGACTCCTGGACCTATTCCCCCCTTCCTCCGCCGGTGGAAAAAGGCGATTCCAAAGCCACGGACATGCAGCATATGGCGGTGCTCAAAGCTTACGCCATTCCCACTCCTCAACCGACCCCCACGCCGGACTCCCTATCTCCGATAAACTCCGGGGATTACGACGGGGACGGCTCCAGCGACATTGCGGTCTTCCGCCCGGAAAGCGGCCGTTGGCTGGTCCGGGGAATCACTACCGCCTACTTCGGGAACCGCAACGATATCCCGGTCTCCGGCGATTACGACGGAGACAAAACCGCGGAGCTGGGCGTATTCCGTTCGCCGGCCGGCCTCTGGCTGATACGGGGGTTGACCAGAACTTACTTCGGAACCGATGGAGACCGCCCCGTCCCCGCGGACTACGACGCGGACGGAACCTGCGATATCGCCCTTTTCCGGCCGGGCAACGGGATCTGGGCGGTGCGGGGGACCAGCCGTTTTTATTTCGGAACCGACGCCGACCTGCCCGCGCCGGGAAACTGGGCCGGAGGAACCGGGGCCGAAGCCGCCGTCTTCCGGCGCGGGTCGGCGCTCTGGATCGTCCGTGAAAGCACGCGTTTCTACTTCGGGAACACCGGCGACCGGCCCCTCATCGGGGATTTCGGGGGCACCGGATACACTCAAGCCGCCATCTACCGTTCGGCTTACGGTCTTTGGACGGTTCGGGCCCAAACCCGGTATTATTTCGGGGGAAATCCCCTCGACTTCCCCGTCCCCGCCGATTTCAACGGCGACGGCACCGCCGGCGCCGCGGTTTTCCGCCCCGGCCAGGGTTTATGGGCGCTGCGGGCTTTGAGCCGGATCTATTACGGCCGCGATGGGGACCTCCCGGTCACAAAATAGCCTCCGTCATCCGAAATTATTTTCCCCGATTCCTTGCGGACTTTCCTCTCTTCGTAGTACATTAAGTAGGAAGGTCTCTTATTTTCACTGTTAACGCTAATCTCCGGCGGCACGGACGGGGGAATAATGAAGACGAGCTCTTTCCTCGCGGCGGTCCTAACAACGGGCGTATTGTCGGCAGTGGCTGCGGGTTCCGCAAGCGCGGACACCATCAAAATCATGTCCGCCAACCTGCCGGGGTCAGGCGTCCAGTACGGGGGCGCGGCCGACACTCGGATCTTCCAGGGGTTGGATCCCGATGTCGTCCTTATTCAGGAGTTCAATGTTTCCTCCGGCACA
>Ga0116162_10000660_pt1 | contig 24175 bp, 24 predicted proteins | sample AD_UKC105_MetaG_FD_89875 | JGI IMG/M metagenome (GOLD analysis project Ga0116162, IMG submission 89875) | Active sludge microbial communities of municipal wastewater-treating anaerobic digesters from Hong Kong - AD_UKC105_MetaG | ecosystem: Engineered > Bioreactor > Anaerobic > Digestate...
CCGGCCAGACCTCGGAACCCGGCATCTTTGCAGGCGGTGACAATGCATCCGGCCCTGCATCCGTGATCGACGCGGTTGCAGCGGGCAAACGGGCGGCTGAATCCATCGAGCGCTACCTCAAGGGGAAGGACCTGAAGGGGGACAGGTTCGAGGACACGCTGCGGCCGCTTCCCAAGGAGCTCCTGCCCGTGCTGGACAAGGTCGAGAAGAGACCCCGGCCGCACCCGGAAGAACTTGCTCCATCAAGCCGCCTGCGGAATTTCGCGGAGGTCGAGAAGGGCCTCACCGAGGAGCAGGCCCTCGCCGAGGCCGAGCGGTGCCTGAACTGTGCATTGTGCTCTGAATGCCAGCGGTGCGTGGAAACCTGCAAGCAGCAGGCAATCGACCATGCCATGCGGGCGCGGACCGTGACGCTGGACGTAGGTTCGGTCATTCTGACCCCAGGCTTCGAGGAATTCGATGCCTCGCTCAAGGGCGAGTATGGGTACGGCCGCTACGGCAACGTGGTGACGTCAGTCCAGTTCGAGCGGATGCTATCCGCATCGGGCCCCTTTGAAGGGCATGTCATCCGCCTGTCCGACGGGAAAGAGGCCAGGCGCATAGCCTGGATCCAGTGTGTGGGTTCGCGCGATGCCACGTGCGGCAACGAGTACTGCTCGTCCATCTGCTGCATGATGGCCACCAAGCAGGCGCTCGTCACGGGCGACCATGTGGACATGCTCGACGCGACGATCTTCTATATGGACATTCGCGCCCACGGCAAGGATTTCGACCAGTATTACGAGCGCGCAAAGGCAAAGGACAACATCCACTACATCAAGAGCATGCCGTCACGGATCGTCCAGCTGCCTGACAACAACGATCTCCGGCTCGCCTATATCGACGAGAAGGGCGCGCTCAGCCACAAGGAATTCGACCTGGTGGTTCTCTCCGTGGGCATGGAGCCGCCGCAGAACATGGCAGCGCTTGCGGCCAACCTGAACATCAAGCTCAACGAGTTCGGCTTCTGCGACACCGACCGGCTGAGCCCTCTGTGCACTTCGCGCGAGGGCGTGTTCGTAGGCGGTGCGGCGCAGGAACCCAAGGACATCCCAGAGACAGTCACCCAGGCCAGCGCGGCCGCATCCATGGCCATGGAACTCCTTGCACCTGCACGGAACTCTCTCATAACCAAGAAGAGCTATCCCGTAGAGCACGATGTTACGGACGAAGAGCCGCGCCTCGGTGTGTTCGTCTGTCACTGCGGCATGAACATCGGCTCGGTGGTGAATGTGGAAGAGGTGGTCAGGCAGGTGGAAAACGAACCGAATGTGGTTCTGGCCACGCACACCATGTTCACCTGTTCCGACACGAGTTTGTCGAACATCAAGGACATGATCCACGAGCACCGGCTCAACCGGGTCGTGGTTGCCTCGTGCACCCCGCGGACGCACGAGCCGCTGTTCAGGGAGACGCTGCGGGAAGCGGGCCTGAACCCATACCTGTTCGAGATGACCAACATCCGCGATCAGTGCTCCTGGGTGCATTCCACGGCACCGGAATCGGCGACGGCCAAATCGACCGAGCTCGTCAAGATGTCTATCGCCAGGGCCAGAAAGCTCAAACCCCTTGAAGGCGGCACGCTCAAGGTGGACCAGACCGGCATCGTCATCGGCGGGGGTCTGAGCGGTATGACGGCGGCACTCTCGCTTGCCGAGCAGGGGTACGACATCCACCTCATCGAGAAGACGGACCGCCTGGGCGGTGTTCTGCACGATCTCCACCGGACACTCGAGCAGGCGGACGTGGCGTCCTTCGCTCAGGGCCTCATCGACCAGGTGCAGAACCACTCCCTCATCACGACCCATCTTGAATCCGAGGTGGAAGGCATCAAGGGCCACATCGGCAAGTTCCACGTGACGCTCGGCAGCAAAGGATCCAGCCGCGAGGTGACCGGCGGGACCATCATCGTGGCTACGGGAGCGCAGGCCGCAGAGACCACCGAGTACCTCTACGGCTCGTCCGGGCATGTACTGACACAGGCTGAGCTGGAAAGGCATCTGCACGAGAAGACCTGGCCTGCCGGAGGACAGAACATCGTCATGATCCAGTGTGTGGGCTCGCGCAACGAGGAGCATCCCTACTGCAGCCGCATCTGCTGTTCCATGGCAGTCAAGAATGCACTGGCCATCAAGAAGCTGGACCCCCGGTCCAATGTATATGTGCTCTACCGCGACATAAGGACCTACGGGTTCCGGGAGGTCTACTACCAGCAGGCCCGCGAGGCAGGAGTGATCTTCATCCGCTACAATGATGATGCTCCGCCCCAGGTGAAGGAGGAGAACGGCCTCGTGGTAACGCTGACGAGCCCGGACCTGCAGGAGCCGATCGCCATAGAGGCCGACAGCGTGGTTCTCAGTACGGGCGTCGAACCGGACCTGAAGAACAACAGGCGCTTGTCCGACATGCTCAAGGTTCCGCTGAATGCAGACGGCTTCTATGTGGAGGCGCACATGAAGCTGCGGCCCGTGGATTTTGCGACAGAAGGCATCTTCCTGTGCGGCATGGCCCATTCGCCGAAGTTCATCGACGAGAATATCTCGCAGGCGCGCGCGGCTGCCGCGAGGGCGGCCACCGTGCTTTCCAAGCAGCAGCTCGACGTGAGCGCTCAGGTTTCGTTCGTCGATCAGCAGAAGTGTATCTCATGCATGACCTGCGTCACGGTCTGCCCTTATTCAGCGCCCTACTGCAACAAGGACGGCAAGGGGCAGATCGAGGCTGCCAAGTGCATGGGCTGTGGCATCTGCGCCGCCGAATGCCCGGCCTGTGCAATCCAGCTGAATCATTTCCAGACCGACCAGTTCGTGGTGATGGTCAAGGAACTGTTCGCCGGCAAGATCTTTGAAGAAGAGGAAAACGGTGCGCAGCGCCTGTGCGCTGCATCCGGTGGGAGGTAATATCATGTCTATGAACACACAAGCCTTTGAACCCAGGATTGTGGCCTTCTGCTGCCACTACTGCGCCTATGCCTCGGCCGACCTGGCGGGATCCATGCGCATCCAGTACCCGCCCAACGTGCTCATCATACGTACCCCCTGCACGGGCAGGCTGGAAACGGAATATTTCATGAAGGCCTTTGAGAACGGAGCGGACGGTGTGCTGGTTGCCGGCTGTATGGAAGGCGGGTGCCATTTCATCGAAGGCAACCTCTGCGCCAGGAAACGGGTCAACTATATCAGGGATATGCTCGAGGAAGTCGGCCTGGAAAAAGAACGCCTCCGCATGGTAAATGTTTCCGCTGCCATGGCGCGGCCTCTGGCCGACATCATCTTCGATATGGTGGAGACGGTCCGCAAACTCGGCCCGAGCCCGATAAAATCCCAGGGTACACTACAACAGGAGTGCCTCTCATGATCGTAGCACAAAGGAAAAACATACCAGACTTATTGTCCATAGTTGAAAAGCATAAGACCGTGCTCGTGCTCGGCTGCGGCACCTGCGTCACGGTCTGCCTCTCGGGCGGCCAGCGCGAAGTCAGCATCATCGCCTCGGCCCTGCGCATGGCGGCCAGGCTGAACGATCTCCCACTGACCATCGACGAACTGACCATCGAACGCCAGTGCGACAACGTGTTCCTTGAACAGGCCTCCGATGCGATCAAGAAGGTGGATGCCGTACTGTCACTGGGATGCGGCGCCGGTGTGCAGGCCCTTGCCGAACGCTTTGCTGACAAACCGGTCTATGCCGGCCTTGATACCGCCTTCATAGGTATCCTTGAAGAACGGGGCATCTGGACGGAGAAATGTGCGGCTTGTGGGTCGTGCGTGCTCCACCTCTATGGCGGCATCTGTCCGGTTACCCGTTGTGCGAAGCACATGCTGAACGGACCATGCAGCGGTTCGCGAGAGGATCGGTGCGAGGTCGACCCAGACCGTCCATGTGCCTGGCAGCTCATTTACAAACGGCTCAAGGACATCGGACAACTGGACCGGCTCAAGGAGATCAGGTCCCCCAAGAACTGGAAGCCGAGCCTTTCCGGCGGCCTGCGCACCATCGTCCGCGAAGACCACCGGGTGTGATGTGGGGTGAATTCTTGCCGTGAAATAGGCAGGAGGTATATCCCGGAAAAACTGCATCTGTCGGGAGCCGTCTATGATGTCTTACCATCCCCTCTTGCAGTAAGGGCAGACAGTGCCGCTTCCTTCGCTGGGTTTGGCCTCATCGACGGGCTGATTCGACTCGTTCTGGGCGTGGTGCATTCCTCGATGTTCCGACAGGGAGTGAGCTTCGCTCAACCTTTCGCTCTTGTACTCTTCAACTGCCTTGCGGGCTTTCTGCAATTGCATGAGAAATTCATCCCTGGCCATCAATCACCTCCTCCTGTTAAACCAATCATTCCCGGATATACATCTTCAATATCTTGCGAACTATACAACAACAGACCGGATCACATTCCTCTTTAACTCTATAGCATTAATCCGAATCAAAGTAGAGGGCTTCATGATGCTCAGGACATGCCTCTGATGTCCGATGGCAGGACGTTAACAATATCATGGCAGGTCTTATTATAACCTCAAGGCGGATCAGTCGTTCTTGGGGTAACGAAGGCAGTGCCTCATGGATTGCCGTCTTTGGCCAGTCTTTCCAGCGCCTGGCCGCTGAGCCGCTGCACTGTCCACTCGGACATGGGCACGGCACCGAGGGAGCGGTAGAATTTCAGCGCCGGTTCGTTCCAGTCGAGCACCCACCACTCGAGCCTTCCGCACCCGCGGTCCCCGGCGAGACGGGCAAGCCAGGAGAATATGGCCCTGCCGAAACCCTTGCCCCTGAACGCCGGTCTGACATAGAGATCCTCGATATAGATCCCGCTCTGGCCCAGGAAGGTGGAGAAGTTATGGAAGAACAGGGCAAAGCAGGCTGGTTGGTTTTCATAGTACCCGATGAGAGCCTCGGCAACCTTCCGCTCACCGAAGAGACTATGGCGAAGCACCTCTTCGGAAGCCTTCACCTCGTGGAGGAGCTTCTCGTACTCGGCGAGCTCCCGGATGAAGGCAAGGACAAGGGGGACATCATCGATGACGGCTTCCCTGAGCGTGAAGCCCGGGACGTTCGTAACAATTTCCATGGCATGTGTACCTTTCTTTGCAGTGGGCATTTCTCAGGGGTGTATGATACTGAATAACCTGCATGTGTCCACCATGAATTCCGCACCAAGAAAATTTTCGTCCTGTAATGCCCTGATGCCTCAAGATCCCACGTGCCGAGTCCGACCAGAGAGGGAAGGGGGAACATCGCCATGCAATGTCCCGGCTGTTCAGGCCACCTGGTGACCCTGGAGATCTCAGGGGTGGAGGTGGACTACTGTTTCACCTGCCAGGGTATCTGGCTGGACAACGGCGAGATGGAGCGCCTCGTGGGCCTCGAAGGAGGCGATGACCGGGTCATAGGAAGCCTCAGACCGACCAGTGTCGGTGAGAAGACAAAGAGGTGTCCGGCATGCCGAAGGGTCATGGAAAAGGTGGCCACAGGGTCCGGAAATGTCGTCATCCTTGACAGGTGCAGAAATCACGGCATGTGGTCCGATGCCGGAGAGCTGAAAAAGATCCTGGAGCTGAGCTGTCATGAAGGACATGAGAGCCCGTTGGTCGGGATACTCGACGATATGTTCGCTGCACGGAAAGGGAGGTGTGTATGACGGGAACCGTTGTTTTCTGGCTGATCGTGGCCGTCCTGGTCATTGTCCTGCTGTACCTGATCGGGATCTACAATGCGCTCGTGGGACTGAGGAACCAGGTGAAGAACGCGTGGTCGCAGATCGATGTCCAGCTCAAGCGCAGGCATGACCTGATCCCAAACCTGGTGGAGACTGCAAAAGGCTACATGAAGCACGAACGGGAGACCTTCGAGAACGTCACCAGGGCCCGTGCCGATGCGACGGGCGCACGGGGGGTCCCCCAGATCGCCCAGGCCGAGTCCCGGCTGACGGAGGCCATTTCCCGTTTCATGGCAGTGGTGGAGAACTACCCGGAGCTCAAGGCCAACGAGAACTTCCTGGCGCTGCAGGAGGAGCTCTCCTCCACCGAGAACCGGATTGCCTTTGCCCGCCAGGCATACAACGACGCAGTCCTGTTTCTGAACAACAAGATAGAGATGTTCCCTTCGAGCATCATTGCCAACATGTTCACCTTCAGCAGGGAGGCTTTCTTCGAGATGGAGGATGCCTCAGAGCGCACGGCACCGAAGGTGAGCTTCAGCTGAAAGTATGTTCTGGCAGGTCATTGCATCGAACAGGCGTAAGACCGTCCTGCTCATCATCGCCATGGGAGTGGTGCTTGCCGCGCTCGGCTTCTTCCTGGGCGAGGCGGTCGGCATCTGGTCCCAGTACACGACATTTTCCGCCATGTCCGAAGGGGATGGAGCCGCAGGGGAGCACAAAGCGGGTTATATAGGCCTCGGTATCGCCGTCGGGTTCTGGGCCGTCCTGCTCCTCGTGAGCCTGCTTGGGTCTGACCAGCTCTTTCTGAGCCTTGCAGGGGCGAAGGAAGTAACCCACGACATGTATCCCCAGCTCCATAACGTGGTGGAGGAAATGCGGATAGCCGCCTCACTGCCCGTACTGCCGAAGATCTTCATCGTCGACGACCCGGCACCCAATGCCTTTGCCGTGGGGAAGGGTCCGAAGAACAGCGCCATCTGTGTCACGGCCGGACTGCTTGCCCTGTGCGATCGCGACGAGCTCCAGGGGGTGGTCGCCCACGAGATGGGACACATCGCCAACCGGGACGTGCTCTACATGACCGTGGCGGCCACCATGCTGGGTGCGGTCACGATCATTGCGGACACCTTCCTGCGTTCGCTCAGGTATGCGCCTGCTGCGCGGTACCGCTCGAGCGGATCCAGAGGAGGAAAGGGCATGGCGAACCTGTGGCTGCTCCTGGCGGCATTCCTCTTCGTCGTCCTCAGCCCCATACTCTCGCGCATCCTCTACTTCTCAATCTCCCGCAGCCGTGAGTTTCTCGCGGACGCCACGAGCGCACGTCTGACCAGGTTCCCCGACGGTCTGGCCTCGGCCCTGGAAAAGATCATGCTCTCCCCCGAACGTCTCACCACTGCGCCGCAGGCCGCTGCGCCCTTCTATATCGCCAATCCCTACAAGCAGGATCTGGACGGCGGCATGTTCGCCACCCACCCGCCTCTGGCCGAAAGGATCAGGATCCTCAGGTCCATGCACAAAGGGGCGTCGCTGAAGGACTACGTGAAGGCCTACTGGGAGGTCACCCGTACCAGGAAGACGCTGCTGGCTGCCTCGGACATGGAGCTCGGCAGGGTTATTGAGAAACGCGGCCCTTCACCGAAGGATACGCTACGGGAAGGAGCGCCGGACTCGTCGGCCAGGAAAGCGGGTGACATCATGAGGGCCATGAACGACTATGTGTTCATCTCCTGTGCCTGCGGCATGAAGATGAAGGTGCCTCCGGAGTTCACACGCGGAAATGTCCGCTGCCCCCGGTGCAACAGGGAGCATATGATCGGTGAGGCCGACAGTAACGCCCTTGCAGCTATCCTTACCGCCACGGCCGCATTCACCAGGAACGCAAACCATTCCAGGCCCCTGTCCGCAACCGGTCGCCAAACGGAAACGCCCCAGGTCGAGCAGAGAAAACCCGGTACCTGGCAGACGGTGAAGTGCAGTGGATGCGGGCGGGGTGTCCAGGTGTCGCCTGTCTTCAACCTCTCCCGGGTCACGTGCCCCACGTGCGGGAATGCAATAGAATTCGAAGGTGAAAAGGAAAGCTTCCTGTAATCAGATGATACAGGGGAATCCGGACAAGGAATGCCGAGACACGGTTCTGTTAACGGATCCGGACCTGGCCGATGACCGGCTCCTCGTCGACCGTGAACGTACAGACATTGGGGTTGGATTTGAGCATGTTGCAGGCAGCGCTCCCGATGGAGAAGACCTTGGGCAGCGATATCTTCAGGATAGGGGTATAACCGTACATCAGCGTCACGAAGTGGCCGCATACGACATTGAGCAGTTCCCGAAGCGCATCCTCGATCATGTCGTCGTAGATGTCCTCGGTGTTGTCCAGACCCAGGATGCGTGCCGCGAACCGTGACGCCAGATTCTTTTCCATGATCAGCCCCAGTTCTCCGGCGTGTTCGCCGCTGTATTCGATCCGGACATTGAGGGCATCCGTCTTCATCTCGGGCATGTCGTCGGCTTGCGTCATGTGCGGCGACATGGAGACCATGGAGACCAGCACATGGCCGAGTGCTTCGGTCAGATATTCCGCGGGGTTCCCTTCCATGTCCGTCATCCCAGCACCTCGTTGAGGATGTTGTGGATATCCTGGGAGGAGAACGGTTTACGCAAATAGCCCTTGATCCCCATCTCCTCGAGGTAGGAAACCCTGGTGAGGCTCCCTTCGGTGGAGATGACGATGATCGGAATATCCTTCAGCATCATATCGAGCCTCATCCTTTCGATCAGCTCGAACCCGTCCATGTGCGGCATGTTGATGTCTGTGATGACGAGGTCGAGAGTATTCGCATTGAGGATCTTCAGCGTCTCGACACCATTGGCTGCATCGAAGACCTGGTCGATGGCAAGGGTGGAACCCGCGAGGATCTTCATCAAAACCGCTTTGACCACATTGGAATCATCCACCAGCAAGATATGGTATCCCATGGCTATCGTCTCTCTGTCATGAACACGTCTTCTTGGAGAAAAGTCAGTGTCAGTCGCAGTGAAGCCGTGCTCACTCTGTGGGGCCTCTGGTCAGTATGCTTCGCTAACATTCCGTTATCCCAACAAATATATTCGGACAGTTAAGTGTTAAACTTAAGGTCCTCCGCACAGAAATTTCACCCACTCCCGGATACTCTTTCATCTTGCATGAGGACGTGCTCTTATGGTGTTGTAGGCACTGCTGAAGGACACGTATCCCGCAGGAGAGATATGACGAGATGGGGATGTCAATGAAATACAGGATACTGGCTGCATGGATAGGGTTCCTTGCCGTTCCGTGTTACCTCATCGACCAGCTCACCAAGTGGGTCGTCTATACCCGCATGGAAATCGGCACCGGATTCACCGTGGTTCCCGGGTTCTTCGACATCATCCATGCCCGCAACACCGGTGCCGCCTTCGGCATGATGCAAGGGCTGCCTGTGGAGTACAGGACCCTGTTCTTCAGCGTGATCACCGTGGTCGCCTGCGGTGCAATCCTCGTCATCTTCTGGAAGGCGGCCGGCGATTCATGGCTCCTGAGGGCTGTTCTGAGCCTTGTCATGGCAGGCGCCCTGGGCAACCTGACCGACCGTATCATCTTCAATGAGGTGGTCGACTTTCTGAGCTTTCACGTGGGGCACTTCCGGTGGCCTACCTTTAACATGGCGGATACCTGGATCTCCCTCGGCATGGTCGGTCTGCTTGTCCAAACCTTTCTGATGCAGAAGAAGGGATAGAAGCGGATCCATGATCTCGTTCAGATACGACACCCTGACCCGATATACCTCAGAGATTTCCCGAGGCGCTCCGGATCAGGGAGCGGATGTTCTCTGCTTCTTAATGAAGGATATCAGATATACCCCAGATCCCACTCCTCGGGTTTAATGAGGGCAGGGATATCCACGAGGATTACCAGGTCTTCCTGGGCATCCTTGTAGACGCCGTGAATGAACTCGGTGGATATCTTCGCCGAAAAAGCAGGCTTCTTCTGCACCCGTGATGGTTCGATGACGAGCACATCCGCCACATTGTCGACCACCATCCCCATGAGCCGCTCATCCACCCTCACGATGAGGAAAACGGTGAACTGGGTGTACTCCTTGGGAAGGAGGCCGAACTTGAGCCTGAGATCCATGATGGGGACGATCTCCCCCCTCAGGTTGATGACGCCTTTGATGAAATCCGGGACATTCGGCAGGAGGCTTATCTCCTGCAGACCGATGATCTCCTCGATGGTCTGGATGGGGACAGCATAGACTTCGCTGTCCAAGGTAAAGGTGATGAAGGAGGTATGCTCCTCCTTCTGCGCTGCCCTCACCTCTTCCTTGAGGGAAGCGATCATCTGCTTTGCATCGGGTTCATCGTAGGATACCCTGCGATATTCGCGGTCTTCATCGTCCTCATCCTCATCGGGGCGAGGCTTCGGCCTGACCGCGGGTTTGACGGTCCTGGGGGGCTCCTTGGGCGCAGGTTTTGCTGCTGCAGGCTTCTGCGGCGGCTGTGATACAGGCCTGGCTTTCTCCTTCAGCATGGACTCATGCACCTGGATGAACGATTCCTTCCCCACCCCCAGGGCCAGCGGGATCATGTCCGCCTCCATGATGGTGGAAAAGAGGGTGACGAGCTTGCCGTCCGGAGTGCTCTTCTGGGCGAGCACATCCCCGAGGTTCTTGAGCTCGGATTTAATGTGGTCCGCATCGTTGTCGGCCGGGTCGATGGTGAGGACATAGACCTGGGCGGAGGAGAGCTTGGCCTTCAGGACATCGGGTCCGATGTTGAAGAGCGCCAGGGTATCGCCTGATGATCCCGATACTGCCACCCTGGCCGGTTTCTTCGCACCGCCGGCCTCCCCGTCGAGAATTTTCTGCAGCTCTGCAAGGGGTTCGGATATATCCATATCATTGCTCGTAGTGACGTCGTCCAGCATGTTCTTGAGCATGTCTGCCGCCAGGAGAAGAGGGCCTGCGACATCCCTTGAGGGGATCAGCTTGCCCGAGCGGATGAGGTTGAGCACGTCCTCCATGCGATGGGCCAGGTCGCCGATGCTGTTCAGGTCCAGGAACTTGGAGCTCCCCTTGATGGAATGAGCCGCCCGGAAAACCCGGTTGATGACCTCCGGGTCGACGTTCTCCATATCTGATTCGATCTTGATGAGATCGTCTTCGATGTCGGCAATATGCTCTTTGGATTCCGCTACAAATTCATCGATGAGATCATCGAACTCGCCCACGTGAAAATCCTCCTGCAGGTATGGTCTTGATATTCCATCGGCAGGTTGCCGTATGTGACTTTAGCCCGGAATGTATGAACGAAGCCGTGGTGCACCGGTCGGGAATACGGCCGGAAAGAGAGTTGACACGTGCCGGACCGTACGGGTATAGTTCGGAACAAATTGAATTCGGAGGCCTTTTCGTGAAGATATATAGAGCCGGTCTTCTCGTGATCCTGTTGGCGGTTGTCCTGATGCTCGCCGGGTGCGGGGATGGTCATCATGAAGAGGTCGTGGCACCCATACATCTGGAGATGCCCACCGATAACCTCCAGAAGGAGATCGGTATTTCCGGGTTCATCCTCGGTATGTTCATGATGCTCAACGGATACATCGCCATCATCGTCAGCTGCATCGTCCTGCTGGTCAAGGAAAGCACCTTTGCCAAGATCCTCGACGCCATCCGCATGATAGGACCCATGCTGAATCCCGAGGCTCAGCAACAGAACAGACTCTCGGGCTACCTTGCACTGCTCACGGATGCCGCAACGAGGGTGAAGGTCGGATATATAGGCCTGTTTGCCGGGGTCGTCATCGCCTATATCGGGGCCTGGATCGCATTGTAGGTCAGTTGCGGGCCGATGTCAGGTAGTGAGCAGTGATCGCCATCATTGATTACCGGGCCGGCAATCTCCGTTCCGTGCAGAGGGCCCTCACGCATCTGGGTCTTCCCTGCACCATAACCTCCCAGGCATCCGATATCGCCGCCGCCGAACGGGTCATCTTCCCCGGGGTAGGGGCTGCGGGCAAGGCCATGGAGACCATCCGGGAGATAGGCCTTGACCGGACCATCCACGAGGTGATCGAACGGGGGACGCCCTTTCTGGGTATCTGTCTCGGCACCCAGGTCATCTTCACCGCCAGCGAAGAGGATACGGCCACATGCCTCGGTGTCTTTCCGGGAACGGTGAGGAGGTTCCCCGTCATGGGCGAGAAGATCCCGCACATGGGCTGGAATACCCTCAGGCATGTCAGGAGCCACCCACTCCTGCACGGAGTTGACGAAAGCGCATGGTTCTACTTCGTACATTCGTACTACCCCGATCCGTCCGAGGCGGCCGATGTGGTGACGCTGACTTCCTACGGCATGGAGTTCGCATCCGCCGTGTCGAGGGGAAATGTGTTCGCCACCCAGTTCCACCCGGAAAAGAGCGGGGCGCCCGGGCTGAGGATACTCGAGAACTTCAGCAGGTGGGACGGGAAGGGGTAGGATATTGACCTCCCGTTTTTGACGACCCTGCCTTATTCATGCAGGGTCGTCAAAAACGGGAGGTTCATGCCGAAGGCACGGATGGCTTTCTCGACACCCAGCAGTATACCTGACAGCTCGAACCCCTAATCAGTCCACCCGTTCTTTCCTATGAGCTTGACGAACCTGCATCCGCCGAGCGACTCCTCTTCAATACCTTCTCTTGTCTTAACGTAGCGTTTCAGGTCCTGTATGCTCTGGTCACCCAGCGGTATGAGGAGCCGGCCTCCTTCCTTGAGCTGTGCGGTGAGCGCCTCCGGAACATGCGGTGCCCCGGCGGTCACGATGATGCCGTCATACGGAGCCTCCTGGGGAAGCCCCAGGGTGCCGTCCCCGATACGGATATGGATGTTGAAATAGCCAAGTTCGTCGAGTGTCTTCCGAGCCCGCGAGGCCAGGGCACTGATGCGCTCAATGGAGTACACCGTAGCGCACAGACGGGAAAGGATGGCGGCCTGATATCCCGAACCGGTGCCGATCTCGAGGATCCTCTCGTCGGGCTTCGGATCCAGTGATTCGGTCATGACGGCGACCATATAGGGCTGTGAGATGGTCTGGTTGTATCCGATGGACAGGGGGTAGTCATCGTAAGCCTTGTACTTGAGGTATTCCTCCACGAACCTGTGCCGGGGGATCTCGAGAAAGGCGTTCAGGACCCTTTGGTTCCTGATGCCGCGTGCAGAGAGCTGTTCTTCGACCATGGTCTTCCGTGCGAGGAGGGGATCTTTCATGAACGACCTTTCACCTTTAGTCCGGTTCATCCCGGCATGCCGAACACCGGCAGCGGATTATACCGGGTGACAGGTCTTTGATCAAGGATTCAACACGCATAGGAGGCCTCAATACCTATCCTCTCTCCTTGACCCCCCGGGCGCCATCGTGTATTGGTATATCCAATGGAATTTGTTAAGATATTGAAAACATCACGATTTTTAGATCCCCTCCAGGGATTCGACGAGGTGCGGAGATACTCCGAGGTGCGGTATGACCCGCTGACCGGGCATTCCACACGAATCCTGGACTTTCCGGTCAGGGCGGTCCAGCGGTCTGATCTTACGGATCTCATAGAGAGCTCCCGGCAGTTCTGTCCGTTCTGTCCCGGGGTGGCCGAACAGGTCACACCCAAGTTTCACCCAGACCTTGCCAGCTGTGAGCGGTTTTCGGAGGGGGAGGCGCTGTGCGTGCCGAATGCGTTCCCCTACGACGAGAACGGCGCCGTGACGATCATGAGCCATCGTCATTACCTTTCACTGGTCGATTTCACGCCGGGCATCATGACCGACGCCCTTGTCTGCTGCCTCAACTACCTGAAGGACATTAATGCCAGGCAGCCGGACATGGTCTACCAGTCGGTGAACTGGAACTACATGCCCCAGGCGGGAGGATCCATCGTTCACCCCCACCTTCAGATAGCCGCTTCCAGTTCGCCCACGAACTACTATGCAGCGACCGTTCCGGCCCTGGAGAGATACCGCAGAGATCATGGCCGCGACTATTGGCACGACCTCGTGGAGGAGGAGCGCAGGATCGGCGATCGTTTCATTGCATCCACAAACTTCATGTCGTGGATCGTCGCATTCGCCCCCATGGGCATCTTCGACGTCGTGGGCATTCCGAATGGCGTCGGTTCCCCGGAAGACGTCACCGGAGGGATTCTGGAGGACATGGTCGCAGGTATTCTCAAGGTGATGAGGTTCATCGATTCGCTGAACATGAGCAGCCTGAACATGTCCCTGTATTTTCATCTGGGAAATGGGCTGTTCACACCGCACCTGAGGATATGCCCCAGGGTGAACATACCGCCTTTCGATACGAGCCAGATCAATTATATGGGCATGCTTCACGGGGAGTCCATGACCATCCTGAAGCCGGAGGATATCTGCGCCGGAATAAGGGATCTCTGGGACCATTAAAGAGGAGTACCGTTTGAACGCCACAAAGAAAGGTACGGAGGTGTTGCAATGAAGAAGCTTCTTGCTGTTGTCATATTCTTCATCATGGGGAGTGCGACGTACGCGGCGAGCCCCGAGTTCATCTGGGCAGGCGGCGGCCTCAAGATCTCCAGTGACTCGAATCCCTGCTACTTTGCGGATTCGTTCATACTGCTCACGCAGGTCGAAGCCATGTCTCTGTTCACCCAACCCATGGTCACCTTCAGGGGTGGAAAGCCGGGATTCGATCTGGGCGTCGGGGGGCGGACCCCCATGCTGAACGGGCAGATTATCGGGGGGTGGAACCTGTTCGTCGATTATACCTCGAACAACTCCCATAAGAGGATCGGCACGGGCATAGAGGTCTTCCATCCGAATTTCTCCGGGCACATGAACCTCTACCTGCCGGTGTCGGGCGAAGAGGATGATGAGGAGGCCCTGCCTGGCCTGGACCTGAATGTCGGTATCCCCATCCCGAACGCCCCCTTCCTCTCCCTGTGGCCGGGATTCTACTACTATGCTGGCGATGACCGTGAGGATATGGGGGGGATGTCCATGGTGCTCCGGGCCCAGCCCATCAAGCCCCTGGTCGTAAGCCTCGGCGGCAGGAACGACGCGCTCCAGGCCGGCCGCGACAGGAGCGAGTTCTTCCTCAAGGTTGAGTTCACCGTGCCCTTCGACAGGATCGGAAAGGACCTGTTCGCCTTCGACGTCGGAGGATATCCGGTTGATATCAGGAACCAGATGGACAGCAGGGTAATGCGGGAGGAGTTCATAACCTTCGAACACAAGAGACGCTGAAGGTTCTTGACTTCGCACACCAATCTTTCTATAGATAGTCGTCGGTTTCGGGAAGTGGCTCAGCCTGGTAGAGCACAGCGTTCGGGACGCTGGGGTCCGGGGTTCAAATCCCCGCTTCCCGACCATGTTTTTTGATCTATTTCTTGCTCGGTGAGACCCTCGAAGTGCCGTAAGCTTCCCGCAGTGACGCCATCATGCATTCGTGTCCTTGGCTGACATAGTCATCCCACACCGGCTAAGATCAGGATCTCGACAGGGTCGCGCAGATTAAAGAGGACGCACCTGGAGTTGTGCTTTACCAGTGTTTTTTGGAGCTTCAGATCCAGCCCCAGCACGAATATAGTGACTCCTCCAGGAGGGCGGTACCGGCGTGCTCGTCGCGAGGTAAGCCGTTTATCCCCAGGTCCACATCACGCCTTGCTGACCGGATACGCGGTGCGCGCCCACCTGCATATTTCCTCCATGGCGTCCGGGTAGGGGACCCGAGTCTTCCATCCGAGCTCGTCCCTGGCACGCGAGGTGTCCACGCGGTTGTCCCTCCCGGTAAGGCCCACCGTGTGGCGGGTGACGGCGACCTTTACGTTCAGTGGCCGCAGGAGCTTGTCGCTCAGGTAACCCATGCCCCAGGCAACGGCGAAGGGGATGCTGACGCACTTCACCTTTCTGTCCAGGCCGGTCCCCAGGTCGGTGATGTAGTCTTTCCAAGTCGCGTCGTAGTCGTCGCGCAGGTGGTAGGTCCTGCCCTTCGAGGCTTCGTTCCCCAGGGCCAGGATCACGCCGTCCACCAGGTTTTCCACGTACACGAAACAGCCGTTGTTTCTGCCCCCTTCCACCAGGGGGAACACGGGACCGTTGTTCATGGCGTCGATCATGTCCGTCACCCAGACGCTGCCGGGGCCTATGACGTTCGCGGGCCTGACGATCGTGGCCTCCACCAGGCCCTTCCGGTGGTGCGAGAGCACGAGCTGCTCGGCGTCGTACTTGGCGTCGCAGTAATACGATGCACCGGTCCTGGCCTCGGGGTCGTCCTCCCTGTGCCCGGCGAGGTGTCTTCTCAGCCCCCCGGCGCCTGCAGCGCAGATCGAGCTGAAGTACACGAAACGGCGATTGCCCCCCGCCGCCTCGGCGAGCAGGTTCTTCGTGGTCTGAAGGATCGAGTCGTAAAAGGCCTTCCTCGTGCCCCAGCTCTTCACGCGGGCGGCGAGGTGGATGACGATGTCGATGTCGCGGCAGACCCCCCGCAGTGTGTCCGGCTTCGTGAGGTCTGCGGTCACGACACGCATGCCCATGGCCTTCAGCGAGGCCGCCCTGCTTTCGTCCATGTCCAGGGCCGTGACCTCATACCCCTCCCGTACGAGCCTCGGGCAGAGGAACATTCCGATGAACCCCGCGGCGCCCGTCACGAGCACCCTCCTGCCTGATTTTCCGGCAATCATAGTGTACCTCCATTCATGTCATGTAAGGAACGGACTCGAACCCGGCCGGGTCCGATGACCTGACTACTCCGTGGGCATCCTGCCCACGAGGGGCGTGATCTTGTTGAGCCACCAGAACGCCAGGGTGAACGGGTCCGCGTACACGTGCAGCCTGCGCCTTTTGATCCCCTTCACTGCGGCCCTGACCACGCGTTCCGGGCTCACGATGAGGAAGGAGGGCACCCTCCTGGTCTTCTTGGCGCCGTGGACGGGCGAGTTCAGCATGTCCGTATCCGCCCACGTGGGATAGACGATGGTCACGTCGATCCCCAGCTTCGACACCTCGCCGTGAAGTGCCATGCCGAATCCCCTGAGCCCGAACTTCGAGACCGAGTACGCGGTCTCGTAGGATGTGGGCACGAACCCGGCAGCAGAGGACATGAACACCACGTGCCCTCTGCCCCGGCCGATCATGTCCGGCAGGAACAGGGAGGTCAGGTGCATGGGCGAGTGCAGGTTCACCTGCAAGAGCCTGGACCATTCCTCGGCGGGCGTCTCGTGGAAGTGTCCGTAGGAGAGCACGCCCGCGTTGTGTATGAGGACATCGACCCGGGGGGCGGCCTCCCTGCACTTCCTGTGCAGTTCGATGCAGCCCTCCGGGCTGGAGATGTCGCCCCGGATTACTGCCAGGACCGATCCCCCTGGATGCCGCCTGCATGCCTCCCCGGTGAAGTCCTCAAGGGACGACACGTCCCGGGAGGTAAGGACGAGGTTCGCCCCCTCGTCGAGCAGGTACCGGATGAACACCCTGCCGAACCCGCCGTTGGAGCCGGTCAGCAGAACCGTCTTTCCCTTGAGTGTGCCCATTGAGATCTCCTCCGAGTCATCGATATGCAGCACGCGGCAGCTCGATCCAGCCTGCCGATACGAGCAGCTCATCCCATTCGTCTCTGTCCCCGATGTCGGGCCACGGACCCCTCCGGCGTACCCTCCGGGGAAGCCGGGGTCTTCATGCCTCAGGCCCTTTCAGGTACTGGACCGTGCCGTCCGGCACCACGCCGACCCGTGCCTTGCCGGGATAGTCCTCCTCGAGGAGGGCGAGGACCTCGGGCCAGGTCTTCACGACTAAGGCGTCGTCGTTGTTACAGACCAGATCGAGGCTCGTCCTGTCCGGCGAGGGATTCAGAACGACGAGTTTCTTCATGAGCAGCGGTATGAAGCCCTTGCCCCGCGGCGTATAGTGCCTCCCCCCGTAGTCCGAGCCCCAGGCCCGGAAGACATAATGGGGTACCTGGCCCTCGGGGCAGTCCGAGATGAGCACGCCGGTGCCCTGGCCGGGCTTGAGCAGCCCGACGAGGAACGACAGGGCGATAGCTGACTCGTTGGCCTTGCCGTAGGAGTTCGAGACCACGATGTCGTAGTCCGAGGCAAAGGGGATGCCGTAGTGGTCCCTGCCTTCCTCCGCGCCTTTGGCGTGGGTGGCCCTGAAGGGGCCGGCAAAGAGCGAGGCGATCTCGCCGCGGCGGTTGATGAGGCAGTCCACCTTGAAGTTCAGACCCGCCAGGTCTCCCGCAGCGTCGCACTCGGCCCGCATGATGTTGTTGTCGAATCTGCCCAGGCCGGTCCTCGAAAAATCTCGGAACTGCTGGTTGTGAAACTGGTTGATGGTCTCTATGCCCGCGACCCCGGGGAGGATGATCTTGGCCCCTCCGCCGAAGCCCACGTGGACGTGGGCCGTTATGCAGCCGATCCCAATCTTCAGGTCGCATTCGAGGAACTCCCGGTTGAGCCAGATCTCGACCCCGGTGGGGGTGCGGCCCAAGCGCACCGTGTTCTGGAAGGGGTCGTGGTTGTACACGGCGTAGTTCTCCACGATAGCGTCGCCCAGCTTCTTCCTGGCATTGATCATGTCGTAGGCCCCGTGGGACCCCAGGGCCCAGAGGAACCTGATCTGGTCCTTCCTCATGCCCGCCCGGCGGAGGATCTCGAGCACGTGGGGCGCCACGTCCTTCACCGGCGTGGGCCTGGTCATGTCGTCGAACACGATGACCGCCCGACTCCTGCCCCGGGCGAGCTCCTCCAGGGAGGGCCCCTCGACGGGATGCTCGATCCGTTCCCGTATCTCTTCCGGGGTAAGCCCTGGTTTCTCCAGGCCCGGGGACGTGAGGTTGTCCACCTGCCAGCGGTCCGGGAAGGAGAGTTCTCTCTCCCGGTTCTCGTACCACAGCCTCGACGGCACATTGACGGTCTTCATACCCCTGCCTCCCATAAGGTGGTATATGATCTTCCCGGTTTCCCCCGTGAGCGCCTCAGGCGGGCTTCTTCTTCAGCGAGCCGGTGGCGTACCCCAGGAATATGGTGAACCACGTGCTCAGGCTCTGGTCGCCCCTGAGCTCCAGGTCCCAGTTGGCGATGGCCTTGTACATGCCTGTGGGATCCGGGTTGGTGAGCACCCTGAACGCGGTGTCCCCGTCCTTCCACACGAACGCCAGGTCGGACTCGGAGATGTTCGTGTCCGACGTGAACGTGCCGTTCCTGATGATGAAACGCCTGCCCCTCTTCCCGTCCTTCGTCATCATCACGAAGGTGTTGTTCTTCACGCTGATCATGGCACGGAGATCCTTCTTCACCTTCACGGAAACCTTTATGATCAGCGCCAGCACCGCCATGAGGATCGAAAATTTCATGCCCCGCACACCTCCTTCATCCCCCTTTGACCCATTGCCCCTTCGCGGCCCTCAGTGCATCGTCCCGGCTCGGTCTCCCCGGGTGCGGGCGTAAGGGCGAAACGCCTGAGGGCCGCTTCGAGATCTTCCGGCGTATCGAGGTCGAACAGAATGCCCGGGTCACGGACCGGTACGTCTGCCTTTTTCAGCCGCTGCCCGTCGATGGCCCCCTTGAGGCCGTCTTCGCCGGACCACGACCTGATGGCCGTAAAGAGGGATGCAGGGATCATCACCGGATGCCCACGCCTCCCCTCGAAGCAGGGAACGAGGATCCTGTCCGGCTCCTCCCCGTGCCGCGAAAGCAGGGCGGCCACCGTGGAAGGGCTCACCAGGGGCATGTCCCCGGGCAGGATGAACGCAGACGTCACTTCGTTCCCGAGGTTCGAAAGGCCCACGGTCACCGACGAGAACATCCCGGCCTCGAACCCGGGGTTGTGCACGGGCCTGATCCCGATCCCCTCGAGCAGGGGCTCGAGTTCCTCCCGCGAGTGTCCCGTGACCACCCTCACATCGTGGATCCCCGCAGCCCTGAAGGTGAATACCGCCCGTTCGATCACGGTCCTCCCCCCGACGGCAAGGAGCGGCTTGAACCGCCCCATCCTGCGGGAGAGCCCTGCCGCAAGTATGATCGCCGCCGTGCTCATGGCGCCCCCTTCCTCCTCAGGGCGCGCTCGTTGATGAGCTCGCCCACGATGCTCACCGCGATCTCTTCAGGCGAGTCGGTCTCGATGGGCAGGCCGATGGGACAGTGGACCCGGGAGAGCTCCTCCTCCGTGAACCCTTCTGCCAGGAGGGCCTTGTAGATGGTGTCCCTCTTCCTCCTGCTCCCGATCATGCCGATGTAGCCCGCCCTGGTCCTCATGGCCTGCTCCAGAACGGTCTTGTCGTGTATGTGCCCGCGGGTCACGATCACCACGTAGCTGCCCGCCTCCACGGCCAGGCCTTCAAGGCAGCCCGAGAACGAATCCACGACCCGTGTCTCAGCGAAGGGGAAGCGCTTCGGGCTGGCGAACTCGCTCCGGTCGTCGAGGACGGACACCCTGAAGCCCACGTGGGAAGCGAGCGCGGCCGTCTCCCTCGCCACGTGCCCGGCGCCGAAGATGAAAAGGGATTCCCTGCTCTCGAGCACGTCGAGACAGAACCTCCTGCCCCCGATGTCCATCATGGCCGAGCCCGTCACCGACCCGGCCGCCTCCCGGATCAGGTCGAGCAGAGTCTCCGGGAACGGCGGCTCATCGTGGAGCCCGCCATTAAGGAGGAACCTGCCCAGGGTCAGCATGTGCCGCCCCTGGCTCAGGAACTCGGTGCACAGGACGTTCCTGCGGCAGAGCTCCTCGTCATCCCGCAGTGCGTCAAAGACCCGGACCGCGTCCCGGTCGGCCTTCACGTGCTCGCACAGGAACTCGAGGGTGCCCCCGCAGATCATGCCCGCCTCGGCCGTGTCGTCCGCCGTCATGGCGATCCTGGTGAGGGCGGAGCGTTTCTCGTCGATGATCCGGGCCGCCTCCCGCAGGGCCGTGGCCTCCACGAGGCCGCCTCCGATGGTCCCCTCGGTGCGGCCGTCCGCGAGGATGATCATCCGCGCCCCGGCCTCCCGCGGGGCGGAGCCCGTACTGCTCACCACCCGCGCCAGGACGAGGTCCTGACCCGTGCTGAGAAATGCGCTCACTCGAGCGAGGATCCCGGCCATGGCCTCACCCTCCCCGGGGCAGGTCCGCCCCTGGTGCGGCGGCATGGGACGTGCGCCTACTCACCCTGTCCCCCGCATGCGAGCAGTGCCCTCTTCACCAGGGTCCGGGCCACCTGGACCATGTAGGCGTTGTGCTGCAGGGGCCGGGCGTCGGCTATAGCCTCCCGGGCCGCCTCTGCTGCGGTCTCCTCGTCGAGGAACCTGCCCGCGAGGGCCCGTTCGGCCGCATAGGCCCTGCGGGGCGTCACGTACACCGCGTTGAGGCAGATCCGTGCCTCCTTCACGACGCCTTCGTCGAAAGTGAGCATAGCGGCGCAGTTCACGATGGGGAAGTCGATGGATTTGCGCTGGGCGAACTTGAGGAACGCCCCCTTCGTCCCGGGAGAGGGCACCGGGATTCGGACCCCGGTGAGGATCTCGTCCGGGTCCAGGACGGTGGTTCTGAGAGGCCTGACCGTGAAGAGGTCCATGACCTTCATGGTCCGCTTCGAGGTCTCCACCTCGGCGTCCAGCGCGATCAGGACAGGCGCCGTGTCGCTGGGGTGTACCGCCACGCACCCCTGCTCAACCGAGGCGCCGAAGATGGAGTGGAACCGGTTGTCGCCCTTGAGGGCGTAGCACCTGCCGCCCCCCTTCCTCAGGCAGGAGAACCGGTTGTTCGGTCCCCGGTAGTACCAGCACCTGATGTCCTGGCAGAGGTTGCCGCCGATGGTGCCCAGGTTCCTGAGGTGCGGAGATGCGGTCCTGTCCGCTGCCTCGGCCAGGGCAGAGTATTCGGCCCGCACGGCCGGGTGAGACGCCAGGGCCGAGAGCCTCGTGAGCGCCCCGATCTTCAGGTAGCCGCGATCCTCCCCGACGGCGTCGAGGCCGGGTATGGTCTTGATGTTCACCAGGGTCTCGGGATAGGAGGGCAGCACCAGGTCCTTCATCCTGCCGAGCAGGTCGGTCCCCCCGGCGATGACAGCGGCCCTGCCGCCGTAGCGGCCAAGGATCTCGACAGCCTCGTCCATGGAGGTGGCATTGAAGTGCGCAAACGGCTTCACCTCTCACCCCCTGAGTCTTCTTTTTCCTTGAGGAGAGTCCTGGCCGCCTCCCGCACCGCGACGATGTGCTGGGGATAGGTGCCGCACCGGCACAGGTTGCCGGACAGGGCCTCCCGGATCTCCCCTTCCGTGGGGTCGGGGTTCCGGTCCAGGAGGGCTTTCGATGTCACCACGAAGCCGGGGGTGCAGTACCCACACTGCATGGCATGGTGCTTCACGTAGGACTCGATGAGGGGGTGCCCGGCCCGGGCCACACCTTCCACGGTCTCGATGGTGCGGCCGTCGCACTCGATGGCGAGCACCATGCAGGAGAGCACGGGCAGACCGTCCATGATGACCGTGCATGACCCGCAGGCGCCCCGATCGCAGAACTGTTTGCTCCCCGTCATACCCAGGCGGTCGTGGATGAGATGGTAGAGGGTCCACTCCGGCTCCACGTTCATCGCATGCTCCAGCCCGTTGATGAGGAGTCTGATCCTGTTCGCGGGCTCGGGAAGGAGGCTCCCCTTGTGGTCGGCCAGGATGTGCTCCCGCAGCGCTTCGAAGCCTTCCCGCTGCGTGCTGCAGTAGGGACAGGTGAACATGCTGATGTCTCCGCTCTTGGCCATGCTCTCCTCCTTCATGTCTTTCCCAGGGCCTTCAGGACCTTGTCCGGGGTGATGGGGTGGTCGTCGATCCACACGCCGATGGCGTTGTATACGGCGGGTCCGAGGATACCGGTCATGACCGTGCCGATGTCCTCGCCGATGCCCACCGAGCCGTAGGGGCCGTAACCCTGGCCGGTCTCCACGAGGATGGTGCCGATGGGACAGGAGACGTCCTTGATGGTGGCGATCTTGTAGTCGAGGAGGTTGCCGTTGAGCATGACACCGGTGGCCTGGTCGTAGATCATCTCCTCGAACAGGCCCCGTGAGAGGCCCATGATCGAGCCGCCGTACTGCTGTCCCTCGCAGCTCATGGGGTTCATGGCCTTGCCCACGTCGTTGACGTTCACCACGGAGGTCAGGAAGATCCCGCCGGTCTCGGTGTCCACCTCCACCTCAAGGAAGTGCGCCTGGCGGGTGAAGTGGGGGCGGGGGTTCTCCGGGTTGTAGCTGCCCAGCTGGACCTGATAGCCGAAGGCGAAGAGGGGCTCGGAAAAGGCCCACCGGTAGCCCGCGCTCTCGGAGGACGAGATGGGGCCCGACTGGCCTGCCTCCCGTACGAAGTCCCCCAGGGACATCCTCTGGGAAGGGTCTGACTTCCTGTAGATGACGCTGTCCTCGATGTCGAGGTCATCGGGGGTACAGTCCGGGAACGCCGGGCGGTAGCTCCCCCGCTGTGTCCGGGCCGTGGGCGACACGGCGGCCTGAAGGATCTGCGCCTTCACGATCCTCGCCGCGTGGCGCACCGCCCAACCGTTCACGCTGGCGTTGGTGGAGGAGTCCGGCGACATGCGGAAGAATCCGGGATCGATCTGCGGGTTATAGCGCACGTCCTCAAGCCTGAAGCCCAGCTCATCCGCCGCGATCCGGCAGTAAGTGTTCTCCGCGTCCACCCCGTTGTCGCACCCCATGGCCAGGATGGTGGCCGTGCCGTCGTTGCGCTCGATGCGGATGGCCATCTCGCTCGTGCCGAGGGAGTCGTCCCACTCGTGGGTCCAGGTGAAGCCGACCCCGTGCATGCGGCCGTTGGGCAGCTTCCTCGTCCCCGGCGCATGCCACTTCGCGTCCCACCCGAAGGCGGTTTTCCCCCGCTCGACGCACTCCTTCATGCTGTCGACATCGGAGAACCCTCTATGCCGCCTCTCCTCGGCGAGGTGGTCCGTCCCGTGGCCCTCGATGCCGTCGTTCCTCAGCGCCACCTCGATGGGGTCGAGCCCGCATTCGGCCGCCACCCTGTTGAAGACCATGGTGATGCAGAGCGAGGTGGGAAGCATCTCGCACCTGGTGGGCACGGCCGGGCCCTTGTTCACCCACACACTCTCGGTGACGCCGTGCAGGTGGGGGATGGAGGTGTTCTCCTTGAAGTGGCCCATGATGTTGAACATGGGCCACAGCTGGTTCGTCATGGTGGATGAGCCCTTCACGGCGTTGATCCTGCCGTCCCTGTTGAATCCTACCTTCAGGGAGTATCTCCCGTCGTCCATGGACTGGCCGTAGAAGTCCTCCCGCCGGGTAAGGGCGTACTTCACGGGTCTTCCGGTCTTCTTCGCCACGAAGCCTGCGCAGTACAGGGGACCCATGTTCCATGGCACCTGAACCCAGCCGCCGAAGCTCGCGCCCTGGTAGAGGCAGTGGAGCTGGATCGAGTTCATGGGGATGCCGCCGTACCAGGTGGCCAGGTTCTTCTTCACCAG
>Ga0116162_10000663_pt1 | contig 24066 bp, 20 predicted proteins | sample AD_UKC105_MetaG_FD_89875 | JGI IMG/M metagenome (GOLD analysis project Ga0116162, IMG submission 89875) | Active sludge microbial communities of municipal wastewater-treating anaerobic digesters from Hong Kong - AD_UKC105_MetaG | ecosystem: Engineered > Bioreactor > Anaerobic > Digestate...
GCGATAAGCGGGCGTGTCATCGGGCAGGAGCATGCGCTGGTTGTGGTTGCGGACGCTGTGCGGCGCGCGCGCGCGGGGCTGCAGGACCCGAACCGCCCGATCGGTTCGTTTATCTTTCTCGGCCCGACGGGTGTGGGGAAAACCGAGCTTGCGCGGGCGCTTGCGGAGTTCCTGTTCGACGACGAGCGGGCGATGGTGCGGCTGGATATGTCCGAGTTCATGGAGAAGCATTCCGTGTCGCGGCTGATAGGCGCGCCTCCGGGGTATGTCGGCTATGACGAGGGCGGGTACCTGACCGAGGCGGTCCGGCGCAGGCCTTACGCGGTCGTGCTGTTCGACGAGATCGAGAAGGCGCACCCGGATGTTTTCAACGCGCTGCTCCAGATCCTGGATGACGGCAGGCTCACCGACGGGCAGGGCCGCACGGTGGATTTCAAGAATACCATCCTGATCATGACTTCAAACGTCGGCAGCAACTGGATCATGGACGAGAACGGCGATCCGGAGTCGATCCGCGACCGCGTGATGGATGCGCTGCGCGCGCAGTTCAGGCCGGAGTTCCTGAACCGTATCGACGAGATGGTGATCTTCAACAGGCTGAGCCGCGACGACCTGAAGGGGATTGTGGATATACAGCTCGATTACCTGAGGCAGCGGCTTGCCGGGCGCAAGATCGGCATCGAGGTTACCGACGCCGCGAAACGGCAGCTCGCGGACATGGGTTACGATCCCGTGTACGGCGCGAGGCCGCTCAAGCGTGTCATCCAGCGCGAGTTGCAGAACCCGATCGCGATGAAGGTGCTCGAAGGCGGGTTCGGCGAGGGCGATACTGTGCTTACGGATTACCGCGACGGCGCATTTGTGTTCGATCGGAAATAAGTCCCGGACCGGCAGGCACCGCCTGCTCTTTGTCCGTTTACGTTCTCACTTCGTGATCAGTTCAAACTCGAAAACACCTTGGTGTATCCTTTGTCGCTGTCATCGCTCGGCGGCCCAGGCCGCTCTTTGTCTTTTTACGGATTTTCTTCGTGACAGGCTGTTTTAGTGAAAACACCTTATCCCGGATTTCTCACAGAGAAATCCGGAAGATCGTGATAACATCTGTCCTGCTGTGCAGGGTGGCATGCACAAGCTTTGCTCTGTGCATGAATCAGCAAAAATCGGTTCGTGCGCGGGTTTTTGGATAGACTCTACATGCGTTCTCACGATTTTTAACCTGCGCTGGTGAGAAATGCGGGCTAAACCTAAAAGCCCGGCGGAGCCGGGCTTTCGTGTTCGGTTAAAAATAATTTTTAGTTGCCGCAAAGCGACTTTATTAATAATGGTTTTAAGAACCTATTGCAGTATTGCCTACCATGCTCGGGTTGAGGCCGTCGTAGATCGCGTCGAGCAGTTCGACGGTTATGAGCGGCTGTGCGTTGGCCTGGGAGTAGGTGATGTTTGTGGTCTGCTGTTTGATCTGGTTTTTGGTGAAAGCGGTTATTTCCTCTGCCATATTCGCGTCGAGTATTCTTGATCTCGAATCGGATGTCCATGTCGATTCCGCGTACAGGTCGTCTATCGTGTGTTCGAGCCTGTTCACCTGAGTACCGAGCTCGTTTCTGAGATCGTTCAGCTTATCGAGCTTGCTGGTGATGTCCTCGATTTTGTCGTAGGCATAGCCCTGGTACCAGTTCAGGGTTGCATCGCCCGGGGGGTCCGGCGGCGCATAGGGAGTGGCGAAGTTGTTGAATTCGCCGATCACAAGATCGTCGATGATGATGGCGATCCTGTTGGAAGCGTCGTTGTTGGCGCCGACCTGAGCGTCGAGGCCTGTTGCGAACCCGGGTCCGTTGGATGTGAAAATGTTTTTGTGGTTGTAATTGATTCTCGCCCACACACCATCGTTAACATTGCTTGCGAGACCATCGTACGGATTCAGGAGAGTGACGCTCATATAGATGTCGTCTTTCAGAACCTCGATTTCGCGCTGGAGGTTCATGCAATCGTGGAACTGGAGATCGGAAGCGTCGGCGCCCTCGTGATTGTTGATGGTTGCGATGTTTGCCAGCCTGAGAGAAAGATCGCGCATGCGCAGCAGCTTGTCGGAAATACCATCCATGAAATCGTCTGTTAACTGAAGAAGCTGAATGGTATCCTCGGCATTACTGATTGCCACATTGGTGCCTCTGATCTGAGCAGTCATTCCTGAGGAAATTGCGAGTCCGGAGGGGTCGTCAGCCGCTTTGTTAATCTGGTAGCCGCTTGAGAGTCTTTCGATTTTTTCGTTGTACTCAAGTTGGTTGAGTCTTGAATAGTTTCTTGTGTACATAGCGTACACATTTGTATTTACGGCTATCATCTCACTACCTCCCTGTAGTCGATGCCAATGGACAGAATCCCTTCTGTCCGCCCGCTCTTTCCGGTAAAAAAGAGCGAGGTTCGGATCATTTCCTGCATGATCCTGTTTAAAACATCGGAATTCGGGCTGAAAACTTTAGCGGATTCGAAATGTTTTTGGCGCATGCCGGCAATTTGAATGTCATGAAAAACACTTTATTTAAAAGGGAATTGTGTGTTGTTGTCTGTTTTGAAGCCCGTTGTTGAGTGGTTAACCTGCATTTCTTTGTGAGAAATCCGGGTTAAGTCGAGGAGTGTTGCCTGTCTGTTATAATCTTTATAATTTCGTCGGCGCGGATCGACCAGCTGTTTTTTTCGGCTTCGGCACGCCGGGCGGCGATGGTTTCGGGTTCATCGGCGTGGATCGCCGATCTGACAGCGGCGTCGAACTCTTCCGCGGCAGTGGCAAACGAAATAAAATCCGCAAGGGGCGCCAGCCCGTCCAGAGGAACCGAAATAATCGGTTTTCCGGCGGCGAGGAATTCATAGGCCTTTATCGGATCGAGACTGTGCGTGAACGGTGTCAGCGCATGCGGGATGAAACAGGCGGCGAAATGGGCGACAAAGCCCGGAAGCGCGTCGTAAGGCTGTCCTGTTATCAGGTACACGTTCGGCAGGGCTTCCAGTTTCGAGACAGTTTCCGCCGGCAGATGGTTCGGCCCTACGAAAACAAGTGAATAGTCGCCGCCCGCGAGTTTCGATATGGACATGACAAGCTCGGCGTCTATCCGGTCCGCGTGCAGTGTTCCGGTGTATCCTATACGGGGTTCGGGGATGTTTTCGAGCTGATCGGGAACAGGCGGATTTTCAATATTGTACATAGCGGGATCGACGCCGTTGGGCATATAAATGACATCGGCGCGTGATTTTTCACGGTCGGCTTTCAGGTTCGGCGAGACCGTGAACACGATGTCCGCTTTTTTAAGGAGCGCGGAAGCCTGTTTCCGGATCTTTTTTCTCTGGGCCGGGGGGATGTCTGCGTGCTGCCAGTCGTCGGTGATGTCATAGACGGCGCAGCGGTGTTTAATAAAGCGCGGCACGCACACGCCGTATTCCGGCGTTATCCATAAAACGGGGTTATCGAACCCGAGTTTTCTTGCAGCATCTCGGATATGCATCCTGTAGAGCATGGAATTCAGCCCGCCAAGGCCGGGAACGCTGTTCGGGAAAGGATCGGCCGGGGTGAGCACGAAGATGTTTTCGGCGACTTTCCTCGGCGGCCCCAGAATATTGGATTTACTTTCTTCGGTCAGGTTCGGAATATTCGGCATTCCGGCGATCAGCCTCGGGACCGATACCGGCGGCTCAACGAACAGTATCCTGTGGTCGCGCGCCCATTCTTTCGCGAGAAAGTGCCGCCTTCGCCTCACATCGCTCCACACGTCCCTCGATATGATAATTATTTCGCCTGCTTTTTTCATAAGCCCTGCATCACCGGTTTTATGTAACATTGAGCATATATCATACGCGCCCGGTTACGCAATATTGTTATCGAAGGCAATCAATATCGCGCCGTGTTTCGGCGATTATCCTTTTAAAATCGATCCCGTATCGCCTGTCGTTTGCGTGAACCGAGAAAATCATGTGAATTGCATAGTCGTGATTTTCCTGGAACCGCTCGATCCGGGCGATTGATTCGAGGCGGGTGTCGCGCGGAACCGAGCCGGGTTTGCCGTCGTGAACCGAGCGGATGGTCCCGAGTTCCCAGTCGCCGGTGAACGCCGCGCCTTTGAAGATCACGAACGTGTCTGTGCTGCTGTGTTTCGGAGCGTGAACAAGGAAAATCGGCTCGCCGCCTATGTGGATTAAATCGGCGGATTCAAAATAATTCACTCTGCGGGCATCGACCGGAAGCGCATCGACGGCGTGCCTGAACCCGGACTGGAGCGTCATTATCGACTCGGGAAACCGGGCCAGGAAATCCGCAGTGGTAGCGGGATTAATGTGGTCCGGGTGGCAGTGTGAGCAAAGCAGGCGCGTGATTTTGCAGCGCAGGGAGCCGCAGGCATTCGCGGCGGCATCGGCGGGCGAGACGGCGCAGTTGTTTTTCCCCGGCAGTTCCAGGATCGCGGCTTCGCCGTTCTGGACCAGCAGCCAGCAGCCGCTGTCGGGCGCGTAGTTTCCGAGCAAATATATTCCATCAGCCCATTTTTCCATAATCAGCCACTTTTTGAAAATACATTATGCCGGTTGTCCGCCGCTTCATGACGATATTGTTGATATCAACTAATTTGCTCTTTTAATTATACAGGATTGTGGGTATAATATCTCCTTATCAAGCCAGTAATAACAGAATAACGAAGAGGTGCCGGGCTTATGAGGAAATTCTTCACGTGTATTGTGGCAGTCACAGTAGTGCTTATATATTCATCGATTACAATGGCTCAGGATTCAGTAAATTCGGAAAAATTCTCCCTTTACTATGTTTCCAGGAACCAGACATGTTCGCAGGAAAGGTTTCTTGTCGAGAATGAGCCGCCGCTTGTCAAGCATGTGGATCTTATGCCTGTCAGCCCCGGGCCGGATGATGATATCAGGGTGGCTGTAAAGGTCGAGAACAATCCTTTGTTCACGAGAAGCAGGCCTTTGATAGTTCAGCTCCATTATTCAATAGATGGGGGTCGGAACTGGACTGTCATCGAAATGGACGATCTGAGAGACGATATGACGATGTGGGAAGGTGTTATCCCGGCGCTGGGTGAGGCGGGAGAGATAGATTATTTTTTCACGTCCGAGGATGATTCGGGGAACCTGTTGATTGAAGTGCCGGCGCTGGAAATGGAGTGGGGTTCAGCGGATGGAATGGCGATGACGGGTTACCTGGAGGACGAAGACGACGATTTCAGGATGGTAAAAGACGATCTGGACATCCTGCAGGCGCGGGTTGGATACGACGGCGAGAGCCTGTATTTCGGAATGAAGGTGCAGGGCCGTATCTCTTCAGGAACAGTTACGCCGTTTGAAATTTCCATATACAGCGTGGGGATATATTATCCGGATGAGATCAACGACGGAAGCTTCAGGTCGGACCTGGTGCTCGAACATTCGCAGCACGCGCAGTTCGTGATGTTCCCGGTGGTGGGTTTGCTGGATGTCGAGAGGAAGCTTTCCGAAGTGCTCGCGGCGGATGCACGCTATTACACGGACGACGACTGGTTGTACCTGAGATTCAATACGAAGGTGCTGGATAATAAGGATTTCGATTACCTGAGGATCATCATGGGAACTGCAACGGCGGTTGATTACACGCCGCTTGTGGCAAAGCCGATAGACACGACTTCGTTCATAAATCTTGTGAAAAGCGACAGGAAAATAATTATCAACTGATTGCGGGGCGGGTTGAGGAACAGCGCCATTGATCAGGAACCTTTTGAATAAGTAATACACAGAAAACAACGAGCTGTTTAATTTCTGTTTCTTTCCTGTATGTTGGACATTATTACTGTTTCCGCCGGAGCCGGCGCGGTATACGTGTTGAAATTGACCGGCAGGTGCAAAAAACCATGGGCGTGAGCCTGCCGGCATCCTTTTTACAGAAACAATGTCAATTGTGTAAAGCTTGCTGAAATCAGGAGGGGAATCGGGACAAAAAAAAGGCCACCTTTTCTGGTGGCTCTTTTTAGGAGGAGTTGCTGTGGCTAACAGCAACCATGTCAATCAATATAGTTATCGGCTGATATCCGGGAGGACTTTAGCGATTTTTTAAAAAAAACGGCTTTTTTTTCAGGGCTCTTTTTAAAAGTGGTCAACTTGAATTTTATATTGATATAATATAGAATGTTCTCTGTCCAGATAACAGATGTGAGAGATATCCATTCAATGGTGAGTAAAACTGAAGGTAAAATTTTAAGACAACAATCGGGAAAAGCAAAAAACATATTTGCAACAGTGATGGCTTCGTTGCTGGTGGGAGCATTCCTCGCGATGCTTGTTTACGCTTTGTTTTTTCACAGGCAAAGCCCGTTCAATATGATATTCAGAAACAAGAGTTTCGATTATTCCGTAAAGGCGGATCTTGCGGACACATATTATTTTGCCGAACAGTTCGAAGAAGCGCGCCCGATACTCGAAGAGCTGATAGAGATGAAACCGGATCTGGCGAGGCCGAGGGCGCAGCTTGGCGTTACTTTTGCCAAATTGGGATATCCCGACAAAGCGATCGAGTCGCTTGAGAAAGCGGTCGAGCTTGATCCGGAGTATCACGAGGCGTATGCGAACCTCGCGGCGATATACCAGGCCAAAGCCAGTGGCATGAGGGATATGATGGATTTTGTGAAGGCGAGAGAGTTGCTGCTTATCGCCGAAAGGCAAATCGAAAAGGCGCTGGAATTGAGGTCTGAGAACAGTAATTATCTGGAAATGCAGAAGAATATAATCAGTGATCAGGGTAAATTACCGGATTAGTAATTATCTGGAAATATTAATAATGACTTGAAAAGTATAAAAGTGAAATGATAAAATTCCGAATCCTGCAAGTGAGTTGGATTGGGAATATATAACTGCGGCAAATGCTGGAGGATGTTAAATGGATACAGCGTCTTTAATAGGTGTAATTTTTGGATGCTTTTGTATTTTTATGGGAAGTTTCAATGCGATGAACTATGAGCTGGGGGGCTGGCTGAAGCAGTTCGTCAATCTTCCATCAATATTCATCACGCTTGGTGGAACTATATCGGCAACGCTGATTCATTACCCGATGCCACAGGTTATGTCGATATTCCCGATTCTCAAGAACGTGTTTTCCACATCAACGGAAACCCCGAACGAGGCGATCGAGACGCTTGTAAGCCTTGCGGAAAAAGCGAGACGCGAGGGTCTTCTGTCGCTCGAATCCGATGTGGACATGCAGGAGAATGAATTCCTTAAAAAAGGTATTCAGCTTGTTATCGACGGCACGGACCCGGAGCTTGTTCGCGAGATCATGGAAATCGAGCTTGAATATCTCGAAGAAAGACACAAAGTCGGCGTAGGGCTGTTCGAGGCGATGGGATTCTATTCACCGGCATTCGGACTCGTCGGAACGCTTATCGGACTTATCGCTATGCTCGAATCACTCGGTGAAGATGTTGGAAACCTCGGGCCGAAAATGGCTATCGCACTTGTCACGACACTTTATGGTGCTGTTTTCGCAAACCTGCTCGCGCTCCCGATTGCCGGAAAGCTCAAGGTGAGAAGCGGAGAGGAAATCACTCTCAAGCAGGTTATGATTCAGGGTATTATCTGTATACAGGAAGGTAACAATCCCCGAATAGTTCGCCAGAAACTGATGAGCTTCCTCGCGCCCAAGGTGCGCAGAGAGATGGAAGCGGCCGGAGAAGGCGGAGAAAGAAGGGCTGCATAAATTATGGCAAGCGTACGTACCGGCAGAAAACCAGAAGAGCCACCCCGTGGTGCTGCCTCATACATGACAACATACGGAGATATGACGACGCTTCTGCTTATCTTCTTCGTTTTCATGTTCAATGTTACAACGGGTGTGAGCGAAGCAAGAGTAAATGCGGCAATATCCTCGTTCAAGCAGGCAATGGGCGTTTTCCCGAGTTCGATCTCGGTGTTGAGGCCGGACGAGGTCATGCTTGTCCCGAAAGAAAAGGGAACCAAGAATTACTGGGGACCCGAGAAGCAGCTTGAGGAACTCGAAAAGAGACTGCGCAAGGAAATCAAGAAAATGCAGAACCTCGGGCCGGGCTACCTCAATACGATGAGAGGCCAGAAGGAACTCAAGGTCACTATCGGAAGCCAGGCGATGTTCGAATCGGGGAAGGCCGATATTATCGGCGAGTTCCAGAAATCGCTGGACAGGATCGCGATATTTATCAAGGAAAATCATTTGAAGGTTATTGTGGAAGGCCACACGGACGACAGGCCGATCAGTACACTGCAGTATCCTTCGAACTGGGAGCTTTCCGTGAGCCGCGCTTCGCGTATTATCCGCTATTTCAACACCCAGCACGGGATTCCCAATAATATGCTTGCTGCCAGCGGATACGCGGACACTAGACCTGTCGCAACGAACGAAACCAACGAGGGAAGACAGAAGAACAGGCGTATCGAGATTATTCTGACGCCTACCGCTCTGACGCCGAAAGGCGCGCCGGAAAGCGCAGTGACGATTTTCGGCGACGGCGAGTTCTGATAAATCATTTGCAGATTCCAAAACGAAACGACAAAGCGGGCTTCTGAAGCCCGCTTTTTTATTTTGCTTTCAGTTCCGGTTATGGGAATTATAGTGATTCTCATAATAAAAACAGATTCACAGCTCGATCAGAAATCACAAATACAAAGATAGTGTGCCATGCACAAAGCTATTTCCTTTGTGCATGTATTCAAGTTTATTTTTGAGAATCACTATATGATAGCGATGGGTTGCCCGCTGAAGTGGAGATGCTTTCTCTGGATTCCGGCTGACAACATGCCGGAATGACGGCGGCTACCAGCCGCTCTTTGCCCTTTTACACTCTCGCTTTGTTAACCTGCATTTCTCACCAGTGCAGGTTAAAAGCGTGGAGACGGATTATCCTGAGGAGATTGTCTTCCGGCGAGGCGAGGTCTCCCGGCCCCCAATCCTTCATTTTTCGAAGGCGCGGCGAGTGAGTGGCGAAGAAGCATACTGTGAGGTATGTAACTCATGCACAAGCTTTGCTATGTGCATGAATCAGCAAAATCGGGATCGGTCACAGCCGCAACAGTATGCTCCCTCACCACTCACTTGCTGTTCCTTGTATTATCAGCCTTATCACGATTTTTAACCTGCGCTGGTGAGAAATGCAGGTTGCATTTCGACAATAATAATGAGAACTTAATTATGGATAATTATATCACATCGGGCGCACACGCGGAAGCGGAGTCGCTGAAAAGTTAATATTCAGCAGCGGCGTCGGTGCGGGGAAAGTGGCTTACCAGACACATTCGCCTTTCTGGTCGAGCCTGAGCACCCAGAGGTCGCGGCTACCAGCGCCTGCGGACATGGTCTGGCCTGCGACGATATAGCCGCCGTCGTTTGTGATTTCTATGGAAAGCGGAGAATCGTTCTGCTTGCCGCCGAACGCTTTCGCCCATACCTTCTCGCCGTTCGGGTTCAGCTTGAGCACGAGAATATCCATCGCGCCCGGACCCCAGAATTCCGATTGCTCGGCGATGATGAATCCGCCGTCCTGTGTCTGCCGGACTCCCATTATTACCCCGGCATAGCTTTTCTGCCATTCCGCTTTTCCCATGGAATCCACAAGCGTGATTTTGCCGCCCGCGACAACGTATTTCCCGCCGGGGATTTCTATTACAGTGTTTGCTGAATCGTTTTTGTCCCCGTAAGTTCCTCTCCACAGTTCGGCGAGATTTTCGTCGAGCTTTATCAGGAGGTCGTTGAAGGTGCCGTCATCGTTGTTTATCCTGCCGGCGGAAACGATAAAACCGCCGTCGGATGTGGCGACGATTTTGCTCGCGATCTCCAGCTCGTTTCTCTCGAGAATGGATTCGCGGATCAGTTCTCCGTCATCGTCGATTATGAGCACCCAGATATCGCCCTTGATTTTTCCTTCGCCGTTGGCGTAGCCCGCGACCACGTAGTTGCCGTCGCCGGTTTTGTCGATCGAAAACGCGGCCTCATCTGCCTGCGCGCCGAAGTCCTCGCTCCACACCTGGCCGCCCGCGAGATCGAGCTTCATGATCCGCATATCCATGTTCCCGGTTTCCGCGTGCTGAGAGTATCCGCACACTATGAACCCGCCGGGTGTTTCGATGATATCGGTGGCGGACTCGATTCTGCCTTCCTGCGAGAAAGTTTTTTCCCACTGGATATTTTTGTCGGCGTCGAGTTTCAGAACCCACATTTTGCCCGAGATGTTGCCCATGGCTTTTGCGCCCGCAATGATGAATCCGCCGTCGGACGTCTGCTTCGCCGCTTTTGCCCAGTCGTCGATCTCCGTGCCCAGCAGCAGCCCGCATTCTTCGGGCGATTTTCCGTCGTTGTTACTGCTGCATCCCCCCATTGTTATTATCAATACCGCGAAAAAAAGTAATATCAGTGATTTTTTCATGCCGGTCTCCCTATCTGGGTTTCATATTTATTATACATTAACCCGGATTTCTCACAGAGAAATCCGGAAAATCGTGATAATGCCTGTCCTGCTGCGCCGGGTGACATGCACAAGCTTTGCTCTGTGCATGAATTATGCTTCCTCGCCATTGCACTCGCCCGTCTTGTATAGTGATTTTGAATACATGCACAAAGGAAATAGCTTTGTGCAGGGCACACTATCTTTGTATTTGTGATTTCTGATCGAGTTGTGAATCTGTTTTTATTATGAGAATTACTATATTACAGGCATTGTCACGATTTTTAACCTGCACTGGTGAGAAATGCAGGTCAGTTAATCGCGTGGGATGAAACGGGATTTATTTTTTACCCCGGATTGTGTTAGATTATAACGGTGAGAATTATTGAATAACGGGAATGGTGATCTGATGAAAATACGGCATCTGTTGTTTGTTGTGTTGGCTGTTGTTGCGATAACCGTCACGGCGCGGGCCGAATCGAGGTACGGGAGCGAGACGTTCTTCGTCGATGCGCTTCAGACCGAGAAGCATTACTATGTATACCTTCCGCCGGACTACGATACGAATAAGGAAAAAAGATACCCGGTTGTAACGTTGCTGCACGGCTACAATTTCGTGCGGAACAACCCGGACAAGACGACGGAGATCGAGGAAGAGCACCACTGGATAGTGCAGGAGCAGGTGCCGGAGATATGCGACTGCCTGTTCACGGTCGGCGGCTATGACGAGCTTCAGCCGTGTCTCGAAAAGAACGGGGTGGGGCAGCCGGAGGGCGTGGTTATCGCGATGAAGGCGATATATCCCGAACAGAAGTTTCCGCTGCCGCCGATGATAGTCGTGATGCCGGACGGCGATTCGAGTTTTTACATGAACAGGCTGGACGGCGCGCCGCAGTGGCCGCCGCTCGACGGGCCGGATTTCGTCGCGGGGGTGCGCAAGGGCGGCTCCGGGCAGTACGAGACGTACATCGCGCGCGACCTCGTGAAGGATGTGGATTCGAAGTTCAGGACGATCCCCGAGCGCGACTATCGCGGGATCGGCGGCTTCTCGATGGGCGGGGTAGGGTCGATGAACCTGCTGCTGGGCAACCCCGATGTTTTCAGGTCTGTCACTTCACTGAGCGGGATGTACATGTTCACGCCGCTGCTCACGGATGCTTTTTCGCTGAGCTACATGAAGGGCTCGACGCCCGATCTGGCGACTGTCTTCTGCGAGGATCCGTCGAAGGGCGCGGACTGCAAGCTGAACAAAAAGTACATTAAACGCAACGATCCATATTACAGGCTCAGGAACCTGAAGAGAACGGATGTGAATGTGTATTTCGATGCCGGCGACTCGGATTTCTTTTCGAGCAAGAACGACTACGAATCGTTCAAGGTTTTCGATAAGATCCTGAAGGAAAAGGGAATCCCGGTGATGCCCGAGCAGCATATCATCGAGGGCACGGACCTGAACGCGAACGGGATACACACAGGGAAATACTGGCGGTCGCGGATGGGCGTCGTGTTCGCGTTTCATGCGCGGGCGTTCGGGCTGAGCGACTGAGCGGCGCTGTTATTCCAGGTTTGCGTCTCTGTATCCGTCGAGCTTGAAGATCGCTTTCACGATCAGGAAAAACAGCATAAAGAAGCAGTTCATCTCGAAGAGTACGCGCGAGCCGACTGTGATGAGGTCGAACTGTCCGGGCGGCCTCACGCCGAAAATGAACAGCCCGGCTTCGAAGTGCAGGTCGAGCAGGAACCCGATCAGCAACAGTCTCCAGAGCAGATTTTTATAACCTGTGAAGAAAATGACTGCGGCGAGTATCACGAACGCGATGGGTTCGACGTATTTTACCGTGTCGCCCATGACGCGCCATGTGAACACCGCGCCGTCGAGTATGCCCCAGTGGAACATGCCGAGCGGCAGGCCTGCGAACAGGATGATGTTTGCGGCGATCACGAAACGCGCGGGATACGCTTTTTTGAGCCACTGCTTCACGTCGATGTACGCGACGGTGAAGACGAATCCGTTGGTGACCCACGCGAGGCAGGCGGACGCGGCGGCGATGAGCAGCGGGTTGCCGGTGTCGAAGTTTCTTGTCCCGTTGAGGATCATCATGCCCTCGGCGGCGAGGTTGAGCACACCGGCGAGGTTGAATATCAGCAGCTCGGTCCATTTTTTGTTCGCGATTAGAAAGATGTTGAAGATCACCGCGACGAGCGGCACGAGCAGCAGGTAATCGTATGTCAGAATTCGTCCGATCTCGTGTGTGTGCATAATCGGCTCCCCGGTTTTTTCACTATTATATCATTAATGATCCCGTCAGGCAGGTGGCCCGGCCTCCGGCGGTTCAAGGGGCGCTTTTGAAAAAGCGTCCCTTGAAAATCCCCGCAAAACTTTTCGAGCGCGAAGCGCTGAGCGGCGGCCCAGGCCGCTCTTTGTCCTTTTACGAAATTTCTTCGTGATAGGCTGCTTGTTGAAAAACACCTTAGCGTATCTTTTGTCATGTCATTGCGAGGAGGGAGCCGGGCCCGTCGCCCGGCGAACGACGCGGCAATCCCGACTTTTTCAACAGCCTCTTCCGCTGTCACTTCTGCATGTTACGGTATAAATATTTGATTGTCCGGAAAATTCGGCATATCATGGATGGGCGCGATAGAGGCTGTTGAAAATTGTATCATAGAGAGTTTGTCATCCTGCGCGCAGCGAAGGATCTCGCCTTTATAATCGCTCCCATCGTCCCCGGTGGGAGCGCGAAGGATCCTGCTTTTGGAGCTTATTATTGAGATTCTTCGGTCGCTGCGCTTCCTCAGAATGACAGAGCGGGTATTTTTCAACAGCCTCGATGACGAGCATGCGAACAACGATGGAATTAAAGGAACCGTACAATGATAAAAAGGCAGGCAATGCTGGTACTGATAATGCTGGCGGTATTATGTTCGGCTGCGATAGCTGCGCCGCTGACGCCGCACGCTGAGATGCGGGCGATACGTGACGAGGCATCGGGCGCGGTGAATGTCGAGCTGAAGGTGTTCGACGGGACTCGGCAGACGGCGGTGTATGAGAAAAGCGTCCCGGAAGGGATAAAGAAGCTCGAAGATTTCGATACGTGGTACGAGGAGCTTTTTGCGCTGACGTATCTTTCAGGCGATTACGGCAGGCTGTGGAAGAACCTGCGCTCGAAAACGCGAAAGCTGACGAAGGATTTCATGACGCGCGAAATGGCAGCCGCGCTGGAGGGGCTGAAACTGCTTGTGGTTGTTGAAGAGCAGTACCCGTTTCCAGCGGACACGTTCAGGATAGGCGACCGCTGGCTGTTCGAGATTGTGCCGATCGTGCATTCGCCGACGGGCGGGGTGAAAGACCCTGCCGATGATTACGAATACGGCTCGATTCTGGTGATGGACTGCCAGGGCCCGGTGGACCGCGAGGGCGAGGAAGCGCCGCGCGTGATGGGGCATCTCGAAAAGCTGCCGGACGTGAAATCGAGCATGGAACTGACGCTGGAGAACGAGATCGCCGCGGCGAAGATCCAGACGCCGGGATACGATGTACTCCACCTCGCGACACACGCGCACCCCGACGAGTTTTTTCCCGGCAGGGGCGACGCGGGGATAACCGTCGGCAGGCTGCGCGGGCTCGATGTGCCGTTCAGGTTCATACTCTCCACCGGCTGCAACACGGGCAACCCGCTTTTCGCGGGCGCGGTGCTGGATGAAGACACGCTTTTTTATGTCGCGTCGATGTACAAGACCGCGGGCAAAGACGGAGAGATTCTCGCCGGGCTGTTCTACCCGCAACTTTTCGCGGGCGCATCGCCGTTCGACGTTTTTTACAGAGTGAAACAGCGCATCACCGGCAAAAAATCCGATATGCCGGACATCCTGCGGTTCGCGTTCTACGTGAGGTAAAAACGCTGCCGATAAGAACCGGTTTGACACAACCCGGCTGAATTTGCTTATAATAGATATACAGGATAAATGAAAACGGACGGTTCCGGCGGTGGAGATTTCGTCGCCGGTGTAAGAAATTCCGGTCCGGCGTAATTAATAGCTGAACAAACCGAGAGGTACGAGTCATGAGGAAATCACTTCTTTGTATATTGACTGCGGCGTTGCTCCTGGTGTCTGTTGCCACATGTTTTGCCCAGGACACGAATTACAAGTTCGGCATCCTCATGGGGCCCGGCTCGAAAGACCAGCAGTTTAAAGTTATTTTTTCCAAGATAATTGAATATGTAGGAGAAACGGAAAAGCTCGATTTCGAGCTTATATGGTACATGGAAGAAGATAAGCTGCTTTCCGACGCGAAAGAGGGAGTACTTGATTATATATATACAAAAAAGGCCGACCCGTTTTTCGCGCTGATGGAGGATTACGGATATGTTCCGTTTCTCGGGATATCGCTGTTCGGCAAAAAAGCGGTGGGGATATGCCTGTACGGGATCGGGGAACACAAGATCACGGGGCTTGAGAGTCTCAAGGGGCTTCATCTCGTGACCTATGCGGCGCGTGACGGCTATTTTCCGCTCCGCAACCTGCTCGGCGACGATTTCGAGTCCATTTTTTCGAAGATCACGCTCAGTAACGCCGGGATGGATTCGCTGGATTATATCACATCCGGCAAAGCGGATCTCGCGTTTGTTCATCAGATGAATGTCGAATCGCTCAAATCATTCAACCCGACTCTCTACAAGAAATTCAAGCAGTTGCTTTGCACGACCGCCCAGCCGTCACCTTCGATCCTGCACTCGAAAACAGCGCCCCCGGAACTCACGAAAAAAATCACCGAGATCATGGAAAGCGCCTACAATGCGGATTTCATGAAGACTTATAAAAACCTGATGAAAACAGCGAAGATAAGGTTCTTCGAGGTCAAGCCGGAAGATTTCCCGGAAACCATGAAGCTGTACCGCCATGCGAGAGCCAGCGGCTGGGAAAAGGATTACCAGGCTTTCATCAAAAAATACGAAGACACGATTATTGAATCGAAATAGCGGTCCCGGCGCTGCGGCGTCCGGGTTGCGGGCCGGGATTTGAGTGCGCCGCGCCACTGGAATATAATATCCTGAATGAAAAGCGAAAGATTAATGTCAGGCCGCGCGGGGGCCGTAATCATCGCAGTGTTTCTGCTGGCGATATTTGTGCCGCTGGCTATGGCGGTGCCGGGCGCGTTCGGCAGCGGCGGCGGCGCGCGCAAGGCGATCTCGGCGGCGGCGTTTCGCGGCTGGTACGAAAAGAGCTTCGGGATGCGCGACCTGCTCGTGCGGGCGCATGCCGTGTTGAAGCTGCGCGTGCTGGGTGTGTCGTCAAACCGCAAAAATGTAATCAAGGGCCGTGACGGCTGGTTTTACTACACGGACGAGAATATCACGGACTACTACCGCGCGGCGTATCCCATGACAACCGGCGAACTCGAAAAATGGCGTGCCGGGCTGGAACAGACCCGCGACTCACTCGCGGCTCGCGGCATCCAGTACATCTTTTTCATTGCGCCGAACAAACAGACGATCTATCCCGATTATTTCCCGGCATCGCTGAACCGGATCAATCCCCAGACTCGGCTGGAACAGCTCGTTGATTACATGCGGGCGCAATCAGGCTACCGCATGCCGGATCTTCGCGACGCGCTGCGCGGGGGCAGGGCGGACGGGCTTGTGTACAGCCGCACGGATACTCACTGGACATCGTTCGGGGCGTATCTGGCGTATGCGGAAATCATGCGCGAGGTCGGGCTTCGCTACACGGGGGCGGGGCCGAGGCCGCTGTCGGAATTTCACATCAGGCAGGTGCCGATGAGCACCGGCGGGCTCGCGAGAATGCTGGGGCTCGGCGGCAGGATGACCGAGTATGTGCCGGAGCTTGTGCCGCTCGAACCGCGTCGCGCCGTGATCGAGGAGAAATACGCGGAGGGCGATGTGCGTATCGTCGTGTCGCGGTGTCCCGGCGCGGAACTGCCGCGCGCCGTGGTGTTCCACGATTCGTTCATGAACGCGATGATCCCGTTCCTCGCGGAACATTTCCGCATGGCCGTGTTCGTGCATAAGTCCGAGTTCGACACCCGCCTCGTGGACGAGTTCCGGCCCAACATTGTCATCGAAGAAATGGTGGAACGTATCCTCTGACCTTCGGCGTTGGTCGTGTTGTCAGCCCGGATTTCTCACAACGAAATCCGGAAAACCTCGATAAGGTCAATCCTTCTGCGCCGGGTGCCATGCACAAAGCTATTTCCTTTGTGCATGTATTCAAGTTTATTTTTGAGAATCACTATAACTGTTCTGGATTGAGATATTTGTTTTAAAGTAAAAAACCCCCGTTTCCGGGGGTTTTGTTTTCGGATCAGGTTGTGCCGGTCAGATAGTTTCGAAGAGCGTTCCCGAAAGTATGCCCGCGACTATCTGCTCGGAGTCGAGTTCATAAGCCTTGTTTGCGATTCTGTCTTTGACTTCGGCGACTTTCTGCTCGTCTTTCTTTTCAAGCTCATCGTATCCGGCGCGCAATTTCTGCATCAGCCTTGATTTTGATGATATCTCGAAACCGTCGGACTCCGCCTTTTTGGGGGCTGTGGCACCATATGCTTTCTGTGCCTGCACCGCGCCCGGCTTTCGCGTCTCGGCTTTCTGAATTGAATTGTCTGGTATGAACGGGACTTCCATTGTTCTCACCACTTTTTTATTGACTTCACTAATATTATCGTCAGTTTTTCATATTTCTTAACATTTTATAATTAATAACCCTTTATTTAAAGCAAAAAAGGGAAATACATTTAAAATAAAATGTTTCCTGACCGCCTAATGATAACACAATGATGTTTATTTGAAAATAAGCTTATTTAAATGTTTTTTCGATATTTCAGGAACAGGCTGTTCAAAAATCGCCCGGAATGTGTCATTCTGTTGAACAGGAGGGCGAAAAACCCCGGTTTGATATAGAATATATAAGCATAGAACTGAATAATAACAGGAATATATATAGTAATGATTATCCGGGGATTTTGTATAAATGGAATTTAAGCTGCCGAATGACATAGAGGTTGTTTGCCGCGAGCTTGGCGAGTTGTTTTCGCGCAAAAACGAGAGATTATACCTTGTGGGAGGAGCCCTGAGGGATGTAATCCTTGGTGTCGGCACAAATGACCTTGATTTCACGACATCCGCGCCGCCTGCGGCGATCCGGCGTCTGGTGGGTCCGGTTTCGGAGCACTTATACGATAAGTCACGCGCGAAGGGGTATGGAACCCAGGGCGTGAAGCTGAAAAGCGGCGTCGAGGTGGAAATTACCCCGTTCAGGCGGTGCGCGATTCCGGAGGCGGGTGAGCCGTGCGATTCGCCTGACGTTGTGTCCGGAATAACGCTCGACGAGGATCTGCGCAGCCGTGATTTCACGGTTAACGCGATGGCGATGGATGCAGGGCCGTCGGGATTCGGCTCGATTGTGGACCCATGCGGAGGCCGGGCCGATCTCGAAGCTGGGATGTTGCGCACGCCGGGTGATCCGCTGCGCACTTTCGAGGACGACCCGCTGCGGGTTCTGCGGGCGGCGCGGTTCATATCGCAGTTCGGGTTCGAGCCTGCGGCAGGGCTGGCGGAGGCGGTCCGGCATGTTGTGGCTGAAACCGGCTGGCTGGAGCGGGTGGCGATGGAGCGCGTGCGGCTGGAGATCGAGAAGATGCTGATGGCGGCTGAACCTTCGCGCGGGTTCCGGCTGATGCGCGGGTGGGGCCTGATGGGGTTCTGGCTGCCGGAGTTGGAGCGGTTGATGGATATGGAGCCGGAGGCGGGGTTGAGTCACAAGAATCTGTTGGAGCACACGATGCTGGTTCTGGATCGCGCGGCGGAGACAGGGCCGTCGAGTATCGAGTTCCGGCTGGCGGCGTTGCTGCACGATGTCGGCAAGACCGACGCGCGGGAAAACAGCGGGGAGGGTTATACGTTCCGAGATCACGACAGGATCGGCGGCGCGATCGCGGAAGAGATTTGCCGCAGGCTGAAGTTCAGCAACGATGCGGTGTCGCACGTGGCCGACCTGGTACGGAAGCATCACCGGCTGAGCGCGTATGAGCCGGAATGGACGGATTCGGCGGTGCGCCGCGCGCTGAACGATCTCGGATCGCGCTACGCGGAGATTCTCGCGCTGTCGCGAGCGGATATCACCACGTCGTTCCCGGGAAAAAGGGAAAAACGCATGCGTATGCTCGATCATTTCCTGGGCAGGGTGGGGAAGCTGGAGCTGGACCAGGTTCTGAACCCGAAGCCGCCGATTAACGGCAGGGAGATCATGGAACTGCTCGGAACAACGCCGGGAAGGGAGGTCGGTCGGGCGATCGACTATCTCAAGAAGAAGGTCATCGATGGAGAGCTTGAACCGGATGACGCCGAAACCGCGCGGCGAATGGTCGTCGAGCGGCAATGGGTCGGAGACGATAGCTGACCACTTATCGCAACAAGCGGTGAGATTTAAATCACAACACGCAAAAGCAGCCTGAAAAACCCTTTATTAAAGCCATTTATTCGGTTATTGAGAAACGGCGCATTTTTTTTGCGCTGCCCGCTAAAAAAACACGGAATATGGTATCATTGTTTTATTAATTATCCGTACTAATAGAAGGTTTCACCGGGTGGAGCGGGAGAAAAATGGGAACCGGACTCGGGCGAAAAAGGCCCCTGATTATTGATCTTCTTGTAACATATTACCTGTTTCAGCTTGCATGGCTGACGTTGCTGCCGGTGGTCATGATTGTGTTTGTGCCGCCCGGCTCGCTGCCTGGCACGGTGGTATCGACGTGTTTTCCGCTTATGTACCCGGCGGTGTGGATTGCTGTGGGTATAACGATCCTCACGATCGAGGGAATGTTCCGCATGCGGCTCTGGGGTCTGAGGCTTGCGCGGCTCCAGTCGATCGGGGTAATCCTTGGCTGTGTGTACGCAGTATTCGCGGTAGTCATGATCCCGGGAACAGGTATCTGGACGCTGCTTGAACTGTACCCGGTGGGGATCATCGGGCTGGTGTCATTTGTGGCGGCGTCGGTTGCGTTCATGCAACTCGGGCGTGCAGAGTTGCAGGAGTTGTTCGAGCCGGAAAACGCGCGGGCGTGGGTGCCGGTGGCCAGGTCTGTTGTATTTACTCTCGCGCTCGCGTTGATTATTTGTCCCGCGCTGAACATCAACAGGCCCGAGGGTATGAGGCCCGCGCCGTATGTCATGCGGGCGGCGAGTTTGCAGATCCCCGCCAGCCCGAGCCCGAAGGGGCAGTGGGCTGATTGGCACATGGCGAATGCCGCGAAGAAAGAGCCTGCGCCGAAAAGACCCGTGAAAGCGGCGAAAAATCCGTCGCCCGTGGAACTATGGGAAAACGAAACCATAGAAACCACCATTGTGATTTCGAGCCGCGCACCGGATCCCATGCCTGTCGAGCTCTGGGCGAACCGCTGAAAAAATGATGTATTAACCGATAAATATCAATCGAATTATTCCTGTACTGGCAATTAATATGCTTTGCTCGCTTCCGTCGCCCCCACCGGGGAGGGCGTGAAAAACGAGATCCTTCACTGCGTTCAGAACGACAAGCTCTCAACTAAGCATCAGCAATGCCGCTGTTATTTCCGATCTTCGTAGAGAATGACGACAAATGAAGTTCGGGCGGCGATCGGGACAGTATTTCGACACTGTTGTCCGCGGCACGCCGGTTGCCGGTCGGTGGGTGAAAACTGCCATAGCATTGAAAAATATCCGTTATGGTTATAATTATTGAAGTTGTAGCAAAGTTAGGTACCGGACGGAGAGGGAATGAAAAGGGACAGGATAAGGCTGCTGGCGCTGGCGGATTTGCATTTCAAGCGATACGGGGTGAACCTCGGACTTGATTTTATTGATTCGTCGAGTGAAATGTACACGGGCCGCGAGTTGATAGCCAGGCTTGATGAACTGTTGCGCCGCAAAGTGGAAGAGGTTGATCACATAATCATTGCAGGCGATCTCACCAACTGGGCGCATACTTACCAGTACGGCCCCATCGAGATCGTGCTTAACAAGTACGACGGCAGGCAGATTTCGGTCGTGCCCGGCAACCACGACATGATGCTGAACCCGGTGAAGAATCTCAACCGGCGGAAATATCAGCGCAGGTTCGACAAGTATCTCGGCAGGTTCATGACGGACCGCAAGGACGGCGACCGCCAGTATTTCCCATACGAGAAGAAGCTCGATGAAGACGTCGTAATCATAGGGCTCGACACCACGACCGGGATCGGAAACCGGTACCGGCATTCGGCGCTGGGTTTCTCGGCGTCGATCGGGCGGGTGGGGCTCGACCAGCGGCAGGAACTCGAAAGCATCCTCAACAGCGAAAGGCTGGAGGACAAATGGATACTGCTTGTAATGCATCACGACCCGCTCGACAAGCAGCATTTTTTTACGCGGCTCGGCGATATCGACAGCTTCAGAGAAATTCTTGCCGGGGTGGGAAAACACAGGAAGGTGATTCTCATCTGCGGGCACAATCATAAAGGGATAATCGATTATTTCGGCGACAACGTGCTGCACATTCAGCCGCCTGCGTTCTGCGGGCAGCGCGCTCCGAAAAAGGGCGGATACTTCGACATCACGGTTTATCCCGATCTCTCCTATGAATTAAACGAGGGTTAGCCCGGATTTCTCACCGGCGCAGGTTAAAAGTCGTGAGAATGTCTGTAGAGGCTGTTGAAAAATGTTACCGTAGAGAGTTTGTCATCCTGAGCGCAGCGAAGGATCTCGCTTTTGGAGCTTATTATTGAGATTCTTCGGTCGCTGCACTTCCTCAGAATGACAGAATGGGTATTTTTCAACAGACTCTGTAGTGTCTATCCCAAAACCCGAGACCTTTCGGCCCGAGACCTTTCGGCCCGAGACCTTTTTTGCTGATTCATGCACAGAGCAAAGCTTGTGCATGTCACCCGGCGAAGGCAGGACAGGTGTTATTTGTTTATCACAGATAGTATGGAACACGGTACGAAGCGCCTGCCGTCATTCCTGCATGCAGTCGGCAGGAATCCGGAAAACTCCGTATTGCCGGGCGGGGGGGGTTACAGCCTGCCTTCGCGGGCGCGGCGCTCGATCTTGTAGATGAACGCCAGTATTTCAGCCACTGCCTGGTAGAGTTCATACGGGATGGTGTCGCCGAGATCGAGTTTCACAAGCAGTTCGACCAGTGACCTGTCCTTGTGCAGCGGGATACCGTGCTCGTCCGCGAGCTGGATGATGCGCTCGGCCACATGCCCTTTGCCTTTTGCGATAACTTTAGGCGCGCGGTCGGAGTCCTGTTCATACGACAGCGCGGCGGCTTTTTTGAATTTTTTATTATCGTCCTGCTGCATATCAGATCCTCAAGTCTATCGCCACGACATCGGGCTGCGGCTCGACGCCGGGGTCGATATCCTTTTTCCGGCGGCGCACGCTGACCTTCACGGTATTCTGTTCGTAAGCCGTGTCGCCGAGCGCTTCGCGCAGTTCCTCCGCGAACTTCTCGACTATCTTTTTGCGCCTCGCGTCTTTAACCTCGATATCGCACTTGATGCCGCGGTTCGGGTACGTTTGCAGCGAGATTGATGTCAGCCCGAGAAACTCGGTGTCGAGCACCAGCACCAGTCGCGAGTCGAACGGGTTGAGCGGCTTCGGGCCTTTCGTTTTGTCGCGGCGGCCCTCCTCGTTGCGATACACTTTCAATTTGCCGATCTGCACCTTGCCGTCCACGTCTATCGGAAAATACGCGACGTAGGAATCCATGTTGGCCACGCCGTTGTTCTGCGCGAGGTTCGCCAGTCCCGCGGATTGCAGCGCGAGCGAAAGCGTTGTCGCCGCCTGCGCTGCCGGCGATTCCTGAGAGGCGAGTCCCGAAAGCGATGCTCGGATATCGGTCGCGCTCCCGAAGTTGCGGACAAGGGTTTCCAGTTCGCGGCCGAACTCGGGGCTTTTTGTAATAAGCTGTATCCGTTCGGCAAGCGAGGCAAGCTCCTTGTCGGACGCGAGATTTTCCGGCTCGGTTTGCGCGATGAGTTCCAGCGCCTGTGCGGTCCACTGCGCGGCGGCCTGTGTGAACTCGGTGGTCGCCGGCATGGTTTCGGCGTCGGGGCTGAAGCTCAAAAGCAACGCCGCCCGGCTTGCCGTCGAGACTATGCTTTCCGTGACGGCGGCGGGAGCTGCCTGCCGGTCGGCGGGCAGTGCAGTGTCGATTTTTTCAAAGATGTCCTGGAATTGTGAAGCGAGTTCCCGGGCCGATTCCGGCAGCGACGCAAGCAGCGGATCATTCAGCGCGGGAGGCGCGGTTGTGGCCTGCTCCTGCGGGGCGGCCATCTCGTTGAGCGCGGTAGTTATCGTCTGCGTTACCGCCGCGCGGATCGCTTCGAACCGTGCCTGCGGCTCGGGAAGTTCCGCGGCGCGCGCAAGGTTTTCCATCAGGTCCGACCTGATCTGCTCAAATGCCGGCGCGTTTCCGCCCTTGAGGTCGATGTTGCTCAGTTGTTGGGTCAGCGTCTGGATCGCGCGGTCGATATGCCCGGTTTCCTGCGGTGCTGTTTCCGGTATGATTTTGATAAGTGAAACAAGCTGCTGGATGAATTCGTTTTTAACCGCCGCGCCGGGTTGCTGCTGTATGTTCAGTTCGGACATTGCCTGCAGCCGCGATTCGGTGGAGTGCAGGAACGCGCGGATGAAATCGGGGAGTTTCTGCAGCAGCGCGGCTGCGTCGTCGCCCCTGGGCGCGACCAGCGGTTCAACGTCCTGCTGCCCGATCTGCGCCGCAGCCTCGCCCACGGTTTGCATCGCCGCAGGCAGGTTTTCCAGTTCGCTCGTCAGCAGCGGCAGCATCTGGATCAGCTCGCGCGACAGCGGAAGCCCTTCGTTCACCAGCGATGCGGCAAACTGCACCGTTCTGGCATCGGCATCCTGCGGCAGCGCGGTAAGCATCGCCTGCATGTTTTCTTTCGTAACCGCCGCGCCGACGTTCATCAGCGCGCGCGCCGAGTCTGTGGTGAGCGCATGCTCCGGCAGGTCGAACCCTATCAGCCGCGACGATATCATCGTGTTGGTCAGCGACTTCACCGTCGATGATCCGTTTTCCTGCGCGCCGACAACCTGGAGCTGGACCTTGCCGTTGGTTTCGTAGCCCTTCACCGCGAGCCTGAACTCGCCGCCCAGCTTCAGCGGCACCTCGGAATCCGCGAGCACCACGCGGCCCTCGATCTCCAGCACAGCCTTGCCGCCCTGGAAATCCAGCACTTTCGCGTTGTAGTAGCCCGTTGTGGAACCGCTGCCCTGCGACGGCAGTTCACTGGCTTTCACGCTCAGACTCGCTATTTTCAGATCACTGAACTGTTCCATGCCAACCCGTGGGCGCAAATTCGCCCGTCTCCATATTTAAAGTTCGGCATTTCCCGGCCCATTCTTCACTGTATTGAGAAATTATACTGCCTGTCATAAATAAAACGGAACCCGGCGGGAGCGCGGATTGCGGCGATTCATCGCCCCCTGGTTTCCCGATCTCCGTGCAATGACAGGACAAAAGACACATTAACCTGCATTTCTCACCAGTGCAGGTGTAAAAATCGTGATAAGGCTGATAATACAAGGAACAGCAAGTGAGTGGTGAGGGAGCATACTGTTGCGTATGTGACCGATCC
>Ga0116162_10000669_pt1 | contig 23879 bp, 23 predicted proteins | sample AD_UKC105_MetaG_FD_89875 | JGI IMG/M metagenome (GOLD analysis project Ga0116162, IMG submission 89875) | Active sludge microbial communities of municipal wastewater-treating anaerobic digesters from Hong Kong - AD_UKC105_MetaG | ecosystem: Engineered > Bioreactor > Anaerobic > Digestate...
ATAAGGGAACCTCTATAAATTACATTTTTGATGTTCCCTTGTGGGCACATTATCTGATAAAATCAGGAGTTATCATATTTGATAATAATGAAACTCCTGATTTTTAGAGGTGCCCATAAATTTTCGGAAATAGTAAAAAATATTATTAACGAACGGTGATGCAGGCAGGTCAACCAGAACGGGGATCATCCATGAGGATAAAAATTGACTTTACTCCTGACCGGTTTTTTTCCGAAATGATGAATAAACAATACAAAAGAGTGAGTTACGATTAATGAAAGTCAGGTTCTGGGGAGTCCGCGGCTCGATACCAACACCGATTACCGGGGCAATAGTTGAAGAAAAGATACGCTCGGCTTTGACCATGGCAAAACCCGGAGATATAACCTCTCCTGAAGCGATAGATTCATTCATCAGCACCCTTCCTTTCTCCATCAGAAGCACCTACGGCGGCAATTCGACGTGTATTGAAGTCATTACGGATACGGAAGATGAGATCATCATTGACGCGGGAAGCGGGATACGGAACCTGGGCAGGGAGCTGATGAAAGGGGATTTCGGCAAGGGAAAGGGCGTGGGGTATCTTTTCCTGACGCACACTCACTGGGACCATGTTCAGGGGATACCGTTCTTCCTTCCTTTTTATATAAAGGGCAACCGTTTTAACATTTTCTCCCCCTTTGACGACATCAAGGCACGCCTCGATTATCAGCAGGTCCCTTCGCATTTCCCCGTGACCCTGGATTATATGCCCGCTGAAAAACGGTATCATTACCTGGAGCATGAAGAAGAGTTCGTCCTGAATAACACCCGTATCATCAATAAACGAATGCCCCACCCGGGCGGGGCGTACGGATATCGTATCGAGGAGAACGGCAAGGTTTTCGTGTACACAACCGACTGTGAATTTAACATTGACCACATAGATCTGATCGATACCTACCGGGAGTTTTTTCTTGATGCGGATGTCGCTGTCTTTGATACCCAGTATACCTTTGAGGAATCAATTGATAAGATGGATTACGGTCATTCGTCCGCGTCAATCGCGATTGACATAGCCGGGAAGTTTAATATCAAGCGCCTTATCCTTTTTCATCACGATCCTGATTATAATGATATCAAGCTTGATAATGTGCTCGCCAACGCGCGGACCTATATGCGCTTCAACCGCCATATCGGTGAGCTTCAGGTTGACATTGCCTCGGAAGGCATGGTGCTGGATCTCTGATCATCCCTCCCGTTGAATTCTGTCGATGTCCGATTCCCTTCCCAGCATGATCATGACCGAGTCCGCCGGAATTACCGTGTCAGCAAGCGGGGCGATTTTGGTCCCTTCTTCACCCGTGTATCTGATGCCCAGGATCTGGCATGAAAACCGGGAACCGATCTGGAGCTCTCGGATTGTTTTTCCGATGAAGCTTTTTGGCGGTGTTACATCCATGATCACGTAATCTCCGGTGAGGGGCAGGTAATCGATGACGTTTCTTCTTGCCAGAATTGTGCCGAACCTCATTGCCATGTCGCGCTCCGGGAAGATGATGTCGCTTACCCCCTGCATCCTCAGAATTTTTTCGTGGTCCTCTGAAATCGCCCTGACCACGATCCGCTTGATGCCGATTTCCTTGAGATAAAGCGAGATAAGAATGCTTGCGGCCAGCTCCTGGCCGATACTGACAACTGCACCGTCAAAATCTTTTATGGGCAGTGACTGAAGCACGGACCTGTTTGTCGCATTGCCGATTACCGCATGGGTGACCGTGTCCTTGGCTCTCTGTACGGTTTCCCGGTCGCTGTCAATGCCGAGGACTTCACAGCCGTTTTCCATGAGAGTCCGGGAAAGGTTGAGTCCGAAATTTCCCAGTCCTATAACGACAAATTTTTTCATGAGTTACCGTCCTATCCAATCATAATATTTTCTTCAGGGTATTCAACGTGGTCCTCGCGGGTCCTGGTGGTGAGAACTGCGATGAGGGCCAGCGGACCGAGCCTTCCGATGAACATGACCAGGGTAATTAAGATTTTGCCTTCATCAAGGAGCGCTGAGGTTACTCCAGTTGAGAGGCCTACGGTTCCGAAAGCCGAAGTCACTTCGAAAAAACCGGCGAGAAAGGTATGGCTTATATCGAATGAATTGAGAAACAGCAGGGCGAATGTTGAGGCGTAGATAAACAGGCCTGAAAGAATAATAAGCGATGTTGCCCGGTCGATCGTTTCATGGTCAAGAGAGCGCCCCCAGAATATCACCTGTTTTTTGTTTCTGAATTTAGCGAACACCACTCCGGCGACAACGGCAATTGTCGTTGTTTTAATGCCGCCCGCAATCGAACCCGGCGAGCCGCCTATGAACATGAGTCCGATCAGGGTGAACAGGGTGCTTTCCCGTAAGGCGCCAATGGGGATGGTGTTGAAACCGGCAGTTCTGCAGCTCATTGAATGAAAAAACGCGGCTATGATTTTGTCCGCTAAAGAAAATTCTTTGAGCACGTAATCCCATTCGAGGACAAGAAACGCGACGGTCCCGTATGAAAGGAGAATAACTGTCATGATTAAAACGAGCCTGGTATGCAGTGAATACTGCATAAAGAATTTTCTGCTTTTTTCGGATTTAGTCTTGATCAGTTCCGCGAGCACGAAAAAACCGAGCCCGCCGAGTATGACCGCACCACTAATGGTGATCAGGATAACCCCTTCAAACCGGAACCCTTCAAGGTTATCCGAAAAGGTTGAAAACCCTGCGTTGCAAAATGCTGATACCGCGTGAAAGAGAGAGTGCCCCAGCGCTTCAAACGGAGGAAAGTAGTGGATGAATCGTGAAAATAAAAATGCCGCGGCAATGAATTCGATCGTAATGGTGTACAGGATGATACGTTTCAGAATTGAACGTATGGGGATGGTATGAAGATCACTGTACATGCTTTCAAACGTAAACCGCCATTTAATCGAATAATTCCCTCCCATAAAGGAAAGGAGCGCGATTGAAACGGTCATAACGCCGAGTCCGCCGAATTGGATGAGCAGGGCGATCACGGTTTTGCCGAAAAGCGTGAAATCCTTCGCGGTATCAAGCACGATGAGCCCGGTCACGCATACCGCTGATGTCGAGGTAAAAAGCGCATCGATAAAGGAAATATTTTTTGTTGTCGCAATGGGAAGCAGAAGCAGTCCGCTGCCGGTCAAAATGAGAATTACAAAACTCAGGAGGATTTTCTGCAGCGGCGGAATTGATTCGCGCAGTTTTCGAAACGTCGGCGGAATTGTGTTGATCCGATTCATGGTGTCAGATTATGGGTCTGTAATAAGACGGGGATAATAATTGCAACATCTTGAATAGTCAAATCATTTTCACTTTAAATATCTGTTTTTGATTTATGAGCACTTCTGAAATCAGGTTTCCGGCCCTTTTTTTGTTCTCCCCTGATAGGGGGAGAAGGCAGGGGTATAAAACTGATCAGAAAAATTTCAAGTATGCCCTTATAAAACAAATACTTCCCTGAGTATCTGGTAGGACCTGTTCAGCTCTTTCATGTCCGAATCGTCCCCGTTGTTTCTGTCGGGATGATATCGCATGGCAAGAGCGTGGTATTTGCGTGCAATGATTTTGCTCGAGGGATTGGTGATGCCGAAAAATTTCAGTGCGCGGTCAATTTCGCCTTTTTTGAACGAATACACGATCACGCCGTTCATGAGCTTGCCCAGCAGGTCAGATTTGCCAAATTCAATGTTTTCCTCATTGCAGTAAAAGTCATAGAGAAGGTCGAAGCCGGGTCTTCTGCTGTCCTGGTGATAGATCTTCTGGTGGACTTCGCAATAGGCGTTTTCGCATGCGATATTGCAGAAGCTTCCGGTATCGGAAGCATAATGGAAACATGATCCCTTGTGGGGATAGGGAACGAGGCGGATACGCATGGGATCCAGGTGAAGGTACATTCCTTTATGCGCGAGGGGGTTTCTGGCTTTATACAGGCCGTGATACAGCGAGAAGTGGTGCAGAAACAGCTCTTCCGTCTCTCTCGGAAAATAATCCAGTGATGAAAATTGTTTCAGGATGTCCGCTTCCATTACCGGCTCGGTCAGGGATTCGAGATACGCGGTAATTTCATCAATGTTGTAGGGCCACAAATTCATAACGCATTTAAATACTATTTATAGTATGCAGAAAAAAGGGCCTTTTGGCAAGTATGAAAAAGGGGTGCGCTCAACGGAATTTTTTCCATTTTTTTATCAGGTCCCGCTGTATCACGCTCTGGGGCGGCAGCGAAAATTTCTTGCGGGGAACGCCCATGATCCGGTCGAGTTCCAGGAGGGTTTTCCTGCCGCGCGCGATTCCGTGCCGCGCCAGCCAGCACCCGGCAACGGTTGCCGCCCGGCCGAGCCCGGTCCAGCTGTGGCAATACACCGGGCGGCTGACTTTGATCGACCGGTCAATGGCATCCAGAATTTCTGACATCACGTCAGTTCCCGGCGCGCATGATTCCGGGACAACCCAGTGGGAAAGTTGAACACGCAGGTGCCGTTCATCCGCAAGTTCAAGAAGACGTCTCTTGTAGGGGAGGAATAACCTTCCGCACAAATCGGTTTCCATGGGGTCCATGATGCTCACCACGTGAAGAAATCCTGCATCGAGAAGCGCGGACAATTTCTCTCCTTCGCGCGACGGTTCGCGGTCCCCGGGATACAGGCCGGCACAGAACATGCCCGGAAGGATCCAGTATGAGCGGTCAAAGGGGAGTGGAGGGGTGTTTCGCATCCTTTTGCCTCTGCGTATTTTGTTACTATTCAGAAAGAGAGACGCGTAATTTTCAATACATTTTCAGGTGCAGGCGAATGGTTTGAAAAATCATCCCCCCTTATTATTGTGATTGATCGCAGGTATTACCATTCATGCTTTCCAGCAAAATTTTTCTTGACACATGATTTCGGCATTCGACTCTAAAACGTCAGTTTATCAATAAAACGAGGTTCACGAATGAAAACCGCAATTACAGAACTTTTGCAGATCGAATACCCCATCGTGCTGTCAGGCATGAGCTGGATCAGCACGCCTGAACTGGTCGCAGCCGTATCAAATGCAGGCGGGATAGGAATTCTGGCCACGGGAATCCTATCCCCTGAAGAAACCGTTAAATCGGTTAAGAACGTTCGTGAGCTCACGAGTAAACCGTTCGCGGCGAACGTCACCCTGTATTTTCCCGGGTCCGAACAAAACGCAAAAACGCTCATTGACTTAAAGGTGCCGGTAATCAATTATTCGCTCGGCAAGGGGGGATGGATCGCTGACGCGGTGCACGCCTATGGAGGTAAAGTGATCGCAACGGTCACCACGCTTAAACACGCTCTCGCTGCGCAAAGAGAAGGGGCGGACGCTCTTATCGTTACCGGGCATGAAGCTGCCGCGCATGGAGGGGCGGTCACGTCCCTGGCGCTTATTCCCGCGATAGCCGATGCGGTCGACATCCCCATCATCGCCGCAGGCGGTTTCGCGGACGGACGCGGCCTCGCCGCTGCCCTGGCCCTCGGCGCCGGAGGTGTCGCCATGGGCACCAGGCTGATGAACACGGTCGAAAGCCCGGTCCATGAATTACAGAAAAAAATGAGTGTTGACCGGGGCGCCTTTGACACGGTTTACACTGACCGCGTTGACGGCATGAACGCCAGGATGATGGACTCGGCCGGTGTTCGGTACCTGATGAAAAAACGGCTGAACCCGTTTATGGCAATGATGAAAGCTTCTTCAATAACCAGGGAAATCGGCATTCCCATGACGACAATCATCAAGGGGATGCTTTTCCCTCCTAAAAGGTCATCTTCTGCAAAGAAAAATAATCCTTCACCGGCTGCCGGTTCAACACCGGCCGTGAAAAAGAAATCCGGCGGATTCTATCCTAAAATGAAAAAGATGTTCAGGACAATGGTTCAGCTCTCGCGGATGGCCATCGGCTTCGGCGCATTCAAGCTCGGCACCATGGACGGAGACAACAAAAAAGGAGTTCTTCCGCTTGGCCAGATCACCGGGATCATTCATGACACGCCATCGGTAAAGGAAGTCGTTGACCGAACCGTCGCTGAAGCTGAAAAAGTATATTTGCAGCTTGGCAAGAGCCTTGACGCCTGATCGGAATATTTTTCCTGAGATTACGGCTTGACAAATAATCCGGCCATTACTATATCATACTTTTTTATCCGGTGATTCCATTCGGGATCAGAATAATAAATATTTTTTATTCAGGGAGAAATGAAAGTGGCCTTGAGTCCTAAAACAATGCGGAAAAATAAAATCATCCAGGCGGCCCTTTCAATTTTCGCAGAAAAAGGCTTCCAGGACTCAACCATCGCGGAGATCAGCAAACTGGCCGAAGTATCCGAGGCAACGGTCTATGAATATTTTAAAACAAAGGAAGATCTGCTCTTCGCAATCCCCGAGGAAATAACCGAGGAGGCTTTCAAGGAATGGGAAAAAGTACTGCCCTATATCCGCGGTATCGAAAATAAAATCCGGGCAATGGTGCAGGGATACATGAATCTTTATCAGAATAACCCCAGTTATTCCGCACTGATCATGCTCCAGCTGAAAAACAACCGCAATTTTTTAAAGACCGACGCTTATAAATTAATACAGCACATCGCGCGTATGCTTTTAAACCTGATCCAGGAAGGGGTCAACAACGGTATATTTAAAAAAGATATAGATCCTTACCTGGTGCGGGCCATGATACTGGGGACCATTGAACATCTCTGCATCAGGTGGCACCTCCTGGGGGAACCCGCAAACCTGCTTGAGCAGGTCGACCCTCTTGTAGAGGTTATTCTATCCGGGATTAAAGTCGAGACTCAGCAGAAATTTGTTTGCCCCTATCTGACTTTTAATCCGGACTCTTCTCAAACAGATAAAACAGACTGACCGCTTTCGGCTTTAATTCGCGCAATCTTTTCAGACATTCCTTTTCTATGCCCGCTTTATCTACTCCAGGTCATACATTTAAATGGAGTTTAAACCGCCGGTTTGTTTCATCCCCCTTTTTTAGTCTTGATGTTTAAAAAACACGGTTTTTTCAGGCACTAACTGCTAATTTTTTACTAAAATTTATAGTAATTATATATTTTTTATTGACAAATAACATACATACTCTGTATTTTATTATTGTATCATACTGAAACAATGAATTTCAATAAAAAATCATAGTCTCGGTATGATTAAATGCTCAAAAGAGTAAATTTAGTCAAGAAATGATGAGGAAAAACCATGAGAACCAAGCAGGAATATATCAACAGTCTTCTCAAACTTAAGGGTAACATTTATTTTAGAGGAGAAAAGATTTCCAGGGATCATGAAGAACTCGAACAGTCAATAAATGTACTGGGGCACACCTTCGACGCCGCCGCCAATCCGGAAAGTGCGGGCCTGTGCACCGCAAAATCACATATAAGCGGAGAAACAATCAACCGGTTCTGCCATATTCATCAAAGCACGGATGACCTCCATAAAAAACAGGACATGACCCGGATGTTATGCCGCCATGTCGGATACTGCATCGGCCGCTGCATGGGATGCGATTCAATTAACGCGGTGAACGCTGTTTCATTTGAAGCTGACAAGTTGAACAACGGAAATACCGAGTACCATAAAAACTTTTTAAAATGGCTCGATAATTTCCAGAAAAACGATTTTATCGCGGCATGTGCTCAAACAGATGTCAAAGGGGAGAGGATGCTCAGGCCTTCCCAGCAGCCTGACCCTGACCACTATCTCAGGGTAGTTGAAAAAAGAAGCGACGGCATCGTTGTGCGTGGCTGTAAAGTGCATATCACCCAGGCCGCTGTTGCTGATGAGATCATGGTCGTCCCGACACGTTCCCTCGGGCCCGACGAAAAGGACTACGCGGTCGCTTTTGCCGTTCCTGCCGATTATGATGGCGTCAAACAGATCGTTCATCCGCATAACATGCGTCAGAGACAGCATTTTAAACGAGGTTTTGATTTCGGCGCAGTTGACTCGTATGTTATTTTTGACGACGTGTTTGTGCCGTGGGACAGGGTGTTCCTCTGCGGTGAGCACCAGCATGGCGGGCTCTGCGCGCTGCTTTTCGCGCTTTTCCATCGTCACAGCTATTCCGGCTGCAAACCGGCAATAGGCGATATAACCCTGGGGCTCGCAGCGCTTGCTGCTGAAGTTAACGGTGTTGAGAAATCATCCCACATAAGGGAGAAGCTGGCCAATATCATACAGATTACCGAGCTGGGTTACGCAGCCGGCTATACCGCTTCCGAAATGGGCAAACCTGAAGTTTATATCCCGGGATTCGGCCGCGTCCCTTACGGCCCCGGTTCATATATTCCCAATTCAATCTACTGCAATGTCGGAAGATGCCTGACCGGTGAAGCGGTTTTCCACGAACAGGAAATTCTCTGTGATATAGCCGGCGGTGTCCCGGCGACTTTTCCATTCGAACAGGATCTGACCAACGAGGAGCTCAAACCATATGTGGAAAAATATATGAAACGAAACTCGAAGATACCTGTTGAGGATCAGATTAAATTCTGGCTCTATTTTTCGGATATGACCGTTTCTAATATCGGCGCGTGCATGAGTTATGCCAGTTTTCATGGAGGTGGATCACCCATCATGGAACAGATAGCGATCACAACTCAGTACGATATCAAGGAACGAAAAAATATCGTGAAGAAACTTGCAGGGATTTCTGAAAAAACTGAGTGATACACCTGGATTCAATAATGAGTGAATATTTTTCATGAGTAATTCTTTGTCAGGTTGTCCTTTGGTATTGACCTGGGGGTTCGATGGCTGCAGCTAAAAAAAATAAAATTTATGACCCCGTAACTGAAAAGTTTTATAAACGGGGTCAGATAAACACAATCAACGAGACATGTGATGATTTGACCCAGGTCCTGGTGGAGCAGCAGAGCAATATTATCAATGAGATGCCAGACAATAATGGCCCTGATTCGTCAAAAACTGGTGATAAAAAAGAATAATTATTCGTTTCAGGTGTTTATAACGGTAAAAGTGGAAGGGGGACCTCTCGTATATTTTTTTACCCGATTATAATCAGACAATTATGTTACCCAGGAAAAGAGTCCCTGACAAGGAAAGATTTTCAATTTTAAAAGGAGGGCGCAGTTACGCCTGAATCGAGTAATTTATTTTACCGGAGGATGACATGGAAAATTTCAGCGAAAAGTCAATTCCCGCCGTATTCCATAACAGGGTAAAAAAATATGGAAACAAGGCATGTGTTGCCTGTAAAAAAGACGGGGCTTATGTTGACATCTCTTGGAATGAAATGGGTGACATGGCCGGAAAGATTGGCCAGTACCTTATTTCAGAAGGTGTAAAAAAAGATGACCGGGTAGCCATTTTCTCGCCAAACCGCTATGAATGGTGGGTTGCAGACCAGGCGATTCTTTCAATAGGTGCTACTGATGTACCCATATATGCTACTAATTCATCAGATGAAGCCGAATATATCCTTGATCACTCTGAAGCGAAATTATGTTTTGCGGCAACGAAAAGCCATCTTGACAGAGTTTTAAAAGCAGCAGTGAACCTCCCCAAACTGAGAAAAATCATCACCTTCGATGAATGCGAAGCAAAAGACGAAAGGATAATTACTTTTAGTAAAGCGCTGGAAAAGGGAGCCGCGTCTGGTCAATCAAAAGAGTTTGGCTCCCGTCTTGAAGCAGTAAGCATGGATGACCTGGCAACGATTATCTATACCTCGGGTACAACCGGGAATCCCAAAGGGGTTATGCTGACCCATAAAAACTTTTATGCGAATGTCAAACAGCTCGGTGAAGCCTATTCGAAATTATTTCAGGAACACAACCCAGAAGAATACATTCTGCTATCCATATTGCCGCTCTCTCATGCTTTTGAGCGCACCTGCGGTTATTACTTCCCGATGGATGTAGGCGCCAAAGTGGCTTTCGCGGAAGATTTTTCAAGTGTGGTTAAAAATATGGTCGAAGTCAGGCCGCACGTGGTTATCACTGTTCCGCGCCTCTTTGAGAAGATACATTCCGGAGTCACTGCGGGAATTGCAAAATCTTCGCCGGTGAAAAAGATGATAGCGAACTTTGCGCTTAATGGCGGCAAGAAGAATGTCCCTTATGTTTCTGATAAACGGAAACCCGGAGGTTTTACCGCGTGGCACATTAATATGGCTGAAAAACTTGTATTTTCAAAACTGAAAAAAGCCCTTGGCATGGACCGCATTATTTTTACTTCTTCTGGGGGCGGACCGCTTGGGGTAAATGATGCTGAATTTTTTGTGGGTATGGGAATCCCCATTACAGACGGATACGGTTTGACTGAAACTTCACCGGTAATTTCAACAAACCGCCTCGGAATGTTGAAACCCGGCTCAGTCGGGCCGGCTATGGCTGATACCGATATTATTATTTCTGATGAAGGGGAAATCCAGGTTAAGGGTCCCCAGGTAATGTCCGGTTACTACAAGGACGAAAAAGAAACCAGAAACGCTTTCACCGCAGACGGTTACTTCAAAACCGGCGATATCGGCATGTTCGATGACCGGAAGCGCCTTCATATAACCGGGAGGCTTAAGGACATTATTGTCACTTCCGGAGGGAAAAATATCTCGCCGCAAAATATTGAGAGCGACCTCAAATCATCACCTTTTGTTGAACAGGTCGCGGTGATTGGTGACAGGAGAAAATACTTGAGCGCCCTGATCGTTCCCGCTTTTGATACCCTGAAGCAATGGGCGCTGAGTAAAAATATTAATTTTACGAGCAATGAAGAACTGATCTCTTCGGACGAAGTAGTTGACCTGTACCGAAGCACAATCGACAAAAAAATGGAAAAATATTCGCGCGCGGAACAGATTCGCAAGTTCAAAATCCTCGATGCCGAGTGGACACAGGAAACCGGCGAGCTTACTCCGACACTCAAAGTAAAACGGCGGGTGATCGAAGAAAAATATATCGCAGAAATCGAATCTCTCTATAGCGGAGCTGATGAGAATTGACGCAGCCTGACGAACCGACATGAAATTGGGATTGTATAATCCATTGAGGGATATTATAAATATCCCTTTTTTTTGTATTAACATGACGAGAAGCTCCTTCTGGATAGAGAAAGAGCGCCGTGTTATCTTCTCGATGAAGCGGCAAAGAGGTCTTTTAATAGCCCTGAAACCGGCTTGATATAATCAGGCGTTTTTCAATAAAGGCGCGATATAACCGAAGCTTTCGGCAATTGACCCAAGTGGCCTCAGGTTTTCGGTTGCGGTTATTTTGTTCCAGTTATCGGATATTTCCTCTGCAGAGATGTCTCTTTTCCCGTCACCGAGAAGTACTCCCTGGGAACAGAGTACAACGGTCCGGCTGTACCATCCGCCAAAACAGTTAAAAATCATGCCGTTGTCATTATTGTTTTCTGACACAAGGAAAACCACGAGCGAGGTGACATATTCCGGCCTGAGCAGGTCGGCCACTTCCTGAGGGAATAAATTGCTGGTCATTCGTGTCGCGGCATTGGGAGCTATCGTATTAATTTTGATATTGAATTTGGATGTTTCCTGCTTCAGTACGTTCATAAGGCCGACCATTCCCATCTTCGCAGATGCATAATTCGCCTGCCCGAAATTGCCGTAAAGTCCGACACCGGATGAGGTGAATAAAATTCGGCCGTAGTTTTGTTCCCTCATTACTGGCAGCGCGGCTTTTGTAACGCAATAGGTCCCTTTGAGGTGGACATCGACCACTGAGTCCCATTCTCCTTCGGTCATTTTCAATATTGAGTGGTCACGAACAATGCCTGCATTATTGACAACGATATCGACCCGGCCGAACGCGTCAAGAGCTGTTTTAATAATATTTTCACCGCCTTCAGGAGTTGAAACGCTGTCATAATTGGCCACCGCTTTGCCTCCTGCGCCCACGATTTCTTCGACAACTGAATCAGCGGCGCTTTTAGCGTTACCTGAACCATCAAGAGCGCTGCCCAGATCATTAATAACAATCATGGCGCCTCTGGCTGCCAGTTCGAGAGCGTGACATCTGCCCATTCCCGCACCGGCTCCTGTTATTATTGCGACTCGTCCATCAAAGCGGATTCCTGACATGGACTCCCTCCCCGCAGAGTGATTTACTCCTGCGTTATATGTTCAATACATTTTATTTTGATAAACTGAGAATGGATAATCAATCATTTTTTTTTGTTGTTGTCAGGGTTGTGTTTAATAATAAAAAAGCACTGTCGTAGAGATAGTGCTTTTTTAATTCAGGTGTATTACAAAGGTTTCTCTTAACGTGGCAGTTCAGCCGTGCTTACTTTCCTGATTGAGCGGATTTTTTTTCTGATCGGGTCAGGGAAAGTCTGTGAATATTTGAGGTCCTGGGGGAGAACATCATAAAAGGATACCGCAACCTTGTTCACTTCGAGGTAGGGACTGGAAACCGCAGCTTTGATGGGGCCGCCCATATATGCTTTAGGCAGAAACCCGATTTTTTCGGCTGCTTTAAGCGGTTCGGTCGGATCGACATAATTGAATGATTTGGCCGGGTCATGTCTCCCGTGCATATAATTGGCGTTAATGATTTCCATGATTGACCTGGCGGCAAGGGTGTAGAGGCGTCTGTATACATCTTTTGTTTCTACAAATTCTTTTAAATCCCAGGTTGAGTTATCAGTTGGCAGGGGAGGCAGATCATCAAGCTTCTCAAGTGTTTTAAGTTTCAGGCTAATGTCACTGTCGGTGAGGTTTTGAATGATTTTTTGTGCCATTTTTTTGCCTTTAATCAGCTCTTCACGGATTGATTGGTAATAATTTTTATTCATAACGGATGCCTCTTTTGTGGTGTCAAGTGAAATTAATCATAATAATATATAAAAAAAAATGTTGGATGACAAATAAATCTTATTCTTTTTTTAATATGGTAAGCTTAAATTTTGTTTATTGATATCACTTTTTAATAAAATTTAAGTAGCATAATTTAGGACATTATTCTAAAATATCAACTCTATTTTGGCAATAATATTTAAGTCAACATATGGGGACATTCATCAGAAGCAAAAAAGTGCGATCTGTTGCTGAACAATCCAAAACAGATCTGGTGCAGCATGAACAGATCATAAAAGAAGCCCTTGATTCAGGTTTCCCCCGGTTAAGGTTTCCAGGGATTCTTGAAGCCATCTATTTTGAATCCGATCTGCCCGTACGCCTGCAGCGATATTTATTTCTGGGGTGGGCGTCTTTATTCATCTATGATCTTTTTGCTATTGGTGATTACCTGATGCTCAGCGATGTCTATCATCTCGCCTGGGCAATCCGGTTGTGTGTGGTCTCTCCATTGATCCTCGGGGCTATTTTTCTTTCTTATAAAAAAATTTTCATTCCAATAATCGATTACCTCATTGATTTCATTATTTTTATTGCTGCAGCATGTATCATCCTCATGCTTTTTTTCAGTGATCATGAGAACAGTATCCATTATTATACGGGAATTTTCATTATCGTGATTTTTGGCAATATCGTCATGCGCCTTCGATTCTGGCATGCGCTGTCAGTCTCTCTGTTGATACAGCTTCTCTTCACCCTGACTCTGGACAAGGTAATACCAATTACATCCCATTCGGCTTTTAACGTTTCCCTGGTTCTCATGACAACGATTGTTATCAGCCTGATCGCCAATTACCGCATGGAAAAAGAACTGCGCAGGGTTTTTCTGTTAAACCTTCTTCTGCAGATAGATTCAATAAAGCTCGAGGAATCGAACAAGGTTTTCAAAATGCTTTCCATTTCTGATCCGCTGACCGGACTTTCAAACAGAAGATATTTTGACGCGACACTTGAACGTGAAGTCAAATCTGCTCTGCGTAAAAATCATAATCTGTGCCTGCTATTCCTGGATATTGATTATTTCAAACTGTATAATGACACCTACGGGCACCAGGCCGGCGATGTGTGCATAAGAAAAATTGCCGATTCACTGCAGCAATCATTAAAGCGCCCCAGGGACATGTGCGCACGTTATGGCGGAGAAGAGTTCGTGGTACTGCTTCCCGATACGGATATACAGGGAGCAACAGGCATGGCCGAAACCATCAGAATGACAATCGAAGACATGCACCTTCCTCATAAGGCTTCTCAGATATCGGACTATGTAACCGTAAGCCTCGGCGTATCTGAACTGCTGTCAGGCAATGCTGACGCGATCAATCAACTCATTGAGAATGCGGACAAAGCCCTGTACTGCGCAAAGAATGAGGGAAGGAACAGGGTCCGCCGGTATTCTCAAAATGAATCTCAGTGCCCGGTATAAATTTTGACCGGCTCAATCAAGAAAAAGAAGTGAGCCGAGATCGAGAAGGGGCCCGGTATAAAGAGAGACCGCTTTTTTCCCGGAAGCTTCGATAAAAGAAATTACTGACGGGCCGTCAGGATGGTCTTCAATACTGCCGGTGAAATAAACGGTATCATGCCGGGTTCCGGACGCCCCGCCGAGAAAACCATGCGCATAACCCGGAAGTTCACTATGACCCGGACGTATCAGAAGCACGTGGAGTCCCGCTGATGCCGCCTTTTGATAAATTGAATTATCGGCGGTAATAATTCTTTCATGATCAACAATCACGGTTGAACATCGTGAGTAACCCTGCCGCACATCAATGCAGTGAACCCCGTCTGCGTCGAGTGCTGATCTGACGGTGCAGTCGCAAAACGGGAAGTTGTGGATGGCATAGGCGCCGGTGCAGGCGATATTGAAAGCGATATCCCGGGGGTAGTCGTTCCCGAGCCGGGTCCCGGTAATGATGACCTCATTGCAGTCCTCAATCTGTTTAACAAACTCAGGGGGGATGTTTCGGTGGCAGTAAATCCTGTTTCCGTACACAAAGACCTGAATGTCCGGGTGCCCGGCGATCGGTGAAGAAACATCCCCGCACGGGGGGATGATTACCGGCCTGTAGCCCGATTTGGTCAGTGCCCTGACTATTGCCAGGGGAGTTTCATGGTTGATTATTACCCGCGCCTTCATGACCTGACGGAACAGTATTCATTGGTAAAGAAAGAATCTACCATTAAAAAGAATTGACAGGGGAAATCGTCAAGCGAAAAGTATAATACCATTACATGAACAGGTTTAAAGGAAAGATCAATGAAATTCTCCCGATATATGGCACCAACCCTTAAAGAAGTACCTTCTGATGCGGTGGTCACCAGCCACAGGCTCATGATACGCGCCGGCCTTATCCGCAAGGAAAGCGCGGGCATGTACTGCTATCTCCCCCTGGGGTTCAGGGTGTTGAGAAAAATCATGGACATCGTCCGGGAAGAAATGGACCGCGCCGGCGCGCTTGAATTTTTAATGCCGGAGATGACCAGCGCCGATTTATGGAAAGAATCAGGCAGATGGGACACCATGGGCCCGGAAATGTTCCGCATAAAAGACCGCAACGGCATGGAATATGCCCTGGCGCCGACGCATGAAGAAGCCATGACCAATGTTGTGCGCCAGATCATATCATCGTACCGGGACCTGCCGGTGACCGTGTACCAGATGAACACGAAGTTCCGGGATGAAATTCGTCCCCGTTTCGGCGTGATACGCAGTAAAGAGTTCATCATGAAGGACGCGTATTCATTTGACCTTGATGACAAGGGACTGGAAGCGTCCTACCAGGCGATGAGGCAGGCGTACCGGAAAATATTCGAGCGCTGCGGCCTGGAAACGATCCCGGTCGAGGCTGACACCGGATCTATGGGCGGCAGCAATTCAGAGGAGTTCATGGTCGCCTCTGAAGTCGGCGAGGAGTACCTGCTTCTGTGCTCGTGCGGCTACCGCGCGAACCAGGAAAAGGCCGAGTACCGGCGTCCTGAGGCCGGCCCATCCGCAAAGCCGGAGGAGCTGCGCAGGGTGGACACACCCGATGTCAGGACCATCGACGAGCTCGCCGCGTTTTTTAACTGTTCCGGAGACCGTTTTTTGAAAAGCATTATATACCTGGCGGACGGGAAGCCGGTCATGGCGGTTGTTCCCGGAGACAGGGAGATCAATGAGCTCAAACTCAAACGGGCGCTGAAAGCATCCGAACTTGAGCTGGCCCCTGATTTCGTAGTAGAAGAGGTCACCCGCGCACCGGTCGGGTTCGCGGGCCCGGTTTCGGATATATCGGTACCGATCATATATGACATTTCGGTAAAAAATATCGCCAACGGAATCACCGGTGCCAATGAGCAGGACGTCCACTACGCCGGCGTAAATCCCGGCAGGGACTTTGCGATCAACCGGGAGGATGATATCACTTCCGCCCGGGAGGGCGATCTCTGCCCTCATTGCGGCGCCCCGATGTCGGTGAAAAAAGGGATCGAGGTCGGACATATTTTCAAACTGGGTTATAAATACACGAAATCGATGAATGTGACCGTGCTCGACGAAAAAGGGAAAAGCATCACCCCCATTATGGGATGTTACGGGATTGGAGTCAACCGGACGATGGCTGCGATAGTCGAACAGCATTATGACGAGCGGGGTATCATGTGGCCCCGGTCGGTTGCGCCATTTGATGTTCACCTTGTAGGCCTGGGAAAATCCGAAGAGGAATACGCAAAAGTTGAAGAAATTTATATTCTCCTCCGTGAGCAGGGAATTGATGTACTCTATGATGACCGCCAGGCAAGCCCCGGGTTTAAATTCGCTGACGCGGACCTGATCGGCATACCCGTACGGGTAACGGCAGGAAAGACCTATTTTTCCGAGGGAGATATTGAAATTAAACTCCGGTCAGGAAAAGAAATCATAAAAATAAAAAAAGATTCCCTGGCAATGACGATTAAAGACCTGATGGCCCAGGCCGAAGCAAAAAAATGACAAATATCGCCTATTAATATTGACATAAACCGGCGGCTTGTTAAAAATGATCAAGAATCGTCATCTTTGGCTATTTACTAAAAAATAATAATAAGGGAGTAAGGAGATGAAGATAGTTGTCTGTCTAAAGCAGGTTCCAGACATGGAATCCAACTTCAAAATCATCGATGGAAGTAAAATTGATGAATCTCAGGTTGCTTTTAAAATTAATGATTTCGATAACTACGCCGTTGAAGCAGCACTTCAATTAAAAGAAAAAAACGGCGGCGAAGTCATCATCGTATCCGCAGGTCCCGACAGAGCAGCCAAAGACATCAGACAGGCCTTTGCTATGGGTGCCGACTGGGGTATCCAGATCAATGATCCTGCAGTCCAGGCTGGTGACAATTTTGTCATTGCCCAGAATCTCCAGAAGGCGATCGAGGGCATTGGAGGCGTTGACCTCGTTCTGACCGGAGTTCAGGCAGAAGACGACCAGGCAGCCATAACCGGTGTTATGCTTGCTGACCTTTTAGGCCTTCCGCATTGTACAAACGTCGTTAAACTCGAAGTTAACGGCGCTAACATGGTTGTTAACCGCGAGCTCGAAGGCGGACTCAATGAAGTTCTTGAACTGAGCGCTCCTGCGGTTCTCAGCATTCAGTCAGGTATCAATGAGCCCCGTTATCCGACCCTCCCGGGGATCATGAAAGCGAAGAAAAAACAGCTTGATGCAAAAAAAGCTGCAGACCTCGGTGCCGGAACAGAATCAAAAACCGAATTCGTTAAAATGTTCTTCCCCGTGTCTGAAACCAAAGCGGAAATCATTCAGGGAGATCCCGCGACTGCGGCCAAGACCCTGATCGAAAAACTCAAGAATGAAGCAAAAGTGATATAGGGAAGGAGGGTATTAATCATGGCTAAAATATTAGTAATCGCAGAACACAGAGATGGTAAATTGAGCGAAGGTACCCTTGAGCTTTGCAACGCCGCAAAGGCTATCGCTTCGGCAATGGGTTGCGAACCCGCTGCAGCCGCTTTTGGAAAAGACGACGCCATCGCAAATGAAGTCGCCAAATACATTCCTACTGTTTATTCAGTAACCGACGCGGCACTGGAAAAGTATACTTCTGACGGATATGCCCAGGCAGCTAAAGCCGTTATCGAATCACAGGATGTCAAAGGCGTACTCATAGCCCAGAGCTATGACGGTGTCGACTTTGCCGCCAAAGTCGCCATGGCTATTGGCGCCGGTATTGTTTCCAACTGTAACAAGGTTGACGTTGAAGGCGGAGCTCCTGTTTTCACCAGAAATACCTACAACGGAAAAATCCAGGAACAGAAAAAAGTTAAAACCGACAAATTCGTTGCGACTTTCGAAAAAGGCGCTTATGAAGTTGCTGCAGCAGGCGGCGCAGGCGCTGTCTCTGCCGTTTCAGCAAGCATCAGCAACGTAAGAACAAAAGTGAAAGAAGTTATCGCAACCATGGCCGGAGCCGTTGATATTTCTCAGGCGAGAGTTATCGTTTCCGGTGGCAGGGGACTCAAAGACGCTGATAAATACAAAGACATCATTATTCCTCTTGCCCAGAAACTCGGCGGAGAATACGGAGCGTCAAGGCCCGTTGTTGACTCAGGCTGGACCGAAGCCGCACGTCAGGTTGGTCAGTCAGGTAAAGTCGTTACTCCTGATCTGTACCTCGCACTGGGAATCTCCGGCGCTATTCAGCACGTTGCCGGAATGAAAGGTTCCAAATGCATCGTTGCAGTTAACAAAGACCCCGAAGCCCCGATTTTCAACATCGCCACCTACGGCATCGTTGCTGATCTCTTCGAGGTTGTTCCTCATCTGATGGAAGGTCTCTGATACTGATCAGATAACCATAAAAAAAGCCCCGCGCAAGCGGGGCTTTTTTGTGCGTGAGCACAATCAATCGTCAAGGTGTCAGTCACTCTCGTATGCCCCGATGGACCAGGGGGATGTTCTCGCCGTGCCGGAATAATCGATTTTGTCGCCGCCGGTGTTTTCCGGGAAGTCAGCCACGCCCGAGAGGTCGAGGCCGCCTTCGGTGACGGACGCGGGGCTCGTAGAGGTAAAGTCGTAGTCTGCGTCAAGGGCCAGATCAACGGGATCGATCACCATGTTGCCGTCGATCTCGTCGCTGAGGGCGTTGAAGGTTGCAATTTGTTCATAATCATGATTACTGTCGATGAACGTCCCCCAGAATACGTTGTTTTTAACCGGTGAATATATTGCATACTCGGAATTGGCGTAATAGAGCATCACATCATTGCCTCCGCCTCCGCCGGGTGACAGGCCAATCATGATATTGTTCTGCACGTCGACGGTCGTATGCCGGACGTCAAGCCCCATGGCATAGATCCCGCAGGAGTAGTTCGATGTACCACTGACAGTAATAGTGTTGTTGTACACGCGTACGGTCTCTTCAGTGTACATGAGATACAGGCCTCTGCCCAGGGAAGAGCCTGTTGCCTCAATGACATTGTTGCAGATCAGGGGGGCCACGGCCCTGGTGTCGGCTGTTCCGGTACAGTGAATCCCGTAGGTCGAGGCCCCTGTGCCGCCGTCAATATGGTTGCCCGTGATTTCGCAGGCCAAGGTAGTATTGTCGGTGTAATGGTAAAGGTAGATTCCATAGCTCGTACTGGATGAACCTCCATTGATATCATTGCGTGCGATGAGCGAGGTGCTTGCCAGGGGGTAGGTCGCTGTAATGCCCCGCGAAGTGCTGTTGCCCGATCCGCCGTCGATGGTGTTGTCGGTGACGATCTGGTCCGCTGCGGTTTCGATGTAAATGCCGTTTGAGCTGGCGCCTGTTGACGCGCCGCCGTTGATTTCGTTGTGCTGTACGATCATCTTTGATTCGGGTCCATTGACATAGATGCCGTTTGATTCGTTTGTGCCCGTTCCGCCGTTAATCGTGTTATAACGCACCGTGGCAGTTCCCCCGTCAAGGTACACTCTGACCCCGTGAGAATTGTCCGGATGACTCGTGGTTATGGTAAATCCTTCCAGTATCCACTGCTCTGACGATGATCCCGAAAAAGCGACCCCGTACATGGACGAAGCAACGCCCTGTATCTCGGTGCTGTAGGTCGCGTTGCCGCGGTCTTCGATGTCGCGGTCGCTCCAGTCCGTTGCGCTGAATCCCCCGTACAGTGAAACGCCGTTTTCAAGGGTCACCGATTCGGCGTAGGTTCCTGCTGAAACATAGACCTTGATACATGATCCGGTTAAAAGCCCAGCGGCAGTCAGACCTGCACTGATGCTTTCCTTGGGATACTCGGGATCGTCGCCGTTATTGGAGTCGTTGCCAGATGATTCAGAAACGAAAATGATGTTTCTGTTGCCGATATCAGCGGTAATCATTTCGCTCGTTTCCTGAAAGTTGCTGTCGCTGTCTTCAGCAATGAGATGGATGTCATAGGACTGCGAATATTCCAGGCCGCTGATGGTGATCGCGGTTTCCGTGTCCGCTGGCACCGCCGTGTTCCCGCTCAGGAACGCTGCGGTCCCGGCGCCGTTTAATCCTGAGCTTATCTGGTCGGGTTCCGGTTCGGTATCGCCTGAGGCAACCACGACGTAGTACACGGTGCACTGCTTGTCGAGCATCACCTTGAAGCTCGCGTCCTGGTGATTGATATTCACGGTGTCAATGACCGTGACAGCATCCGGATATCCTGAGGACCACTGCGGCGGTTCAGGACTGGGGGGGCTGGTCGAATTTTTATTGCCTGAAGATGAGCCGTCGCATCCCCCCAGGGTGCCCAGAGAAAGAAGAAGCATGGCAAGGAACAGAAGAAAAAATTTTTTTTGCATAAAATGCTCCTGAAAAGTAAACTTAAATGGCCGTAAACGGTAAGCGATTATTATCAAGTAGACTTGTTTTGTCAATATTTTTGTATTTATGTCACTTTATAGTGGAGCATGACCGGGGATTGAAAAGGGGGTGAAAAGGGATAAGATTGCGCCGGTTATTTCTTATCGGGCATGGGGAAAATATTGGTTCTGAAAAGAACTCCCATCGTGGCACGGGCATCATACATATGAGAGTAATAATCGCTGCCGCCATGGTCCTTATCCAGGCTGGAGAGGTAGAAATCACCGATGACCCCGATATACAGGTCAATGAATTTTGCCACCCTGAACTTGAAGTTCATGCCCATGGCCAGGCCGAACTGGTACGGGGTCAGGTATTTTTTCACATCGGCTGTTTTATTGTTCACCAGGTCAGTATCGGTGTGCGTGGTGCAGGCTACAAGGGCAGTGAGGTCCATACCCGTGAGAAAGTTAAATGAGAAAATGCCCCGGTTCGCAGCGACAATAAGATACAGGGGAACGGTCAGTAAATGCATGGCAGCGTCAGAATCGGCTTCATTATCCGGCATTTCCATGGTGACTGCAGACTGAAGATACCATAACCCTGAATGAATACCGAGTCGGTTCGAGAACATTTTTTCAACGATGAATCCGGCGCCGTAACAGTAGCCGAGGTTCCATTTCGTGTCCCCGACGCGCTGCCATACGCTTGAAATGCCACCGGTTATACCGATCCCGAAAGAGACGTTCGGATCACCTTTCTGTTCATCCGCGGCAAAAAGGGGCACACAGAACAGAGAGAGGCTTAATACAAGTGTTGGTATAAGGGTTCTCATCATCCGTCCCTATTTTTTTTCTTCCATTATGCAGGTCCCGTTGAAAATTGACCCTGCTTCAATATAGATTTCAGGAGTTATCAGGTCTCCGCTGGTCTGGCTTTTTTTGTATAAATCGACCCTCTGGGAAGTTTTAATCTTTCCGTTCATGATGCCGCTGATGGAAACAAGGTCGGCCTTGATGTCGGCACTGACTTTTGCTTCGCGTCCGATAATGAGATGTCCGTCAGTTTCGATTTTACCTTCAAAAATGCCTTTGATTTTTAAGGAGTTTTTGAATGAAAGACGTCCTTTGAAATGTATATCATCAGCGATCACCGTGCCTATTTTATTTTCATCCTCAAGAATTTCTTTGGTATCGGTCATTAGTTGCTCCTTTTGGAAATGGAAATTTAACCGGGATGAGACCCTAACACCCGTCAATCGTAAACTTTAAATAACGGTGGTAAGTATAAATTATGCAAACTATTATGTCAAATAAAATCAGTGAAACTGGAGGATGTGCGGGATTTATATATTTTTTTATTGCAAAATAGAATATTATTGAAATTATTACGTCATTGTTCACCAATAAAGAGGTCAGGTCGTAAACCGTGGAAGCCATACTGGAAAAAGCACGTGAGATAGGGATGCTTATACGCGAAACCGGAATCTATAAACGGTACAGCGAAACGTCCCGCGCCCTTGAAAAAGACCCGCAATCCTCACTTTTACTTGAAAAACTATACTCTCTTTCCAGAGAACTCCAGGAAAGGCGCGCCTATGGTGATATTATTGAAGATTATGAAGAGCGTGAACTGAATGAGACCACGGAGGAGGTGAACAGCAACACCATAATCCTTGAGTACCTGAAAGCACAGAAGGAGTACGGTGATTTCTTGATCCGTATTCAGCAGGAAATTGCCGAGAGGGACCGTTGAGTATGCTGGCCCGCTCAAAACAAATAAATTTATTGTTACCAGGGGAATGATGAAATACAAAGATTTAAACTTTGACGTGCACCAGCTTCGCTCGTTTTGTGAAGTAACCAATGAAGAAAGTTTTACCAGGGCTTCGAGAAAATTAAATCTCGGCCAGGCGACGATCAGCCACCATGTAAGCCAGCTTGAGAAAATGCTGGGCCTTTCCCTCATAACACGGTCAAGCAAGGAGTTTTCGCTCACTGATGAGGGGAAACTGTTCAGGGAATTCTGTCTCAAGTTCTTTGAGGAAATTGATTCCCTGGTCGCGAACGTTTCGGAGAAGTCGTCAGTCGGGTTCGCGGTAATATCGGCAAGCACTATCCCTTCATCCTATATTATTCCCCCGGTGATCGTGCGCCTCGCAGCAGAACAGCCCGGATTTTACTACCGGGTCAATATCGCTGACAGCAGGGAAGTCGTTGAGACGATTAAGGAGGGAAAAATAGAAATCGGGGTGCTGGGGCGGAAGATGCAGCATCCGTCTCTGGCCTATGAAAAGGTGTTTTCCGATGAAATTGTTCTTATCGGGGCGCAGGACATGCCCGACCGTGTTTCGGTGGATGATATTCCCGGGCTTAAAATGATTATGAGGGAACGCGGCTCCGGGACCAGGGCGGCTGTTGAGAACGCGTTGTCCACGTATAATTTACATCCTTCCGATCTTAAGATTGTTTATGAAACCACGTCCCCTGAAGGCATTAAAGAATGCGTGGCTTTTGGGATGGGGGTCTCTTTTGTTTCCAGGCTGGCAATTAAAAAGGAACTCGCTTTGAAAAGTGTTAAAATAATCCAAATAAAAAATATAAATATCAACCGCGATTTTTATCTTGTTTACCAGGTCAACCGGAACCTGTCCAGGGCCGCGGCTCTTTTTAAAGAAGTAATAACCGGGTCACCATAATCGCCGAAAAGAAAAGAGCCGCGATTTTCGCAGCCCTTGTTACTTAACCGGTTTAATAATGTAATAAAGGTAAGGTCTTTACACCGCTTTCTGTATTTTGCCGGACCTTATACATCTTGTGCATACGTTTTTCCTGACAACTTTGTTGCCTTCGAGAACCCTGATCCGTTTCACATTGGGGCGCCATATTTTATTTGTCTTTTTATGCGAATGGCTGACATTGCACCCGAATTGTACTGATTTTCCGCAAACTTCACATTTAGCCATATTATTTTCCTTAAGTTTCTAATATTAAGAAGTCACTTGTAATAGTACAGTTTTTTTTTTCAAGCATTTTATTTAAAAAAGTAAAACAGGACTTAAAGGTAGCAGTGTAATGTTGAGGCTAACGTAGTTTTGTCATTCCGGTTTTGCATCTTCCGAGTTTGCAAATACCGGAATCTCATGCGATAAATTCATGAATATTTTCTATGAGATCCCGGTATTACCTTCGGTAAACCGGGATGACA
>Ga0116162_10000671_pt1 | contig 23817 bp, 20 predicted proteins | sample AD_UKC105_MetaG_FD_89875 | JGI IMG/M metagenome (GOLD analysis project Ga0116162, IMG submission 89875) | Active sludge microbial communities of municipal wastewater-treating anaerobic digesters from Hong Kong - AD_UKC105_MetaG | ecosystem: Engineered > Bioreactor > Anaerobic > Digestate...
ATTATTTTGGCTTCGGCTTCATATTGTTTAGGTAGTACATAATTAGTCAAATAAAACAAACCTAGTAAAATACCGGTTAATAAAATATCAGCAATTAGTTTTATCCATAGTTTGTTTTTCATTTTATTTTTTAAATACCACCTTTTTTTGCATTACATAACTAACAACTGACATTAATATTTCAACTATTATTTTAGCAATAACTGGATTGATAGTTATAATGCTCGTAAATAAGTATAACACAGCACTATTTAAAACAATAATAAATAATGCTAAAAGAACATATTTTGCTAATGATTTAAGAGGATTATCTTGACTTTTAAAAACATATTTTTTGTTGACAGTATAATTAACTGTAGCGCTTATTACTCGAGCAGCTACATTAGCTGTTACAACTCCAATAAGTTTGTATAGTAATATAAATAGGGTATAGTCGATAAAAGCTGCTAGTAAAGAAGAACCCATAAATTTAAAAATGCTTTTGTAAATTAATATTGAATCCCTTATTACTTTATAATGAGATCCTTTATTATTGTTTTCATAAATGGTTTGAATAGGTACTTCGACAATTTTTATTTTATTTTTAACAACATCATAAAGCATATTCATTTCATATTCGTATCTATCACCATTAACTTTTAATAAAATGTCAGTATATTTTAAAGCTATAGCTCTAAGTCCTGTTTGGGTATCGGATACATAAACCCCGCTACTTATTTTAAATATAATTCTGGTTATAACGTTGCCTATTATCGATCTGATTGGTACTTTGTTTTTGAATTTACGACAACCAATTACAAGGGCATCAGGGTTTTCTGCTAATTTTTCTCCCAATCTAATTATATCAGCTACAGCATGTTGTCCATCAGCATCAGCAAATATAACTCCCAGGTCTTTATATTTATTTTTTTTAATATATTTTAAAGCAGTTCTTAAAGCTTTACCTTTGCCTTTATTAGTTTTATGAGTAAGAATGGTAGCTTGTTTTTTTAAATTATTAAAATCATAATTATTATTACTACCATCATCAACAACTATGATTTTATATTTGGTTTTTTCTTTTAATTCATTAACTAATTTAGTTAAATGATTATCAGGGTTTAGAGCGGGTATTACAACTATCATATTTTATTCTCCTAATTACTACAATTTAAATCGGCATAATTTTTAATAACACTATTTTCATCTTCTTCTAAAGCTAAATTACACCACTCATCGCTAAAGTTTTTAAATGACCAGATATCACTACAAGTGCCATTTTCATATTTAGAAAACAAATGTTTTTTTGATACTTGGTCTTGTTTAACACAATAATAATAACTTTCGTCACTTGTCATAGCTTCCCAAGTATATATATCATCACCTTTATCTACTAAATCAAAGAAGATAGCAATGTTGACTATTTCGTTTTGATAAGTAAAAGAGCTATTTTCTTTTTCTGTAAAGAAACTTTTTTCTAATTCATTTACTAAAAATAAAGCATTATTTAGTTCCTCATCAGTAGTCCAAGTATTAATTTTTTCGATACTATAAAAACTATTAATAGTTTGATAATCTTTAACACTTATTTTTATGTTATAGGGATTAGTATAATATCCATCTGTAAAACTAATAGCTTTTGTACACTCTGGATCACTATCATTATATCCACCAATAATAAAGTCTTCATCATCATCACTGTTTTTATAATCACATACCCAAACTTTGTAAAACAAAGCTTTATAAACTGTAAATTGTTTTTCTTCATTTCTTTCTTTTAAAGAAATGATTGGTACTTTATTATGTTTTGTTACTCTAATATAATCAATAAAATAAAAACCACTAAATAATATTAAAATACCCAAAATTATTAAAATCGTTTTTTTCATTTTACCTCTTCCTATCATATCTATAATTATAACATAGGAAAATAATTTACAGTGTAAAATAAATAGATTAGGTTAAAAAAGTATTTGAAATATGCTATACTTATAACTGATAAGAAGTGATATAGTTGAAGAAAATTAAAGCTAAAAAAATTAATTTTAAAGACTTTAATATAAAAAAAGCTATAAAATTTATATTAAAGAAAATAAAAGGCTATTTATTAACTAATAAATTATTTTTGTCATATGCTATATTATCCATAATTAGTTGCACTTTACTTAGAGCTTTTACAATAGGTGATGCTCTTTCATATAAACCATTTGTAGTTGATTTATCCTTAATATTAATAATAGGATCTATGGGGTATTTAATTAAACCTAAAAAACAATTTGTTTATTTTGCTACCTGGCTAATTATATTTACTTTTGTTAATATCGCTAATGGTATTTATTATACTTTCTATTTTTCTTTTGCTACCTTTGGTTTACTATCATCTTTAGGACAGGCCGGGGAGGTAACAGGGGCTGTTTTAGCGAAACTAGATATTACTCATTTTATTTATTTAATAATGCCTGTTATTTTCTTTATAATAAATGGTCGTTTAAAACATAAAAAATATTTTGAAGCTGTAACTAAAACTGAGAAAAGCAAAAAAATGATGGCTTCAACTTTGATAGCCGGCGGAGCTTTACTAATACTACCTTGGTTTCTTTCACCAAATGGTTTAGGGGCTTTATCTAAACAATGGAATAGAGAATATATAGTAGAAAGATTTGGTATTATTTTATATCAAAGTAACGATTTAGTTCAAAGTTTAACTCCGAAAATAAATCAGTTATTTGGTTATGATGAAGCTGCTCGTAATTTTAGAGAATATTATAGTACTAAAGAAAAAGTTACAACTAATAATGAATATACTGGGGTATTTAAAGATAAAAATATTATATTTATCCATATGGAAAGTATTCAAAATTTTACTTTAGATATGGAAGTTAATGGTAAAGAAATAACTCCTAATCTAAACAAATTAAAAGAAGAGAGTATTTATTTTGATCATTTCTATCCGCAAATTAGTGTTGGTACTAGTTCTGATACAGAATTTACTCTACTTACTTCTTTAATGCCAGCTTTATCAGGTACGGTGTTTGTTAGTTATACTAATACTTATTATGAAACAATACCTAAAATATTAAAAGAAGAAGGCTATTATACTTTTAGTATGCACGCTAATAAAGCTAGTATGTGGAATAGAGCAGTAGCTCACGAAAGTTTAGGTTATGATACTTTTTATTCTCAAAGATATTTTAATATTCCGGATTCTACTGATGATCCAGAATGGATAGGGTTAGGGCTTAGTGACAAAGAATTTTTTAAGCAAAGTGAAGCTATATTAGAAAATATCGAAACCAACTATGATAAATATATGGGGACTATGATTACTCTATCTAACCATACTCCTTGGGATGATACAGAAAAATATGGTGATTTTGATTTAACTGCTTATGTAGAAAGATATAATGAAAAAACTGGCGAAACTGAATTGATTGCAGATACTTACTTAGAAGATAGTAAAATGGGTAATTACTTAAAAGGGACTCATTATACCGATGAAGCTTTAGGAGAATTTGTTAATTATGTAAAATCATCTGATTATTTTGATAACACGGTATTTATTTTCTATGGTGATCATGAAGCTAGATTATCTAAAAAAGAATTTAATAACCTATATAATTATAATATAGAAACAGGAGAGCTTTTAAGTGAAGATGATCCAAACTATTATGACTATGATTATTATCTTCAACAATTAAACAAAAATACACCATTAATAATCTGGACTAAAGATGAAAAGTATACTGGCGCTTATAGTTATTATATGGGTATGATAGATATAATGCCAACGCTAGCTAATATGATGGGCTTTAGTTATGAATATGGCTTAGGCAATGATATTTTCACTATTAAAGATGATAATACTATTGTATTTCCTAATGGTAACTTTCTAACTAGTGAAGTATATTATAATAATACTAAAGAAGAATATAAAGTTTTAAAAGATGCTATTATAGATGAAGATTATATTAATGAAAAGAAAGCTTATACAGAAGAGATATTAAATTTATCTAATAATATTATTGTTCATGATTTAATTAGAAAAGAAGCAACTAATTTAAATAAAGTAATGGAGGAAAATAATGAAGAATAAGAAGTGGGTTCTATTTATAATTGGGGTATTAATAATATTAAATGTAGGTTTCTTTGTTTATCAAATGTTTCTAAAAAATGCTAACAATGAAATAAATGAAACAAAAATATTAGATACAATTGAAAATTACGATTATAGTTTAGAAGATCGTGATAGTAATTTATATAAAGAGGAATTTAATAATTTAAAACAGAATTTAGCAAGTGATGAAATAAATTATGATGAATATGCTGAGAGTGTTGCTAAACTGTATATTATTGATTTATATACTTTAAATAATAAACTAAATAAATATGATGTTGGTGGTAAAGAGTTTATTTATAGTAAGGCTTTAGATAACTATATTTTAAAAGTGGAAGATACTTTATATAAATATATAGAAGATAACACTTATGATCAAAGAGATCAAGAATTACCTACTGTAAAAAGTATTGAAGTAACTAATGATGATGTTTCAACCTATATAATAGATGATACTACTTATGATTCATATGAAATAACTCTTAATTGGGAATATGAAACAGATAATGAATATGATACTAGTGCAATAGTAACTATAATAAAAGTTGATAATAAGCTAGTTATAGTAGAAGAAAATAGAGTGGAATAACAAATAAAACTTTGAGAGACACAAAATAAATTTTTGAAAACGATAAAAAAGAATTTATTTCAAATAAATTCTTTTTTAGATTTAGAAACATACAACAATATTATTAGCGATGATTTATAAATTGCGAAACTTTATTTAGAGAGTCTGTTGTTCTTTTTATGATACTTTCTTCTGTATTAGGATAATTTATGTTAAATGTTAATAGTTCAATATTGGCTTCGTTTAATATTTTTTTTACTTTGTAATCGCGATATTTCCTATTATTTGTATTATGAGATTCACCATTTATTTCAATTGCCAAAAGAATATTAAAGTCTTGATCAAATATGCAAAAATCTAAAATTCTGTTTAATTCTTGATGAAATGTATACTTTGAATTATAATATTTTTTCTTAATAATTGATTCTAAACTTACTTGAGGTAAAACTATGTATTTTGAATCTAGTTTTTTAAAGCATTTATAGAAAAACAATTCATCGTTATTTAAAAATTTTTTCTTAATGTAATAATATTTTTTTTCTTCACTAGAATTAATATTTTTTTTCGATGTTAAAATTTTTAAAATAATAGCTATGATAATTAAAACTATAATGGCTACAAAAAATATATATTTCAATTTCATCACCTCTAAATTATTTTTTTATTATACCTATAGTTACAGAAGTTATATTATTTAACAAATAAGTTTCTTTGATACTTTGACTTACAACAGTACCATCATCTTTAGTTTCATCAAACAAATCATTTCCTATTTCTATATTAGTATAAGTAACGGTAATATTATTTTGGGCAGCCCAACTATCAACATATTCTTTAGTTTTACCAATTAACTTAGGCATAGTATTTTCTAATGTAACACCACCAGCATATGTTTTACCAACAACTTTTTTTTCGTATATTTCATTAGCAGAAAAATCAAAGGTTGTAACCATATCAGGATCTTCTAATTCTAAGTTATACTTCATTAAATTAACTATTTCTTCTAAACTTTTAGGATAATATAATTCCATAGAACTAGAATTTATATATTGGTTTTTAGTAATTAGATATGTTCTTTCAATATTAATAAAATCGGTGGTATCATTTAGAGATTTAGCTACTATTTCTTTAGCTACTTCATAGAAAGATAATATTTGATTGGTAGTCATATTAGTATCAATATTTTGACTTATAGCGTCGAGTATTTCATAGAATTCGTTAACTGAATCAATATTTTTAATACTTTTAGCAATACCTGTAACAACTAGTTGTTGATTTTGGCCTCTTGTAAAGTCATTTCGATATAAGCAATTAGTGTTCCATTTAGAAGCACAATTGCTTGGCCAGCAATGCCTATTTCGAGATAAAGCTAAAGCTTGTTCGCCATCTAAATGTTGAATTCCTTCTTCAACATATATAGTACTAGCTCCCCAATCTCGATTACTATCTTGTTCACAGAAGCTATAAGGAACATCAACGTCAATACCGCCTAAAGCATCAACTAAAGATACAACGCCTTTAAAGTTTATTTTGACATAGTAATCAATATTAATGTCAATTAGATTTTCAATTGTATCAATAATACATGAAGAGCCATAGTAAGCTGAAGTATTTATTTTGTTTTTAACATTATTACGACAAGCGATTGGGACATAAGTATCTCTAGGAATACTAAACATTGTAGCATTTAAAGTGTTAGGATTAAAGGTAATTACCATTAGAGTATCGCCATTAAAAGATTGATTAGCATTTAATACTTCACTAGTACTATCAACACCAATTAAAAGGATTGTAAAAGGTTCATTTAAAGTTTTATTAGATGAAGATACTTCTTCTTTTTCTCTTTCTTCAGAGTAAGTATAAACAATTTTGGTATCACTTTCTAAACTGGTTAAAGTATCATCGCTTTCAAACATTATTAAATAATTACTTGATATTAAAACTCCATCAATTTTGCCATCTAATAGGTCAGTTAACATTTCGATATAATCATCATAATAAGTTATTTCGGTATTTTCTAAATCATTTTCTTTAATTAACTTTTGAGCTAGGATATAACCTTCAATATCATCTTCATCATCAATCATACTTATAATAGTAGAATTGTTATTTTTAATGCTAGTATTTTCTAAGGTAACTAAGCTTGTAGAGTAGGTTACTAATTCTTTATTGATACCTTCTATTTTATTAACAGTTTTATCTATGTAGTAAGCTCCTATAGAAAATATAGGAACAAATATTAACATAATTATGGAAATGATTGTAAATGTTTTTTTCTTTTTGGCTACCACACATATAAATCCCCAAACAAAATACATTGCTAAAAACAAACAAAAACAACTTAAAGCAAATATTCTAATATAAGTTTCAATACCTGTTAAAGATAAAATACTTTTGGTAAAGAAGATTAAACTTACTAAGTAAGCAGTTAATACAAATATGAAAATAAATAAATTTTTGTTTAGTTTTTTTCTTTTTTTCATATTGTAAACTCCTTTATCATTCTTTTTTAATTATAATATAAAAGATAAGTTAAAACAATTAGTAATATCCTATTTGACAAAAAATGTTAAGTAATGTTTTAAACTATATTATTTAATTCTCGTTATGGTATAATTATAATGAATAATTATGAGTAAAGAGGTGTAATATGAAAAAAATAACTAGTTTATTTTTAGTTCTAACTTTGCTTTTTTCAATGTTTTTTAATATTGCCCCTGTAAATGCTAGTGTAACTGCGAAAGTTATGGCTAATAATTTAAACTTTAGAAGTGGTCCTTCAACGGAAACTACTGCTATAACAACAATCCCTTATGGAACAATAATAAATATTTTAGATACTGTGCCAGTTAGTGGTTTGGGGTGTACAGCTGGTTGGTTAAGAGCTAGTTATAATAATGTGGCCGGTTATGTATGTGCTAAATATATTAGTTATTATACTGTAACTGAATTAGCTACGGAAAGAGATCCCGAAAATGATTATGAAATTTTATGGCAATCTTTAGGATTTCCTTCTAGTTATTGGGAAGGATTAACAGCTTTAAAAGTGGCTCATCCTAATTATGAATTTGAAGCAGTTGATACTGGCCTTGATTGGTCTACAGCAGTAAGAGAAGAAAGTGTTTTGGGAACCAGCTTAATTCAAGTGGTAGATTTAGAAAGTGATAAAGTTGCTTATATATCAACCGCTGGTGGTAGTTATGATTATGTTAATAATGAATATATTGTCAAAGAAGGATCTACTTGGTATGCAGCTGATAGCGAAGTAGTAGCTTATTATATGGATCCTAGAAACTTTTTAACCGAAACTAGAGTATTTATGTTTGAGGATTTACTTTATACAGGAGATTATCTAACTATTGATGCTATCAACAAAGTATTTACTAATTTTCCTAATTTAAGTCCTTATGCCGCCGACTTTTTACAAGCAGGGATTGATTCCGGTATTAATCCGGTTTATATAGCAACTTTAGTAAGACAAGAAATTGGCAGTGGAACTGCAGCTGTTTCAGGGGCAGAATTTACTTATCCAGAAGAAAACTTTATGTATCCAGAAGAAAGAGGCAATACTTATTCTGGTTATTATAATTTCTTTAATTATGGAGCTGGAACTGATGTAAAACCTATTTATAATGCTTTAATATATGCTAAAAATAGTGATTGGAATACTCCTTTAATAGCTATTACAGCTGGATCTAATATTATAGGGCAATATTATATTAAAAGTGGACAAAACACCTCTTATTTTAAGAAGTTTAATGTTCAGCCAGGAGCTACTAGTAGTACTTATTCTCATCAATATATGACTAATATTCAAGCTCCTTATAGTGAAGCTTCAACTAGTTATGCTTCTTATGAAAGTGTAGGTTTATTAGCAGCTGATTCTACTACGACCTTTAAATTTTTAATTCCAGTTTATAGCGATATGCCAGTTAGTACATCACTACCTACTGAAGTTCATTTTATTCAAGACTATGGTAATACCACGGTAGATGATTTACTGACCAATACAACTATTAAAAATAGCGGAGAATTCCTAAGTGGATTTAGTTTTGGTACTAAAGCTGAAGATTTAATAGCTGAAGTTAATGCTGTTAGTAGTTTAGCAGTTGTAACTGTAACTGATATAAATGGTAATTTAAAAACCACCGGAAGCTTAGTAACTGGTGATAGAGTAGATATTACTTTTGATGAAGAAAGCCAGGAGTATACCGTTATTTTATATGGTGATAGTTCCGGTGATGGTCAAGTAACAATTATGGATTTATTAAAAATCCAAAAACATATAATAGGGTCTGCTACTTTAATTGATCCTTATTTAACAGCAGCTGATACTGACCAAGATGGAGTAATTAATATAGTTGATTTATTAAGAGAACAAAAACATATATTGGGTCAAGTTAAAATAAGTGGATAGAGGGATAATATGAAAAAAGTATTTAAAATTTTTAGTTTATTGATGGTAACGTTGTTAACTAGTTTAACAGTTTATACTAATGCTAATGCCGCGACAGCTACGATTAGTGTTTTGTCATCAAGTAGTCAGGTTTTAGTAGGTAAGACTTTTAAAATAACAGTTAAAATATCTTCTACGGTACCTTTAGGGTCTTGGGATTATACTTTAAATTATGATTCTTCTTTAGCTAGTTTGGTAAAAAGTGATGTCCCTTTAAGATATGCTGCTTATGGAGATGGGGTATTAAAAACTAAAAGTTATACTTATACTTTTAAAGCTTTAAAAAGTGGTAAAGCTAAATTTTATGTTAGTAATACAGCTGTAATTGACTGGGACTTTGGAGTTATGAGTGTTACTAATGGATCTAGGACAGTTACCTTTATAACTCAAGCTCAGTTAGAAGCTTCTTATAGTAAAAATAATGATTTAAAAGCTTTAGAAGTAGAAGGATATGATTTAGTACCAGAATTTTCTTCTGACGTAACAACTTATGATGTTAGTCTATCTTCCGAAATAACCAGTATAACTATCGACGCTACTAGAGATGATAAGACAGCTACAGTAACTGGTACTGGAGAATTTCCTGTTAGTGAAGGATTAAACGTATTCACAATAGATGTTAAAGCTCAAAATGGAGATGTGAAAACCTATACTTTAAATGTTAATGTCGAAGATAAAAATCCTATTAATGTAACTTATAATGATCTAAATTATACAGTAGTAAAAAGAAAAGACTTATTACCAATCCCAACTACTTTTGCTGAAACAATTATTACTATAAATGAATTAGAAATACCAGGTTTTTATAGTGAAGCTTTAGATTATACTTTAGTAGGTTTAAAAAATCCTGATGGAGAAGTTAGTTTATTTATTTATAATGCTGATACTAATGAATATACTCCATACTATGAAGTAACTTTAAATAACATTGTTTTCACTCCTTTAACAACTACTAAAGAAATAGAAGATTATGAAAAAACAACCATTTTAATAAATAGCGTTGAAGTAGAAGCTTATAAATTAACTGATACTTCTGATTATTCTATAGTATATGGTAGGAATGTGGAAACTGGTAATACCGGATTTTATCTATATGATAAAGAAGAGAATACTTTACAAAGATATGATAATGAACAAGTTATATTATTAAAAGAAGATATAAAAGACTATATGTTAATAATCTTAATATTTGGTTCAGGACTTGGTTTATCTATTATCTATATAATATATAGTTTAATTAAAAAAAGTAAAAAACATTCTAAAAAAGAAGAACCAGAAATAAAAGAAACTAAAAAAAAGAATTCTAAAAAAGAGCAAAAAGATTAAAAAAAGTATTATAATATTTCTTGAGGAGTAACTATGAGATTAGAAGTTAATTTATTAAATATATTATTGATAGTAGGAACAACTTTTTTAATAAGTTATCTATTTATGTTTATAAATAAACCATTATCAAGATATTTAGGAGCTATTGATATACCTAATGAAAAAAGAAGGATTCATAAAGTACCAACTCCAAGAATGGGCGCTTTAGGTATTTATATTAGTTTTTTAATAGGTTATATGATATTTGGTGTACCTAGTGTTCAAATGAATTCTATTTTAATAGCTAGTTTCTTTTTAATAGTTACGGGGATGCTTGATGATATAAAACCAATTCCTAATAAATATAAATTAATTATTCAAGTAATAGCGGCTTTAATAACGATGTTTTATGGCGGATTTTTACTAAAAGAAATAGATGCTTTTGGCATTAATATTCATTTTGGTTGGTTTAGTTACCTTATAACATTATTTTTTATAGTAGGAGCTATAAATTGTATAAACTTTATTGATGGTATGGATGGCTTAGCTGGTGGTATATGTGCTATTTACTTTTTAACAGTTGGCATAATTGCTACTATTACTGGTCATTTTAATGGCTTAGATGTTTTGTTGTGTTTTGTTACGCTAGGAGCTACTTTAGGTTATCTAAAGCATAATTTTCATCCCGCTAAGATATTTATGGGTGATGGCGGGTCGATGTTTTTAGGCTATATTATAGCTGTAATAGCTTTAATAGGCTATAAAAATGTTACTTTTGGTTCTTTATTAGTGCCGATTGCTTTATTAGCTATTCCTATCTTAGATACTTTATTAGCTATTATTAGAAGACTTATTAAACATAAAAGTCCTATGACTCCTGATAAAGGTCATTTACACTTCCAAATATATAAATATAACAACTCCGAAGTTAAAACCGTTTTAATTATCTATGCGGTTGACTTGCTATTTGCGGCTATTACCATATTTTATGTCTTAGACGATAGTAGAATAGCTATTCCTATTTATGCCGTATTATTTATCCTATTTATTTTTCTTATTGTTAAAACCAATATTTTATTAAGTCCCAAAATGAAAAGAAGAGTTATAAAAAGATTATTTCCTAGATATTATAATAGAAAAATAAAAAGTACTAAAAATAAAAATTAGTACTTTTTTTAATTTTGACTTTCCTTTATATAAACTATATAATTAAAAGGAAAGTAGATGGTAAATATGAAAATAGTTGATGGTAATAAAGCTTGTGCTGATACTGCTTATTTATTAAGTGAGGTGTGTCCAATATATCCTATTACACCAGCTAGTCCTATGTCTTCTGAAATAGACAAATTAATAGCTAAAGGAGAACTAAATCTTTTTCATAAAAAAGTAAAACTAGTGGAAATGCAAAGTGAAGCTGGAGCTGTAGCAACTATGCATGGAGCTTTACTTTCTGGGTCATTAGCTACTACTTTTACAGCTAGCCAAGGGCTTTTATTAATGTTACCAAATATGTATAAAATAGCGGGCGAAATGCTTCCCGGAGTTATACATGTAGCCAGTAGAACAGTTGCTACTCATGCTTTAAGTATCTTTGGTGATCATTCCGATATTTATGCGGCTCGTAATACCGGATTTTGTATGATATCTTCGGCTTCTGTAGAAGATGCTCAAAACTTAGCTTTAGTAAGTCATCTAGCAGCTATCAAAGGGAGTTTACCTTTCTTACATTTTTTTGATGGCTTTCGTACTAGTCATGAATTAAATAGTATAAAAAAATTAAATTTAAATACGATTGAAAATATGATACCAGAGGAAGAATTAAATAATTTTCGCGAAAGAATGTTATTTGGTCCTAAAAAGATTCAAAAAGGAATGGCTCAAAATGAAGATGTTTTCTTTCAAATGAGTGAAGCTAGGAATAATAGTTATATGGCTATACCAGATATTGTTAATGATTATATGCAAAAAGTTAATCAAATGATGGGTACTAGTTATAAACCATTTACTTATTATGGAGATCCTTATGCTACTAGGTTAATAATAGCTATGGGTAGTGTTACTGATACCATTAAATTAACAGTTAATAAACTAAATGAAAAAGGAGCTAAAGTAGGTGTTGTAACGGTTCATTTATATCGTCCTTTTAGTTCTAAATATTTAAAAGCAGTTATTCCTTCTTCCGTAAAAAGCATCGCTGTTTTAGATAGAGCTAAAGATGCTACTTTAGGTGGTGAGCCCCTTTATTTAGATGTTTTAAATGCTTTAAATAATAAACATTATGATATAGTTGGTGGTAGATATGGTTTAGCTAGTAAAAATACTACTCCGCAAATGATTAAAAGTGTTTATGATATGCTAGATACCGAATTAAAAAATAATTTTACCATTGGGATAGAAGATGATGTAACTCATTTAAGTTTACCAATTGATAATACTTTTAATATTGATCTAGCTTTAGAAGAATTAAATATCTATGGGTTTGGATCAGATGGTATGGTATCAGCTTCTAAAGATATTTTAAAAGTCTTAGGGGAAGAACAAGGTTATTTTGTTCAAGGTTATTTTAAATATGATTCTAAAAAGAGTAATGGTATTACCATTAGTAATTTAAGATATGGTAAAAGACAGATAAAAGCTCCATTTTATAACAATAATCCTAAGTTAGTAGTTATTACTAAAGATGAATATTTACGTAAATTAGATATGTTTAAAGGAATTAAAGAATATGGAACAGTTATTTTAAATACCCCTTTAAATGAAACAGAAATTTTTAATAAAATGAAAAGTAAAGATCTTTTATTACTGCAAAAAAATAATATCAAGTTTTATTATATAAATGCTTCTAAATTAGCTTTAGAAGCAGGTATTAAAGGCAAAATAAATAAAATAATGGAAACTATTATATTAAAATATTTAAATATACCTGATTATGAAGAAGTAGTTATTGAAGGTATTAAAAAAGTCTTTAAAACTAAAGGAGAAGATGTTATTAATACTAATATTAAAGCTATTCAAAGTATTAATGATAACTTAAAAATATTAGATTTAACTAAAGCTTCTTCTAAAAAAGAAGAAGAGGAACCAAAAGATATTGTTTCGATTATTAATGATATGAAGGGAGACGAGTTAAAAGTATCTGAAGTATATCAATTAAGAGATGGATCATTTCCTTGTGCAACAAGTAAATATGAAAAAAGAAATACGGCTTTAGAAGTACCTAAATGGAATAAAGAAAATTGTATTCAATGTGGTTTATGTTCACTAGTTTGTCCTCATGCGGTTATCAGACCATTTATAGTCGGAAAGGAAGATAAATATGCCAAAGAGGGCATTAAAGTTTTAGGTAATCTTAATGATAAATTTATCATTGCAGTTAGTGAAAAAGACTGTACAGGATGTGGACTATGTATTAACGTTTGCCCTGGTAAAGGTGGCAATAAAGCCTTAAGTTTTGGCCATAAAGATGAGGAAAAACAAAAGATCGCTGATGATTTATTCAATAATTATGAAAACAAAAATATTGACAACAAGTTCACAATTAAAGGTAGTCAGTTAGCTAAACCATTATTTGAATTTAGTGGAGCTTGTGCTGGTTGTGGAGAAACCCCATATATTAAATTATTAACGCAATTATTTGGTAAAAAATTAGTGATTGCGAATGCTACTGGTTGTTCAAGTATATATGGTGGTAGTGTGCCATCAACTCCATATTTAATTCCTTGGGCTAATAGTTTATTTGAAGATAATGCCGAATTTGGTTTAGGTATTTTACTTGGTTATGAAGCTCAAAGAGATAAAGCCAAAGAATTAATTAAAGAGACGATGGATTCATTCGATCTAAGTACTAAAAAGCTCTTAGAAGAATGGTTAGAAAATCCTGATGATTATACTAAAACTAAATTAGTTAAAGAAGAATTACGTAAACAAAACTTACCAAAAGAACTAAGTGAAGTACTAGAGTATATATCTGCTAAGAGTATCTGGGCTATTGGTGGAGATGGTTGGGCTTATGATATTGGTTATGGTGGTATAGATCATGTTTTAGCATCTAACGCTGATATCAATATCTTAGTACTAGATACCGAAGTCTATTCTAATACTGGTGGTCAAGCCAGCAAATCAAGTCATTTAGGTCAAGTGTGTGAATTTGCTGATTTAGGTAAAACCACTGCTAAGAAAGACTTATTTAGAAAAGCGATTACCTATCCAAATGTCTATGCTGCTACAGTTAGTTTAGGAGCTAATCCAATGCAAACTATAAAGGCTTTTAAAGAAGCTGAAGAACATAAAGGACCATCTATTATCATTGCTTATGCCCCTTGTATTGAACATGGTATTAAATGTGGTTTAACTTGTGGTAATGATGAACAAAAGAAACTAGTTAATTGTGGTTACTTAAACTTAATGAGATACAATAATGGTATATTAACACTTGATTCTAAAGAACCAGATTTTACTAAATATGCAGAATGTCTAAATAATGAAGTAAGATATAGTTCCTTAAAAATAAAAAATCCTTCTTTATATGAAGAATTAACTAAAGAACAAATCGAAGAAGCTAAAAAAAGATATAACTATTATTTAGAACTAAGTAAAAAAGAGTAAAAAAAGAGAGGTTACTTTTACAAGTAACCTCAAAGAATAAAAAGGGGTTGGCTAGTGTGATACTAGCACCAATTCGCCTAAAAGTGAATTGGTAAGTCTATATACTAAGGGAAAAATATTTATTTGTCAAGGGGAAGTTATGGAACTAAATGAAGTAAAAGGAATAGGTCCTAAAACCATTAATATTTTAAGTAAAATAGGGATTAATAATACCTATGATTTATTAACTTATTATCCATATCGATATAAGATTTTTAATATAACTAATATTGATGAAGTAACCAATGAAGAGATAGTAGTAAGAGGAATAGTTAATTCTATTCCCAAAGTAAGTTATATTAAAAGAAACTTTAATAGATTATCTTTTACAGCTATTATAAATAATAAATTAATTAAAGTAGTTATCTTTAATAGAGCTTTTTTAAAAAATAATTTAACTTTAAATAAAGAAATAAATTTAATAGGTAAATATAATAAATTAACTAATACTTTTACAGCAGCTAATATTACCTTTGATATGTTTGATGGTTATAAAATAGAACCAGTTTATCACTTAGTAGATGGTCTTAAAAATAAGATTATTATTAATACTATAAATTATTTATTAGATAAAAATATTCCTATAGATGATTATATACCAGCATATCTTAATACTGAGTATAAATTTATTGATAAAAATAAAGCTTTAAAATATCTTCATAATCCAAGTAATTTAGATGAAGTTAAAAAAGCGAAGTTAAAATTAATCTATGAAGAATTATTTATTTTTATGTTTAAAATTAACTATTTAAAACATAAAAACTTAATTAGTTCCAAAGTGATTATTAAAAAAATAGATGAAATAAAAATAAATAATTTAATAAATAATTTACCATTTCAACTAACAAACGATCAATTAAAAGCCATAGATGATCTTAAAAATGATTTTAAGAGTGAAAAACGCATGAATAGACTATTACTAGGTGATGTTGGTAGTGGTAAAACAGTAGTTGCTATAATAGCTAGTTATATTAACTATTTAAATGGCTTTGAGACATCTTTAATGGCGCCTACAGAGATTCTAGCTACTCAACATTATTATAGTATTAAAAAGACTTTAAAAGATACTCCTATGGTCATAGAATTACTTACTGGTAGTATGACTAAAAAAGAACAAAACAATATTAAAGAAAGACTAGCTAAAGGTGAAATAGATTTACTTATTGGTACTCATGCGATTATTTCTAAAGATGTTAAATTTAAAAAATTAGGATTAGTTATTACTGATGAACAACACCGTTTTGGAGTTAACCAAAGATATAATTTACAAGATAAAGGCGAACTGCCAGATATTATCTATATGAGTGCAACTCCTATACCTAGAACATATGCTTTAACGCTTTATGGTGATATGGATATATCTATTATTAAAGAAAAACCTAAAGGGAGAAAAGATATTCTTACTTATGTTAAAAAAAGTAGTGAAATAAAAGATGTTTTAAATATGATGATTGATGAAATAAAAGCTAATCATCAAATCTATGTCGTAGCACCATTAATTGAAGAAAGTGAAACATTAGACTTAAGTGATATTAATAAATTAAAAGATAAATTTGATATCGCTTTTAATCATAAAATACCTATTGGTATTTTACATGGTAGACTTAAAAATAATGAAAAAGAAGCTATTATGAATAACTTTAAAAATAATATTATCAAAGTATTAATATCAACTACTGTTATTGAAGTTGGAATAGATGTTCCTAATGCTAATATGATGGTAATATTCAATGCTGAACGTTTTGGCTTAGCAACTCTTCATCAATTAAGAGGAAGAGTTGGTAGAGGAGATGTAGAAAGCAAATGTATACTTATAAGTGATAGTGATACTAAAAGACTTAAAGTCTTAGAAGAATCTAATGATGGATTTTATATTAGTGAAATGGACTTTAAAATGCGTGGTGAAGGAGACTTGTTTGGAGTAAGACAAAGTGGTGACATGACATTTAAAATAGCCAACTTAAAAAGAGACTTTAAAATATTACTTAAAACTAAAGAAGACTCAGAAGAGTTTATTAACAAAGAAAATTTAAATAATTATCCCTTGTATCAAGAAATAACTAATAACTTAGAATCACTTAACTAAATAAATTGACAAAAAACTTAATTCATTATATTATTTTAATAGCATGATAGTAAAGTGTCATGTGATGATCGCTTTCACGACAATAATAATGTGAAGGTAGATCGACCAAAACCCCCTGAAGGAGCCTTTGAGGCTCCACTTTTTTGGGAGAAAAATATCATACTCCAAAACTGCTGACACTAAATTAAGATAAATTATACTAATATATAATAAACTATGATATTAATATCGTCGGGTTCTATTGTTATGCTATAATTTAAGTAGGTGATAATATGAACTTAGTAAATAGCATAATAAATAATTTAGAAAAAAATTATGGCGCTTTAAAAATTAGTAAGAAATTTGAAAATTCTAATTGTAATGATGTTTATTTGTTAGAAAACACTTCCAAATATGTATTAAAAATAGCTAGTAATTCTAATAGAATTAATGAATTAAAAGAAGAATATGAAGTTTTAGAAACTATAAAGGATAAAATAGATGTACCAAAAGTATATAAATATTTTGATAATCAAGAATATTCATATATATTAATGGAATATATAGATGGAATTAGTTTAGATGTTTTATTAAAAGAAAATAAGAATCAAGGTAGTATTATGTTTGATTTAGGAAAGCTTTTAAAAAAGATAAATAGTATAGAAATTATTGAAAAAGAAACTGGAGAGTATTATTTAAATAAACAGTTAGAAAAAGCTGAAAGTAATCTTAAAGCTAATTTATTAGATGATGAAGAGTTTATAATAAATGGGAAAAAGTTAGACAAAGAAGAATTATTAATAGAATTAAAAACTAAAAAGCCAAATAATATTAACAGTAGTTTTCTTCATGGAGACTTTAGACCTAAAAATATTATTTTTAGTAATAATAAGTATTATATACTTGATTTTGGATTATCTCATATAGGAGATTGCTATTATGATATATCTATTTTCTTCTATTATTTAAATGAGATAGAAAGAAAAGAGTTTTTAAAAGGCTATGGAATTAATAATATTGATGAATATAAATTTCATTATTATGAAAACTTGTCAAAGTTTTTAAATGTATAATAAGGAGAATGTTATGAATAGAAAATACTTTGAAATACAATTGGCATTAGAAGGATTACAAATTGATAATAGAAATAGAATAAAAAAATTAGATGTTAATCATTTTGATATTGAAAAAGAAGTAGACAAAAGGATCCCGCAAGTAATTGCTTTGCAAATTGATAATTCTATTTCAGTATTTTATTCTGAATTATTAAATATTTCAGTAATTAATACTTTGGAAAAATTAAACAAAGGAGATTTTATAAATGATACATCAAAAGTTACAAAAATATTAAACTGCGAAGTAGGGAATTATGTTACATATATATTTCCTAAATCATTTAATATTGATTCTAATGATATTGTGGAATTTAAAAATAGTGATGATATTAAATTAAAAGAGTTTGATGAATCTTTTTATAGAGTTTTTCCTAAAGCTTTTGCAGTAATGAAAGATAATAAAGTTGTATCATGTTGTGTGTCTTCAAGAGAAAGTAATAATGCAGGAGAAGCTTGGGTTTATACATTGCCTGAATATAGAAAAAAAGGATATGGCACAACAGTTGTAAAAGTATGGGCTAATGATTTAATAAAAAATAAAAAAGTCCCATTTTATTCACATGAAAAAAACAATATTTGTTCCAAACTACTTGCTGAAAAGTTAGAACTAAGAAAAGTTTTTGAAACAAAAGTGTATGAATAGAATAGGAGATTATATATGATAATAAGAGAATTAGAAACTGATAGATTAATATTAAGAAAATTAAACAAAGATGATATTAAACCTTTATGGGATAATTTTTTTAATGATTATGATAAGTATAAGTTTTATGATGACTATAAAATAAATAGTTATGAAGAATTATCAGAAAAATTAACTAAGCAGATAGAAAATTATGATAAAGGTGAATGTTTTAAATGGGCGATTGTTGAAAAAGAAAGTAATGAGTTAATAGGTAATATAAATCTTCACCATTATGATGAAGCTAATAATAATATAAAATTAGGCTATTTTATATTTGATATTTATCGTAATAAAGGTTATGTAACTGAAGCTGTTTTAGCAGTTATTAATTTTACTTTTAAGGAAGCAAAAATCCATCGTATAACAGCTTCAGCTATTAGCACTAATGAAGCATCTAATAGGGTTCTAATAAAAACAGGATTTTTATTAGAAGGAACAAAAAACGAAGATAGCAGAATAGATGGCAAGTATTATGATAGTAATATTTATGGTTTAATAAACAATTTGTGAAGCTCATAATACTCAAGATACTGGAGCTAAATTAATGAAAGAGTTATTTTTTTAAATAATAATGTTTTTCTTGACAAAACTACTGCCGAATAGTATAATTGCAGTATATTTGTCAAGGAGTGATAGATGTGGAACCCAAAAATATAAAAAAATTTAAAGACCAAAGTAATATAGAAGTAATAGAATCTTTTATGAAGTCTAATAATGGATATATTACTTCAAAAATGATTACGGATCTTGGAATTCATAGAATGTATCTTAATATAATGCGCGAAAGAGGCATAATTGAGAGAGTTGGTAATGGAATATATATAGAGTCAAAAAGGTATGAAGATTCATATTATGTTTTTAGTTTAGAAAATCCCAATGTAATTTTTTCTCATATGACTGCTCTATATTTTTACGGACTATCTATGAAAGCACCAGGTTCAGAATATGATATTACTATTTATAATAAATATCATAATCCTAAAATAAAAAAACATAATATATTTTATGTATCGAAAGATATTTATGGTCTTGGGCTTACTGAGGTTAAAACTCCAGCTGGAAATAAAGTAAAAGCTTATGATATTGAAAGATGCATTTGTGATATAATTCGTTCTAAAAAAAGAATGGATATCGAACTTATAAAATATAGTATTAAGGAATATCTTAAAAGAAAGGACAAAGATCTTAATAAACTTTCAAATTATGCAGATAAAATGGGTATTAATAAAGAAGTTATGGATTTTGTGAGCATAATGTATGAATAGTATGCAAGTAAAAGACAAAATTAGAAACATAGCAAATAAGAAGAATGTTGATTTTAATAGCGTTTTTAGACTATATATGTATGATAGATTCATTGAAAGATTATCTGCTAGTAAATATAAAGATAACTTTATTTTAAAAGGTGGATTTTATTTAAGTTCGTTATTTGGAATAGAAAATAGGTCAACTATGGATATTGATACAGCTATTTCAAAAACAATATTTAGTGAAGATAATATAAGGAAAATGTTAGAAACAATTATTAAAATTAATCTTAATGACAATGCTATACTTGAATTAGTAAAAATTGGAACAATAAGAGAAGAAGATGAATATGGTGGATACAGAGCTACTATAAACGTTAAAATTGAAAATATAAGAGAATTATTTCAAATAGATATAGCAACTGGAGATCCTATAACACCTAAGGCAATTACTTATAAATATTTACCAACACTAGGGGATAAATATATTAACTTATGGGCATATAATATTGAAACAGTCTTAGCTGAAAAATTAGAAACTATTTTAACAAGGGCAACTGGAAGTAGTAGAATTCGTGATTATTATGATATTTATTTAATTTATAAAATGGGTTGGGATAATGTTAACAAAGATCATTTTAAAAAAGCAGTTCAAAATACATTTAAGAAAAGAAAATTTAATAAAGATATAGAAGAAACAATTAATATTATTAAAAATAGTGTGGTTTTAAAAGAAAGATGGGCATCATATTCCAAGAGATATAAATATGCCAAAGATATTTCTTTTGATGATACATTAAAGTCTATAGAAGATATAATAGAGGTTATAAAGTAAAAAACTTTTTATGCTATAATATAATCAGTTAGGTGATAATTAAAAGGAGAATAAAATGATGAATTTTAATATTGTATTATCGTCAAGTGGTTTTAATGATGTAAATAATTTCGTTTCAGAAAAAATAAAAACTTTATTTCAGCAGATAGTTCAAAATAAAAGAGTAATGATATTAGCTAATGCTGCACCGAAAGGTACTGGTAATTACATAGCAAGAGATAATGTTAAAGAAAATTTTTTAAAAAGTGGAGCAATTGAAGTAAATGTTGTTGATTTGAATGATGCTAATATTGACTCTATGTTAGATTATGATGTGATTTATGGCTTAGGTGGAGATCCAACTTATTTAATAGAATTAAATAGAAATCAAAAGTTTAAAGAAGTGTTATTAAAATTCTTGAAAAATGGTATTTATATTGGTGAAAGTGCTGGATCGATGATACTATGTGATGATTTGAAATGGGTTTATATAGTAAAAAAGGGAACAAAGCCAAAATATGATGTTGAGCTTGAAACTTATAAAGGCTTGGGATTAATAGATTTCAACATTTTTCCACATTGGAATAAAGTGGCTGATAGTGTTAAACAAAAAGCAGTGGCTTATGAAACACAAAATAATATTAAATTTACTAAATTAAATGATGGAGAGTTTATAACTATCAATTATTTAAAAGAACAAAAATAATTATTTATATTTACTTAATTAAAAAAGAGCCTTATGGCTCTTTTAGTACATATAATATATGTACTATTTTTTATTAGGTTTCTTTTTGTTCTTTTTCATTATAAGTAATGTTCCAGCAGCTATACCACTTACTAAGACAACTATGCCAGAGACTAAGATTATTAAGTCACTATAGTTAATTAATTCAAAAGAGTAATTAATGTTAGTTAAAGAACCATAACTAGCTTTCCAATTATAAGTTAATTGATCATCTGATATATCTGATGAGTTACTTGTTAAAGCTTTACATGGAAGAGTTACAGAGTATTCAATATCAATCATACTTGTATATGCTGATAAATCAAGTGAACTATCATCTTCATCATCTTCAGTAGTTAAATCATAAACAATATTAACAGTATATTTGTTTTTTAAAAATCCTTTTTCTAGTGTAAAGAAAGCAGAATCTTCAGCTTCAGTGTCTAATAAGTTATTATAAAGATCTATTTCTGTTTCTTCAGTTGTTGATACATCATCAATATTACTAATAGTTTTTGATATCTTTACACCAGTATATCCATCATTAGAGTATTCAATAACTTGATAACCTCTTTCTTCTAAAGCTGCTACTTGCTCATCATCAGCTGCTAAGTCATTTTCGCCATCAGTCAAACTTAATAATGAATCGGAGATTAAATATGTTGCACTAAAGTCCATACTTTTGTCTTTTTTAATAACCATAGCTGTTTGACTTTTAACGCAACCAGTTAATAAAACTACTAAAAATCCCATAATTAAATACATTGTTACTTTTTTCATTTAAATATATTCCTTTCTATTAATTTCATTATAGCAAATTTAAAAAGACTAGCAATATTATATTAGTAATTCGTGTTATAATATCTATAGGTGAATGATATGGAAAAATCTATGGAAAATATGGTTGATATTTTAGAAATACAGTTAGCGTTAGAATCTTATGAAGACGATACAGGAGCGAAGATGAGTGAGGAAGAGATAAAAATAGAGGATGATTTACAATTATTAAGAGAACAAAAAGATAATTTATCGGAAGAAGAAAAAATAAAAAGATCAGAAGAAATTTTAGCTAGATTAAACAAAGTCCTAGATAAAATAGGTAGAGAAAAGTTTATTTTTTATAAAGATGGCGGAATAAATTATATTTATAAAAATATATAAAGGAGATGTTAATAGATGGTAAAGAGTTTTAACAATGTTATTGAAGAAAGATATTCGGTTAGATCATTTCAAGATAAGGCAGTAGAAAAAGATTTAATAAATCAAATCTTAGAATGTGGAAGAATAGCTCCGACAGCTGGATGTGAAAATCCAGTTATAGTTTATAGTCTAGATAAAGAGCAAATAATTAAATTGAAAGAAGCAACTAAATATACATTTAAGGCTAACAATATGTTAGTAGTTTGTTATGATAATAAAATATCTTATAAAAGAGAACAAGATGGTTTAGATTTTGGTATAGAAGATGCTTCTATAATAACAACTTATATGATGTTAAAGATAACTGAGCTAGGATTAGGATCATGTTGGGTAGGAAGTTTTTATCCGGATAAAGTATCTAGTATTCTTAATTTACCAGATAATATTATTCCAGTATCATTATTGCCATTCGGTTATATAGCATCAGATAGTAAACCAAGTGAGTGGCATTCTGATAGAAGAACTATGAAAGATTTTATGAAAAATTAGAGGTTAATTTTTTATGTCTCATTATTGACATATGCCTATAACAATTGTATACTGAATTTATAATAATATAGTAGAGATTGAGAGGTAGAGAATGAAAAAAAGAAAGAAAGAAATAATTTTATTATTAATAGTTTTGTTAGCACTTATAGTAGGTGGCGGAGCTTCATATTTAATATTTAGTCAAAGTAATAAGTTAGCAACATTACCAACTCCAGAAATTACTGATGGTGTTAGAGGAACTACTTTTGGAATAGATAAAAATATTAATGAAGAAACAATTGATAATTATTTAAATCGTTCTGATAGTGTTTATTATGATATGAGAATGTTAGTTGATGAAGCTGATTATGAAAGCATTGGTGGAGATTCTTATTTATCAGGTATTGTTAAAGGTTTTGAAGTAATACCTTTA
>Ga0116162_10000674_pt1 | contig 23769 bp, 24 predicted proteins | sample AD_UKC105_MetaG_FD_89875 | JGI IMG/M metagenome (GOLD analysis project Ga0116162, IMG submission 89875) | Active sludge microbial communities of municipal wastewater-treating anaerobic digesters from Hong Kong - AD_UKC105_MetaG | ecosystem: Engineered > Bioreactor > Anaerobic > Digestate...
CGACCACCGGGCCCTGTACCTCTTCACCCTCGTCAGCCTCTGGAACCTGGGAGAGAAGACTGCCCCCCCGCTCCATTCCTACCTGGTCCACTTCCCCGGCTGGCCCTGGCCCCCGGGAAAGTTTCCCGAGGCCCCGCTCGATCCGCCGGCGGCCCTGGAGCGGGAATCGATCTGGACGGAATATCGCCTCTCGAAAACGGACCTGGCCCGGAAGGAAGCGGCCATCCGCTTCCACGCTTCCCAATTCGCCTACTCGTCCCGGTTCCTCCTTTCCTTCATGCGCGCCGACGAACCGTTCGCGGACGTTCAGCCCCGGCACCTGGTTCTCCCGGAAGACGGAACCGGGACCGGAACCCTCGTAACCCGGACAGAAACCGGGTTCACCGGGGTCCAGGAACACTACGCCCGCCGGGACCGGGAACGGATCTACGCGGGAATCGGACTGAAGGTTCCGCTGGGGCGCCAGTTCGGGGTCAGCGCGCAGTTCTACGGCTGGAAAAAAGACACTCCCTTCCGGGAAATGCCCAAGATCAAAATCGAAACCGGACCGCTCCGGCGGCGGGTCCGGGACCAGTACACGGCCGTCGAGACCGGAGGAACGGTGATCGTCAAGAGCCCGCGGTCCCTGGAGATCGGCGTCCCCCTCCGGCTCCTGGGAAACCCCGAGCGGATATTGGCCTCGGTCAGAACCACGTTCTGCGGCTGGGAGCAGAGCCGCAGCGGGTGGCGGATTCTACGGTTGGACGCCTGAAAATGCGGGCGCGGACCACTATCGGGGAAAGCGACATCGCCGGCCTGCTGGCCGGTCTGCTCCGGAAAGCCTCCCCGCCGATCCGGATCGAGACCGTGAACATCGACGCGGGAGCGCTCACCCTCCGGGGAAAAGCGAAGGTTCCCGTGCCTATCCCCTTCACCGCGGTGATAACCCCCGAAATCGCCGACGGCGGCCTCGAGTTCGATATCGAACTGGCCGGCGTACCGGGCATCGTCCGCCGGCTTCTGCTCGACCGGCTCGAGGACAAGATCTCGAAACTGCCCGGCCTGCGCCGGATCGGGGACCGTATCCGTTGGGAAGCGGGCGGATCCTTCGGCGCCGAAGTGAAGGTCGAAGAACTGACCTGCATACGGGGGGAGATGGAAATAACGATAACCGGAACGTTCAAAGGAGCCGCGAATGACGTCATGGAGTGAATTGATCGCGTACCGGGGTTTCTACCCCGGATTGGCGGCGGGCCTCTCGGTCGCCCTGCTGTTATGGCTGTTGAAGGTGATCGGGGCGGCGCGGGCGGCACGGCGCATCCATGTTCTGGAACGCCGGCTGGCGGAGGAACTGGAGATCGCGGGCCGTTCCAACCGGGTTCTCAAGCAGCGTATTCTGGAACTCAAGAAAGAACGCGACGCTCTCCGGGAGAACCTGACGGTGTGGCAGCGGAAACCGCGTCGGGAAGAGATCAAGCGCCTGCTTGTCTACGAGGAAGCCCTGGCCGCGCTCAAGGCCCGCATCCCCGGCTTCATCGAGGTCTGGGAAAAAACGGCGGCGGAAGCGGAAGAAGAAGTGCGCCTGAGCAACCGGGGGTTGAAGACCCTGGTCATGCGGGCGTTCGGGCGCGGCCGGCGCCGGGAGAAGCCGGCGGCTTACCTCGAACCCGGAGACGACCGGCGCTCCTGAGGACCCGATCCCGGGCGGCGGCGGAACCCCTTGACCGCCGCCACGTTGCGGGCGTTGTCCCCGGGCTCTTTCTGCGGGGTTTCGAGGATGAAGGTTTTGCCGGCCAGGCGGCGGTGGCGGTAGATCCGGCGCATCCCCTCCAATCCGATCCGGCCCTCGCCGATATGCGCATGCCGGTCCCGGCCGGAACCGAGACCGAAGAGGCTGTCGTTGAAATGGACCACCGGCATCTTTTCCAGGCCGATCAGGCGGTCCACCTCGGCCAGGACCTTGCCCGGGCCGTCGCCCCCGGCCAGGTCGTAGCCGGCGACAAAGGCGTGACAGGTATCCAGGCAGAGATAGAGCCGATCGGCGCGGCCCGACGCCTCCATGATCCGGGCGATGTTCTCGAAACAATGTCCGAGAGCACTGCCGACGCTGGCGGTATTTTCGAGCATGACCCCGGCCCCCCCGGGAGGCCGTTCGGCAAGCAGCTCGCGCAGGGAGTCCGCCATCCGGGCGATGCCTTCCTCGCGCCCGGACCCGCGGTGAAAACCGACGTGAACGACGTACCAGTCCGCCCCCAGGGCATCGGCGCGGGCCAGATCGCGGGAAAACGCCCGAAGCGAACGCCGGTAGGTTTCCCGGTCGGGCGCGGAAAGGTTAATCAGGTAAGGAGAATGCACCACCACGGGAAAAAGGCGGGCGGCACGGCAGAGGCGGCGGAAGTCGTCGGCACGCTCGGCGGGTATGGAGGAAACCTTCCAGCCCCGGGGGTTGCGGGAAAAAATCTGGAGAGCCTCGCATCCCGCTTCACGGGCGCGGGCCACGGCCGCGTCCACCCCGCCGGAGATGGAGACATGGGCACCGATTCTTCTCATCCTTCCCCCCGGGGTTCGCGGTTCGACTCTCGCCGCAAGGCCCCGGCAGCCCCGGCGCCGGGGCTGCCGGCCGTCAAGAGTATAGCAGGAAGGAACCCCAAGTCCCATCGCGCTCCGGAAGACCGCGTTGCCGAAGCTTGCCAACCGGCCGCGTTCCGATTATAGTAGTACCCGTTTCCGCAGTTTCGATACCGGGAGGTTGATCGTGGAAATACGGCATAGCGGCGAAGTCGCAATCGTCACCATGGTGGAACGGTTCGATGCTTATTCGGCCAAAGACGTCCAGACCGCGCTGGAAAAAGTCATCGACGACGGTTCGGTCAAGCTCGTCTGCGATTTTTCCCAGACCGACTACATCTCCAGCGCCGGACTCAGGGTGCTTTTGGCCACGGCCAAGCGCTTGAAGCGGGAAGGCGGGGCCATCGCCCTCTGCTGCATGAAACCCTATGTCCGCGAAGTCTTCGAAACCGCCGGGTTTACGCAGCTTTTCCAAATCTTTAATTCCGAAGAAGAAGCCGCGGATTCGCTCTGATCCGGTTTCAAAAGGCGGGGGCGCCCCATTAAAGCCCTCTCGATATACTTTGCCGTTTTTTTCTCCCTGGCGTTCGTCTACCTGGCCCTGGTCTCCGATCCCCTGGGTTCTCCGGCCGGCCACATCGACGCCTTCGACGATACCAGCTATTTTTCCCAGGCGGTTTCCCTGGCCAACGACGGGGACCTCGATCTCTCCAACCAACCCTTCCGCGCCCTGCGGTCTTCGGCCACGGGGCGGATCGTGGCCCCTCACGCCATCGGCACCAGCCTCTTCATCCTTCCCTTCTACTTCCTGGCCGCTCCCCTGGTCCAGGTTCTGGACGTTCTCAAGCACGCGGTCTTCGACACCCTGCACCCCCTCTTCTTCTCCTTCGCCAGCGCGGGGATGGTCTGCTATTACTTCCTGGCGGGGGCGGTACTGCTCCTGGCCCTGAGCCGGCGCTTCGGGAACTGGCCGACGGTGACGGGGGTCAGCCTGATCATGTGGGGGACTTTTCTGCCGGCGTACGCCTTCGCCCGCCCGTTGCTTTCCCACGTTCCCGACTTTCTCGCCTCCTCGCTTTTGATCTGGAGACTGCTCCTCCTGGGCGAATCCAGGTCCGTGCGCCGACGCGACGTCCTGCTGCTGGGAGTGCTCTCCGCCGCGACCCTGGTGGTCCGCTGGCAGAACCTCAACCTTTTCCTGCTGGGCGCGGCGGGAACCCTGGCGCCGATCTGGTCGGGAAAGCCCCTGGAAACCGCGCGGCCCCGGACGACCGCGGCCGCCGTATTCGCCCTGAGTGCGGCCGGAACGTTCCTGCTCACCCAGGGGGCGGCGTGGTGGGTCTACCTGGGAAGGCTCTTTCCCCCGCCGTGGAGCTGGATAACCCCTTCCGTCATCGACCGGGAAGGGCTGCGGGTCTGGCTGCCGGGAGGGGTCGTGACCGATCTGAACAACCTCCGCCAGGTCTTTTTCGGCCTGGATTGGGGACTGGCCTGGACCGCGCTGCCCGCCCTGGCCGGCTGGGCCGGGCTCCTCCTGCTGCCGATGCGCCCGCTCGGCAACCGTGCGGGGAACGGGCTCAACCGCCTTTTCCTCTTCCTGATCGTCGCCCTGCCTTTCGTCATCGTCCTGCGCTGGAGGGAGCAGGGTTCGGCGTTCGGGTACCGCTACTTCAGCGGGACCCTTCCCCTGGCGGCCGTGGGCCTGACTGCGGTCCTCAAAAAAGCGGGAGCGCGCCGGATCGGCCGGGCGGCGGTCAACGCCGCGGCGGCCGTTCTGATCGCGGGCACGCTTCTCTCCCTGCTCCCCTACCGGCGGTTCCCTTCCACCGAGATGAAAAGAACCGAGACTCCCCTGGGCGGTTACTGCTGGACCAACAACTCCTACCTGCGCTCGGCGGCCGCATGCTACGCTGCGGCCGCGCCGGGCGTGCGGCGACGGCTCCTGCTCAGCGGCTACCTGGGGTGGTTCACCCGGGGGAGACCGATGATCGTCCGCCTGGAAAAAAATCCCTCCTCGATGCTCCCCCTTTCCCCGCGCCTTCTCGACGACCCCGGGAAAGCTTTTGCCGTCGGAGCCTACCCGGCCCTGGCCCTGGCCTTCGCCGCCGCCGCCTTCGCGGGGATGAGGCGGACCTTCAGAAAAAGAGACTCCGAAACGCGTTGAAGGGTTCCGGGTCGGAAACGGGCACCACGACCAGATGGTTGCCCAGGGGACGCTTGAGGTAATCGGTCCCGTCTCCGGGAACCCGAACGCGGATCTGGGTCCGGCAGAGTTCGGGCCGGGCCAGGTTCTCGACGATCTCGCCCGGGCAGAGGAAGATCCGGGAAAGATCGTCTCCCCCGATCTTGAAGAGAAGACAGCGCCCCGGGGGAAGCACGCCCCGGACGGCCGCGCCGATCCCGGATTCGAAATGGGGGAGGATCGAATATTCCCGCGCCAGCCGCAGCGGGACCGTGCAGTGAGCCAGGATCATCTCGCCCCGTTCCGGGTCGATGGAAGCGGGGTTGGCCATGAACCCGGGAGTCCCGGCCAGGAAATAAGCGGCCGTCATGGTGAAGAGCGCCGGGACGTCGCCCTCGCAGGCGGCGGGGACGCCTTCGTCGTTCAACCGGGAAAGGGCCAGGCAGCCCGTGTTTCCCCAAACATCGAGAAGGTCGAAGCAGCGCAGGGTGATCCCGTCCAACCGGTGCGCGGCGATCTGTTCCTTGAGGACCGCGGTCAGGGCTTCGGCCTGGTCGACGAGTTCCGGCTCCACCCCCGTGACCTCCCGGGCGCCGGCCAGGAACCGTTTCCCCGCGTCTTTTCCCTCCCCGGGAGCGGGGAGGCGGATGTCTCTGATCGGGATCTCGACGATCCGACAACCCCACCTCGCTTCCACCAGGGCGCCGTCGACCCGGCTTTCGATCAGCCAGTCCGAGGGCTTGCCGATCAGACCCAGCCGCGACTCCGCGATCCGGGAACCGGCCGCCAGGGCCGCCGCGTAGGTGGCGAGGGGACGGGCGATGCGTTCCGGGGGACCGTGAAGAATGATTCCCTGCCTTCCCCGGGCCCTGAGCCAGGAGAGGATCTCCAGAGAGGCGGGGAGGGAATTCTCGGCGGGATGGGATACCAGCAGGATCGGAGAACGCAGGCGCCCCGCCAGTTCCCGGAAACCGGCTTCCGTCCCCCCGGTCCCGACAAACACCACCGAGGGCAGTTCCCCGGCGCCGGGGTCGATTTCTCGGAGCTCCACCCCGGCCAGTTCCGAGAGACCGGCCAGGAACTTCTCGAATCCGGCCCGGAACCGGGCCCGGTCGTGGAGGGGCGAGATCAGGAGGAGGAAAGAAAGCGCCGGGCGCTTCACGCCTTCTCCCCCCCCGGCGCCTTCCCCGAGAGGGCGGCATCGACGAACTGCTCCGCCAGCCCCCGCAGGTCGGAACGGTTCGGGTCCAATCCGCGCAGGCGCATCAGTTCCCGGCAGTTGGCCAGCGCCCGGCGGCGCAGGTCGCCGCCGTCCCCGGCGCTCCCCGACGGCGGCGGGAAAGGCTCGGTCCTGGCCGCCGCCACCGCGGTTTCGGCCAAACGGCGCAGAACCTCGTAAACGAAATCCCTGCCCTTGATCCCGTCCAGAAGCCGGGTCCAAACCAGGTCGAACCACCGGCGGTAGATCGGGCCGAGCCCGGGAACCACCGTCAGCAGGAGATGAAGGCCCAACAGCGCCAGCGCCGCGGCCAGGTAGGTGGAAAGAGCGATGAAATGCCGTTCGAGGTCGGAGCGGAACTCCCGCCAGAAGCCGCGGAAGTTGTCGGCCACCCCGGCAAAGCGCGGTTCGTCCAGGGCCCGGGCCAGGGAAGCGATCCGGGCGGCTTCCTCGGCGGAGCCGAGGAAGAAGAGGTTCCCCCGGCTCTCCCCCGGAAAGATCACGAGGCGGGGGCCGTCCGCCGGGAGCCCCGCGCGCTCCCACAGGAGCAGGAGCATCTCCTTCATCGCCGCCGGGCCCACGTGCTCCAGCGGGACCGGGACCAGGCGGGAGGAGACGGCCGCCGGAGGCAGAAGACCGTCCAGCCCGCGGGCCAGGCGCACGGCCAGGTCGACCTGCTCTTCCCTCCCCCGGACAAGGAGCGCGCCCGAGCCGGGCGCGGGCCCGGTAACGGGAAGGATGTCCATGCCGGCGAAAAGCCCCCAACGCGCGCCCACGCCCGCCAGCGTCTCCTTGACGGCTTCCGGGGAAGAAGCTTTCAGAACGACGATCTCCACTTCCCGGTCCGGAAGCGCAGAGGGGGGAACGGCTTCGACGGCGGAGGCGGGAGCGGCCCTCAGGCCCGCGGCCAAAACCGGCACCGCCAGACGGCGGATCAACTTCGAATACGCCACGGTTCTTCTCCTCAGCGCTCTCTCAGGCTCCAGATCCCGAGACGGCTCTCCCGAGCCTCCTCCTGAGCCTTGAGAAACCATTTTTTGAACTCGAAGGCCTTGTCGAGGATGTAGGCCCGGGCCAGTCCGCGGCGCAGCAGCTCGGCGTTGACGCAGACCCCGTCCACCACCAGGGAGGCCAGGGTCCGGCCGTAGTGGTCGGTCCGCTCCGGCCCGTAGATCAAACCCACCTTCCGGCCCAGGACCATTTCCCGGGTAAGGGCGGTGGCTTCGTCCGCGAAGGGATCGCCCACGGGATCGCCCAGGTAGGGCTTGGCCGTCTCCGGGGTGTCGATCCCCAGAAAGCGGACGTGGCGGCCGTCGCCCAGCTTCACGGTGTCGCCGTCGTACACCTCCACCACTTCCGCGTATTCGTCGGGCCGGTACTCCGGCTTGACCGCGTCCATGAACCCTTCGGCCCGGGGATGGGTTCTCCCTTCCAGCCCCTCGATCCCCTGGAAGACGATGAACCCCAGCAGCGCCCCCGCCGCGACCGCGGCCGATACGGCCAGCCAGCGGCGGCGGCGGGGAGAGGCCGGGGGAGCGTGGCGGGTCCGGATCTCTTCCTCCTCCAGATTGACTCCCAAAAGCGGGCTCATCGACTATTCCCCGGCGACTTCGGCTTCCAGTTCCCTGATCGCTTCCCGCAACCGGTCGAGCAGGCGGGGGGAAGCGTAGCCCCCGTTTTCGAGGTTTTCCCGGACCCGGCGCAAGGAGACCAGGGAACCCTTCAGCACCCGGGAGCGGCGGGCGTCCCAGGCGTCCGCGGCCGACGGGGCCTCTTCCCGGACCGAGGCCAGCAGGTCCCGGTAGAGCTTCCCGGCTTCCCGGGCCTGTACCCCCTCGTCGAGAACCGCGGAACGGATCCCCGAATAATCCTCGGCCGCGATGCCGCGGTTGCTCCGGGCCCGGCGCAGGACGTTGACGCTTTCCACGTCCGGGACCGTCTCCGGGCCGTCCTCGGGCCGCTGGACCCGGGAAAGAAATTCCGGTTCTTCGGTCCGGAGGAAGCGGTAGGAACGCAAGAGCTTGTCGGCCGTAGCCTTGCGGATTTTAAGTTCGCGGGCGCAGTAGTCGGAGAACGTGTCGTAGCCCCAACCCCGGAAACTCCCTTCCGCCTGGACCTCGGCCAGGCAGCGGCCCAGATCGATCCAGTTCCCCTTGAACCGTTTGACCGTGGTCAGAACCCGGCGGCGAAGGTCGCCGGGGTTTTCCATCGCTTCCGCTTCGTTCATCCGCCGCTTTCCTCAAACCCTTTCAGGGTTATTGTAGCCGATATCGCCGGCTTGGCAAGTCCCCGCCTCTCCGGAAAGAACTCCCGGGGAAACGAGCGGGCGCTCAGGCCTTTTCCCCCGGCAGGCGGCGGGGAAGAATCAGGTTGAGCGCGACGCCGAGCACGGCGGCGAGACCGATGCCGCTCAGCTGCACCTGGCCCAGGTTGAAGGCGACGTTGCCGATGCCCACCACCAGCATGATCGCGGCGATGACGATGTTTCGGGGTTGGGCGAAATCGACCCGCTCCCGAACGTAGGTGGAGAGGCCGATCACCGCGATCCCCCCGAAAATCACGACCATGATTCCCCCCAGAACGCAGCCGGGGATGGTGCGCAACAGCCCCGCGACCTTCTGGACGAAGGAGATGAGGACGGCGAAAATTCCGGCCAGAAGCATGATCCGCGGATTGGATATCCTGAGGATGTTGAGGGCCGAGACCCCTTCGGAGTACGACGTGTTGGGAACCGAGCCGATGAGCCCCCCGAAAAGAGTGCCGATCCCGTCTCCGAGCATCGTCCGGTCGACCCCCGGCGACGCGAAGAAGTCTTTCCCCACCGCTCCGCTCACGGCCATGATGTCCCCGAAGTGCTCGACCACCGGGGCGACCACGAAGGGGAGAACGTAAACGGCGGCGCGCCAATCCACCCGGGGCATGGTGAAGTCGGGAAACCCCAGCCAGGGGGCGGCGCGCAAGGGCTCGAAATCGATCCGGCCGAAGATCAGAACGAGCAGATAACCGAACGCGACGCCGACGATCACCGGAAGGAGCCGGAGGATCCCCCGGAAACAGGTCATGACCGCGACCGCGACCGCCAACGTGGCGACGGCGAAAATCCAGGCGTAGCGCTGGGTGGCGAAGACCTTACCCGGGTCGTCCAAAATGAGGGCGGCGCAACGGGAAACGGCGGCTTCCGAAGAGAGCGCATCCACGGTTTCCGGGGCGATGTAGCCGGCCGCCACCGCCTGGCACTTGACCGACTCGGCCCCCGCCGGATCGAGCCGGCCGCATTCGCGGTAGGCGACGGCGAACCCGTATCCCTTGAGAGCGGCGGAGTCTCCGCGGGCCATGTTGATCCCGACCGGAACCAGGTTGAGCCCGATGACGGCGATGATGGAACCGACCACCACGGGGGGGAAGAGGGTCTTCTTGACCAGGTCGCTCCCCCAGATCCTGATTACCCGGGAAAAAACGATCTTGCCGATCCCGGCGCAGGCCAGGCCGAAGAAGATGGAAGGCCACGGGAACCCCAGCGCCTTGGCTCCCAGAATGGCGGGAAGATACGCGAACGAAGAACCCAGAAAAATGGGGACGGAGCCGTTGGCGTTGCGGTAACCGGTGAGAAAATGGAAGAAGACGGTGGCCACGCCGGCGGAAAAAAGCACGACCGAAACATCGATACCGGTCAGCAGCGGGACCAGGACGGTGGCTCCGAAACAGACCAGCAGCATCTCCAATCCCAAGACCGCCAGACCGGCGGGCGAATCCTGCCATGCGCGGCGGGCGCCGTTTCTCATGTCTTTTCTCCTCCTTCCCGCGGATTTCCCTCCCGGGGCGCCGTCTCCCGGGGCCGGTTACGATTTTACCGCCCGGCCCGATTGTGTCAAAATACTATCGGCGGCGGCGACGGACGCCCGCCGGCACCAAGGAGGCGGATACCGTGTCCCGCAGCCGGTACATGCCCCCTCCGGGGCTGCTGAAAAAACGTCTTCTCCTGCTGGGGGCGCTCTGCGCCTTCATCCTGATCTCGGGGGCGTTCACCCGGCGGCCGATCAACGCCGTCCGCGCGGCGGCGGGCGCGGCGGCGATGACGGCGGGGATGGCCGCGGCCGTGGCGGCGGCGGCGGGCGCGTTCCTGCTTTGGATCCGGCCCTGGCGGATGCCGGCGAAGCGGGCCTCGGTTTTCCTGGCCGTCCTGGCCGCGGGGGCGGCCGTCGCCCTCCTGGTCCCGGCTTATCCCGAGGAACGCATCCATCTGCTGGAATACGCCCTGGTGGGATGGCTGGCCTACGCCGGACTGAGCCGGCCGGCGAACCCGGTGGAATGGATCGCCGTCCCCGTCCTTTTCGGGGTTTTCCTGGGCGCGGCGGACGAGCTGGTCCAGTTTTACCTTCCCGACCGCGTCGGAGATTTCCGGGACGTCGTCTTCAACTCCTGCGGAAGCGCCTGGGGCGTTCTGCTGGTAAGGGCGGCCGATCCCCGGAAACGGGGGGCATGACCCTCCCCGGCGCATTCTTCCTGGCGGCCTGGGCGGTGCGGACGGCCCTCCCCGGCCCCCCGGGCCCCGGAGAACTGGAGATCGTCGTCATCGACGTCGGCTACGGGGATGCGCTCCTGCTCAGGAGCGCGGCGGCGGGCGACTGGCTCATCGACACCGGCTACCCCGAACGGTACGGGGAAGTGGAGGCCGCGCTTCGGGAGCGGGGCGTCGACCGGCTCGACGCCATCCTGATCACCCACCCTCACCCCGACCACATGGGAGGAGCGGCGCGGGCGGCCGCGGAGTTCCGACCCCGGCGCGTCTTCGACAACGGTCGGCCCCCTCCCCCGGGGCTCTCCCCGGAGATGTGGAGGGAATACCTCGAGATTTTCCGGAGCCATCCCGGATACTCGGTCCTCCGGCCGGGGCCTCTTCCCGGCTGGAACGGGGGAACGGCGGCCGTCGTCGGCGTCGGAGGAGTCGGCGAAGTCAACGCCGATTCCGCGGTCATCCGGCTGGAACATGCCGGGCGGACGGTCCTCTTGACCGGCGATCTCAACCGGAAAGGGGAGGAGAAGCTGCTCGCCGAGGGCGCGGTCCTGGGCGCCGACCTGCTCAAGGTCGGCCACCACGGAGCCGCCGACTCCTCCTCGGCCCGCTTCCTGGCCGCCGTCGCTCCCCGCTGGGCGGCGGTCTCGACCGGCGCCAATTCCTGGGGAGCGCCGGATCCGGAAACGATCCGGCGCCTGGAAGCGGCCGGAACCCGGGTAGCGAGGACGGACCGAGACGGCACCCTGACTTTCAGGATCAGAGCGGACGGCGAAATCTGGCTCTATACCCGCGGGTTCTCCCCCCTTATCCTCGGGCGCCGATTCCGGTTGCGCCCGGACTGATCCTCGCCGATAATTCCTTCCCGCTCCACAGCGACGGCTCGAACCCGGAGGAGAACTTCCATGCTTACCCCTTCCGAATACTATCGGGACCCGGCGGTCAGGGAACGGATCGCCGAATACTGCGGCGGTTCCGCCCGCGAACCCGCGCTCTTCACCGCGGAATACCTGGTCGGATACGGCGAGGCGCTGCTGGGAACGCCGGCCCCCGAACCCTACGTCTCCACCCCGCCCCAGGGGTTCGCCTCCATTCTCGACCGGGGGCTGGATATCTTCCGTTCCATCTGGGACCGGAACCATCTACTGGGAGTGCTCGACGTCGAATACTTCAACCTCGACCACCCCGGCGAGATCTACTACGACCAGGTCGGGACCTTCAAGCGCCTGGAACCGGTCTACCGCGCCATCCTGGACGTCTACCTCGACTACGGCATCAAACCCCTGGTCCTGATGACCGGCCAGGGCTACCACTTCTCCTTCCAGATCCAGTCGGGGACCGAGGCCGCCCTGCAGCTGGAGGACATCGGCGTCGTCTGCCCCACCCTCCGGGAGAAATACCGGGGTTCCCTTTCCAAGCGCCACCGCCGCGTGTCGGAGCGCTACGGGAAGGGCTTCGACGGGATGGGCCGGGTGATGGAGTTCCTCACCCATACGATCATGCGCCGGGCCGCCGAGGCGACCGACCTGCCGCTGGTCATCACGGACGTCGCCGTCGGCAAGGGGCCGAAGGAACGGGAAGCGATCTCCTTCGACCTTTCCTGTTTCGGAGACCCGGTCTTCATGCGCGACATCCGCTGCGCGTTCTCCACCCATCAGAAACATAAGATCCAGCGCTGGAAGGTGGGCGACGCCATCGCCGACGGGACTCCGATCCAGATCGCCGTTCCCCGCAAACATCTCTCCCTGGAAGAAACCCTGGCCCTCCGGCGCCATTTCCGCCACGCGGCCGAGTACGCCGGAGGAGTGAACTGCCTGATCCCGAACTACTCGGCGGATATGCGGAAGGTGATCGCGGACTACCTGGCTTCGCCCCTCTACCGGTTTCACCGCTGGTTCGACGACACGGCCCAGCATCCGCCCCGGGAATGGCCCCGCACCTACGGCGCCATGAACTACCGCGAGCTTCCCCCGTGCCTTCGCATCCCCCTGGAACAACCGAACGATCTTCTGCTCAAGCCCACCACCCTCCAGGCCCTGACCAGAAGCCTGCTCGCCCGGGGATGGCACCCCCAACATATCGCCGGGCTGATCTATTCCCGATGGACGGAAGGGCCGGGATGGCCTCCGGACCAGTGGAAACATTACGACGCCCAATCCCGCTCCGCGTTCTACGTCCGGGTGTTCGCCGGATTGATCGCCGCCGGCATCGACGGGCAGATCGACCACAACTGCGTCTCCCACCAGGAAAAAGGCTACTGCCCCCAGCCGTTCTGCGGTTACAGCCTGGGAGATTACCGCTGGGACGGGACCGTCCCCGTCCCGGCCTCCCCCCCAGAGCGGCCATGACCGTCCGGGAACGAACCCTCTCCCCCCGGCAGGCGGCGGCGGTCGAAGCCTACTACCGTTCGGCCGACGTGCGGGAGCGGATCTTCGAGTTCTGCGGAGGCGACCCCTTCACCTGCGAATACACGGTCGGCTTCGGCGAGCCCCTGGTCCGACGGGGATTCCGGCGACCGATCAAGCTGGCGGCCGACCGAGCCGGGTTCGAACAGCTGATGGAGGAAGGACTCGATCTTTTCCGTTCGGTCTGGGACAGGAAGGGAACCCTGGCGGTCTGGGACGTCGAATATTTCAACCTCGACACCTGGCGGGGTCTGTACCGCAGGCAGGTCGAATATTTCGAACTGATGGAACCGAGCTACCAGGCCATCCGGTCCCTCCTCCGGCGCTACGGAATCGGGCATATCAACGACACGACTTCCTCCGGATATCATTTCCTCTCTTTCATCCCCTTCTCCTCCCCGGTTCACCGGAAACTGGAGCGGATCGGGTTCCTGGAGCCGGAACTGGCGGCCAAATACTCACAGCGCCGCCACGACGACGCCAAGCGGCTGCGGCGGCTCCCCCTCCGGGCGGGCCTGGGGTACAGCGGCATGGGTCGGCTCCATGAATTCCTCAGCCAGGCGGTCATCTTCCGCACGCGGGGCCTCACCCCCATTCCCGTCACCGTCTCCGACACGGCGGTATCCCGGTCGAAGCGCGGACGCGAGGGAATGAGCATGGACATCACGCAATACGCCGATCCGTTGTACATGCGCGATATCAGGACCACGTTCTCCACCCACCAGAAACACAAGGTCTATATCGGCAGGGTCGGAGCCGCCCTGGCGGAGTCGATGCCCGTCTACGCCACCGTCCCCCGGGGCGACCTGGAGATCCGCGATCTCTACCGTATCCGCCGCCGCCTGGCCGCAGCCGCCGAGTACGCCCGCGGCTGCTCGGGCGTTATCCCCGACGCGTCCGCGGGGTGGGAACGCCTGATCGACGATTATCGGCGCTCCTCCCTCTTCTCCTTCCACCGCGATTTCGATGCCGTGCCCCAGTACCCCCGGAGCCGCTGGGCCGAAACCTACCTGGGGCTGGACCTGGACAAGCTCCCCCCCTGCGTGGCCCAGGCCCTGCGCAACCCCAACTGGAGCCTCCTCGTCCCCACCAACATCCGCAACCTCTGCCGGTTCTTTCTCTCCCTCGGCTGGCACCCCAAGCACATAGCCGGCCTCCTGCGGGCCCGCTACGAGGAAGACCTGGGCTGGGACACCGACTGGAACAAATACGACCCCTCGACCCGCGCCGACTTCTGGGCCCGGGTCTACTGCGGCATGGTCCGCACCGGGGCCGACGACCTGGCCGACTTCAACTGCATTGCCCATCAGAGCAGAGGGTTCTGTCCCAATCACTGGTGCGGGCAGCGGCTCGAGGACTACCGGGAACGGCTCCAGGCCCGAACGGCGTAGATCAGCCCCGCCGCAAGCTTTTGAAGACCCAGGCCGCCCCGGCGGCTCCGGCGAGCCAGTAGGAAACGGCGACCCCTCCGAACATTCCGGCCAATCCCGCCAGGCTGGCGCCGGCCCAGGCCAGGGGCACGAACAGCAGGACGAGGTGCAGAACGCTGAGAACGGCGCCGCGCAGGGGAAGGTTCAGCCCGTTGAAGACGGCCGCCGACACGCAGACGGCTCCCACGCCGGCATAGCTCCAGGGCATGACCCGGAAATACTCGCCCACCGCCCCGACCACCCCCGGGACGGCGCTGAAATTCCGGCCGATCCCGGCCCCCAGGAAATAGAGGAGGACCGCGCTGGCCAGCCCCCACCCCAGGACGAAAGCCATGGAGACCGACGTCGCGGCGGCGATCCGGGAGACCCGGCCGGCTCCCAGGTTCTGCCCGGTAAAGACCACCATGACGTCGCTCAAGCTCCAGAAGACGACGAAAATGAAGGGGTCGATCCTGCTCCCCACCCCCACCGCGGCCACGGCCTCGATGCCGAAGCGCGAGGCCAGCCGGATCAGGAGGGCCAGGGCGAGAGGCCCGACCATGTGGGTGGCGGCGGCGGGGAACCCGACCGCGGCGGTGGGCCTCCAATCGGCCAGCAGCCGGGAGAAGGGGCGGATCCGGGGAGCGAACAAACGGTGGCGAAAAGAGAGGACGGCCAGGGAAAGAAGCGACGCCGCGAAGCGGGCCGCCACCGTGGCCGCCGCCGCCCCGGCCAGCCCCCAGCGGGGGAATATTCCCCACCCGAAGATGAAGAGGGGATCGAAGACGATGTTGGCGACGGAGCCGAACGTGTTGATCAGTCCGGTGGCCCGGGCGGCGCCGACCGCCAGGAGGGCGTTCCCGGCGATGACGGGAACCGCCACGGTAAAAACGCCCGCGTACCAGACCGTCATGTAGGCTTCGATCCCGGCCAGGAGTTCTTCCCCGGCCCCCAGAAACCGGAACAGCGGCCTGACGGTCAGGATCCCGGCCGCCGAGATCAGGGCGGAGACAACGAGGGAAAAAAGAAGGCTGGAGGTAGCCAGGCGCCGGGCGGCGGCGGCGTCCCCCCTCCCCACCGCGCGCGATACCGCCGAGCCGGTGCCGATGCCGAGACCGACGAAGAGGCAGATGATCGTCAGGCAGACCGGGAAGGAGAAGGAGAGCGCGGCCAAAGCCGGCGTCCCCAGGCGCGAGACGAACCAGCCGTCCGCGAATTCGAAGGTGATGACCGCCAGGAACCCCGCGATCATGGGCAGGGTCATCCCCACCAGCCGGGCGGCGATGGAGCCCCGGGTCATATCCGCGGAAACCGACGCCGTCATCCCCAGAGCCCGCGCAGCTCATGCAGGCCCCAGGCCGCCAGGAGCGAGGCGAGGCAGGCCGCGAAGGGGGTGAGAAGCCATCCCCCGAAGATCCGCAGGAGTTCGCGGACGTTCCCCACCTCGCCCTGATCGTGCAGGCTGACCCCGATGAGGGCTCCGACGACGGCCTGGGAGGAGGAGACCGGAACGTGGAGGAAGCTGAAGACATTCAAGGCGAGGCCGGCGGTCAGCACCACCACCAGGGCCGAAAAGGGGTTGAGCGGGGTGACCTTGGTCCCCACCGTCATCATCACCTTGCGGCTGTAGGTCAGGGCCCCGGCGGCGATGGCGAGCGATCCCGCCAACGCGGCCAGACGGGCGGCGTGCAGGGCCCCGGTCGGAGTATCGACCGGGCCGAAGGCCCCGCAATGGAAATAAGCGGCGGTCGTGACCACGACGTTGTTCGCGCCCAGCGCGAAAGCGCCGTAGCAGCCGAAGAGCACCAGCCCCACGAAACAGACGCGGTCCCGGCCGATGACCGTTCGGGCCAGCCGGTTGATGGCGAAGCCCAACACCTTGAGCAACCCGAAACAGATCACGGCCGAAAGCACGGGATTGATCACCCAGCAGGAGAGCATGCTCAGGAACTTGGCCCAATCGACCCCCGCCAGTCCCTGGCTGGAGACGGCCACTCCCATGAGACCCCCCACCGCCGCCTGAGAGGTCGAGGCCGGGATCGCCATCCAGGTGATGACGGTGACGGTGACCGCGGTGGCCAGGGTGGCGATCAGGGCGGCGGTGGCCGTGGTGTCGCCGGGCCCCCCGGCGAAATCAAGGCCCAGATACTGCGAGGGACCCTGGGTGACCGCGCCCAGAACGACGAAGACCGCGATCAGCACCGTCGCCGTCCGGTAGGAGACGATCCGGGTGGCGACGGCGGTTCCGAAAATGTTGGCGGAATCGTTGGCCCCGATGCCCCACCCCAGGTAGAGGCCGCCGAATATCTTCAGTTGCGAAAGGCCGAACACCATATCCGCGACCCGGCGGTTCCGGACGGGAATTGTAAACCGAACACGACCATGCCGGCGTTCAGAACGTCTGCTTGATCAGCATCAGGTTGAAACGGCCGGCGGCGTCTTCGCAGATGTCCGCCACCCGGGAAATGTCCTGGATGATCTCCCGCAAATCCCGTTTCCTCGCCAGTTCCAGGTCGGCTTCGGCGGTCTGCTTGATCAGGTCCCATTCCTGGCCGTCGACCCGTGATTCCAGGCTCGAGACCGCCGCCACCAGTTCCCCGACCCGGTTCAAATCCGAGTTGGCCGCTTCCAGCACCCGGCGGAGGGCGCCGAAGGTCTCGATGGAAAGGTCGAGCAGGCGGCACAGCCCGTCCTTGAGCCAGACGGGAATGGCGGGGCGGGTGAGGATGAGCAGGTTCCCGGTCTTCTGGGCCTGGTTGGCGATCGAATCCACCAACTGGGCCAGGACCACGAAATCCTCCCGGTTGGTGGGCATGAAAGCTCCCCGGTACAGACTGGCGAGGATCTCGTCCCTGACCGCATCGGCCCGGTTTTCGGCCTGATGGATCCGGTGCCCGCAGGCTTCGTAGTCGCCGCCGGACGGGTACTCCTCCAACAGCGCCCGGAAACAATCCAGAGCGACGCCGACCAGTCCGAAGTGTTCCTCCAGGAGCCCCTTGAGTCGCTTTTCCTTGCGGTTCAGGAGCATTCGCCGTCCTCCGGGTACGGATCCGCGTCTCCGGGGGGTTCGGACAGTTTCAAGCGGTCGAGGCGGAACGTCCGCTCTTCTCCCGACAGGTGGCAGTAGGCGACGAGGTATTCCTGGCCGTAGCGGCGGGAGAACCGACGCGGCACGATTTTCCGGGGCCGGTGACCGACCGTGGAACGATAGTAGATCATGATTTCCCTGCCGGCGGCGATGGCCTCGCGCCAGAAGGAGGGGATGACCGGAGCCACGCCCACCGTCCGCGCGTAAACCCCGTCCAGGGAGTCGAGGTCGGCTTCGGTGCGGACCCCAAGGTCGGCCCACATGCGTTCGGCCACGGCCCGCAGAATAAGGACGTCGGTGAGGGCCTGATGCGGCTCGGGCGCGCTCACCCGGTAGTAGCGCGCCAGCTCGCGCAAGGCGTTGCCGGGATAGGATCCGTAGCGACGGGCGATCCGGAGGGTGTCGACCACCCGCAGCTCCACGGGCTTCATCCCCGCCTGCACCATCCCCTGATCGAGAAAGGCCAGGTCGAAGGGGGCGTTATGAATAACGACCCGGCCTCTTTTCAGGAGTTCCAGCAATCCGGGGAGAATGTCGGAAAACGAAGGCTTGCCCGCCACCAGCTCGTCGGTGATCCCGTGAATGGGCACGACTTCGGGGGGGATGGGGCGCCCCGGGTTCACCAGCTCGTCCAGCTGTTCCAGCAGCCGCTCCCCCTCGGTTCTGATCACCGCGGCCTGGACGACCCGGTCTCCTTCCCAGGGATCGTGGCCGGTGGTTTCGGTATCGAAATAACAGAACGATATCCGCCCCAACTCCGTATCCATATCGTGCTCTCCCCCGGCGCCGGGCGCCGCGCTTATCGTGGTTATTGTATCCGCATCCCCGGTTCCCCGCCACCCGGAACCGGGCTCATCTCCCGAGAAAACGGATTGACGGGTCCGCGGAACGAGCGAGAAAATACGCTATCGGGGCGGAGGGAATTCTATGGATACCATGCGCGAAATCGCCCGGGTTCTGGCCGAACTGGACGACGAAGAATTGATAACCGCTTTTCTCCGGGATATCCTCACCCCCAAGGAGCGTCACGACATTTCGGCCCGATGGGAGCTGGTGAAACGGCTGTTTCTCGGGGACAGCCAGCGGAAGATCGCCGCCGACCTGGGGCTGAGCCTCTGTAAAATCACCCGGGGTTCCCGGGAATTGAAGAAGGAACGATCGGCTTTCCGCGCCATAATCGCTCGTTATCTGAACCGGCCGAAGGGGCCGGCCGAGGGGGACGAACGCCGGTGATCCCTGGCTATCGCCACAGGCGTGTGCTATAATGAACCATGTTCGGATTGTTGCTCTCGATAACGGTGGCGGCGGCGGCCGGACCGCTCGGCGGCGGAACCGGGCCGGATGATCCGATGGCCGTCCCCACCGCCGCAGATTCTCCGGGAACGATCCGGGTCCGGCCGGGAGAAACCTTCGTGATCAAGCTGGATTCGAATATCACCACCGGTTTCCAGTGGTCGATGCCGGAGCCGCCCGACCCCGGCGTGGTGGATTTCCTGGAAAAAGACTACATCCCTTCGGATACGGGGAAGCGGGCCGGCGGCGGAGGCCGAGAGGAGTGGAAATTCAGGGCGGCCGGCACGGGGGAAACGACCATCGATCTGATCTACTCGCGGAGCTGGGAACTCGGTGTCCCCCCGGCCCGGACCGCGGCGTACCGCGTTGTCGTCTCCGGAACGGACGGCGGCCCGGAGGAGCGGCAACCGTGAAGTGCTCGGCCGTCGCGATACTGGCGGGGGCCGCGCTCCTGCCGGCGGCGGACGCAGCCGTCAGGACCGGGTTCGGTCACGACCCCTCCGGGGAAAGCTGGTCGGAACCGGTGGCGTCGTATTCGGGGATCCTGGCGGAACCCGGCATCGCCGATATCTGGGAGCTGGATCCCGTCAAACCGGTGGTGCGGTTGACCTGGTGGGGTACGTTCCTGAACTACTCCCCCTCCCAGCCCACGGCGGATGCTCCGCCGGCTAACTTCGAAGGCGATTTCGACGTCATCTTCTGCACCGCGACCGAGATCGGCGGACTCTTCCAACCCGGAACCTGGAGCCGCCTGACCACGGTCTTCCCGCAGTACGAGTACGATTTTACCGCCGGGACCGAGGGCGCCTACCAGCATGTCTTCCGCTTCAGCGCCCCGGTCGATCCGGAATTCACGCCGGGACCCGGAACCGCCTATTTCCTGGTTCTGCAGGCCAATTACACGGTCGACCCCGCGCAGTACTCATGGTGCTGGTGGCCCGGGGAAGGCGCCGGGCCCGAACCTCCCGTGTATTCGGAACTGGTCAGCCAAAGCGGCTCCTGGGTGGAACTCTCCACGGTCACGGGCGGCATGGCTTTCGAGATTCAGGTGCCCAGCCCTCCTACCGAAGGGGACTTCGACGGCGACGGCACCGCCGACATCGCGATCTTCCGCGGCGGCGCCGGGCTCTGGGCCGTCCGCGGGGTGACCAGGATCTGGTACGGAGAAACCGGCGACATGCCTCTGGCCGGGAACTGGGTTTCCGCCGATTATTGGAGCCCCGCCGTCGGGCGCGCCCTGGGCAACGGCTACCTCTGGCTCGCACGGGGACATACCCGCGCCTATTTCGGCCTCGACGGCGATCTCCCCGTGCCGGCGGACTACGACGGCGACGGGATCTGGGACATAGCCGTATTCCGCCCTTCCAGCGGGCTCTGGGCGACCAGAAGCCCCATCTTCCGTTTTTATTTCGGCAACGCCGACGACGTCCCGGCGCCCGCGGATTTCGACGGCGACCGACTGGGCGATCCCGCGGTTTTCGGCGGCGGACGCTGGGCCCTGCGGGGCCGGACCCGGTTCTATTTCGGCACCGCCGGTGACGCGGCCCTCCCCGCCGATTACGACGGCGACGGCACGGCCGACCCCGCCGTCTTCCGCGGCGACGCCGGGCTCTGGGCGGTCCGGTCGGTCTCCCGCGCATATTTCGGGGAGCAGAGCGATCTTCCGGCGCCCGCCGATTACGACGGCGACGGCACCGCCGATATCGCCGTCTTCCGACGGAATTACGGCCTCTGGCTGCTGCGCTCCCTCAGTCGGGTTTACTTCGGGGGCGCTCTGGATACGCCCGCCAACCAACCCTCCCGTTTCTGACCGGGCCGCAAACGGCCGGCGGCGGCGGAGTATTCCACCCCCAGAAACCGCGGGAAGCAGGCGTGACCGACGGGGCCGGCAACAAAAAACGGACCCTGTTCCCGGGGCGGGAGCGGATCACCAGGGGCTGGTGACCTGAATATCGCTCTGGGCGCCGAACCAGACCGTGCTCCCTTCCCGGAACAGCCATTTCCCCTTCAGAAACCGGAATACGGCGATATCGGCGGTGCCGTCCCCGTCGTAGTCCGCCGGAACCGGGACATCGGTCGCGGTCCCGTAGAAGACGGAGAAAAGGTCGCGCGCCATCCACTTCCCCAGAGCCGGCCGGTAAATAGCCAGGTCGCCGGTGCCGTCGCCGTCGTAATCGGCGGGGATGGGGTCGTCCCCGGAGGCGCCGAAATAAACCGCGGTCGTTCCCCGTACCAGCCATTTTCCCAAAGAGCCGCGGAAGACGGCGATATCGGCGGTGCCGTCGCCGCGGTAATCGGCGGGCCGGGGAATGTCGGTGGAAACTCCGAAATAGACGGCGAGGCCGCCGGCCGTCATCCACTTTCCCGAAACCGGCCGGAAAACGGCGATATCGGCGGTGCCGTCGCCGCCGTAATCGGCGGGGAGAGGCTCGTCCGTTTCCACTCCGAAATACAGCGCCGTGTTTTCCCGAAGCAGCCATTTCCCCTTGGCGGGCCGGAAGACGGCCAGATCGCAGGTCCGGTCTCCGTCGAAATCGGCGGGGACGGGAACGTCGGAAGAAAGCCCGTAGTAGACCCGGGTCAGGGACCGGATCGCCCAGAGCCCGATGGAAGGGCGGTAGACCGCGATATCGGCGGTTCCGTCCCCGTCGTAGTCGCCGGCGACGGCGGGACCGGAAGCCGCCGGCGGCGTCGGGGTCAGAAGGGGCGACGGCGAGACGCTGGGCGTGGGCGTGAATACGGGAGAAGGCGAGACGGTGGGCGACGGACTCGCCGTCGGCGGAGGAGTAACCAGCGGATCGAGAGGGAAGTCGTGGCCATGGTCCCCGCAAACCGTAAAATCGTAGACCCCGGTCTGGTACCCGGAAAAAGCGGCGGTGACCGATCCCAGCCCGACCGCGTGGGTATCGATATAGCCCGTGTCGTATTCCCCGCTCTGACCGGAGAAGACGGCCGCATGGCCTTCCTGACAACGGTCCTCCCAATCCAGAACCACGGACGCGCCCTCGAGCGGACGCCAGTCGAGGGCGTCGTAGACGAACCCATGGACCCGAACCTGGCAGGGAGAACACTCCGGGGAAGCGGTCGCGGTCGGCGTCGCCGTGGGACTGGGAGAAGCCGGGGGAGTGGGCTCGACCGGATCGAGCTCGAAATCCACGATATTGACCGTCACCGCGGAAAGCGACATCCCGGTATGCAGGTCCCAGTAGCCGTCGGCGAAAACCCAGAAATCGCCCCAGGCGCGGTTAACGCAGGTGCTGGCGGTGTTCCAGGCCCCATAGGTCCCGTCCGGGTCGGTGGAATAGCCCTGGGGCACCCCATCGACGGTGAGATAGACCCAGGCTTCGTAAATGGGCTCGCTGGAGACCGCGTCCATAACCGTGCCGTCGACCTGGATCAAGGTTCCGCACGGCGTTTCCGTAGCCGTCGGAGACGCGGTCGGCGGCGGGGTGGTCGTCGGCGTCGGCGAAGGAGTGGCCGTGGACGTCGGGGACGCGCTCGGGCGGGGGGACGGCGAAGACGTGGGCGGCGGCGTCCGCGAAGGCGCGGGGGTCGGCGTCCCCGTGGGCGCGAGGGTCGGAGAAACCGTCGGGGAAGGCGTGGGCGTCCCCGTCGGCGGCGGGGTCGCGGTCGGCGAAGGAGTGGCCGTGGACGTCGGAGACGCGGTCGGCGGCGGGGTGGTCGTCGGCGTCGGCGAAGGAGTGGCCGTGGACGTCGGGGACGCGCTCGGGCCGGGAGACGGCGAAGACGTGGGCGGCGGGGTCGCGGTCGGCGAAGGAGTGGCCGTGGACGTCGGGGACGCGCTCGGGCGGGGGGACGGCGAAGACGTGGGCGGCGGCGTCTGCGTCGGAGACGCCGTCGGCGTGGCCGGCGGCGTCGCGCTGGGCGGCGGCGTCCGCGAAGGCGCGGGGGTCGGCGTCAGCGTCGGAGACGCCGTCGGCGTGGCCGTCGGCGCCGGGGTCGGCGTCGCGCTGGGCGGCGGCGTCCGCGAAGGCTCAGGGGTCGGCGTCCGCGTCGGGGGCGTCGTCGGCGTGGCCGTCGGCGCCGGGGTCGGCGTCGCGCTGGGCGGCGGCGTCCGCGAAGGCTCAGGGGTCGGCGTCCGCGTCGGGGGCGTCGTCGGCGGAACCGAGGGTAGCGGTGTCGGCGTCCGCGTCGCCACCGGCGTCGGCGTAACCGTGGAGGTCGGCACCGGCGTCGACGTGGGAACCGGCGTCGGCGTGGGGGAAGCGGTCGGAAGGGGCGACGCGGTGGGGGTGGGGACGGCCTTGGCCAGGCTGGTCAGCCAGCGGTCGTGGTAGGTGCTCCCGTCGGACCCCACGTAATAGACGGCTTCCTCGCCGGTCTGAAGCCCGAAAACCGCGGGCGGATAGAGCAGCGCCGGCGCGCCGGGAACCCCTCCCGCCGAACGCTCCACCGTCACGTAGTCGCCTTCCTCGGTTTCGGGAGGAAGGTTGCCGCCGACGATCCGCAGCTCCACCGGACCCGCCGGGTCCAGGGAGGTGAACTGCTTGAACCCGGCCTGGCTGTCGAAGACCCGCCCCAGCCATTCCCCCGTCCCCGCTTCCGCCACCACCCACTTCCATCCGTAGGGGTCCGACGAACGGTAGGCGGAGAGATACATGTCGGTGACCGTTTCCAGCTCCAGCGGGACCGCGCCGTACTCCGGAGTCGGGGAAACGCTGGGGGTGGCGGTGGGGGCGGGGCTCGGGGTCGGGATCAGGCTGGGCGTGGCGCTGGGAACGGCGGTGGGGCTGACGGAGGCGCTGGGGGAAGGCGAAGGCGAGGGCGAAGCGGTGGGGGACGGGCTGGGTGTCCGGGTGGGCGAGATGCTGGGAGTGGGGACGCCCTTGGCCAGGCTGGTCAACCAGCGGTCGTGGTAGGTGCTCCCGTCGGATCCCACGTAATAGACGGCTTCCTCGCCGGTCTGAAGCCCGAAAACCGCGGGCGGGTACACCAGCGCCGGCGCGCCGGGGACCCCTCCCGCCGAATGCTCCACGGTCACGTAGTCGCCTTCCTCGGTCTCGGGGAGAAGATCCCCCCCGACGATCCGCAGCTCCACCGGACCCGCCGGGTCCAGGGAGGTGAACTGCTTGAACCCGGCCTGGCTGTCGAA
>Ga0116162_10000675_pt1 | contig 23742 bp, 20 predicted proteins | sample AD_UKC105_MetaG_FD_89875 | JGI IMG/M metagenome (GOLD analysis project Ga0116162, IMG submission 89875) | Active sludge microbial communities of municipal wastewater-treating anaerobic digesters from Hong Kong - AD_UKC105_MetaG | ecosystem: Engineered > Bioreactor > Anaerobic > Digestate...
AAAATCGTGATAAGGCTGATAATACAAGGAACAGCAAGTGAGTGGTGAGGGAGCATACTGTTGCGTATGTGACCGATCCCGAATCGCCGCTGTGACGCAGTAGGATTGGCCTTATCGCGGTTTGCCGGATTTCTCTGTGAGAAATCCGGGTTAGTGGTTCTTTTAATAATTAATTTCAGATTTTGATTTAACAGGACACACAAATACGCTATATTTGTCTGGAATGAAAAATTAACGTCTTATGTAACTGGATTCTTGAAACAGGCACGGAATAAGTCCTCTGAATGGATAATTTTTTTGAATCCATCTTGATTGACATTGGATTTTTCATCACTATAATATTTCTTTCGGGATGGCCGCGCATTTTTTTTGCCTAAAAACGGAGCGGCTGAATGGAGCATTGAAATGAGTACTACATATCCTAAAAAGGATTCGATCAAGCAGGAATACCTGCTGTTCGACGCAGAAGACCAGATACTTGGAAGAATGGCGACAAAAGTGGCTGCCGCCCTTCGCGGCAAACACAAACCGAATTACCATCCTGCGGTTGACACCGGAGATTATGTAATCGTTATTAACGCCGACAAGGTTCGCCTGACCGGGAACAAACTCGATCAGAAGATTTATTACAAACACTCTCAGTACCCGGGCGGATTGAAGGAAACAAAATACAGCGATTTGATGAAAAAGAAACCTGCATTCGTTGTTACCAAAGCTGTCAGGGGCATGCTGCCTCAGAACAGCCTCGGAAGGCAACTTCTCAAAAAGCTCAAAGTATATGCGGGACCGGATCATCCGCACGCAGCTCAAAAACCAGTGAAAGTCAGTCTTGATTAGGGAGGCATGTGAACGTGGCTAAAGAAGTCGAAGTATATTACGGAACCGGGCGGCGAAAAGAAGCCGTCGCAAAAGTATGGATCATGCACGGGACAGGCAATTTCACTGTGAACGGAAAGAAAGTCATTGATCTTTTCCCGAGAGTAGCGCACCAGAGAGAAATTATGGGGCCGCTTCGCGATACCCGCCTGGAAGGCCAGCTTGACATAAAAGTGTCGACCAATGGCGGCGGCATAACCGGACAGGCAGGCGCAATCAGGCTCGGAGTAGCCCGTGCAATTGTTACGATGGACGAAAACCTGAGAAAGAAACTTCGAAGGGGCGGTCATCTTACAAGAGATCCACGTATGAAAGAGAGCAAGAAATACGGGCAGCCGGGCGCTCGCAAGAAATACCAGTTCTCCAAGCGCTAAAGCCGTCGCGGGAGTCCAAATCGGACAATGGTTTTCGGTCTGTTCTCCGGACAGGCTCTTCTCTTTTTTCAAAATACGGCTGTCTAAAAATCAGGCGGTTTCCAACGGCCTGTTTTTTAGTTTTGGGGCAGAATATTTATCGTTTTTTTCATAAGCCCGAGTCAAGGAAATAAAGTGGTTGATCGGGAATTTTGCAATTATGGATGTGCAATTTTTATGTTGCATAACCCAGGTAAATATACGGGCCGGGAAATACGCCCTGATACCGGCTTTACAAAAGTGGGGTGAGCCGAAATGACAGATTCTTCACTCTCAAAAAAAATCAGGTGCGCCGTGATCGGCGCTTCAGGCTATGCCGGGCTCGAAACCGTCAGGCTGCTGGCCGCGCACCCGAATGCGGAAATTGTTTTCGTAACCTCGAACACATACAAAGGGTCGAACCTTGCCGATCAGTTCCCTTACGCCGGTGCGCCCGGGCATCTCGTTTTCAGTCCGCACGAGTCCGCGGCTGATTTTGACGGTGCCGACGTCTTCTTCCTCGCCCTGCCCCACGGGAAATCCTACGGTCTGATCGAGCCGCTGCTGGGAAACGGAAAGGTCGTGGACATAAGCGCGGACTACCGGCTGAGCGATCCCGCCGATTATGAAAAATGGTACGGCTACAAACACCCGAAACCGGAACTTCTTGAAAAAGCGGCTTTCGGGCTCTGCGAGATATACCGCGACAAAATAAAAGGAGCGGCCCTTGTCGCGAACCCGGGCTGTTACCCGACAAGCATCGCGCTGGCGCTGCATCCTCTGTCGAAAATCAGGGATATAGTCGGCGGCCCGATTATATGCGACTCCAAATCAGGATACTCCGGCGCGGGAAGAAGTCCCAAACCGCACCTTATGTTCAGCGAGGCTTTCGGCGAGTTTGCGCCATACGCAGTCACCGGGCACAGGCATACTTCCGAGATGCTGCAGGAGGCATCCGCCGCGCTCGGCAGAAAGGCGGCCCTGACATTTACGCCGCACCTGATTCCCGTTCCACGCGGAATACTAAGCACAATCTATGTGCCTCTGGTATCGAATGCCGATCCGGTTGAGATCAACGGAATCTACACTGACTTCTATAAAGATGAAAACTTCGTAAATATCGCTACACCGGATAAACCGCCTTCCATCAAGAAGGTGAACGGAACCAACAACTGCATGATAGGGATCTACTACGATTCGGAACTCAAGATGCTTAAACTCATTTCCGCAATCGATAATCTTCTGAAAGGAGCAGCGGGACAGGCTGTTCAAAACATGAACATTTTGTTCGACCTGCCGGAAGAGACAGGCCTCAGGGCAACACCGCTGATGCCATAGCATGGACAAAATATTTGAAAAAGAAATTTCTCAGCGAGCCTATCTGAAATATGTTGACGGAGGCCCGTCAGCCGTTAAAGGCATCAGTTCTTCAGGAATCCACTGCGGACTCAAACCTGACAATCAGCTTGATCTTGCCCTCTTCAGATCGGAACAGCCCTGTAAAACTGTTTCGTTTTTCACCACCAACAACCTGAAAGGCGCACATGTAATTGTCTTTAAAGAGACACTGCGTGCAAGCCGTGGAAGATGCGGCGCAGTGCTTGTTAACAGCAAAAACGCGAATTGTTCAACCGGAAAACAGGGTGAAAAAGACAATCTCCTTGTAGCCAAAGCGCTTTCCGAAAAGCTTGCCGTTCCGCCCGAAAATGTGCTGTTCGCATCAACAGGCGTGATCGGAGAGCCGCTGCCGGTCGATACCGTGGTTTCAGGGATGGACAATCTCATTTCCGAACTCGATGATTCCAGTTCCGACAATGCGGCTCGCGCTATTATGACAACGGACACGAAGCCGAAAATCGTAGCTGTAGAAGTCAAACACGGCAAAAAGAGCTACACCATAGGCGGCGTAGCGAAAGGCTCAGGAATGATCTCGCCCAACATGGCGACTATGCTGTCGTTCATTTTCACGGACCTCGATCTCCCGACGGCGATGCTCCGCTCTGTTTCCGAAATCTGCGTCCAGGAATCTTTCAACTCCATTTCCGTCGACGGCGACATGAGCCCGAACGACACCGTTATGGTTATGGCGAACGGAATGAGCGGGATCAAAATCGCAGCGAAAGAAACAGCGCGGCGGAACCGGTTTCTCGATGCGCTCGGGCTGGTCTGCCGGCAGCTTGCCCGCGAGATCGTGCGCGACGGCGAGGGTGCGACTAAACTTGTCCACATCGAAATCAAAGGAGCCGTCAACGACAGGGAAGCGAAACTGATGGCGCAGAACATATCGAATTCGCTCCTCGTGAAAACGGCGATATTCGGCGAAGACCCCAACTGGGGAAGAATCGTCTCGGCGGCGGGAACCTCCGGCGCGGAATTCGATCCCCTGCTCGCCCGGCTGATAATCGACGGCGTCTGCGTTTACGACAGGGGCAAACCGATGCCCCGGCCACAAAATATTATGAAAAATAAAGACGTTTTTATTAACCTCGATGCCGGGCTCGGGCGTGGCTCGTCACTGTTCTGGACTTGTGATCTCTCTTATGATTATGTTAAGATTAACGCCGAATATACTACCTGAGGAAGTGCGGTTTTGGACATCAAACAAGCTCAAGCAATCGATAAAAAATATGTTTTCCCGACATACAGGCGAACGAATCTTCTGATCGAGCGCGGTAAAGGCGTATATGTTTACGATGAAAACGGGAAAAAATATCTCGATCTGCTTGCAGGTATTGCCGTCAATTCACTCGGCCACTGCAACAGCAGGGTCAACTCCGCGATCAACAAACAGCTCAAGCAGCTTTCGCATGTTTCCAACCTCTACTATACGGAGCCGATGCTGACTCTCGCGCAAAGGCTTTGCGAACTTGCCGGAATGCAGAAAGCATTCTTCGCGAACAGCGGCGCAGAAGCAAACGAAGCAGCCATAAAGCTTGTACGGAGATACCATTCCGAAGTCCTTAACGACGGTAGAAACGAAATCATATGCGCTCTTAACTCGTTCCATGGAAGAACGCTCTGCACGCTCGCGGCAACGGGTCAGGAAATTTACCAGAAAGGTTTTTTCCCGCTTGTGCCGGGCTTCAAGCACGCTGTTTTCAACGACATCGAATCAGTTGAAAAAATGATCACGCCAAAAACAGCCGCTATCATGGTCGAGCCGATACAGGGAGAAGCCGGTGTTTTCCCGGCAACCGCATCTTTCATGAAAGGTCTCGCCTCGCTTCGCAAAAAACATGGTATTCATCTCATTTTCGACGAGGTGCAGTGCGGACTCGGAAGATCGGGAAAGTGGTTTGCGTTCCAGCATTACGGAGTGAAGCCGGATGTCGTATCGCTCGCGAAACCCATCGGCGCGGGACTGCCCCTCGGCGTGATGATGGCGAGGGGGAAAGTCGTAACCGGTTTCGGACCCGGAAACCATGCGACGACGTTCGGCGCGGGACCGGTCGTTTGCGCCGCCGCGAACGCCTTCCTCGACGAAATGGAAGAGAAAAGCCTCGTCGAGCACGTGGCGGAGATGGGTGAATATATAAAAGGCCGGATAAACGACCTGAAATCGAGAGAAAGCCGGATTAAAGAAGTGCGCGGGAAAGGGCTTATGCTTGCCGTGGAGTTCGACGGCGACGCTGTTGATGCTCTGGAGTTCTTCCTTCGCAACGGTGTTATCGTCAACGCTATAAGGAAAACCATAATCAGGCTTCTGCCGCCGTTTATCATTACAAAAAAACATGCAGATACGTTCGTGGACCTTTTTGAGAAATACCTTCACGAACAAAGCATCTCCGGAGGCGACAGCAATGGATGAAAACAAACTGAAAGGCCATGATCTGCTGACCCTTAGAAATTACTCTTCAGAAGACATAAAGCAAATCATCGACCTGGCCATCGAACAGAAAAAAGAACTGAAGGAAAAAGGGTTTCACGCGCACAGGCCGCTTCAGAACAAAAGCGTCGCGATGTATTTCGAGAAACAGTCGCTCCGGACAAGAGTATCGTTCGAAGTCGGCATAGCGCAACTCGGCGGGCAGCCGATTTTCATTCACTCGTCCGCCACCCATTCGAAAAGAGGCGAGCCGATCAAGGATATGTCCCGCGTGCTCGCGAGATACGTGGACGGAATAGTTTTCAGAGCCAACAGGCATGAAGACATAGTTCAAATGGCGGAGTTCAGCAGCGTTCCGATCATCAACGCGCTGTGCGATCAGGCGCACCCTTGCCAGGCGCTGACCGACCTGATGACGATATTCGAGCACAAAGGCCGGAAACATGTGAAAGTCGCTTATATCGGCGATGCGGCAAATAATGTTGCACTGTCGCTCATTACGGTTTTCTCGAAAACAGGCATCGATTTATCGCTGGGCTGCCCCGCCGGCTACAGGCCACCGGAAGCACTGCTGAATGAAGCTAACGAGAATTGCGGGAAAAGCGGGTCAATGATCGAAATATTTGAAGATCCCATAGCCGCCGTCCGCGATGCGGATATAATCTATACTGATGTCTGGGTAAGCATGGGCGACGAAGAGGAAGCGGAAAAGCGGTTCAGAGATTTTGAAGGATACATGATAACGAACGATATGCTGAAAGCGGCGGGGAAAGACGTCCTCTTCATGCACGATATGCCCGCGCACAGGGGCGAGGAAGTCCACGAAGATGTAATTGACGGCGCGCGCTCGATCGTGATCGACCAGGCCGAAAACAGGCTGCATGCGCAGAAAGCCGTAATGACATTACTTATCGGTGACTGATTAAGGAATGAGAGAAAAACAAACATCACAACGACTCGTATCGGGCGGTTCTTCGGACGATGAGAAACAAGCCGAGCAATCCATCCGCCCATCGAGGATAAGTGAATACATAGGACAGACAAAGGTCAAAGAGAATCTCTCGATCTCGATCGCTGCGGCGCGGCAGAGAAAGGATCAGCTCGACCATGTGCTGCTTCACGGCCCCCCGGGACTGGGCAAAACCACGCTCGCGCACATAATCGCGAATGAAATGGAAGTCGGGATGACCTCGACATCCGGCCCCGCGCTGGAACGGGCCGGCGATCTTGCCGCCATCCTGACCAATCTCAGGGAAAACGATGTGCTGTTCATCGACGAGGTTCACAGGCTCAACCGGGTGGTGGAAGAAACGCTCTACCCGGCCATGGAGGATTTCAAGCTCGACATCGTTATCGGCGAAGGGCCGAGCGCAAGGTCCATCAAGCTCGACCTGCCGAAATTCACGCTTGTCGGCGCGACCACGAGAGCGGCGCTCCTGACCTCGCCCCTGCGCGACAGATTCGGCATCAGCCACAGGCTGGAATTCTACGAGGACAGCGAGTTACAGCAGATTGTTACCCGGGCCGCAAATCTGATGTGTGTAGATATCGAAGCGGAATCCGCACTCGAACTCGCTCGCAGGTCGCGCGGCACGCCACGGGTAGCAAACAGGCTTCTCAAGAGAGTACGTGACTTCGCCCAGGTTAAAAGCGACGGCAGAATTACTATCGATATAGCAAGAGAAGGCCTCGACATGCTCGAGGTCGATTCTATAGGTCTGGAAAAAATGGACCGCCTTATCCTTGATACTATAATTAACAAGTTCAACGGCGGCCCCGTAGGGCTCGATACGCTCGCGGCTATCGTAAGCGAGGAGCACGATACTATAAACGATGTTTATGAACTTTACCTTGCGAAACTTGGTTTCATTCAGCGCACTCCGCGCGGAAGAACAGCTACGAAACTCGCTTATGAACACATGAACATCAAATACGGAATGGAGAACCGGCAGAATGATTTATGGAAATAGAAGGATATTGAATATAAAAGCGGTCACCCTTTTAGCGGTTTTCTCACTTGTGATTGCTTTTTCAGGCCGGGTGTTTTCCCAGGATGCGGCTACAGAAAGCCCTGCCCTGCAGGAAACGGCCCCGGCGGCGGCGGTTCAGGCGATCGATGCAGCGCCCGCGCAGCAGAACGCCGTAACGCTCGATCCTGTCGCCATTGCATCTAAAACACTTGCTCTGTATAAAGATATAAATTCATATTCAGTCAATTTCAACCTGATTCAGCCCGCCCAGCCGGAGAAACTGAAGAAGATGGATAAAGACAGAGAGGATCAGCTCAGAAACGAATATCTCTATATTTACCATGACAGAGATCCTCAAACCGAAGGATATTACATCAGGCTGGAAGCGATACGCGGAAATAACCAGAACACTTACGTGATCCACGCCCCGGGCAAAGACAACAAATATGAGTACTTAATATATAAACCCGCAGGGAAAGTTGTTCTCGACGAGGAAGATCCCAGAGTTACGGATATCCCGGATCTCAGGCTGCTTGATTTCGCGGAGAATATGGTTTTCAGCGTCGGAAGCCCGAAAAACGAAGTCACGGTCAATCAGATCCCCGAAAGCAATCAATACTATATAGAAGTAGTTGAACCTGAACGAAAAGTCACTTATATTGTAGACTCTGTATCTTATCATTTACTCAAAGAAGAAATTCTTGTAAATCGTAAGAAAACATATTTGTTCAAGAGAAGTCTGGAATGGAGCGATTTCAAAACGGATCCGGGTTATACGACAGATCAGATCATCGCGCCACCCGAGTTCAATAATATTGAGGCAAAAGAAGGAGAGTAACAAATGCTGATTTCAAGAATCAGAAAAAACACCCAGCTCATTATCTGGATGTTCCTGGGCATTTTCCTTATCTTCGGTGTGTTTTTGACTTACGGAATGCTGGCACCGGGCAACAGCATGAAACAGCAGCAGCAGACAAAAACCAAGGTGCCCAAAGTCGTTCTTAAAGTTGACGGCTATTCCGTGCCGCTCAATATCTTCGAATACAAGTACATCAAGCTGAAACAGATATACGAGAGCCAGGGTGAAATGAAGTTCGACAACTACCCGATGAGAATGTATCTGAAATCTCAGGTGGCCGATATACTGATAGCGCAGGAGCTTTTCATTCAGGAAGCTAAAAAGCGCAACATGAAAGCCGACAGCGCCGAAGTAGCAAAAAAGATTCAGTACGAACGCGACACCACAATAGGTCCGGGTTCACCGGCAAAAGCGGGAACTGTCAAGGAAAGACTCCAGAGCACCATCCAGGAGAAAGAGCGTGAAGAACAGTTCCGCGCCGTTTTCACCCGTCTTGGCATATCATACGATACTTTCAAGGAAACAGTCCGCCGCGATGTCATCCAGGAAAAAGTTATGAACGCGCTCGGGGACGACCTCATGGCCGCGGAAAAGGACAGGGCCAAAACCAAAGCGCAGGGAATCGTCGATAAGCTCAGCACAGGCGAGCCGTTCGAAAACGTCGCGAAACAATTCTCCGAAGATGAAACCACAAAGGAGAACGGAGGCGATCTCGGATGGATTAAAAGAGGGATACTTCCCGCAACTATGGAAGATGCAGCTTTCGCGCTTAACCCGGGTGAAGTGTCACAGCCGGTTGAATCGCAAATCGGTCTCCATGTTATCAAGCTGATCGAGAAGAAAACCGCGACAGGCGCGGATTTCGAAGCGGCCAAACCGGAAATCACAGCGAAAATCCGCGAGAGACTGAACGACGAGCTCGCAGAGGTTTCCGAAGACCAGATCAAGAAAGAATATGAAGAATTCCACGCTCAGCACATAATGATCAGGACTAAAACGAGAGAACAGCTTGCAGTCGACTGGGTAACTTCCGAAAAGAACTCAGGAAACCACAAGATCGAAATAGTGAATCCGGAACTTAAAGCATATAGATATGTAATGCAGGAATTCCTGAACCCGACAGCGGGGAAACCCGATCTCGACCAGGCGATCACGCTCTATGAAAAAGCCATTGATGTCGATCCGAGAAACGCCTACCTTTATTTCCAGCTCGGCAGCATTTACGAACAGAAAAACACTATGGCAAGAGTAGGACTCGATGAAGAAGGTAACGACCCCTACTCTTTCGCAATTGCCGACTCTGAAGCAGAAACAGCCGAAACCGAAGAAACTGAACAGGCAGGACAGGAAGCTCCCGGCGAGGAGCCGGCACCCGCTGAAGAAACACAGGAAGAAGCCGGCTCCGAAGAAACCGCACCGGTTGCGGAAGAAGCCGCGCCGAAAGATCCGAATATTTATCTCCAGGAAGCGCTCGAAGCATACGAACAGGCAAACAATGTGGGCGAAGAAACTTCAGTTTACGATCCCATGATCATGATCTCCGAAGCGCGGATAGCACAGAAACTGGGTAAAGACGATTCCGCTGTAGAGAGATTTTCAGCAGCAATCGATTTCTCAGTCGGCAACATGAGCTACCTCAACCAGATCAAGGAAGGCCTGAGCGAATACGAAACTGAAACAGCACAGAAGGCTATCGACGAGACAGATGAACTCATTGCGGAGCTTGAAGATCTCCAGAGCATGGCTGATGAGCCTTACGACGAAGCTTACGAAGACGAAATGGACGAAGAGGACGAATACCTCGAACTGGAGACCGAAGAGACAACACCGGAAAGCGATGTACCCGTAATCGAAGAGAACCCCGGTTCAGAATCCATTTCGGCGCCGGACACTTCCGTTCAGGACTACGAGGAAATTCCGATTCAAACATCCCCGGCGGCTCCGGTTGAACCTGCAAAATAATTTTTGTTTCACAACTCGATATCAAAGGGGAGACACACAGGTCTCCCCTTTTTATTTCCTTAACCCGGATTTCTCACAGAGAAATGCAGGTTAAAACCTTTTATTTATAAGCATATTTGTGGAATTCACATCGAAATCCCGTTAAATCCCGGATTGATCAACCGACAAAATTAACATATCTACGGCTCTTTATTTTAAACACATTTTTGTTGACACAAACAGATTGTGTAATTATCATGTCATAAAGTTAGTAAGCACTTACCAACCGGGTGGTATATGATCAAAAAAACTGACCGAAAAGACGATATCAAAGAAGCTCTGATCAAAATTCTTGAAACCGACGGCGTAAAAGGACTCACGACGGCCCGCATAGCTGAAGAGGTCGGTTTTTCCGACGCCGCAATATTCAAATATTTTAAAAACAAAGATGCCATCCTTGATTATGCCCTGCAGGATATGCTCGATATCATCAAGGAAATTGTTAATGATATCGACACAGAGTTTTCAGACCCGATGGAGAAAATCCTTAACTTTGCCCAATTGCTGCTGACCGAACTGGAGCTCAAGCCGGGTTTTTACAGGCTTATTTACTCGGATGAACTGCACATCGGAAACGAAGATCTGATGAGCAAACTGCGGGAAGTCGCAAGGGTGATGTACGAAGCTTCGAACAAGTTTATTATTGAAGCAATCAAGCAGGGCAGAATAATCGATAACATAGACGTGGAATGGCTGTCTATGGGGCTTTACGGCTGCATTCACTCGGCATTTATGGCAAAGATACTGCTCGGAAAGAAGGAGAGCATTAAAGATATGGCCATGAAAATGATGAATATCACACTTATGGGAGTAACAACGCAATGATCGAAAAGCTTTCAAGGTTAATCATCAAACAGAGGTTGATCGTGATTATCGCCATAATCGCGCTCACGGTCCTTGCTTCATTCGGTTTCACAAAATTCAAAGTCAGCAATGTCATGAATGAATGGTTGCCGGACAATGACAATATATCACAGCTCTTCAACCAGATAGGCGACACTTTCATAACCAACAAAATGCTTGTGATTGTATTCAAGCCCAAGTCCGGCGAGGTTTTCGAGAAAGAATTTCTTGCATCATTAAAAGAATACACCGACAAGCTGAAGGAACAAAAAGAAGTCTTCACCGTCATAAGCCTGACGAATGTCTCCAACGTGAAGAAAATCGAGGGGGGCATAGAGGTCAACGATCTGGTGTCGGAAGTACCCGAAAGCGAATCGGAACTGGCGAAGCTTAAAGAATATGTGCTTAATAAAGAAGAATATGTTAACAACGTAATCTCGGAAGACGGTCGGTACACCGGAATAATCGCCAGCCTGTCGGAGGATGTTGACGACGTAAAAGTTACCGGCAGCTTACTGATGCCGATGGCAGAAGAAATGATGGGCGATGAGGCTGATATATTCATGGCAGGCATCCCCTCCGACGGATACTGGTCGAACCACTATGCCGTGAACGACATGAAGAAGCTCACCCCGCTCGTGGTTCTGCTCATGATCGTCATTCTCTGGATTTCATTTAAGAATCCGCTCAGCATATTCATGCCGATTGTCGGCGTCCTTATGGCTGTTATATGGACTTACGGATACATGCTCGCCGTTAACAGGCCGATAAACGTGGTAACTTCTGCGATACCGATAATTCTCATTTCCATTGGTGTCGCTTACGGCATTCACGTGGTCAACGCATTTTTCCTCGAACTGAAAAACGGCGACATGGATACCGATAAAGCATCGAATGCTCTTTCAATCGTGTTCGTTCCCGTTCTTCTATCGGGACTGACGACTTTCGTCGGCTTCTGTTCATTCGCCACGGCGCGCCTGAAACTCATGGTGTGGTTCGGGATTTTTTCCGCGATCGGCGTCGTATTCGCCATGATAATAGCGCTTACTTTCCTCCCGGCGCTGCTGTCTTACTTCAAGATGAACTCGACAGCCAGGAAGATTCAGGAGAAAAAAGCGCAAAAGAAAGATTTGATAGAATCGTTCCTGAGAATATCCGGGCACGCTGTTCTTAAAGGTAAATATTTAATAATCATCGGCTGCATTGCTGTTATGATTCTCGCCCTGCTCGGCGTTCCGAAAATCAAGCGCGAAGTGAACTTTGTGAAATATTTCCCCGTGGGTAGCACGCCGAGGGTTTCCACAAACCTGATCCGAGACGAGTTCGGAGGCGCTTACTTCTACAACCTGTACATGGAAACGGAATCGGCAAAAGACCCGGCTGTTTTGAAGCAAATATTAAAAGCGGAGTATTTCGGATACTCGATTCCCGGCACGACAGAATCACAAAGCGTAGCCGATTACATTTCCGAGCTCAACTGGAACATGAATGACCGCTACTCGATTCCGGACACCCAGGGCGCGGTTGCGAACCTCTGGATATTCATCGAAGGCCGCGAGATGATGAAACAGATGGTGACTTCGGAGGAAGACAAGCTGCTCTCCACCGGAAAAGTCTCCGAATTCACTACCACTCACCAGAAAAGGGTGTCCAACAGGCTCGACTGGTATATGGAAAACGAAGCCCCGGGCGCTCTTGTTGAAATTGCGGCTGAAAGCCTCCCGGAAGACAAGCTCGGCTCACTCAGAAAATTCCAGGCAGATGAAATCGCAAAACAGATTTTATGGATGATACCGCAGTATTCAAATGAAACAGCTTCCGGTTTCGAGCCGTATTCAAAAATCATCAGCGACGCCCATTCAAACCCGGTTAAACTGACCGACAGTATTTTCAGGGCGGAAATCGAAAGTGTGCTTGAAAATTATATATACAGCGATGCGTTCGAGCTTTATGTGGAAGAAGAAGAGGCCGGAAGGATTTACGAGAAGGTTCTCGAAACGCTGGATTCGGGCGCGAAGGATTACCAGAGTTATTATGACGCCGTCGCCGGGCTGCTTTCGCCGGAAGTGCTTGAAGAAGAAGACTGGGCCGTCGAGAGCATAGCGGAAACGATCGAGGCGAGGATAAGCGAATCCCTGAACAGGACATCAATAAACTCGCTCTGGACCAACCTGCTCACGGTGCTTCCCGCGAACCTGAGCGACAACAGCCATTTCAGGAAAAAGGCCCAGGGCGTAATCTATCAGATTAACGATGGTTTCGTGGGAATGGACAGGGATAAAGCCGCCGGACTCGGGCTGCTGGATTACGAGTACCGGGAAATCCCGCTCAGGTTCGAGCATAACGGGATGCCCGCGCTCAACACACGCCTGGACGGATTCCTTTATAGCAGCCTTATCCAGTCTCTCGCGATAGCTATAGTAGTCGTATTCATAATGATGACAATCCAGTTCAGATCATTCTCGGTGGGCCTTGTCGCCATAACGCCGATTATTTTTACCGTGGCTATTGTCTTCGGAATAATGGGCTATATGGGAGTCAACCTCGATTACGGGACAATGCTTATACCGCCGATATGTATCGGCATAGGCATCGATTACACGATACATTACATACACAGGTACCGTCGCGAAGTCGAGATGGGATGCAGCTACTACGAGGCAGTTGTAAACACCAACATATCGTCCGGGCGGGCGATACTTTCAAACGCGATAGCGGTAATGCTCGGTTTCCTGCTGCTGCTGATGTCCGAGATGTATGTTCTCAGGGCGTTCGGATGGATCACGGCACTGACAATGGTGGTCGCGGCTTTCGGAGCGATGACAATCGTTCCTTCATTCATACTTATAGTGAAAGGCAAAAACGGCAAGGAGGAAAAGAAATGAAAAAAGCATTTTTTGCATCAGCTCTCTTAGTGTTTATGTTTGCGCTGTCATCTGCCGTGATGGCGGTAACCGGGCAGGAAGTCCTCAAAATGGCCGACCAGGCTTTCAAGGCGCCGCCGGATGTTACCGCGGAAACAAAGATGATCCTGGTGGACTCGAACGGCAAGGAAAAAGTCAGGGACATGATGACGTGGATAAAAAATTTCCCCGGACAGGATAAAGACAGTTGGAGACTCATGAAATTCTCCGCTCCCTCGGATGTCAAAAACATCGGGTTCCTCTCGCTCGACGAGGATCTCATGTATCTCTACATGCCGGAATTCAAAAAGAACCGCCGCATAGCTTCCCATAACAAGAAAGACAGCTTCGTGGGCTCGGATTTCTTCTACGACGACCTTTCCGCAAGCGATTACTCAAAACACTACGACGCGGAAATTATCTCGGAAGACGACTCATCATGGAAGTTGTCTCTCAAGCTCAGGCCATCTTCCGACAAGCCTTATCCTTCCGGAACGATAACTGTCGACAAAGTATCTCATATGTTCACCAAAGGCGAATTCAACGATTCCTCCGGCCAGCTCTGGAAAATTCTAAATAACAAGAATGAGAAGTACGGTAATTACTGGATATCTGTAGACATCACGATGGAAGATGTGAAAAAGAATCACAAGACAACGCTGCGGATGGAAAACGTAAAGGTCGATACCAAGCTGGAAGACAAGATGTTCACCGAACGGCAGCTTAAAAGACCGGTGAAATAATAATCAAGGAGAGGCAAATCATGAAGAAGCACTTTCTCTCGATAGCAGCAACGTTGATACTGGTGACGGGATTTTCCATCTGTGCAGTTGCCGAAGTAGATATAAGCATGAGCGGCGATCTCGTGAACACTGCTTACACTTACGTGAGAAAAGTCAACACACCCGTGACACACAACGGCGGGGATATGGAACTGGCGGGGCGGGCAAGAATCCTTTTCGAAGGATACCTGAACGATTTCACCTCCCTGCGTTTCGAACCCGAGGTAATTTATACGGAAACTTTCAGGACAGGCTCGGATTCTCCGTCGAGGGCAGATGAGCATGAAGGGCAGATACACGAAGCATCGGTGCGCTTTGAAGAATTCATTCTCCCATCGCTCGATTTCACTGTCGGCAAACAGAGAATCACATGGGGAAAAGCCGACGGGATGAACCCGACGGATAATTTCAATCCCGACAATCTCTCGCTGATGATGGGCGGCGGCGTTATGACGCTCGGCAGCACTTCAGACCTTATGGACAAGCCTTATGTATGGGGAGTCCGGCTCGAGAACTATTTCGACAACGGAATAAAAGTCGACTTCGCATGGGTTCCGAGAGTCGCCGCATCGAATTTCGAGGTTGACGACATCCAGAGCTACCTGCCCTTCCAGGCGGGGATAGGAGTCACCTACCCGTGGAAAGAAGACGGCTGGCAAAGCGGCGATACATCATGGGGAATGAGAGTTTCCTCAACAGTCGGCAAAATGGATTTTTCCCTGAGTTACTTCCGCGGCTATGACGATCTCCCCGCGATAAGAAGCGTCAATGTAGATTACAGCCTTGCACTGGTCGCAGGCGGCGCGTCGATGACCGAAGCCATGACCGGGATCAACTCCATTGAAATTTCGTATCCCAGATACGAGGTTATAGGAATGGATTTCGCCGGCGAAAAATCGTCAATCGGGTTCTGGGGCGAATTCGCCTACTACATACCGAACGACTTCGCGGGCGCGGTCTACGCGCAGGATCCCTCGATTTCAGGTTCGGACACCATTATCCCGATTCCCATAATCACTGAAAACTATGTCAAATACACGCTCGGCATGGATTACACTTTCAGGATCGGCGAAGAAGGCCTGTACACCAATCTACAGTTCGCGCACGGAATGTACGACGAGCGCAGGTACACTCCCGAATCAAGGGACATGGGAATCGCTTATGACAAGGGAATGTTGAGCAATCTTCAGAACTACATAATCTACAGGCTTGAATACAAATTCGACAACGACGAGAAAACGCTCGCGGTGATGGGTTTCTACGAACATGGCCGGGTAGGCAGCCGCGACGACAATCAGGGACACATGTTCATCCCGTACCTGAACTGGGAAGTCGAAGACGACAAAGACCTCGCAATCGGTTTCATCGGCTTCACCGGCAAAGAGGATCGATCCAAATTCGGTATTTACAGAGGTACGCTGAAAGGTTTCATCAATTACAAGATTACCTGGTAAACGATCACCTTCAATGGTTTCAGCAGGGGCCTGCGATCCGCTTATACCTCTGCAGAGTTACATCCGCAGGCCCCTCTTTCTTTTTACATCATATTCCTTTTTATCATATCCAGCCCCCTGCCCGTCACCTTGAACAAATCACCGTTTTCCCCTTCGGCGTTAACGCCGTTTTCAGCGCGTTCAATCAAACCCGCCATCTGAAGCGGCAGGAGATTATCTTCGAGCCGACCGGGATCGTACCCTCTCACTCCCGGCATGTATTTATTTATTTCTTCCAGCAACACGCCCGCCGATACCGGCCCCACTGTGGCTGAAACATACAGAATCAGCATTTTTACCGGCAACGCGCCGGCGTCTTTTACGGCAACATCCGCGATGCCGGTCGCTGGTTTCGATTCCACGGCGCGCAGTGTTCCGGTGCTCCTGTTTTCCGTTACGATCGTCAGCGCGCCCGCCGTAATCATCAGCGCGCCCGCGACCAGCCCCGCGCTCAGCTCCAGCCCGAAAAAAAGCAGTCCGAAAACTATTCCCCAGAGCGCATAAGTGATGTTGAGCGCCATCGCCCGCCCGACCCCGCACATATTCAGGCTCCTGTACCACGCCAGAAACGACACAGCGCCCGCCAGACCCGCCAGAGCGACCACTCCCATGGATTTTGATACAACCGCCCTGCCGAGCACCGGCAATGCGCCCGCCAGCGGCACAACTATTACAAGATAAACCGCGAACGAAACCGCCTGACGTATATTTATTGCGATATCGGGGTCGAGAAGATCCATTCCATAGGTTGACAGCACACCTTCCGCCGCCCAGCCGGTCGCCGCCAGCAATGCAAACGCTATCCCCGTGTAAAAACCGCCTGCGGCGGCCTGCTCCGGCGGCGCATACCCGGTCACAATCGCACCGGCGACACAAACGGCGATCCCAGCCCACACCCGGGCGGAAATCCTTTCCTTCAGAAATACCCTCGCCATGAGCGCGCCGAGTGCCGGATAAATCGCCGACACAGCCATCGCATAAGCCGCTCCCGCGTTCGCGATGCTCATGAGATACCCCGCCATCCCGACAGGCCCCCCGAGCAGCGCAGCGAGGCATACGAGCCGCCCCGGCCTTGAACGCAGCGTTTTCGCTATCTCGCCCGATTTGCCCGTGAACAGGTTAATCAACAGCAGCCATAACGCGGCGAACCCGTCATGCAGCGCGGCCCCTGCAAGCGGCGCGGTAATGATCGAAACACCGCCCGTAAAAGGCGACATCGCCATCGCAACGCCTAGAATCGCACCGTCGAGCCCCCACACCATGCCGGAAAACGCTCCCGTCGCCATGCCCTTTCGCGCATACGCGGTCATTGCTATTTCACTTCGAGAAACAATCCGCCGGTGAGCCATATTTCCCTTTCCGAACCCGAAACTGATTCAAATATTATATACCGTTGTGTAACTATCGGGATTATTTAATGCAAAGAGAAACGAATATTTATAATCTGTGAATTTGCCGGGAGCGCCCCGCCTGAAACGAGCCCGCCTATTTTTTGCTGATGGCGAAATCCCTGCCGCACTGAAGCGCTTTCTCATTGATTGCAACGAGATGCTGCCTCTTTTCGGGAAGCGTCTTGCGAAGCGCCTCGACAGCGTTCTCAAGCTCAATGATTTTTGTCATTTCAATGTATGCGCCCAGCGCGATCATGCTGGCCATCTTCTCGTTGCCGAGTTCCGCCGCGAGATCCAGTGCCGGGATGAAAACAGAGTTCAGGTCATCACGATCGAGATCGGATTCCTTCATGAATGACGCATTGGCGACAAGCACGCCTTCTTTCCTTATGCGAGGGGCAAACTTGTCCAGCGAAGGCTTGTTCATAACGATCGCGGAGTATGGCCGCGAAGTCACCGGCGAGCCGATCCTCTTGTCCGAAACGACAACAGTGCAGTTGGCGGTTCCGCCTCTCATCTCCACTCCGTATGAGGGCATCCACGTAACCTGCCTGCCTTCCCTCATCGCCGTCAGCGCGAGCAGGTCGCCGATCATGAGAATACCCTGCCCTCCGAATCCTGCCATTATAACATCGTAGTACATCGCCTGTTGCCCCTCTTAGAGATAGTCAGCCGTTGTCCGCTCCTTGAAAACGCCTAGCGGGAAATACGGTATCATCTGTTCGTCTATATGCCGGTATGCCTGCTGAGTGTTCATGCCCCAGTTCGTCGGGCATGCGGAAAGAATCTCGACAAACGAGAATCCCATTTTATTGATCTGCATCTCGAATGCCTTCTTGACGCATTTTTTGGCCTTCAAATAATTTTTCGGCGTGTTGCAGGCGACCCTTGCCACATAAGCAGCGCCCTCAAGCGTCGCGAGCATTTCGGACATTTTGATCGGGTACCCGTCATTTCCGAACTCACGTCCATACGGCGTGGTGGTGGTCTTCTGCCCGAGCAGCGTAGTCGGCGCCATCTGCCCGCCGGTCATTCCATACACGATATTATTGATGAAAATAACCGTGATGTTCTCACCTCGATTAGCGGTGTGGACGGTCTCCGACATGCCGATTGCGGCGAGGTCACCGTCGCCCTGGTATGTAAAAATAATTTTATCGGGGTGTACCCGGTTCAGGCCCGTAGCTTCCGCGCAGGCCCTGCCGTGTGGCGCTTCGAGCACATCGATATCAAGGTAGTTGTACAGGAACACTCCACAGCCGACGCCGGCTACGCCGATAGTCCTGTCCTGAATCCCGAACTCATCTATCGCTTCGCCGATCAACTTGTGCGCATGGCCGTGGTTGCAGCCCGCGCAAAAATGGAAATTATTATCCTTAACGCTGACCGGTTTGCCGTAAATCCTTTTCTGTTCGCCTGAATTGTTAACCGCTTCGGACATGAATTCTCATCCAATCAGTAATATTTCTTAATCTGTTCCAGAATATCATCGGGGGTCGGAAGCCCGCCGCCGGGTCTCGCGTACAGGAAAACCTCCGCGTCCCTGTCGGCGCTGACCTTAACGTCCTTCACCATCTGCCCGGTGTTCATCTCAACGACAAGAACCTTCGGGATTCTCTTCGACAGCTCGGCGACTGCTTTCTCGGGATACGGATAAATCGTAATCGGCCTCAGCAGCCCGACCCTGTATCCCTCCTCACGCGCCAGGTCGATCGCGGACTGCGCCATTCTCGACGCGGAACCGAAAGCCACGATCAGGAACTCGGCATCATCCGTCTGGAACTCCTCGTGGTATGTATCCTGCTCTTTCATCTTCTTATATTTGGCATCAAGCCGCCAGTTGAAATCTTCCATTTCACCGTCGGCGAGATAAAGAGACTTTATAAGCTGCGATTCCCTGCCCTTGTTTCCATAAAGCGCCCAGCTGCGTTTTTCTTCGGCGAGGTATTCCTTAACCTCCGGTCTCGGCCCTATTTCCACCGGCTCTTTCATCTGGCCCAGAATCGCATCGGCCAGCACGACCGCCGGGTTCCTGTATTTATCCGCCAGCTCGAACGCTTTGATCGTCAGAGAAAACATCTCCTCGACAGACGCCGGTGCAAGGGCGATCGTGTAATAGTCTCCATGCCCGCCCCCGGTCGTTACCTGCTTGTAATCCCCCTGTGTCGGCGCTATTCCGCCAAGCCCCGGCCCGACACGCGACACATAAGCGATCACTCCGGGCAGCTCCGAACCCGCAAGGTAGGAAATCCCCTCCTGCATGAGCGACACCCCGGGGCCCGACGACGACGTCATCACGCGCGCGCCGCCCGCAGCAGCTCCCAGCACCATATTGATCGATGCCACTTCGCTTTCCGCCTGAATGAACGTCCCGCCCACCTTCGGCAGCTCTCTCGCGAGATACTCAGGCACATCGTTCTGCGGAGTAATCGGGTAACCAAAATAAAACCTGCAACCGGCATGAATCGCGCCTTCGGCAATCGCCTCGTTGCCTTTCATCATTATTCTTGCCATGCGAAGCCATTCCCCGCGGCCATGAGCCGCTATAACTTATTTATATACTTCGATACAGATATCAGGACACATCTCGGCGCAGAGCTTGCAGCCCTTGCAGCTTCCGTCCTCGCCCACAAACCCAACCGGGCGATAGCCGAGAACATTGAGTTCGTCTTCCATTACAGCTATCAGGTTCTGGGGGCAGACATCGACGCAAACCCCGCAGCTTTTGCACTTGTCTTTGTTGATTTTAATGTATGCCACTTGGCCCTTCCAATGCCCTTATTTTTTTTTACACCCCGGACACATCTAAAAAAGAATAATTAATTACTCTCCTAAATTCAAATATTTCTCACATTTAATGCAGTTTATTTATTATGTTAAGAATAAAAAATCTTTTAGTTCAACATATGAAGCGTCCAGCAGATATTCTCTTATCCGCTCCCTGGCTCCGCGTGTTCCCACAACCCCGAGTATGAAATCGCCGTCCGTTTTCCTTTTCAGGGCGTCAGGCGGGAGAATCGGCGCGCCGCCTATGTTTCGCCCGGTTTTCGCCGGATCAACATCTATAAACCTCTCAACCTTTTTCCCGCATATCTCCAGCTCCCTGCACCACCAGCGCCCATCCCTTCCCGCTCCCCACAGCGTAACCCCACTCCTGTCCCTCAAATAACTGCGTATCAGATAATTCAGCTTCAGTTTTCTGAACCTCGGGATCGCATACACAGCATCGGTTCTCGACATCCTGCCCGGGGTATCGCGCCACAGGAAAAGCTCTTCAGGAACCTTCGCGAACTGAGAGCCATTAAGGAAAAGCCGCATCCACAGGTCATAATCCTCCGGCCAGCCGTTATCGACATATCCCCCGGCTTCCATCACGACATCCCGCCGATACAGCACCGAAGGATGCGCAAACGGCGACTCCACGAACAGGTCGCGCATTATCTCATCGCCGGAAACGACATCATTCAGCCACTGCTCGTAATACAACATCCCCTCGCCGACAGACCCGGCGGGAAAAGATTTGACCCTGCAACCGCACAAATCGACTTCGGGCCGCAAATTCAGGACGCCCGCCTGCTTCGCCAGCCTGTCCGGTAAAGAAATATCATCGGCATCCATGCGCGCAACCAGCGGCGCACGCGCCGCCGCCAGCCCTGCGTTCAGAGCCGCTACAAGCCCGCTGTGATCCCTGGATATGATTATGATCCTGCTGTCGTTCTCCGCGTAATCCATCGCGATTTCGAGAGATCCATCCTCCGAACCGTCATCAATGATAATCAGTTCGAAATTGCCCAGGGTCTGTTCGAGAATCGACACCACGGCATCCCGCAAATACTCCTGCGAATTATAAACCGGCAACACCACGCTGACTTCCGGATCGGACATGCGGACATTATAGCCCACGCTACACTCTAAAGGAATATCTTGTAATCATCCCGCCGTTAAATTATGATTATGCCGACTAATCTGCATTTCTTACCAGTGCAGGTTAAAAATCGTGAAGCCGGATTCTCCTGAGGAGAATGTCTTCCGGCGGGGCGAGGTCTCCCGAGCCCCCAATCCTTCGTTTTCGAAGGCGCGGCGAGTGAGTGGTGAGGAAGCATACTGTTATGTATGTAACCGAGCCCGAACCGACGCCGCAACGCAGTAGGACAGGTGTTATCACGATTTTCCGGATTTCTCTGTGAGAAATCCGGGCTAACCTCTTTAAGGACGGAGCTGAAAATGAGAGTTGTAGTAACAGGCGGTGCAGGTTTTCTTGGATCACATCTCTGCGAAAGGCTGATAAACGACGGCAACGAGGTTATCTGTCTCGACAATCTTCTAACCGGAAACGTCGAGAACGTTTCACACCTTTTCAAAGAGAATTTCTCTTTCATCAACTACGATGTAACCAACTATCTTTATATCGACGGGCCGGTGGATGCGGTGCTGCATTTCGCAAGCCCGGCAAGCCCGATAGACTACATCAAATATCCCATCGAAACGCTCAAAGTGGGTTCGATCGGAACACACAAGGCGCTCGGGCTCGCGCTCTCAAAGGGAGCGAAATTCATGATCGCCTCCACATCAGAAGTCTACGGCGATCCGCTCGTGCATCCCCAGAACGAGGAATACTGGGGCAACGTCAACCCGATCGGGCCGCGCGGAGTCTACGACGAAGCCAAACGATTCGCCGAAGCCATTGTTATGGCCTACCACACAACGAACGGGCTCGATACGAGAATAGTAAGGATATTCAACACGTACGGCCCGCGCATGCGGATCGACGACGGCAGGGTCGTGCCGGCTTTCTGCAGCCAGGCGCTCACCGGTGAACCCATCACCGCTTTCGGAGACGGCTCGCAGACACGCAGCTTCTGTTTTGTCGAAGACCTCGTGGAAGGAATCCTGAGACTGCTTGATTCCGGATATCACCAGCCCGTCAACATCGGTAACCCTTCCGAAATGTCCATTCTCGAATTCGCTCAGACCGTGTTGAAAGTTACCGGCTCGGAATGTGAAATAATATTCGAATCGCTGCCGGTAGACGACCCGAAAGTCCGGCAGCCGGATATAACAAAAGCAAAAGAAATCCTCGGATGGGAACCACAAATAAGCATTGAAGAGGGTTTGAGAAGAACCATACCGTACTTCAAGGAAACACTTAAAAAAATGGGAAAGCTTTAAACCGATAGATTTTTTGCCTGATTGTTTTCTCGGGTACGGAATTCCAATTTAAAAACAAAAGGCCCCGATGCAAACGGGGCTTTTTTTAAACCCGGAAAACTCCGGTCAACTAACCCGGATTTCTCACAGAGAAATCCGGAAATCCGCGATAAGGCCAATCCTACTGCGTCACAGCGGCGATTCGGGATCGGTCACATACGCAACAGTATGCTCTCTCACCACTCACTTGCTGTTCCTTGTATTATCAACCTTATCACGATTTTTAGCCTGCGCTGGTGAGAAATGCAGGCTAATCCTGTCCACTTTATCTCACATTGAATGAATGCGGTTTGAAGTTAATCCGCGAAAGGCTTGTGAACTCGCGAAGCGACGGCACCATAGAACTCCCGCCTTCAATAAAACCGGTCATTCCGCCTATCAGCGTGAGCGATTTTTTCATTCCGGTCGTCAAAACTTTTTTATCGATCCTGAGAAACAGGTCGAAATCGTCGTTTTTGCATGTGACACTTTCCGAATCCATTTTAGGCTTTCCGCCTTCGAGTTTGAAAAGCCCGCAGCCGGTCATCTCCCCGCCCATTGCGCTCGCGAGCGGCGCGTAAAACACCATGTGTACAAAATCGGGTTTCTTTTCCGCTTCTTTTCCGCTCTGCATGGGCAGAAACGCCATCATGTCGTCAACCTCGTACAACTTCTCCGTATCGAAAAGCATAGCTATATAAGCATTTATATGCTGCGGCGTCATCGTGCCTTTGTCGACTTTGCCCTCTACATTCTGGTTGATATACAGGTAACGGTCATCGACCCCCGCCCTTATCTCCCAGAAATCATAATCATCCTCGATCAATGCTATGGGATCATCAACAGGCTCCGCATCGACAGCAACAGGAACCATGCACGAATCCTCGAAAGGCGGCCAGCCGGAAACTTTGCACGGAATATCCGCAGCAACATTCCCATACGTATCCTTGACCCTTACGTACAACAGAACCTTTCCCGGCCGGGAAAAAGCGGGCAGTTCACCGGACCACGTATGCGAATCCTCCTGCCCCAATAGAACCGGGCCCTGAAAAGATTTTCCGTTATTTGTCGAATAATATACAGCCGCTTCAATTATCTCGTCGATCGCCCTTTCGTCGTCGTAACCCGCCTGTATTGAAACAGGAACGGATTTTCCCACGGCGACGTTCCCGACATCTACCCTGAATATGCTCGGGGTGAACCTGTGCTGAATCTTTTC
>Ga0116162_10000676_pt1 | contig 23738 bp, 18 predicted proteins | sample AD_UKC105_MetaG_FD_89875 | JGI IMG/M metagenome (GOLD analysis project Ga0116162, IMG submission 89875) | Active sludge microbial communities of municipal wastewater-treating anaerobic digesters from Hong Kong - AD_UKC105_MetaG | ecosystem: Engineered > Bioreactor > Anaerobic > Digestate...
CGTTCGGTACATATATTGTTCAGGAGACTGCAACAAATGATTCGTACCTTATGGACGATCCTTCTGCATACGTTGTAACTATCCGTGAGGATGGTGTCATCGTAACAACTGGTGTAAGAGTTGATGAACTCTCCGTTTACAATACTGACGAGTACGGCAACGTATCTACGGGTATTACAAGCGAGATGATCCTCAACTTCGTTGAATCTCTCAGAAACAGTGCATTCGACTGGTCCAACACAACTGTATTGGGCGACAGAAGAGTTGTAACATCTGAGGATATGGTTCTCGAGCTTATTATCTCGGCAGAGCCTGATATAGAGGTAGTACCTACAACAGAGCCTACTGTTGCACCTACTACTGAGCCTACACCGGAACCTGAAACAACACCGGCAGTAGAGCCTACACCTACTGAAGAGCCTACAGAGACGACACAGTTGGTACCTGCTGATCCTGCAATCATTGGCACACAGGTTAACACACTGGCTACAGGTGCTCGCACCCACAACCACGTTATCCGTGCTGACTTCTTCTTCACGAAGATTATGGATGCTAACAGCAGAAGACTGCAGACAATCTGGGTTGTTACGAACGTTAACTCCGGTGAGCGTCACGTCATTATGACTGATGAGAACGGTGAGTTTGTTTCTAACTACAACCCTGATGAGGAGAGAGGATATCCTCACAGCCTCAACACTAACTCTCTCGATTACCTGCTTCCTTACATCGATGCAGGTCAGACAATCTACATTACGGGTCTTGATCCTAATGCAGATGCTCAGATTCCTGAGGGCGCAATCACAGTACCTTATGATGCATATCAGTTTGGTACTTGGTTCGGCGAGACTGAAATCCTCGAGCAGATTACTGACGTAGACGACTCCGTTGGAGCGCTTCCGTTCGGTGAGTACGACCTTACTGAGGTCAGAACAAGTACGAATACAAACGTGCAGCTTGGCGAGACAACCACAACTAACCTGCTCCTGCAGGAGAACATTATCTTCTATATCTATAGAAACGGTATGTTCTCAGACCTTGGTACAATCACTAATGATTACGTAACAATTCGTACAACAGCAATCGATGCAACAACAGAAACACACTATGCTTCTGTTCCTGCTGATGGCAACATCAACATCATCGATACAGTTGAGTACAATGGTCTCAGACCTGGTGACCAGTATTATCTCGTAACATCTGTTTGGGATATCACTGAAGGCCACTATGTGCTTGACGCAGACGGCAAGCCTATGACATTCAAGTCTGATGTCTGGGAAGCTGATATGACTAACGGCGACTATGACGTAACATTTACTGTTCCTTATGAGCAGTGTGCTGGTCATAATCTCGTAGTCATGGAGGAATTGTGGCATGTAAGAGCTAACGGCACAGAGATTCTTGTCGCAGATCACACTGATAAGAGTGATACAAGACAGATGATTTACGTACCTATGCTCACAACAGCAGCTACAAACGCTCAGACAGGTACACAGCTTGTACAGCCTGTTGGTACAGTAAGCATCTCTGATGTTATTACATACACCAACCTCCAGCCTAACAAGCGTTACACTGTTGAGGGTATCCTCATGGACGTTGATTCTGGTGATGAATTCCTCGATGCTAACGGCAACGAGATCACTGTAACATCTTCGTTCACAACAGATGCAACTGGCTCCGGTCAGACAACAGTCACATACACATTCGCTGCGAATGAGTCTATGGCTGGTAAGACAGCAGTTGTCTTCGAGACTGTCATTAGACAGGATAACGAAATCATTGTTCACGCAGACCTCAACGATGGTATGCAGCAGGTTTCGTTCCCCAATATTGAGACAACTCTGACAGACGAGAATGGTAACGACGAGATTGCTTACAACCTCGGAACAGTCACTCTTGTTGACCACGTCCACTACTCGGGTCTCATCGTTGGCGATTCTTACACATTGAACGGTAAGCTCATGGATAAGAACTCCAACACTGTACTCACCGACGCAGAGGGCAACGAGATCACAGCATCTGTGACATTTACAGCAACAAGTAGGGAAGGCGACGTTGACGTCACATTCGTATTCGATGCATCTCTTGCTGAAGGAAAGACACTCGTAGCATTCGAGGAAATTCCTGAGGTAGCGGTACACGCGGATATTAATGATGAAGACCAGACGGTTAGATTCCCTAAGATTGGAACCACTGCTACAGTTGACGGCGAGCATATCGCAGTTGTAACAGATTCCATCACTATTACCGACGTTGTCGAGTATAGCGGTCTCAGAGAGAATGAAGACTATGTAATGACAGGTTACCTTGTTGACAAGGCGACTGGCGAGGCTATTCTTGATGCTTCCGGCAACAAGATTACGTCGAGCGTAGAGTTCACAACAGAGGCTTCTAGTGGATCCGTTACTGTAACGTTCGTAGTACCTGGCGAGCTTGTCGCAGGCAAGTCGGTAGTCGTATTCGAGGATTGCTTGCAGAATGATACTTCCATTGCTGTCCATGCGGACATTAATGATGAGAACCAGACTGTAACATTCCCTTCAATCGGAACGATGGCTATTGATCAGGCTACAGGAACACACCAGATGTCTTACAGCACAACAACAACTGTTGTTGATACAATCGAGTATTCCGGTCTCATTCCTGGCAGAACATACACAGTTTCTGGTACGCTTATGGATAAGACAACAGGTCAGGCTCTCAGTGTCGCAGGTGCAACAGCATCTAAGACATTCACAGCCGGGTCTGCAAACGGTTCTGTTGCTCTGACATTCAGCATCAATACTACTGCACTACAGGGTAAGACACTCGTAGCATTCGAGACACTTACTTATGAAGGCAGAACAATAGCAACGCATGCTGATATTGAGGATGCCGATCAGTCCGTTTACGAGATGCTTATCCATACAGTAGCTACTAACGGAGCAGGAGAGCATTACGTAGATCGTGGCACAGCCGTTCAGGTTGTTGATACTGTTTACTACGAGAATCTCGTTGTAGGTCAGAGCTACACAATTGAGGGACAGCTTGTTGATAAGGCTAACAGCAACGTAGTTGCTACAGCAACAACAACATTCATTTCTACAGAAGCAACAGGTACTGTTCAGGTTGTATTCACAGTTAATACAACTGACCTTGCAGGTCACTCGCTTGTAGCGTTCGAGACAGCAAGGACAACAGCATCTAATGTAGTAATCGGTGAGCATAAGGATTTGTTCGATGCAGACCAGACAGTTTCTGTCAGGGATGTAGTCGCAACACCTACACCTGTTCCTACAACAGACAGGAACCAGTATCAGACAGGCATTACACAGTACGCTACATTGTACGTTGTAATCGCTATCGTGGTATTGGCGGTTGCAGTTAGTGCAACAGTCGGATACATCGTTTACACAAAGAAGAAGACTGCAAAGTCTGACACCAATGATGTAAACTGATGTCCGGCAACAGGGGAAGGTCGCGAGCCTTTGGCTCGTTGACCGGACCTTTGTAAATATACGGGAAACCCCATCGAGGAAACTCGGTGGGGTTTTCTATTGTTGCAAATATGTTGAATAATGTAGAAGATTAGGTGTTGTTATGTTATAATAAGCTGATGGCGGAGTAGGGAAGGAATCGGATATCTATTATATAGATGTGAAGAGTAAGAAGTCTGGTTGGGTATCCAAATATGATAAGGATGTTGTGCCCGCACGTAAGCCAAAGAAATAATGGTTTACAATAAGTTCTTTCATTTTGTCAAATATTGAGATACAATATAGGTACTTCTTGTGTGAATCCGTGCGTGAAAAACATTTTATTCTCCTTTCTATCGGGTTGTCGTTAATCGATCAGCCCGATTTTTTGTTCTTTGAAACTACGTAATCCTTCCGATTTTCCATTGAAAAATGTTGAATATTGATGTATACTAATGAGTAGCAAAGGAGAAGTATGCATGAAAATTCTTGTATCAGGTAAAGACGGAAACTTGGTGTTGTGTGAAGTGCAGATGGTCCATCTGACTACCGTTAACAATAAGAAAGCCGTTGTTTTACTGATGGATGATGACGAGTTATATTGTCGAGATCCTGAATTGTTACGAGAGTATCGCAATGTCTTACAGAAGATTTTCAATCTTGGTATAGATCATTTTGATTTATCACGGTATAAGTTTGTGAGATACCAGGATGCTGGTTTTCAACCTTGTTGAATAAATGATTAGTGGAGACATATTAGTATGAAGAAATCGCAAGTGTTACTTGTTATATTTGTTTTGATTTGCGTAATAGCCTCATCAGCTTTGATAATGATGGCTGTGAAGGAAAACAAAATGTACGACGATGCTGAACGAACAGTTCAGAACATCGTGAATGAAGCAGTAACAGGTGAATACCATAGTCCAGAAGTGTATACAGAAGAACACGCACTCATATATCTTGATAGCGACGATCCGTTGCTGAGAGATATTGACTTCGAATACCTCAATAGCGTTAGTGATGAGGTACTGTGTTGGATCTATATTCCTGACACATATATTGATTTTTATGTTATGCAGGAGCCGAACGTCGGAGGCTCCAAGTATATGTGGCATGATATTTATGACCAGTGGAACGGTGTCGGTTCCGTATTTCATCCAGCGTATGCGCCGGGCGTTGTTGACGCCCAGACAATATACTTCGGACACCACATGAGTTCGAGATCGACACAGATGTTCTCGACGTTGCTGTATTGGGCAGAAGAAGAGTACGGGCAGGAGCATCATTATCTGTATGTTTACTATCCCGACCACGCAGAGCGATGGGATTTGTTCTCTGTTCAGGAAACAGATAAGAATGATCCTTTATATGAGTATCCGTATATCCTCGGAACACAGGACTGTGCGGACTTGCTTGAACATCTAAAGACTGATAGTCTTTACAGCATAGGACCGGATGTGACAAATCAGATGAGAATCACGACTTTGTCAACGTGTAGAGATAGATATGCAGGTGGTCCCGGACGATTCACTTTATCGTTTGTACCTGATATGGTAATTTATTATTCGGACATTGGAACCGATATCATTATCAATGAAGTCGAGACTGAGCCCGTTGAAGAAACAGAAGTGGAGGATTAAGCAATGCGCGCATTGATTAAGAACGAAGATGGAACACTGGAAGTAGTCGAATTCATTGACATGTATATTGATGAAAGCGATGTTTCATATGAGAAGAGTTTACATCTGATATTGCCGGCTTCTGACATTCAGGCCGCAGCCGTTATACGTGATGAAGAGTGTTATATAGGATTTAAGGCAACAATCTCATTGATGGATGTTCATGACTATAATGACTGGTGTCAAAAGCTTTTGACAACTGGCTATATTGATTTGAGTAAGTATACCTTCTGCGCTGAATACTGTGTAGGGGCGATCGAAGATATAGCCGATGATAGCATATCAGATTAAAATCTTTATAAAGTGCAGCAAAAGTGTTGCACTTTTTCTTATACTGTGATAACATTTGAGATGTAATAATGTTGAAGAAAGGACAAATGTAGCCGAATGCCTACAAAGAAGCCAAGAATATCTGTTACGGTTGATCCCAAGACATTAGAGAGAGCTCAGTATTGGGCCGACAAACGCAAGATGTCTTTGTCGGAGTATCTTGGGTTGGCTGTTATCAAGCAGATTGAACATGAAACCTCGGATTTCGATATTTCTAATCTCGGAATCCAGAGACTTGATCAGTTAATTGAAGCTGTTATGGTACTTTCGTCGAATGTGGAAAACTTGGAACAGTCACAGGCGAAAGGATTTAACAGTCTTATTGGTTTGACAAGAGGCGACAACTATTTGTTGTCTGAGGACACAGGCGAGTTAACAGAGTAAAGGTAATTTGATAAATGGCAGTAAGAATTAATCTTGATCCTTTAGATAAATATAGACGTCCTCAGATGGATGAACCTGAGCCTCAGGTTCGTAAGGAGGATATTGAACCATTTCCTTTGCCTGACACTAAGATTGAGCCACAGAGAGATGGTGGTGCTGATTCTAAATCCGTTTTAGGTCAGCCTCAGTATGCTAAGTCTACGAAGCTGGAGAAACAGATCGATGGTGGCGGAGCAAGGAAGAACGCAAACGCAAATACTAAGAGTAGCGTAAGAACTCCGGCTATTGAGGAGTATGTCAATATAAGAAGATTCCCGCATTCACTCTATGAAGTTATTGACAGAACAATAGACGTACCTGATGCGACGCAGTCGGAGAAGGTTGCAGCGTTTGTTTATTCATTGATAGGGGACGACGATATGAGAGATGTATCTCTCTATATCAAGGAACTTGCTGAGAATTATGGTTTTGATACGGCAAATGAAATCCGTGGATTAAGGGATACCTTGAGTCAGGTTGCAGAGCAGTCGAATACCATTATTCGTATGCAGAAGGATTTAAGTCTGATGAGCGACCAAGAGCTGTTTGCTCTGTCGTTCGTAATCTTCCATCGACTTGGATTCTCGATGCAGCCTCCGGTTGCACCGTCTGAAGTTAACTTCAATCTCGACGGCGTTGACGACTTGAGACACAAGCTCGGCAAGGACTGGAAGAACAATAGGGAAGAGAAGAGAAGGAAGGATGGTATCAGACTGAAGTGATAATGTGGATTCTGCTGATCATTATGGCGTCCATTACATTCTTTGGCTTGGGTGTTGTTATAACACTCATTAACGTAGATAACGGTATTTTAATAAAAGGAGAATAAACTATAATGAGTAAGTTGATTGGTATTTTGACGGAGAAGCCGTCTGCATCCCGAAATTTCGCCAAGGCACTTGGTGGAATGAAGGGTACTTATAATGGTGAGAACTATGTAATAGTCGCTTCCAGAGGACACCTTTACGAGTTTGTTGATCCTGTCGACCAGGTTAAAGGCGATGATTTGAAGGAAAAATACCGTTCATGGTCTTTGCAGTACCTTCCTTGGGATGAAAAAGACTTTGCTTGGAAGAAGGTGCTTAAGAAAGATTGCAAGGACACGCTTAATGCAATTAAGACTGGACTTGCTTCTTGCGATGAAATCGTAATTGCAACTGATGACGATCCTACTGGTGAAGGTGAACTTCTTGCATGGGAAATCCTTGATGCCTGCAAGTTCCATCCCGCAAAGTGGACACGTATGTATTTTACAGACGAGGCCCCGGCTTCTATTCAGAAGGCGTTTAAGAATAGGGTGGAAATCAAGTCAATGGCTACAGACATGGATTATGTTAAGGCCGACTTGAGAAGTAAGACTGACTATATGTCTATGCAGCACACGAGAGTGGCAACGAAGTGTGGTGACGGACATTCTGTTATTAGACAGGGAAGACTTAAGTCTGTTATGGTTAAGTTTGTCGGCGACGCGCTCGAAGCCGTTAAGAACTATAAGAAGGTTCCTTATTACGAGAATAGATTTAAGGATGAGAACGGAGTATCGTACTCCGATCCTAATGCACAGAAGTACAAGACGAGAGGGGATGTCCCCGGCGGTCTTACATCTTCGGCTGTTATCGTTGATAGCAAGCAGATGAAATCAACAACACCGCCTAAGCTTCTTGATCTTGCCGGCATGTCGGCAATCCTTTCAAGTAAAGGTGTTAAGGCAAAGCAGGTTCTTGACGTATATCAGAAGATGTATGAAGACCAGATCGTTTCTTATCCGAGAACCGAGGATAAGACGATTACGAAAGAACAGTTTGATGAACTCCTGCCTTTTATCGATAAGATTGCGGGTGTCGTAGGTGTTGATAAGAAGTTGCTGACGCATAGAAGTCCGAGATCGACTCATGTTAAGAATCAGGGCGCACATGGTGCAAATAGACCTGGAATTAATGTACCTAAGAGTCTTGAGGACTTGAAGAAGTATGGTAATATTGCTCCTGCAATTTACGAACTTCTTGCGAAGAGCTTCCTTGCTATGTTTGGTGAGGATTACGAGTACGAGTTGCAGAAAGGACACCTTGAGAAGTATTCTTCATACAAGGGTTCCGTATCTGTGCCTAAGAAGATGGGTTATAAGGCAATCTTCAATAATGAAGATCCTGATGAGAACGAGAATGCGAAGGGTCTTGGAACCAAAGCAGATCCGTTCATTTACGAGGGATTCCCTCCGAAGCCGCCTATGTCTACGATGAAGTGGCTTATGAAGCAGCTTGAGAAGTATGATGTTGGTACGGGTGCAACCAGAACAAGTATTTACGCAGAAGTTACGTCAGAGAAAGCGAAGTACCCGCTCCTTAAGGAAACAAAGGGTAAGCTTACGATGACAGAGTACGGTGCAATGAGTTATATGCTGTTGCCCGGAACACATATTGGTGATGTCAAATTTACGGAATCACTGATGCAGGACATGAGAGATGTTGCCGTCGGCAAGAAGAAGCCTGAAGCATGTCTCGCTGCCTTCCAGCAGATCGTAATTGACGATATAAAAGTTATGCAGGAAAATGCAAATAAAGCAAAGAAAGAAGGTATTTACAACATGGCAGGAAGCGAACAGGTAGAGCGTGTTAAGGGCACTTGGAAGGGACAGGATATTTCGTTCAAGCGTGAGTGGTCAGGACACAGGTTTACTGACGGAGAGGCTGTAGACCTCCTTGCAGATAAAACGATTGTAATCGATGCAGTATCGAGTAAAACAGGTAAGTCTTTTCAGTGTGAAGGAAAACTTGAAACACAGACGTTTACTGGCAAAGATGGAAAGGACCACGCGTACGTGGGTTTCAAGAACCTGGGTTTTATCGCGGCCTTCCCTGATGAATGGTGTGAACACAAGTTCACAGCTGACGAGAGAACTGCTCTTGAAGCAGGTCAGAGAGTTCAGATCACTGCAAAGTCCAAGACGGGGAAGGCTTTCACGACTGAAGTAACATACGAGAACGGCAGAATTGTTCCTCATTTTAACGACTAAGTAATGGAGACAAAGAATAATGGCACGTAAAGATTCTTACAAAATACCTCAGCGTCTGAATTCAAAGTATTTGGACATTGAGATTTCACCATCGAAGGACGGTTCTGTATCGCCTATATCGATGAAGTTGATTGTTGGCGTATTGATGTCGTTCGTATTTTGTATATTATTTCTTACAAAATCGTTCATGGTATATGCAACAACAGGTACTAAGGTTTTGTTTGTAATCGCCTGGATTATTCTTACAGTTGTCGTTCTTACGAAGGATAAGTCGAAGATATTTAGGTTTGAACTTGTTCAGCCGCTCATCGACTATCTGCCAAAAAGGAAGAGAATGGTATGGACAAGGAAATCTGCATCCGCGTCCGGCTTCTATGATATCGCAGGTATCAAGAAGATCGACCGTGATGGCATCATCACATACGATGATGGAACCTTTGGTTTCATGTATGAGGTTGCAGGTTCCGCGTCTATTCTTCTCTTTGATGACGATACCAACAGAATTCTTGAAGAAGTTAATCAGTTCTTCAAGAAACAGCCGTTGGATTGTGAATATATCTTCCTGACATTAAAGTCAGCTCAAAAGATAGACACACAGATCGCAAGTATGTCAATCTATTATTCTATAATGAATAAAGATCCTGATCTTGTTAAGATTGCGAACGAGCGTTATGACGTACTTAAAACGGTTGTTGGTAAGGAAATGAAATCAATACACCAGTATATGATAATCAAGGCAAAAAATATGGAAGCCTTAATGGATGGTGTGAATGTTGTGGTTGGAATATATAACCAGTCACAGAACGTGTTCAAGGTATTGAACCCGATGGATAAGGATAAGAGCGTGTGTCGCGTCTTGTCTGAAATCTATACAGCAAAGTAAGTTGGAGCAAAGTAATGGCAGTAAAAGATTTGTTCAAAAAGAAAGAGAAGGAAATTCTCGATTATAATTTTTCAAGCCCTGATATGCAGCATCTTATTGCATTTAAGCCGGCTGAGAAATATATCTTTAGGAGTGACTATTTTGAGATTGACTCAAAGGTCGCTACGATAATGACATTTGTTCATAAGGCTGGAGCTAAAGACGGATTTGGACATTTCTGGGGTATAAGTCTTATACCTGATGGTTTGCCAACAGATATTTCCATTTGTTTGCTCTCTCAGTTTGAAAGATACTCTGAGGGTTGGCTTCAGAAGCATCAGAGTAAAGCTGAAATTGTTGCAGGTATTAACTCCACAGAGTCAGCAAAGGGCGGCGATATGACAAGTCAGGTTAAGGGTCAGAAGACAATGGCTGATTTGCAGGAGATAGCTATTGAGCTTGCAAATGGCTCGACATATATCAACGCTCATTTCCGTCTGATGGTAAAGGCTCCGAATATTGATGCTCTTGACAATGCAATGACCATAATATCAAGATTTTATTCTGATAAGTTCGGCACACTTGATTGTGCACCGTATAACGGCTTGCAGCGTAAGGAACTTTCAACGTTGTTTTCAAGCAACGATGCAAAGCCGGGCAAGGGCTTTGATTTTACATCAGTTGAGCTTGCAGGTAGCTACAACTTGGTCACACATGGTCTTGAGGATCCTGAAGGCGAATATATTGGTCAGATGGTCGGAGACGTCAATCGTTCTGCGGTACTGTTTGACATCGATAAATATAAGCATCACATTGTGATTGCAAACGGTAAGTTTGATGAAACTCATAAGTTTAGGGGCAGACGTATTAACCTTTCGGCGCTTTGGGCATCCAAAGTGTCGCAGGCTGCATTGCTCAGGGGGCACAGAGTTGCCCACTTGATACTCGATAATACCAATTTGAATGACGTTGGACCGGAATTCAATGGTATCACTTCAAGACTCGACCTGAACCAGGGTGAAGTTAATATGTTCGAGATATTTGGTAAGGTTGAAGATGAGCTTGCGTTGTTTGCCTCAAACATTCAGAAGATTGAGTTGATGGCAGAGCAGGCGTACACAACAAACGATAATGACCGTGCTATTCTTAGAAATAGCCTTGAAAAGGTACTTACACAGTTCTATATCGATAAAAAGTTGTGGGTAGCAAATGCTCCTGTCAATAGAGATAAGGTTAAGGTTGTTGGTTTGCCACATGAGGTTGTTCCGACATTAAAGGACTTTGCCCTTAATGTAACGGATGCATACACAGCGTCAACAAAGAAGTCAGATCAGGAAACAATACATGCTATGAATGTATTGAAGGCTGTATTTGAGAATCTTCTTAATACAAATGGTGACTTGTTCAATAAGAAGACAAGTAGTAAGGTTGACGATATACCGAAATCACAGAGAATGGTTTACGACTTCTCGAAGCTTTCTGAGAGAGGCAAGGGTGTGGCTATGGCACAGCTCGTAAATGTTATCTCTTTCGTTGTTGGCAACCTTGGTGTCAACGACGTACTGATCATTCACGGTGCTGACGAGATTGATGCAGGCGTTAAGGACTTCCTGGAAAACCAGATTACCAGACTTCATAAGAATGGTGGTCGTGTTGTTTTCGTATACAACGGTATCAAGAGTATGTTGAGAGATAAGGACTTTTCAGATTGGGGAAGTGCAGATTATACAATCACAGGTATGTTCTCAGATACCGAGGTGCAGGAATACCAGACATTACTTGGTCGTCATCTGCCTGAGATTATGGTAAATAACCTGCAGATTGACGATTCTTCTCTTGATTTTATACATCGTGGAATCGATAATGTAATGGTAAGGCGTGATTTAAGGCTTGGTATTTAACAAAGCAAAATAATTTAAGGATATAAAAGATACTATGGCAGATTTAAGGTATAAAATAGCGAAACATATTCGGAAAGACTCAAAGGTGGCGAAAGTCATTGTTTGGGTGCTCGTGGCTATGTTCATTTTGTCGTCATTGGCATACACAACCTTGGCTGCTGGTACAAATGAACAAAAGTATAGTTTGGATGAGATTTCGAGAGCTGCTGCTACAATTTGGTCAAGAGATGGTTCATCACATACGGATGAAGATGAGGTCGATACTGATACAAGTATTGATATTCTTTATATGTTGGGAAACAATAATGATGCTCACTTGGCAGCAAACTTTATGGGTTATGCAGAAAACCATCAGGTTGCGGTTTCATCGACAGCAAATAGTATCACAATTTCGTACGATTCGTTGCAGGGTAAATATCCTGGTGCATATGGCTATGCTATGTATGGTCATATGCTTAATATGCTTGGTTACGATACAATTGTGCAGACTGGTGCAAGCCAGCAGGATTCGTCAGCTTCAGCCGCTTCGAGAAGACTGCAGGGCACATTACTTCTCGGAAGTTATTTGGCACATAAGTCTTACACGCAATTTATGAGGTTGTCACTTGAGACACTTCAAAAATTGAATGTGTTCAGGTATTTGTATCAGTATGCCACGGATGTAACAGAGCAGGACGTAGTTCTTAATGGTACATATGCATACACCTATACAGATTATAATGGTGTTGAACATACTGTTTATGCAAATGATCCTAATCTTGCAGTAAGAGATGAAAGTTATGATACTACATCCGGTGTTGCTGGTACTTATGTTGATGTTGATGGCGGAACAACAAATTATGCAGAGGATGAGCAGGGACGTCCTATAGTAACTCTTTCTTCAGATCCAGATTCTCCAACATTGTTCCAGAAGGCAATGAAATATATTGCAAGATTGTATTCACTGATCTTCAATATTGGTTGGACCGTTGTTCTTCCGTTCTTGTTTATCATTCTCGGCGTTGTCTTCATGATGTACACAAGAAATGTGTCGAAGGGAAGACCTTCAAATACATTGTGGCCTCATATAAAGAAAATTATTATTTATATTTTGTGGTTAACATTAATCATACCTGTTATAGCCACATTGTATACAGCTGCGTTGGATAATATGGTGGCTGATATGGAAGATAGTGATAGTACGCAGCTTGCTGATAATATTGTACTGTCAACATTGGTTGATTTCCGTACATGGTCCACAGTAGATGGCTTGAACTGGAACGATATCGGTCGTAACTATATGATAGTGGGCGGAGATAATATTCAGATGTCAACAGCCGATGTTGCGTCTGGTGATTTGACACCTGATTCGTACTTTATCATTCGTGATAGAGCATATAATTTGAATAGAGCATTAGGATACGGCGGAACCGGAGCACATTCTGTTTTCGGAAGTAATATTGATGATTATTTTACAGAAGTAGAAACATCTTATAGTTCTACGCAGTTTGATGTTACGGGTGATCCGTTAACAGCATCATTGCTTGGTTTGAATACAGACATACGTACGAAAGCTCAGTTGTCTGATGAATCTAATGCCCTTAGGTTGTTGTTGGCGTTCTTGACGAACGAAACAATTGATTCAGCGTCTATTGCATCCTCACAACAGGCAATTCTGAATGAATATGGCGATCAAGACGCAGACGCATTGCAGCAGTATTGGGATGCGGCTATTAGTTCGGACACATATACTGGTGCTGGATCCGCGGGTGGTGATGATGCAGATGCAAGCATGTCATTTACAACAACAGCTCCTTATGGAATTGGTTCAAACGGTACGGTTTTAACTAATGATAATTTAAGTTATGATGTATTTACAAGCTATAATAACAATGCTGCGACATCCTCTTTGCCTATCTATAATGGAGTTGATATTAGTAGCCAGGGTCTGATTAGACATCTTATAGCGGGTGATGTATATTTCTTCCCAGCTGCAGGCGCAGCGACAGATAAAAAGGACACAGGAACAATTGCATATCAGGGCTTCTCTGCTCTTGGACTGTATAACTATTTGTCAACAGACTTTAGCAGTAGCGATTCCATTACAATTTATAATAATAGTGAAGGTAGAAACATTACGACAAATGTAAATCACTATGCCGTATCTGCTGTTGGTACCGGAACGCTTAGGTGGCTTTATGTCCTTGAGGCTTGTGGATTCATGCTTGCGTGTGCCGTAATTGGTATTTTCTATTGTCTTTCAATGTTCCTTGGAACAATGAAGCATTCAATTCAGGCAATGCTTGCTCTTATCAAGGGCGTTATGTCTGATGTAACCAGTATGGTCAAGGCAATCGCATTGGTGTTCTGGATGTGCATTGATATTTTAATTACAGTATCAATGTATAAGATCCTTACGGAATTACTTGTCAGCATATCATCACTTATTGAGCGTACGCTGCTTAAGTTAATGATGGGTTCAGATTTCATGAACGCATCGAATTTGACACAAGCGACAGGTGGTAACCTCGTAATGCTTCTGATTTGCATAATAAGGGTTATAGCCTTCTTTGCGATTATCATCTTCGCTGTTAAGTGGAGAAAGAGCTTCGTCAAGACATTGACAGAAATCTTCGAGGTTATCGTAGACCGTATCGTTGGTGCAAAGACATCGGTATCCAATCAGGGTACGCCTTATGCTGATGCAGCTAAGAGAGGTCTTGCAAATGTTGGTACAGGACTTGTCATTGGAGCTCAGAATATGACACACGGTCTTACTGGTGCTGGCGGTTTAAGTGGTTTCGCTGGCTCTGCAGCAAGATTAATTAGCGGAGGCGCAGCAGCTGCAGCTGTCGGTTGTGCAGCAAGTAATTGGCTTGGCGGTGCGTCTCAGAATGTAGCTGAATCAGTATCTAATTCTGTTATGACTAATATGGGTAATAATCAGGCTGTTATTCAGGGCGCTGCAGGTGCAACGAATAATATGACTGATGCTTTAACCATGACAGATGCGACGAGTAATGATTTCGGAGCCAATTGGTCAACCCAGCAGGATTTTGCTGATGAATTCGCTAACCAGATTTCTGAGAATATCGATAGTGGCGTTATCAATTCAAGTAATTCCTTGGATGAAAACGCAAGCCTCATAAATGATACAACTAACGATATCTTGAATGGTGGTTCACAGACCTCTGCAACTGAGAGTGCTATTAATAATACAATGAACAGTACAACGCAGACAGGTGCAGGTGGCAGTTCATCTGACACACCTGTCAAGGGTGCTGCTGGTAACGCAAACCAGGCAATTAATGGTAGCCATAGAGTTGAGACATCAACTCAGATCAAGGGTAATAACGGCCAGACCTCGGTTAGCAGAAAGTCTGGACAGAATGGACAGACAAGTGTTCAGCAGTCAGCTCAGAGCGGTGCAAAGAATACCCAGAATGGGCTTGCAAAGCAGTCAGCAAATGGTAAGATGAATGCTGGCAATATACCTGTTAGGAAGACGACTGGAGCGACAAGCGTACAGCCGGCTCCTGCGCAGAAGGTTCAGACACCTATGACGGCGTCCAGACCGAATACAGGTAGAACAACAGTTCAGCCTAAGCCTGTGACACCTACGGCAACAAGACCTCAGGCGTCAAAAATAGTTTCAGTTAATAATCAGCCGATTATTAACACACAGACAGTTGCTAAGACGAATATTAGTCGTCCGATGACATCAAGACCTGTTAATACCCCGGTTAATGTACCGAATAATAATATTCGTACAACCGTTAGACCTTCGGTGAAGCCGACAATTAAGCCGTCGGCTAACGATCCGAGAGTTCCTCATAATAAGGGTAGAAGGAGGACAGGCTGATGGGTTGAGTTGAATTATGTAGAATCATTTATTGATTTTGGGTTGACGGTGAGATAGAATATCATTATCAACGACAAGAAGTATCAAAAACTACTAAGAAAAGGAGAAAAAATGTTATGGATGCTTTAACTAATATTCAGTGTGCAGCATATCAGTACGCACTTGATATTGATATCGGCAATATGCTCGGTAACGCAAAAAACCTTCTGAAGACATGGGGTTCTGCAATTATCATCATTCTTGGTGTTCTCATGATCATCGTTGCAGCTGTTCAGATCTTTAGAGGTCTTGCAACTCAGAGAGGTCAGCAGCAGGCAAACTGGGTTATGACTATCCTCTTGCTCTTCATCGGTGCAGCATTTGCGCTCGGTGGATTCAACCTCCTGTATCAGTTCGGTGCCGCAGGTAGGAACACAGCCGAAGACCTTTCGGGTGATACCACAATTCAGGCTACCGGTCTTAACGGTGAGGGTGGAGCAAATGGTAATGCAACACCTTATAACAACGATACGGCAGGCTGATAATTGATTGCTAAGATTTTCAACCATAATGGGGGCTGAGTATTCAGTCCCATTATTTAATTTAACCAAGAAAATCAAGGCATTATTAAAAATGTTGAAAATTGATGTTGAATGGTGAAGCACTTTGTCTTATAATATATATTGGAAATCTTAATTTGAAAGGCTAATCAATTATGAGAGAACTTCTGGCTAAATTCGGCTTAGATAAGCATCATGTGATAGAGCGATTTGGCGTCCTGTTTATTGCAGCTTTGATGTTTGTAATAGGAACGGGAATTTCTGGTTTTATACAGTTTGAGAAGATAAGACATGCGGCTCTTGGAACTACGGCAATGTATTCCTCGAGTTTTGTTACGTCAATGTCCGGCGTACATGGTACGGTGGAGGGCGTTTATACGAATAATGACAAGACAAGAGGTTTCGTACTTCTTCATTATGATGATATTAAGTCGATTTCGATCGACGCGCAAAACTATAATGTTTACATTATGGGTGTTGATAATAACAGAATATATAAGGAAGATTTGAAGAGCCAGATGGCTGGTTGTATATATCTGTTTGGTAATACAGGTTACATGGGTATTTACTTGATGTGTGCTGAAGGGTTTGAAAGCCAGATCACAATGTTAACAGTAAGAGCAAACAATCAGATGGCAAATACAGTGATGCCTCTGACTGATGAGTCATATGCGACAATTGATCAGTTTAATACTTACGTTAATCTTGGAGCAGAGGGTACCGGTCACCTGAATTTCCTTGAGTCAAATGGCGTACTTGATGTAACCGAGATGTATGAAGAGCTCGTTGTAAGACCGGCAGAGTATCAGGTTGAAGCAATGCTTAATCAGCAGCTTCAGGATATAGTAACATATGAGGCTCAGTTCGAAGAGTACACAAATAGACTTAGAAATCAGGGTATTATAGTTCCTGAGAGACCGTATGCAATCAATGGTGATATAATTTCGTATGATAACAATACAGGTCTGTATACGTTGAATACGGATGTTGTAGCCGCTGGCGCTTGGAACCTTGATTGGCAGCATCATAGTATTTCAGACGGTTATATTGATGCCGAGATTGGCGATATGCTTCCTGTGGATTATTTCGCAATGAAGGCAGCGGAAGTGGATGAAATACCATTTGATACCAGTACATTGGTTTGGTATCGTTCGGATGGTACAATATGGTATAGAGTAGAGGACGGAACGGCCACCACACGTAATATTAATGAGGACATTGATTATCTCACGAATCTCTGGGAAGAGTTCTATCGAGATAAGGTGGCTTACCAGACGGCTCAGGAAGAGCTTATCAATCTTGCATATTCAATACACGATGCAGATTCGACGTTTACGGTAAACAATAACTTGAATGCTGTTGTAATGTGGTAAGGAAAGAGATGAAATGGCAGGTAATAAGGACCACGATAAGAGGAACGATTGGGACGAATTGAAGTCAGCCGCAGCCAACAAAGCCGTGAAAACAGCTGTTGGCGCAGGACATAACCTGTCTACAATTACTTTCAATGCTGGTCGTGGCATACTTAATGGCATAAAGACTGTAGCCGGATCCTTTGCAAAAGGGTTCGGTTTAGTCACTGGTAAAGTGGCAGCAGTTGGTGCCGTAGCTGGTTTAACACCGCTTGCGTCAAATTTGACATTAGTTTTGATAATGTCAATATTTGGTGTCACTGTTGTGGATACAATTAAGGAAAATCAGTATCTTGAGGACCTGAAGTATTATACAGTGTGGGAAGAAGAAGATCCGTGTGCTGGATTCACAATGGATTCATCAGATATGGTGTTTCCAGCGGATGATAACGCTGCGGTTCAGATAAACAATGTACGACAGATTTGGTCATTTTTCCATTGGTACGCTCAGCAGAATGGTTCAGATTTAACCTGGGACGAAATTGATATTCGTGTCGCTGGTATGGTTGGGTGTTATTCAAGTGAAAGTGGTATCACCCCTTGTTCAATTGAAGGCTCTTATGGTGCAAGTGCCGTTAATGAAACGTTGAGAATGCTCAGTTCAGGTTCATCAACTGGTGCTATAGAAGTGAATGGTACGCCGTATGCTGTTTTAGGCGGTATGAATTTGTCTGCGTATAGCACGTATAGTGATCCTATTGCACATACAGCTGGATATAATACGGCACAATATCAATTCGATGTAAATGAAAGCGGAACGATGGGAACAAGTGGTAATCCTATCGCTACTGTAACCGGTGATGGCGGTTATTATTGCGGTCTTGGTTTAGGCCAATGGACTGGTTTCCGAGCTATTGGTTTGCTTGTATATTCAGATATGGTTGGTGCACCTTGGTATGATATAACATGTCAATTAGCATATATGGCAGTTGGTGATGAGCCACATTATACAAGCGGCGCATTTATACCATATGTAACAGGAACCGCTTCAACTCATTCAAATGTCTCGTCTGAGTATGCATGTGATGCTAATTTATCTACACCTGAATTAGCATGTAAGTGTTGGGCTGTGACATGGGAAGGCAGTTCAGCAGATGCGGGTAGAATAGCCGCAGCAAATTATTGGTATCAAGTATTGAAGACTTGGTCTCAAAGTCAGATTGATACATCTATTATCAACTCTGTTTGTCAGATGATTATGAGAACAACCAATAAGGCTGATATATCTGCAAGTATGGCTATCATGGGTAATTGTGGAAATGTAATGGGTATTGGCAATATGTCTGTTGCAGATTACGCATCATTAGTATCATATGACGGCAAGATATCAGATATTTATCCCGGTTCTCGATTGGCACATTATGATAATGGTACGCCATTGTATAGATATGTCTTGTGGAATACAGGTATAGCATTAAGTGAAACTAACCCATATAGTTATCAGGATTGTGCTTTCGGCACATGTGCTGTTTTGAGATGGGTGGGAGCAGATGATAATATTGCTCCAGGTGCTGATAATGCTCGTAAGTATATGTTGTCACATCCGGAAATTTGGCAGTGTATTTGTAGACCAGGTGATTACAACTGGGATCAATTACAGCCCGGCGATGTGTGTTCGTCTTCAGAACATATATTCATATATGTCGGGGAAGAAGCGTGGCTGCGATTCCATCTTGGTCCAGATGACCATGATGCAATGGGCAATTCATATTGTAGTATCACATATGCTTCTGGTGATTTAAGATTTGGTGGGCAGACAGTAGAAGTTCCTGTTCCGAACAATATCAACGTAGCTTGTTCATCTTCTTTTGAACCTAATGGTTCGTCAACAAATTCAAGATCGATGGCAGGACAAGGATTATACCCTCATGGACTTGAAGAAGACAATTATTATGTTTTCAGAAATATATCACCACAAGTTGATAGTATTTATGCAAATATCGTTGATTTGGATAGATTAATCGTTAATCCAAATCAAGACGGTAATGTATCAACGTCTGTTATTGAAGATGGTTCATATGGAACTGGACATAATACTCAATGTACGATTTTACCTGATTATATTTGGGTTGATAGCACTGGTGCAGAAGTTGTTATAACGAACCGTTATCATTTTGCATGGCAATCTGTGCGAAGCAATATGTACGGTTTGGACAGCCGTATCGGCGGTTGTCCTGATTACGCAGTAACATATGCGGCTAATTATAATATTCATCCAGTTGAAGACACAATGGCGTCTTTGGAGTAACTTTTTGATGAATTGTGTTGAATTATCAACATAATTGAGTTATAATAGTTGTATCAACAAAGGAAGAAAGTGTATGTCAAAGATATTAACCAAAGAAAATGTGCCATTTATTTTTGGCACCATATGTACAATTGCTGGACTGTTGTTCGGCATTTCAGCTGTCGATAAGTATATTGACAGCAAGCCTCAGTCTACAACAGCAACAGAGCCGACTGAAACTACTTTACCGGTTCCTACAGAAACATTGTCGGAATCGGAAGTAGAAGTGGTTCAGCTTGAGGTGTCGTCTGCTGCAGAAGCCGGTCAGGCTGTGGCAGATCTTCAGAATCAATTAGTAAGAGCTGAACTTGAGGAAATACCAGGTATTTTCGATCAGATGAATCCATATTTTGATGAACAGCAGGGTGTATGGTCTGATGTACCAAATGCCACATTTGTGTTTAATACCACATATGACTTCACGGACGGTATAGTTGCAGTTTCTTGGACGGCAACAGATGATACTGGAAATGAAGTTGTTTATGTGTTCGCAGATTATAATGCAAACACTCAGATGTTCTCGAATGTTGAAAAATACAGGACTTCATATGCATTTAACTTGTTAAATACAGATGAAGGCGGTTATGAGTATTTCCCTGGTTTGGAACCTACTGAACCACCTGTGGAAACGGAAGAAACAGAACCAACGGCTGAGCCTACACTTTATGAGTATGAATATCAGATTGGTGATATTAATACTGCAACTGGTGATACAATTACAGGTTTTGTAGTAGAGGGTGAGGGTGATATTAGGCCAATTATGACAGCAACATTGTCGGATGGTACAGTAATTTATTACGCACAAGACAATGATGGCAGTTATTATGTGTGTGATACATATGGTAGTCCGATAAGTAATGATTCTTATGATCCAATATCAGGGGAGTTGTATTAATGAGTAACGGTGAAGTAAACATAACAAAACGCGGAAAGATATTTTCCGCAATTGGTGTCATAGTTTTAGTTATTGGTTTCGTGTCATGGTTTATCGTGTCGAAAGTCGTCTCGAAGCCGGAGCCCTCTGATATTGACATTCTTGAATCGTCAATAGAGGAGACCACTGTAGCAACCGAAATGCCTTATCACAGGAATGAAGTGTTCGTGTCGACTGGAATAGACACGGCAAGAGTGACGCTGGATAAGCAGGTTGCAGACAGTTTGTTTAACAGTATTTTCACTTGGGGCGACGGCGTTGGTTACAATCAGGCAAGAGAGGTTCTTTTGAACCACATGTCTCAGGAAGAGGCCGATAGAATGATGCCTGAGAATACTGTAATTACGAGCGGAATGGTTAGTACGATTGACCAGGATATGTGGTACACCGATGCGATGGGGCTCAATTCAGAGTTTCTTGATGCAAGATACGTTGTTAGCGGCTTTGACTCTGACATACAGACTTATGAGTATATTGCTATAGTGACGGTGAATGCAACATCTGATATTGGTAATGAGGGTGAAGCTCAGTACATCATTACGTTTGAAACAGATGTGAATAATAATATTAGTAACATGGAGTATGATGCAGTGCGATGAAAAAACGTAAGAAACATATCTTTCTGCTACCGCCATGGATTGTCGGGCTTATTCTTCTCGGAGGAGTAATTTTGATACTTGCAGGATGCATAATGAACGCACAATAAAGAAAGGGAAAATAAGACAATGAATGTTTTTGATAGGATTTCTGGATCGCCGGCACCAACAAAGGTTGCATACGGTTTCTGTGCAGGTATTATCCTGATATCTGTTGCAGTAATTGGCGTTAATGCATTAACGCTGTCTAAGAAAATGGCAGAAACCTCTGATTTAACATCGCAGTTAACCAATCTGCAGGCAGAGCACAACAACATGTCTATGGAACTTCAGACAGGCAGTAGTGCTGGTAAGAACGTTGTCGAGGCTGAGTTGTATAATCCAGCCACTAATGGCGATAAGATTAGTCTTTTCGAGAATACTATGGCAAATGGACAGACGTTGTCTAATGCAGAAATGGTAACGGTTACGGCTATTATGAGTCAGAAGACATATAAGTGGTTGGATACATCTGATGTTACATATACATTCATATCTAATATCGGGTTCACAGAATCCGAGTTTACAACTGTATGGGCGGCAGTAGATTCCAACAGAAACGTGCTGGCGTATATTACAGCAAAGTATGATTCAACAACGGATACTTTTGATGATTTCGTTGTCTATAGGACAGTAAATTATCAGCCGGACGGCATACAGACAGAAGAAACAACTGAGACATATGTTCAGTATGCGAACAGCGAGGGTTCAATGCCTGTAGAGCCAACGGTTCCTGTGTTCGGTGATGAAACCACAGAAACAACCGAATTTTTGGATGAAAATGTCGTTTATACAGATGAAGGTATGATATCTGAAACGCATATTGATTCTATAGAGACAAGTGAGGTGGTAGAAGATGCCTGATATTTTCAAGAATATGAGCAGACAGAACTACGTAGCAATGGCAGCATGCCTTTGCGTACTAATTGTTTCTATAATCGGTTGTCGTATGTGGGGAATGGTTGTCGATAAGGATTATACAGAGGTGAAGGATCAGATTAATCGTTATCAGACAATGTTATTGCAAATGACAACAACAGCGTCGCAAAACCAGAATGATGTAATCATTGAAAATAATGGTTTTGATTCATTGCAGAAAGCTCAGGACGATAATCTTATGATTTCGTATCTGACAAGTGCTATGTCATTCACAGATGGTGAAGGCTATAACACAGTAAGAGATGCATTGCTTAACTCTTTGTCTCAGGAAGAAGTAGATATGCTGATGCCGGAGAATGTGTTAATAGGTGAAGGTTTATATCAGTCTGATGTTGATAATCTGAGTTTGCAGATGAATGGTTTTACTTCGACTTGTACAAGTATTGAAGGTGGATATTCATATTTTGCCACAGCGACATTTGTGCTTAGCTCAAATGGGACACCTCGTACAACACAAGCATATATGATGACCTATACGGTGTCATCAACAGGCTCAATAATGGATTTCCAGATGTATGCTGTTGCACCTGGTGTCTAATAAATAACCGCAAACAACCATAAGAAAGGACACAACAATGATTAAAACAATATTTGGTAAGCTCGTTAACGGTATCAAGGCATTAATAATCGGTGCTTTGAAAGCAGTAATAGTATTTTTTGTAGATGTACTCTTTTTGGGTCTCACATCAATACTTTGCTCTTGGTGGTACGGTGTATCGGTCGGATATCTGATGGTAAGTTCAATATCCTTTACAATACTAACCGTAGAGTTATTTATGATCGGTGCGTTGATTACGGTATTGATGATAAATGTCGATAAGAAGTTGATGAAGTTTATCGATAAAAACCTTGGTAAGAAGTCAGAAGATAAGTAAAAAATAACCCACCCCTCGATTTTTCATCGAAGGATGGGTTATTTTAATTCTGAACAAAAATTGCTTAACTTAATGACATTGAAGTTGTTATTTTGGTGTTGAAAAATGACGATATATGTTGTATAATAAAGAAAGAGAATAATGACAAGTTGTTAGTGGTAACCGTTGAATAGTGGTCGCCTATTTCTGTGTTTTAACAGTGACGACAAGTCGTTATTCAAATAAAATTTAGAAAGGAATTTTATAAATAATGGCAAGTATTGAAGAAAAAGTCGAAGAACAATACAAGAGCCTTTTGGATAGTTTAGGTATCAGACATTATGGTAAGACTGAGAAAATCAATCCTAATATCACAAACGCTCTTAAAAATGCAGATAGTAAGTCTGGTGGTTCAGGAAATAATTATCCTGACATTCAGTTGATTGTGAATAATACAATCGGCAGATATGTTCCTGTAATGATTGAAGCAAAAGGCTCAAAAGGTAAGTTAGAAAAACTTACAAAGGATGATTCTATTGTAGGCGTTACTTATTATGATAGTGACAGTAAATCTAATAAAGATGGAGTGCTTACTCATCTTAAAGGTGAACCTAATTATAGTGCTATCAAAGATTAC